>Ga0196977_1000004_pt1 | contig 337791 bp, 351 predicted proteins | sample S3v_1013CmetaG_FD_148634 | JGI IMG/M metagenome (GOLD analysis project Ga0196977, IMG submission 148634) | Soil microbial communities from Anza Borrego desert, Southern California, United States - S3+v_10-13C | ecosystem: Environmental > Terrestrial > Soil > Desert | place: USA: California...
ATCTACGACAGCAGCACCGGCCAACTCTTCTACGATGCCGACGGCAACGGGGCCGGCGCCGCCGTGCTGTTCGCGACGCTGCAGGGCAATCCGACGCTCGCGGCCAGCGACTTCCTGGTGATCTGACGAACCGATCTCGGCGCAAGGACCGCCGTCGCCACTGGCGACGGCGGTCCTTCGTCGTTGTGATCGCGAGTGCGGCCCGATGCCGTTTCGTCGCGCCGTCCTGAAAAGGCCCCGGAACTTTCTGCCGCAATAACAATTAACCACGCGCTGCGGCGATCGCCGCTTCTTCGGCTGGGGTTCACCTATTGTCCGACTGGAGACTCATGTTTTCCGGTGCTGCCGATTCTTGCCCGGCTTCGGCGGTGCGCCAGCTGCGCCTGAGCCCCCACGGACCTCTTTTTGCGTCCCCACGGATTAGACGCCCTGCCTCCGCCGTTCCCAAACAATAGCCAGAGAATCCAGGGAGAGCTCTCATGCGCCAGGCCAACCGCACCCTCCGCTCCACACCGCTCCAGAATCCCGACCATATCGAGCAGACGATCTTCCGTCTGGCGGCTCTGGACCGCACCGCCGACGCCATGTCGCTCATCGGCGATGCATCCAGCCAGCTTCAATTCTCGCGCGGGCTGAGCAGGTTCGAGACCGGCTTCGGGGTAAACGGCAGCGATCTCAGGCCCTTGGTGTTCCCCGACGAGACCGGCACCAGCGACGATTGGCGGCGTCCCGCCAACTACCAGCCGGTCGAATCGGCCTGGTACATCCCCGGTCCGACCGCCATCATCGACGTCTACGCGCCCGACGAGAACACCAGCGGGACGCTGGTGGTCGACGATGCCAACCACGTCATCGCGGCGTGCGACGCGCCCGGCGACAATGACTGGTTCGCGGTCAACCTGACGGCCGGCGTTACCTACGAATTCGGTCAGTTTGCCTGGGTCGGCGGCCTTCCGGGCGCCGAAGGCAACGGCATCCCGCTCGCCGATGCCTATCTGGAACTTCGCGATGATAACGGGATGCTGCTCTCGATCGCGGATGGCGGCGGACCGAACACGCCGTCGGGCCTCGATGCGCTCATGACGTTCCAGGCGACCTATACGGGCACCTATTATGTCAACGCTACGTCCTTCGACAACACCGGCGACGGGGTCGGCGACTTCGCCGGCGATTACGAAATTTTCGCCAGGACCGCGACGGGAACCGTCTATACGACCGAATATGACATTTCGAGCCCACTCCACTCGATCGACTGGGGCGGCGTCAGGGTCAACCGCGCGCATCAGGCGGTGGAAAATCCCGACGGCATGGAGGGGCCGCGGGTGACCGGGGATCCGGCAGCGGATCCGGGCGACGTCGTGGGCAACTCCCTGGGCTTCCCGGGCAAGAACGTCATCTACCTCTATTTCGCGGGCGAGGGAGATATCTACTTCCATCAGGATTCGACCATCCCGGCCCAGGTCGTGGCCCAGAATCCCTATCAGTACGAAGTCCAGGCCATGCTGAACGCGGCGAACGAATTCTCCAAGGTCGCCGATGTGGTCTTCGTGTCCAATTATACGCTCAACGCGACGACCGGCCTCTACGAGCGCGACGAGAGCATCAAGTACAAGCCGGGCCCGTTGGCCGAGCCGGGCGTCAAATATGCCGCCGGCGTGGATGGTGACGGCTTCGACGCCGATTTCTTCTACTTCTCCTATCCTGGCACGCCGGGGCCGGTTATTTCCCTGCTCGGCTCGATGAACCCGCCCGATACCGGCGACGAGGGCGTCGCCCAGTTCAATTCCGCTGACGAGCGCTGGAGCGCGCAGATGCTTCAGCCGGGCGGCTTCTCCTTCGTCACCCTGATCCACGAATTCGGCCATGGCATGGGCCTCGCGCACCCGCACGACACCGGCGGTGGCTCGAGCGTCATGCCGGGCGTCAACCCCCTCCTCCCCGGCGATGATGGCGGGGCCGGAACGCACGGCCTCAACCAGGGCGTCTACACGATGATGTCCTACAATGACGGTTGGGAAAGTTCGCCCTACGGCTCGGCCGAGACCACCAACGAGGGCTATGGCTGGCTCGGCAGCCTGATGGCGCTCGACATCGCCGTCATCCAGGACAAATACGGCGTCAACGAGGATTGGGCCACCGGCAACGACACCTATGTCCTGAAGGACGTGAACGAGTGGGGGGTCTATATCGATGCCGCGACCGGGCAGCCGGCCGTGCACGATGCCACCAATCAGGCGACGGCCCGCGACGGCTATTATGTGGGCGAGAGCACCTATTATTCGTCGATCTGGGACGCCGATGGGGTCGATCAGATCGTCTATAGCGGCGCCAGGAACGCCAATATCGATCTGCGCGCGGCCACGCTGCAATATGAAACTGGCGGTGCCGGGTGGATGTCCTATGCCACCGGCATCTTCGGCGGCTTCACCATCGCCAACGGCGTCACCATCGAGAATGCAACCGCCGGCGCGGGCGCCGACACGCTCACAGGCAACAATGTCGCCAATGTCCTGAACGGCGGCGGCGGCATCGACATCCTGGCGGGCCTTGGCGGGAACGACATCCTCTATGTCGACAATGCGTCCGACCAGGCGCTCGAAAATGCGGGCGAGGGCTTCGACGCGGTGCTCTCGAGCGTCAGCTATGCCCTCGCGGCGGACACGGAGGTCGAATGGCTGTCGACCGCCCTGACGGCCGGCACTGCGGCCCTGAGCCTGACCGGCAACGGGATCGCCAATTATCTGATCGGCAACAATGGCGCCAACACGCTGAACGGCAGCGGCGGCGCGGACGTCATGATCGGGTTCGGGGCGGACGACATCTACGTGGTCGATGCGGCGGACGACCTGGCCTTCGAGAATGCGGGCGAGGGCTTCGACGCGGTGCTGACGAGCGTCAGCTACGTGCTCGGCGCCGGCCAGTCGCTCGAGTGGCTGTCGACCTCCTTCACCGCCGGTACCGGGGCGATCAACCTCACCGGCAACGGGATCGGCAATCACCTGATCGGCAATAACGGTGCCAACACGCTGGACGGCGGCGGCGGCGTCGACGTGATGGTCGGTTTCGCCGGCGACGATATCTTCGTCGTTGATTCGGCGGGTGATCTCGCCTTCGAGAATGCCGGCGAGGGTTTCGACACGGTGCTGGCGGGCGCCAGCCATGCGTTGGCTGCGGGCCAGTCGATCGAGTGGCTGTCGACCGCGTTCACAGCGGGGACCGCGGCGATCAACCTCTCCGGCAACGAGGTCGGCCAGTATCTGCTGGGCAATAACGGCGCCAACACGCTGGACGGCGGCACCGGCCACGACGTGCTGATCGGCTTCGGCGGCGCGGACAATTTCGCCTTCACCAGCGCGCTCGGCGGCGGCAATTTCGATCTGATCGCCGACTTCCAGGGCGGCAGCGACAAGATCCAGCTGGACGACGCCGTGTTCACCCAGATCGGCGGCCTCGGCGCGCTCAATGCCAACGCCTTCGTGACCGGCACGGCGGCCGCGGATGCCAGCGACCGGATCATCTACAACAGCACGACCGGGCAGCTCTTCTACGATGCCGACGGCACCGGCGCCGGCGGGGCGGTGCTGTTCGCGACGCTGCAGGGCAATCCGGTCCTCGCCGCCAGCGACTTCATGGTGATCTGAGCGACTTCCCCTCCCCGGCAACGGGGAGGGGTTTCCGCATGGTCCGCCGGCCGTCGGTAAAGGATCAGGGTTAAACTGCGGCGAGCCGAGCCTCCGCGGGGGGCGAGCCGCCCGGCGCCGGGATTCCAACCGCCGGGCCGATGCCGTAATCTCCCCGTGTGGCGGAGGAGGCTAGCAGCGTGGCGGCCGAGGAGGGCGGTCCGCACTCCTGGCGCGCCTTGTGGGTCAGTGGGGGCGCGCTTCTGGCGACGCTCGCGCTCATCGCGCTCATTGTCCTGATCACCCAGTCGAACCGGGCCCGCGACCAGGCCTTGCGCTGGGAGCGGAGCACCAACGAGCTGCTGCTCCTCACCCGCAACATCGATGCCAGCATCTCTCGCGCCGAGACCGAGCTCAACCGCTACCTGCTCGACAACAAGCCGACCACCGCCACCTCTTATTATAATGAGTGGCGCAACGCCGGGACCCTGGTCGACCAGCTGCAGCGGGCCATGCGAAGCGATCCCGCCCAGGTCCGCCGCGCCGCCGAGGTCGCGCGGCTCTTCCGGCAGCGCTCCGCCGAGCTGGCGCCGGCCGCTTATTTCCTCCAGCAGCGCGGGGCCGCCCGGGCGGGCGGCCTGGTGCAGCGCGCGGCGACCGCCAGGACCCTGGTCGAGCTCCGTGCCAGGCTCGAGGAGATCGCCGCCGCCGAGCGCGCCCAGCTCGGCCGGCGGATGGCCGAGACGCAGGGACTGGTCGACCGGGCCGACACCTATACGGACCTGCTCGGCTTCCTCGGCATCATCGTCGGGCTCGGCGCCATCGGTCTCGCCTTCCTCGCCTGGCGGGCTTTCGTGGAGGGGCTGCGCAGCCGCGAGGAGGCCGAGGATATCGGCTGGCGCGCGCTCGACCTCGAACAGGCGGTGCAGGCCCGTACCCGCGAGCTGAGCCAGGCGAACGAGAATCTGCGGCGCGAGGCGGCCGACCGCGCCGCCGCCGAGGCGCAGCTGCGCCAGGTGCAGAAGCTGGAGGCGGTCGGCCAGCTCACCGGCGGCATCGCGCACGACTTCAACAACATGCTCGCGGTCATCGTCGGCGGGCTCGATCTCGCCCGGCGCAAGCTGCACGGCCCCCGCCGCGAGGTCGAATTCCACCTCGACAACGCGATGGAGGGCGCCACCCGCGCCGCCGCTCTGACCCGCCGCCTGCTCGCCTTCGCCCGGGCCGAGCCGCTGCTGCCCGAGGCGGTGGCGCCGGCGCAGCTGGTCGAGAACATGCTGGAGCTGATCGACCGGGCGATCGGCGAGCGGATCACCGTCCACACCCAGTTCCAGCCCGATATCTGGCACGTCTGGGCCGACCCGACCCAGTTCGAGAATGCGATGCTGAACCTCGCGGTCAACGCCCGCGACGCGATGCACGGGCGCGGCGACCTCGACATCTGCGTCGACAATGTCACGCTCGCCGAGGCGGAGACCGCCGACCTTCCCGCCGGCGACTATGTCCGCATCCGCGTCACCGACACCGGCACCGGCATCGCCCCCGAGCATCTGGACCGCGTCTTCGAGCCCTTCTTCACCACCAAGGATGTCGGCAAGGGCACCGGCCTTGGCCTTTCCCAGATCTTCGCCTTCGCCCGCCAGTCCGGAGGCGACGTCACCATCGCGTCGCGCGTCGGCGACGGCACCACGGTCGCCATCTATCTGCCCCGCTCGGCCGCCGCCGCCGAGCAGGCCTCCGGGCAGGTCGCGCCGCGCGTCCGCCATGCCGAGCCGGCCGCGCGCGGCGGCCATGGCGCGGCGATCCTGGTCGTCGAGGACGATCCCCGCGTCAGCCGCTCCACCGTGGCCGCGCTCGAGGAGCTGGGCTACCGGCCCTATCCCTGCGCCAGCGGCAAGGAGGCGCTCGCCATATTGAAGCGCGAGCCCCATCTCGCGCTCGTCGTCACCGACGTGATGATGCCGGAAATGACCGGCACCGAGCTCGCCGCCGAGGTGAAGCGCCGCCGCCCGGACATGCGTATCCTCTTCGTCACCGGCTATGTCGGCGAGGCGGGCGACGCGGACGATCTGGCCGGCCATGCCGTGCTCAGGAAGCCCTTCACCGTCGCCGCGCTCGCCAGCTCCGTCGAGGCGGCCCTGGGCGGCGTGAACGGCGGCAGCGTAAACGGCTTCAGCGGATCGCACCCCGCCGCAGCAGACGAGGCAGCAGAGTAAGCGCGCCGAGGATCGGCCAGCGCCGCTGCCAGGGTTTCACCACGATCCCGGCCCCCGAGTGGCGGTTGATCTTCCAGGCGAGATAGTCGACGCCGCCGGCGAAGGTGGTGGTCGCCTTGGCGAGGCGGACGATGCTCATCGCCTTGCCCTTGCGCCGGAACCGGCGCCAGCGCTTCCGCGCCTTCTCGGCGTCGAGCGGGCGGGCCAGCGGCAGCGCGGCGTCGCCGAACCGCCGGTAGCGCTCCGGGTCGGTGTCGACGATCGAGACGGACTTCCCCTTCCGCTCGGCGCGCAGCTCGCTGTCATAGGTGAGCTCGAAGCCCCGCCGCCAGACCGCGAGCGGATCGCCCTTCTCGGCCTCGTCCAGCATCGGCAGCGCGAAGCCGAACAAGGTCGGCGCCGCGCGGCCGACCGCCGCCACCGCCATGGCGCGCGCATCCTCGTCCTTCGCCCAGACCAGCCGCGACGGCTGCGCGAAGCGCGCCCAGACCGAGACGGTCCCCGCCTCCGGCCCGTTCTCCCGCGCGAAATCCGCCTCGCTCAGCACCGCATATTTGGCCGCCAGCCCTTCATGCTCGAACGGGAAGACGTTGGGCGGCACCAGCCGGTTGGCGAAGGCGTACCAGCCCCGCCCATAGGCCTCGCGATAGGTTGAGACGACCAAATAGAAATCGAGCATGAGCCCGTCCAGCTCCTTCTCCCTGAGGCAGGAGCCGTAGAAGAGCACCGCGCGCGCCGCGCCCGGGTAGAGCGCCGCCACCGCCTCCGCCATCGCCGTCACGCGCGGGTCGACCGGCAGCGCCAGTTCTTCGGCGACGAGGGCGGGGAGCGAAGCTTGAGTCATTCGGGGGCCGCATCTTCCGTCGGGGCGCCATAGGTGGCGATGGCGGGCGGGACGGCGCAGCCAAGCGATTCGATGCCGAAATGGTCCCGCGCCGCCGCATCCAGCGCCGTATAGCTCTCCCCCGCCCTGGCATAGACTCGCACGGAGCTCTCCAGCTTGCCGTAGCGAAGCGCCTTCGCCGCTACCCGATCCTCCGGGGACTGGCTGTCCTCGCGCTCGTAGAGCTGGGAAATCCGTTCGTTGATCGCGAACACCCGCGTGCGCAGCTCGACGAAGCTTTCGATCAGCGGCGTCGGCGGGCGGCCGGTGTCGAACTCCCGCATCGCGGCCACCATCTCCGTTGTCCGGTAGCCCTTGAGGTCGAACTGCCCGGCGCCCGAGGCGGGGCCGGATTTCCGGTCCTTCCGGGACAGGGCCGTGGCCAGCCGCTCGCCGATCAGGCGATAGGCCTGGAAGGCGAGCTTGTGGGCGGCCCGGGCCCGCTCCCTCATCTCCTCCCGCACGTCCTCGCGCTGCTTCTGCACCTGATAGGCGGCTACTCCGAAGCCCGCCACGACCGCGAAGATCGAGCCGATCGCCTGCACCCAGCCGGTCACCTCGCCCGGCCCTGCGGCCAGGAGATGCGCCAGCCCGATGGAAAACAGGAGGATGCCGGCAAAGGCGGCGAGGATCGAGGCGCCTGCGCCCAGGACGAGTCTTGGATTCCTCATCGGCCGATCCTCCGCGCAGCGACGTCGCTTTCGCTTACCGATCCCGGCGCGCGTCTGGAAGGGTCAGGCCGCCAGCTTCAGGAAGGGCACGGGCGCGGTCGGGCGCAGCACGATCGGGCGCTCCTCCTCGGCCTCGAACATCTCGCCGTCGAGGATGATATTGTTGTTCGCGCCGGCGATGCGGATCTCGTCGCCACGCTCCAGATAGACGCCGCGGATGCGCCTGAGGCCGAGCTTGCCGCGCACCGCCGCGAACAGGGCGCCGAAGATGGAGAGCAGGTTGCGTTCGATCACCATCAGCTGCATCGCGCCCGGCCGCTGGCCCTCGACGCGGACGTTGGAATTGAGCAGCAATTTCTCCAGTGTGGTCACCATCAGGAAGGCGAACTTGCCCTGCATCTCGCCGCCGCTCTTCGCCAGCGTGACCTTGATCGGCTTCCACTTGGCGGGGAGCAGCCGCGAGCGGCGCCCGGTGATCACGGAGACCATCCCCATCATGAAGGTGAGGAAATGCGCCGCCCAATTGGGCAGGCCCAGCGGATAGATTTTGTGGCGGCAGTAGAGGATCGTGTCGGCGAGGCCGGCGCCGCCGAGGAACATGCCGAGCACGGGCCGCTCGTTCTCGCCCGCCCGGCCGCCGGACAGGGCGATCAGCTCGCGCGAGACGATGTGCGGGACCATGTCGCCGCGGACCAGCTCCAGCACCCGCTCGAGCGCCATGATCGGGTCGCCGCCGGCGCCGAGATCGTGGGCGATGAGGTTGGTCTTGCCGTTGGGCAGCACCGCCACGGGCGGCGGATCGCCGAGGAAGTGATTGCCCTGGTGCAGCTCGGTCAGCGCCGCCTGCACGGTGCCGTCGCCGCCGTTGATCACGATCGCCCTGGGCCGGACCCGGGCGATCGTCCGCATCGCGTCGGCGATCTGGCTGACGTCCTCCACCTCATAGTGGAAGATGTCGCGATGCTCGGCGCAGAAGGCCCGGACGCGCGGCAGGAGCGACCGGTTGCCGGTCGACCTGGGATTGGAGAGGAGCGCGACCGAGGCCATCTGTGCCTTGCCTTACGATGCCCGGACCGGACGGATGGCGAGGCCGAAGCGATAGTTGAGCACGACGCCCACCGGGGTGACGCCGCGGCCGACGTTGATCGCCACGTTGTTGTAGTTGGGCCTGAGGTTGGTCAGCGACACGCGAGGGTTGCGCGAGAAGCCGCCGCCGTCGCTCCAGTCGGAGCGGTTGTTGCCGTTGACGTCGTGACGGACCGCGACCGCATAGCGGCCCGGGCCCGGCAGCGCGACGCAGATCCGCATCGGCCCGGAGGCGGTCACCGGCACGTTGATCTTGCGGAGCGTCTGGCCACGGGCGAGGAAGCGGCTCGGGTCGCTGCCATAGATGGCGACGCGGATATTGCCGCTGCGCTGGCGGAAGCCGTCGACGGTGACGAGCACCGCATTGCCGCCCGAGCGGCAGACGCCGGCGTCGGCGCCGAGCTGGGCGCTGGCCGGCGCCGGAAGAGCGAAAGCCGCGCCGGCCGCGGCGAGACCGATGGCTGCTTTGCCAAGGCCTGCTCTGGTGGTGAGCTTGAGAGACATTACGCGAAACTCCTGGGCTTGCCGGGCCCAACAGCGGCCCGGCGGATTTGACACCTTGCCCCCATGTCGAGGCGCCATGTGGTGTACGCTTGCGGCAGAAATGTGTTCGCGCGGGGACCAAAGGTAGGAAAATCCTGCAGAACCTCCGCGCAGAGCGACGGTTTCGACGAATGTGGCGGACGGTGCGACGAACGTGCGGCGGTGGAGTGGGGTGGAACTATACAAACCAACCGCGAGGGAGGCGGGTTGGACCAAGCGGGCGCCACGCCCGGCCCCAGGCGTGTCCCGGATGCGTAAGAGCCGGCGACGGGCGCCGGCTCTCGCTGATTTGGGGATTTTAGTGCACTGTCACCGTACTCTCCACCGTACCCTCCCGCTAATTGGTGGGCTCAGTAGCACCGCAATCTATCGAGGCTCATAGCCCCAGATCATCGCCGTTAGAACTACAGCAAAAAGTGAGGAGGCAGACAGCGTCAAGATCGTAACCCCCAATCGCCGTAAGTCCTTCCTTCTCCCTATTAACGATACAGTAATAACAAGCGTAATCAGAATTATCGGATTAAGAAATCCCCTATAATTGTGGTATTCAATAGTATGGATCGCTACTGTTGTCAGTATTATTACAGCCAATGACTTAATCAGGAGTATCCATAAGCAATCTTTACTCACCAGCATATTCCTAAGTAGTAGTTGGCTCTATCAGAGTTTCCAACATATCCAGTGGAGATATTGACTAAATAATCGAGATAGTGGGTAAGCCCAGTGGAAACTATAGCTGCAGTGAATCTCCCGTCGGCGCCTCTGTCGTTAATATAGATCTTAACCGCAAGATCAGGCATACTTGGAATCGAAACTTGATAGGCATATCCGGCATGGGGACTTGTGCTTCGCGACCATCCGCCAACCGATATGTTCGGCAACACGGTGAACTGGGCAAACTCGCTCGTGAATGGTATAGTCCGGGGGGCGAACGAATCTCCATATATTTCTGACAATGCCTTATTAACAGCTCGGGAAGTGTGCGCGGGCGAGCGTGGCGCTGGCCCCAGACATCGTGGCGTCGGACGCTTGGACGGCGCCTTTGGCCGTCGGCCGTTCACAACCACTACCTGCTCACCCGGAGCCACCTGTCCCGGCGTAGCCGTGGGCGGCGGAAGCAAATCTGTATTGGTCGGTACACAGGCGCCCCCGTTCCTGACTGTTCCATCAGGACACCTAGTCGCGGTCACCACGGGACAATTGAATTCAGTGCACTCATCCTCCGGGCCGAGGCCCCATGGGTCAGTAGAGTTGATCGGATTATTGACGACATAGGCATAGAGGTTCATCCCGCCCCCGAACCCGATCGGATCGGTCTGCATGAACCTGCCCATGGCTGGGTTATAGGCGCGGGCGCGATAGTGATAGAGCCCGGCCTCGGGGATCCAGGCCTGGCCGGTATAGCCGAACCGGCCGGCGAGAGTGCCCTGGACGTTGCCATATTCGTCATAGCGGTTGAGCGTCGCGCCCGTGGACAGGCTGACGCGCGCCACCACGCTGCCGCGCTCGTCGGCATGGCTGGTGCCGAACTCGCCGGCCGGATAGTTCAGCCAGATCAAAGGCTCGTCCACGCCGGGGCCTGATCCGTGGAACATGAGCGGCGCCCCGTTCGTCGCATATTCGCCGAGCAGACTGAGCCCGTCATAGAGGAACAGGCGCGTATTGGTGCCGTCGCTGACGCTGTAGAGCCGGCCCAGCGGATCGTAGGTCAGCGTCGCGCCCGGCGCCGAGACCAGCCGGTTCTCGCTGTCATAGCCGTAGCTCGCACCGCCGATCGCCGAGACGTTGCCGCGGCTGTCATGGCTGACGCTGGTCCCGCCGGTGGCGGTCACCTGGTTAAGGCCGTTCACGCTGTTGGTCACATTGGCATTGGCGTGAGCGGTATAGCTGTACGCGTCGTTCGAACGCGTGTTCGAGACGATCTCGCCGGCCGGGTTGTAGCTGTAGCCGAAGGCCACGTCGTTCGCGGTAGACGGCAGATCGAGCGACAGGCCGGTCAGCCGGCCGACATCGTCATAGCTGCGCGTCGAGCTGTTCCCCCAAGCATTGGTGACGGTCCGTCGGCCCGCTTGGTCGTAGGACAGGGTCGCGATCGTTTCGCAGCTGCCGTTGAGCAGCCCCGACATCTCGCCGGTGACCAGATAGGAGAAGCAGATCCCGAAATGGCCCTGCGCCTCAAGCGTGAGGCGACGGCCGGCGGCGTCCCAGGTGGAGTTGACCGTCCGCACCGGCCCGGTCTCGCTGAGCTGCCGGCCGAGCGCGTCATAGGTGAAGCCCAAGGTCTGCGCCGAGGTCGCCGCCGAGGTCAGCCGGCCGAGCAGGTCATAGGCATAAGTGACGTCCAGCTCGCTGCCCGGCAGGTTCTTCGCCGTGACCCGGTTCAGATTGTCGTAGCTGTAGGCGATGCTGTTCGTGTCGCGCAGGCGCCGGCTCGAGACGAGCGGCGTGCTCAACGTCCCGCCGCCAGCAGTCGCGTAGGTCAGCTCCTCATAATCGGTCGTCGAGCTGGTCCCCGCCGTCGAGGGATCCGGCATCCGGGTCCGCGAGAGCCGATCGTGGCCGTCATAGACATAGGTAGTCCGGTTTCCGTTCGCGTCGGTGACGGTCTCGACCTGGCCATTGTCCCTGTACGTGGCCGTCACCTCGTCCGCGGCGACGCCGCTGACGCCGTAGCCGGTCTCGACTTTGGTCACCTGTCCGGCATTGTCGTAGCTGGTGCGCACGATCCGGTCCGGGCCGAAGTCGTTCCCCCCGGTGCCCTGCGTGTCCAGGGTGCAGGCGTCGACCGCGTCCGTGCCGGCGGTGGCGAACTCCGCCGGGTTCATGCGCTGCGCGACGCAGCGCACGCGGCCGAGGCTGTCATAGCCGGTCTCGGTCAGTTGGTAGGTGGTGCTGCCGGACATCAGACGCTGCACGGTCGGCCGCGCATTGGCGTCATAGTCCTGCTCGACGCGCTGCAGCGCCGTGAAGCCGGTATTCCAGTCGCTGTCCGACTGGCTGTCGACCGTCCCTTGCTCCACAGTCGTCGGAAGGCCGTTGGTCCAGGTGGTGCGCACCGCCCGGTGCTTGAGGCTGCCCCCGCCGTCCGGATCGGGGCCGATCACGCCGACCACGCGCCGCGCCTGATCGTAGCGGTAGCGCGTGGTGTCGGCGCTTCCCGAGAGCGGCCCGTCCACGGTCAGCATATTCCCGAGCGGGTCATAGGTCATCGTGTCGGTCGCGCTGAGCGTGCCCGTGCCGTCCCGACGCGTGACGGACGTGACATTGCCGTTGGAGTCGTAGGCGATCGTGGCGCGGCTTTCGTCGGCCGTCCCGACGCAGGATGTGTTCGGCGGCCAGGGCGGGGAAGGCAGGGCCTTGTTGTCCTCGCCCGTGGCGCAGGCGGAAATGCTGGTCGGCCGATAGGCGCCGCCGGTCAGGGTATAGGCATAGCGCGTCTGCGGCCGGTTGGCTCCCGTGGTCGGCGCCGGCGCGGTGATGCGCGTCACCCCGCCATGCGTGCCGTCATAGGAAAATTGGGTCTGGAAGCCGCGCGCATCGGTGATGCTATTCGGCTGGTTGCAGGTGAGTGGATTGGTGCAGGTCGCATCGTAGCTGGCCGTGGTCACCATGTCCGCCAGGCCGCTGCCCGACTTTGTCACCGCCCGCGTCTCGGTCACGTTGCCGCGCGCGTCATAGGTATAGGCGACGTAATTTCCCTCGGGATAGGTGATCCGCGTCAGCCGGGCGTTGCTGTCATACTGGTAGCTCGTCGTCCGGCTCAGCGGGTCGGTGACCGCGGTGACCCGGCTCTTGGCGAGATCGGCGACGACGGTGGACGTCTGGCTCGCCGCATCGGTGATCGTGGTCGTCGCCGTGCTGCCGACGACGCTGCGCGAATAATTGGTGGTCACGCCGTCGCGCGTCACCGCGCTGACCACGCCCCCGCTCCCGTAGCTGATGGTGACATTGTCCGCCGCCGAACCGGGCCGGCGGATGCCGGTGATCGCGCCGGAGCCGTTGCGGGTGATGCGCCAGGTCTGCCCGCCGGTGTCGGTAATGTCCTCCACCGTGCTCGAGACCGCCGTGTAAGTCACCGTCGGATTGGTCGCCGGCGCGGTGACGCTGTTGGTAAAGGTCGCACCCGTCGCCTTGCTCCAGCTGGCATTCCAGGGGACGACGCTCGGATAGTTCATGGTGAAGCTGTAGCCGGCGCTGCTGCTGACCCCGGCCTGCCGGACCCAGACGCCGGGCGAGATGCACTCGAACAGCTCCGGATCGTAGGCGAAGCAATGCTCGGCCAGGGTCCAGTCGACGGTGAAGGTCATGCCGTTCGGGCGGGCCACGGAGAGGACCACCATACATTCGGGCGTCGCGCTCGCCGCGCAGGGGCCGTAAGTGTAGCTCCCGGCCAGGCCGAAGCCGACTGTCGTCCCCTCCGCCGATCGATAGCTGTACGTCCCCGATCCGGCGGTCAGCGTCGCCCCGGTCGCGTTGTCGGGCACCCAGGTCGAGCCCGAGAGGGTGAAGCGCTCGCTCCGGGCGCCGAACTGCACCAGCATCTCGGTGCCGCCGCTGAGCTGGGTGAGCGAGCCCTGCCACTGGCTGAGCCGGCCATAATCGTTGCGGTCGCTGCGCATCAGGCTGACCGCGCCGTCGCCCGAGCCGATCGAGCCCTCGACCATCTCGAAGACGAAGCGGCCGCTGACCAGGTCGACGCCGTTGGAGTCGATTTCCTGGAAGCGCGGCGGCGGTGAGGTCTGCGCCAGGGCGGGCGTGGTCAGGGCGGTGGAGGCGAGCAGGGCGCAGGACAGGGCGCCCGCCCGAAGCAGGTTGGTCTTCATCTCTCATCTCCGTTTCAGATGCGGCGCAGGCCGCCGCGCACCGGCCCGTTCATCCCGGGCCGCCGGTGTTGGTCAGGTCTTGTTGCTGGGGATCGAGGCGGCGCCGCGATCCCGGCCCGTCACGGCGCGCCGGTCACGTTCTTCAGCGTGCGGTTGTCGGCCTTGTCGTAACTGTAGTTGGTCACGACATTGGCGTTGACGCTGCCATTGTGCTGGACGCGGACCAGCCGGCCGCGCGCGTCATAGCGATAGGTCAGGGTCTCGGCGGCGTGGGCCGCGGCGACCGCGGCCAGGCCCAGCCCGGCGGCGGCGATGATCTCGATTTTCTTCATGTGGCGTCTCCATTCATGCCTGCCCCCGGCAAAGGCCGGCGAGCGGGGAGCCCCGCCGGGCCAAGGGGGGAAGCCCGGCGGGGCGGCGGCGACCCCTCAGAAGCGAGTCGCTGCCATGAACGAAAGAAGAACATCTGAAATCCTACAAGGCAAGGACTTTTGAACCGGAACGGTTCGATCCATAGGAGTGCGTAGTAAGAAAATGGTGAGCGCATATAGCGCTCAGCCGGGAGAAGCGCGCTTATCGCCGCGACCCGCGCCGCGCCGCGCGATACTGGTCCGGCCGCTCGAAACTGCCCTGCCAGACGCCGCGGCGCGCGCGCCGGGCCGCTGCCTCGTCCGCTTCATAGTCGCGGGAGTAGCGAATATAGGCGAGCGCCCAGCCCCCGGCGACCATCGCCCGGTTGAGGTCGCGCCCGCCGACCGTGCAGATTGCGACGCTGCGCCCGTAGGAATCGCGGTCGCGCTCGGCGCAGTCGGGCCGCCCGTCCCCGATCAGCCGCGCCAGCGCCGCGCTCGCTTCCTCGCCGCAGCGATAGCGCCTGCCGTCCGCGTCGCTGCAGCTCTGCGCTCGCTCCGGCGCGTCGATCCCGTGCAGCCGGATTCGCGCGTCGCCGATTCGGAGCGTGTCGCCGTCGACGATCCGGACGGCGCCGGCCGGGTTCCCGCCGATCCTCTTGCCACCGCGCTCCGCCTTCGCCGGCGGCACCGGCGAAAGCTCGGAGGGCGCCGGGCCCCGCCCGGCCAGGGCAAGCCCGGCCGCGACCACAACCGGAACGAGAAGCAGAAGGGACCGCCGCCGCATTCCTCCATTTCGGAGGAAATCATGCCGCCGTAATCACCGATGAACGCAAGTCCGGGGTCCGATTGTGTGGCATTGCGGAATTTCCACAGGCGGTCGCCCGTCTGGGCGCGTCCGGTCAAAAGGGTAGGCGCGCACAAAAAAATGGCCTGCGCGCACGGGGGGCGGGCGCGCGCCGACCTCCCTGGCGGCTATTGCGCAGGGACCTGAAGTCCGCACGCATTTCCTGCGTCAGGAATCCGGGCTGCTCCCAGGCGGCGAAATGGCCGCCGCCTAATTTGGGGATTTAGTGCACTGTCACCGTAATCCGTCACCGTAATCCGTAATCCCACCGTAATCCTGGCTGGCGCGCGAGCAGCCCGGTCAGCGGGCCAGAAGTCGTTGAGTATCTGGCGCCTCATCGCCGCGAAATCCTGATGTAGGATAGGTAGATATAGTCGGGCTTGGGAGGAACGCTGCACCACAACCCTCGTTGTCGAATAAGCCTTCAAGAACAGGGGTTTCCGGCTTGATTAAACTGACCGACGCGAACGCGCCGGAGGGAAGCATTGCGCCCTCCTCCAGTCCCGCCTTCACTTTGCTCTGCTTCTCGCATCTCAGATGGTCCTTCGTATTTCAGCGGCCCCAGCACCTGATGAGCCGCTTCGCCCGAGCCGGCCGAACGATCTTTTGGGAGGAGTCTGAGGCTGCAAGACCCGGCAGCGCGCCGGCGCTCGGTGTACGGACCTGCGCCGAGACCGGGGTCGTCGTCGTCACCCCTTCCCTGTCCGAGGAGCTTCAAGGCCCGGCACGCGACCGGGCCCTCAGGAAGCTCCTCGACGCCTTCGTGGCCGGCGAGGAGAAACCTCTGGTCTGTTGGTATTACACGCCGATGATGCTGCCCTTCACGCGGCACGTCGAACGCCTCTGCACCGTCTATGACTGCATGGACGAGCTCGCCAATTTCCGCTTCGCGCCGCCCGAACTCCTGTCGCTCGAGCAAGACCTGTTTGACGAGGCCAACCTCGTCTTCACCGGCGGCTTCAGCCTCTACGAGGCGAAAAAGGACCGGCATCCCGAGGTCCACCCGTTCCCGTCCAGCGTCGACCGCGCCCATTTCAGCCGGGCGCGTGATCCCATGCCGGAGCCGGCGGACCAGAACGCGATTCCTGGACCACGCCTGGGCTACTACGGCGTGATCGACGAGCGGCTGGATCTCTCGCTGATCGCCGCGCTCGCCGACGCGCACCCGGACTGGTCGATCGTCATGGTCGGCCCGGTCGTGAAGATCGATCCCGCGGAGCTGCCCAGGCGCCCCAACGTCCATTATCTCGGGGGCAAGACCTATGACGAGCTGCCGGCCTATCTGGCCGGCTGGGATGTCGCTTTGATGCCCTTCGCGATCAACGAGGCCACCCGCTTCATCTCCCCGACCAAGACGCCCGAATATCTCGCCGGTGGCAAGCCGGTCGTCTCCACTGCAATCACCGACGTCGTGCGTCACTACGGCGCGGTCGAGGGCGTGCTGATCGCGGAAAACCAGTCGGAGTTCATCGCCGGCTGCAAACGCGCCCTGACCATGGCGGCGGAGGGAGAGTGGCTCTCCGAGGTGGACCTGCTGCTGTCCAATCTGAGCTGGGATCTCACCCAGGCGCGGATGGCAGGCCTCATGCGCGAGACGATCGCCGCGAGGCAGGCGCCGCCCGCAGTTTCGAAGCCCGTTCCCGGCGACGACTTCGACTATGTCGTCGTCGGCGCCGGCTTCGCCGGTTCCGTCCTGGCCGAGCGGCTGGCAAGCCAGCACAACGCGAAGGTGCTGGTGATCGACAGGCGGCCGCATATCGCCGGCAATGCCTACGACCGGCTCGACGAGGCCGGCATCCTGATCCACCAGTACGGGCCGCACATTTTCCACACCAACAGCGACGAGGTGCTCGCCTATCTGTCCCAATTCACCGACTGGCGGCCATACGAGCACCGCGTGCTCGCCCACGTCCGCGATCAGCTGGTGCCGATTCCCATCAACCGGACGACGCTCAACCGTCTGTTCGGCCTCGACCTTCGCTCCGACGACCAGGCGGCAGCCTTCCTCGCCTCGCGCGCGGAGGCGGTCGGCGAAATCCGGACGTCGGAGGACGTCGTTATCTCGGCTGTGGGACGCGAGCTCTACGAACTGTTTTTCCAGGGCTATACCCGAAAGCAGTGGGGCATCGATCCGAGTGGTCTCGACAAGTCGGTGACTGCCCGGGTGCCGACGCGCACCAATGCCGACGACCGCTATTTCACCGACAGGCATCAGTGCATGCCCCTGCAGGGTTACACGGCGATGTTCGAGCGCATGCTCGATCACCCCAAAATCACGCTGCAGCTGGGCACGGACTGGGCCGAGATAAAAGGCCGCACCGGCGACGCCCATATCGTCTTCACCGGACCGGTCGACGAATATTTTGACTTCCGCTTTGGTCGGCTACCCTACCGGAGTCTGCGCTTCGAGCATTCCATTCTGGAGGTCGAGCAGCTGCAGCCGGTCGCTGTGGTCAATTATCCCGACCCTCAGGTCCCGTACACGCGGATCACCGAGTACAAACATCTCACCGGGCAAAAGCATCGGTCCACAAGCACGACGCTCGAATATCCGTCGGCCGAAGGCGATCCTTATTATCCGATCCCGCGGCCCGAGAATCAGGCGCTGTTCAAGCGCTACGAGGCGCTCGCCGACGCGACGCCCGGAGTCACCTTCGTCGGCCGGCTCGCCACCTATCGCTATTATAATATGGACCAGGTCGTCGGCCAGGCGCTGGCCGCCTTCCGCCGGCTGGACGCGCGGCGCGAGAAGGTGACTCAAATGGCGGTGGCCGCGGCCGACTGAACGGCCAGGGGCTCGTCGCCGGGCCCTGGCGGCTCGGCGGCGACGTCCCGCAGCCAGTCGGCGAGCGCCGCCTCGAGCGGCCGCAGCAGCGTTCCGCGGCTGCTGGTCAGCGCGGTGTTGCGCCGCACCGGCCCCTCACAGGCGAAGATCAGGCCGGGATCGAACCCCGCGCACCGGGCGATCGTAACCGCCAGCCCATGCCAGCTGACCGCGCCCTGGTTGGCGAGGTGCCAGATTCCGGTCTCGCCGTCGATCAGCAGATCGAGCGCGGCATGGCAGAGGTCCGGCACGAAGGTCGGCGAGACGATGTCGGTCGAGGCTCCGAACGGCTGGCCGGCCCGCAAGTGGGTGAGCACGGACCAGGCGAAATTGTGCTGGTCCCACGGCCCGAAAAAGGCGCTGGTGCGGACGATCAGCGCCGCCGCCCCGGCGGCCCTGACCAGCCGCTCGGCCATCGCCTTGCTCTGCCCGTAGACGCCGGCGGGGCAGACGAGGTCGCCTTCCGCATAGGGGCGGCCCAGCATGCCGTCGAAGACCAGGTCCGAGGAAAAGCTCAGCAGGGGAATGCCCTCGGCCTTGCAGGCGCGGGCGAGATTGCCCGCCCCGGCCGCGTTCGAGGCCATGCAGGCCGCGCTTTGCCGCTCCGCCTCCGCCACCCGCACGAAGCCGGCGGCGTTGATCACCGCCCAAGGCCTGTGCCGCGCCAGCGCCGCCGCGATCGAGGCCGGGTCGCAAAGATCGAGCTCGTCCCGGCTGGTCAGCCGGCAGGCGAGCCCGCGCTGCCGGGCGATGCGCGCCAAGGCCCGCCCCAGCGTCCCCGTCGCCCCGGTGACCAGCAAGGGCGGCCCGGGCGCCGGCGCCGGCGCCGGCGCCTCCAGGTCGTCACGGCACCAGGCGTAGAGCCGCTCCGGCCGCCGCCACCAACCCGGCGCGGCGAGCACCGGATGATCCGGCGCGCCGCCTGCAGCGCAGGCGGCGGCGGCGTGCGCCAGGGCGGTCGGCCGCGGCGGCGCGCTGCGCGCGTCGAGCGCGCCCGCATCATAGGCGAACTCCTCGCGCGTCAGCAAAGAGCGCCAGTCCATCGCCCCGAACAAGGACCACAGGGTGACCGCCTCGAGCGCTACCCCCGCCTGCCGCGCTCTCTGCGCCGCCGTCCAGCTCTCCGCGAACCAGCGCAGCTGCTGCTCGCGCGTGCAGCCATGATGAACTTCGGTCACGGCAAGCGGGATCCGGTAGCGATCCCAGGTCTCGTGTAGCCGCGCCTCGAGCCCGCAAGCCCCCGCAAGGTTCCGCACCCGCACCGCCTCGGCGTCGACATAGACGTCCCGACCGTTCCCGCCGGGCACAAGGTCCGGATAGAGGGACGTACGGTGGTCGAGGAAGCGCTCGCTGGTCAGATAATGGTTCACCCCGATCAGATCCGGTGCCGCGTCCCCGTCCGCGAAGGCGGCGATCTCCGCCGCCCCGATCCCCGCCTCGACCAGGAATGGATAAAAGACATGCGTCGGCGTCACCCGCCCCGCCAGCAGATCCAGGCTCAGCCAGCGCCTTTCATTTTCGTGCACCGCCTGGTCCGCGAGCGGCGCCGTCGCGAAGACCTTGCCGATATCTTCGGTCTGCACGAGCTCCGCCCCCGGGATGACCCGCCTGATCGCCGCCATCGCAAGCCGCGTCCCCTCGCACTGGTTGAAGAGGGCCCGCAGGAAGGCCGGATAGTCCCGCCGGTGCGGATACCAGTGCCCGTAGAGGCAGGAAAAGCGCGCCGTGGTCAGGGGCTCGTTGACCGGAGTCCAGCGTCTGATCTGCGGATAGCGCTCCGCCACACAGGCGGCATAATCGGCGAACTTCGCGGGAAAGTCCGGATCGAGCAGTTCGGTATAGGCCGGCCCCGAGCCGTGATGGAGCAGCCCGCCGATCACTTCGATACCGCGCGTCTGCAATTCGCCCAGCCGCGCGTCCGTCCGGCTGAAATCGCACAGCCCCGGCCGCAGCGGCGCCACGCTCTCCCAGAGGATGGGGAAACGCAGGGTGCGGATGCCAAGCGCCTCGATCAAGGCGAGATCGCCGGCGCGCTGCCGGTGCCCGGTCTCGGCGGCCTGGTCGCGCCAGCGGTCGCCGAGCCTGACGATCGTGCATTCGGGCCCGCCCCAGAGCTGCAGCGCCGCCGTCATCGCCAGTTGATCGCGTAGGCGAACGCGAAGATGCCGAGGAAGAAGAGGATGGTGGCGGCGTTGAGCAGATGTTTCCCCATGCCCGGGGCAACCGCGCCGGGAGCCCGCCGTTCCGCAAAAAAGCCAGCCGCTAACGCAGGTTGCGACGATTTGGGCTTAGCGGACTGCGCAATGATGTGCTCACGTCCCAATTGAACCGGGCAAAAGTACCACTTTTGCACGAGGGGCATGACCTCCCCCGCCTCGCCGTCTATACCCCCTGACGCGCCCACCTTCCCGGGCGCGCGGGAGCAGTGCACACAGGTGTCCATCGGCAAGCAAATCGACCGCTATCTCGCGCGGCTGATCTTCGTGCCCCTGCTCGGCACCTTCGTGCTGGCGGCGATGCTGCTGCTGCTCGATCGCATGCTGAAACTGTTCGACTTTGTCGTGTCCGAGGGCGGGCCGGTGGCGATCGTGTTCCGGATGCTCGCCAATCTCCTGCCCGAATATATGGGCCTCGCCATCCCGATGGGGCTGACGCTCGGCGTGCTGCTCGCCTTTAGGAAGCTGGCGCTGTCCTCCGAGCTGGACAGCCTGCGCGGGGTGGGGCTCAGCTACGGGCGGCTGCTGCGCGTGCCCTATCTCTATGCCATCCTGCTGATGGTGCTCAATTTCTTCATAGTCGGTTTCGTCCAGCCGCGCTCCCAATATGCCTATCAGTCCTTGCGCTACGAACTGAGCTCGGGTGCCCTTGGCGCGCAGATCAAGGTGGGGGAGTTCACCAATCTCGGGCGGCGGATGACGCTTCGCGTCGAGCGGAGCGAGCGCGGAGGGACGGACCTGCACGGCGTCTTCCTCTATCTCGCCCAGCGCGACGGCCGGACGGTGACCGCCAGCGCGTCGCGCGGCACCTTCCTCGCCACCGACGATCCGGACACGATCCTGCTCAGGCTGAGCAACGGCCGGCTCGTCCATGACGCGCCAAATTACCGGGTGCCGCGCGTGCTCTCCTTCGTCCAGCAGGACATCCCGATCGACCTGCCGACGATCGAGCAGTTCCGCGGCCGGGGCGACGGGACCAAGGAGCTGACCATCCCGGAATTGTGGGAGCGCGGGCACAATCCGGCGGTGACGCCCAGGCTGCGCAACGCGGCCATGGCCAATTTCTGGTTCCGCATGGTCGAGGTGCTGATGATGCTCGTCGTGCCGCTCTTCTCGGTGGCGCTGGCGGTGCCGCCCAAACGGAGCACGTCGGGGCTCGGCATTTTCGTCGCGGTCGTCTTCGTCGTCACCTATCACAAGGTGAACCAGTCGATGGAGAGCCTCGGCGCGCGCGGCACGGTCGATCCCCTGATCGCGATCGGCGGGCCCTTCCTGATCTTCGCCGGGCTGATGGTCTGGATGTACTGGACGCTCGCCCACAAGCCCGGCGGCCAGCCGATCGGCGCGCTCGAGCGGGTGTTCGCGAAGATCTCCAAGCGCTTCAGGAAGCTGATCCGCCGGCGCGGGCCGCCCGAGGCCGCCCAGACATGACCAGGCTGCCATGATCAACCTGCATTTCTTCCCGTCGAAGCGGATCGCCTTCTACATGGCGCGGCTGTTCATCACGCGCAGCGCCGCCGTCCTCGTCGCCCTGGTCGCGATCCTGATGATCCTCGATCTGCTCGGCAACAGCGGCAAGATCCTCGCCCATCCGGAGAACGGCAATGCCGAGCTCTGGCGCTATGTCAGCCTGCGCATCCCCGGGCTGATCCAGCGTTTCCTGCCCTTCTCGGCCCTGCTCGGCGCGCTGATCACCCTCGCCGGGCTCAACCAGAATAGCGAGATCATCTCGATGAAGGCGGCGGGCATCTCCGCCCACCAGATCATCGCGCCCCTGATCCTCGCCGCGGGCCTGATCGCGCTCGTCCATTTCGCCTTCCAGGAACGGGTGGTGACGCGGGCGACGGCGGCGCTCAGTGCATGGGATGCCGTGGATTATGGCGCAGTGCCGCCCGACTCCAATGTTGTCGCCAATGTTTGGCTCTCCCACGGCGACGACCTCATCCGCGTCGACCGCGTGACCGGGCGCGGGGACGGGGTCAGGCTGACGGGAGTGATCGTCGCCGACCGGGCGGGCGGCACCATCCGCCGGCGGCTGCTGGCGGACAGCGGCCGTTATCTGCCCGGGCGCGGCTGGGAGCTGACCAATGTCCGGCTGTTCGACCTTGAGACCAACCAGCTGCAGCGCCTGCCGAGCACGATCTGGGGTGCCGGCATCGAGCCCGACCAGTTCACCCTCGCCCAGGTCGATCCCAACCGGCTGACGTTCCTGCAGCTGCGCGAGACGATCACGCAGGTCGCCGCCACCAACCGCTCGACCGCGACCCTGGAATCCAACCTCTGGCACAAGCTCGCCTCGCCTTTCTCCACCCTGCTCATGCCTTTGCTCGCCGCCATCGCCGCCTTCGGCCTGGCGCGCTCGGGGCAATTGTTCATGCGCGCAGTGATCGGCATGGCGCTCGGCTTCGCCTATTTCGTGGCCGACAATTTCGCCCTCGCCATGGGCAATCTCGGTGCCTACCCGCCCTTCCTCGCCGCCTGGGGGCCGTTTCTGCTCTTCCTGCTGGTCGGTGAGGCGGTGCTGATCCGCACCGAGGAATAGCGCAAACGGTCTGAGGCCTCGGGCGCATTGCGTTCGCGCCGTAAGGCTCTACCACTCCACGGCAATGGCCACGGACTCGCCCCCACCCGCCCCGCCCGCGGTCACGCGGAACGAGGTCGCGCGCGGGGCCGGGCTGGCCGGCCTGTCCCGCGCTGGTGCGCTGATCGAGGCGCTCGCCCAGCCGCTCTACACGCGCTTCTTCGGGATCGAGACCTACGGGCTCTATGTGGCGCTCTGGGGCGCGGTCAGCATCCTGGTCAACGTCATCCATCTTTCGATGCCGGTGGCGCTGCAGCGGGTGGTGCCGACCCATGACGAGGAAGCGGCGCACGGCGCGGTGAAGCTCTCGCTGATTGTCGCCATCCTTCCCGCCTCCTGCATCGCGCTGCTCGTCACCCTCAACGCCCACACGGTCGCGGGTGTCTTCTCCGCCGCCCCCGACGATGCCGAGCGGCTGCCGGCGGCGATCGCGCTCTTCGCCTGGGCCCTGCCGCTCTGGGCGTTCATCGAGACCGCGACGGGCGCCGCCCGCGCGCGCCGCGCCTTCGGGCCCGAGATCCGCCTGCGCATCTTCTGGGAGCAGATCGCCCGCATCCTCTTCGCCACCACCTTCTTCCTCGCCGGGGCGACGAACAACGGCCTGATCATCGCGCACCTCTGTTCGCTCGCGGTCACGGCCGGGCTCTGCATCCCCCTGCTCGGCCGCTATTACGACCTGAAGCTGCTGCTCCGCGCGCCGCTGCCCAGGGGGCTGGTCCGGGAGCTGCTCGTCACCGGCGCGGCCCTGCTGCCCTCCAACCTTTCCCGCCGAGCCCTGATCGATGCGCCGCCGCTCGTGCTCAACCTGCTGCTGCCCGGCAGCAAGGGCGCCGCGGCCGCCGGCCTGTTCGAGATCGCCCGCAAGATCTCGACCGTGCCTTTGATCGTCCGCCAGGCCTTTCAATATGTGCTGGCGCCGCTCTCCTCCGCCCAGGCGCATGTCGACCGGGCGCAGGTGGCGCCGCTCTATCATTTCGCCAGCCGTGTCTCGACCGCCTTGGTCGTGCCGCTGAGCGGCCTGCTCATCTTCGCCGCGGTCGACATCCTCAGCCTCTACCAGCCTCGCGCCGCCGCTGCTCTGCCCCTGCTCTACATCCTGGTCACCGCCCGGGCGATCGAGGCGATCGTCGGCCCGGCCTCGACGATCGTCGAGATGATCGGCCACCGCGCCTTGCCTCTGCTCAACAGCTTCATCGCCATCGCGGTCTGGGCCGGGCTCGCCTGGTGGCTGGCGCCCGGCAGCGGCGCGCACGGCATGGCCTGGGCGATCGCCATCGCGACCGTGGTTTCCACCTATGCGGCGACCCTGGAGCTGCAGATCAGCGACGGCGTGCAGCCGTTCGACCGCAAGCTCTTCCAGGGCCTCGGCCTCGCCCTTGCCGGAATCGGGCTGATGGCGGCGGCGGAATATCTGCTCCCCGGCCCGCTGCGCTTCGTCGTGCTCTTCGCGCTCTGGGCCGGCACCTCCTGGCTGACCCTGCGCTTCGGCCTGACCCGCGAGGACCGCGAGGCGCTGGGCGGCCTGTCGCGAAAGCTCCGGCTGGTCTAGGGGCGCAGCGATGACCGACAATCCCCTCCTCGCTTACGGTGGATGGCTGGCGGAAACGCCGGCCGACTGGCCCGACCCGGCCTGGGCGGCCGCGCACCGGGCGTTCGTCGACATCGTCGCCGTCATCATTCCAGGCGCGGTCGAGCCGGTCACGCGGCTCGTCTTCGCGACTGTGAAGGACTGGGGGGCAGGACCCGCCGCGGCGATCGGCCAGGGCGCTCAGCTTGCCGCGCCCTGGGCGGCGCTGGTTAACGGCACCGCGGCACATGCGCTGGACTTCGACGACAATTTCGATCCGGCCAAGGCCCACGCCACCGCCGTGCTCGCGCCCGCCATCCTCGCTCTGGCCGAACAGGAAGGGGCGTCGGGCCGCGATTGCCTCGATGCCTATATTGCCGGACTCCAGATCCTCGGCCGGGTCGGCCAGGGCGTGAACCCGACCCACCGCAACCGGGGCTGGCACGCCACTGCCACGGTCGGCGCCATCGGTACGGCTGCCGCCTGCGCCCGGCTGCTCCGGCTCGACGCCCGTCAGGCGGCCTATGCGGTCTCGATGGCGACGAGCATGGCCGCCGGCTTCATGTCGCAGTTTGGCACGATGACCAAGCCGCTCCATGCCGGCCTCGCCGCCAGGTCGGGCGTGCTTGCCGCGAGCCTGGCGCGGAACGGGCTCGACGCCGGGCTCGCCACGCTCGACGGCCCGACCGGGATGAACCGGCTGATGGTCGGTCCCGATTACGAGCAGCTGCGCGACACGCTCACCCATGTCGAGCACGGTCAGAACCTCCGCTTCGAGACGGCGCAGGTCGGCAAGCCCCTGCTGCTGCTCTCCAGCGGGCTGAAGCTGAAGCGCTTTCCCAATTGCGGCAGCGCGCACCGCGCGATGGACGGCCTCTCCGATCTGCTCGCCGCGCACGGCTTTGCGGCGAACGAGGTCGAGGCGGTGCATGTGCGGGCGCCGGTCACCCATCTCAACAATCTGATGTACCAGGTGCCCGAGGACGGGCTGCAGGCCAAGTTCAGCCTGGAATATGGCCTCGCCTGCATCCTCAAGACCGGCAATGCAACGCTCGCCGACTTCACCGACGAGGCCGCCCGCCGGCCCGATTTCGCGCCGCTCTACCCCCGCATCCACCGCCACCCGGTCGACAAGGCGGAGGGCGAGTTCCCGACCGAGGTCGAGGTGGTGCTGAAGGACGGCCGCCGTTTCGAGACCGCCGTGCCTTGGCCCGCCGGCAGCCTTGCCCGCCCGTTCACCGAGGCCCAGCTCTGGGCCAAGTTCGACGGCTGCACGGCGGGCCTGCTCCCGCCGGACGAACTTGCCGCCGTCCGCCGGGCGCTTGCAGATTTGCCACAATTGCCGGGGATAAGCGCGCTGACCCGGCCGCTTGCGGGCAAGTTCGCTTCCTAACCGGCCCGCTCGGGTCTAGAGGAGCCGGCCATATGGGGGACAGACGCTATACCGCACTGGTGCTCGCGGCGAGCCGCGGCAATCTCGACCCGCTGGCCCAGGCCGGCGGCGTCTCCCACAAATGCTTCATCGACATTGCCGGCCGGCCGATGCTCCAGCGCGTGGTCGAGGCGGTGATGGCGAGCCCGCGGGTCAAGCGCACGATCGTCGCCATCGAGCCCGATTCGATGGCGGAAGCGAAGCAGATCCTCGCCCCCCTCCCGGGGGCCGCCGCGATCGAATATGTGGCCAGCCTGGACAATATTGCGAGCAGCGTCGCCGCGGTCGCATGCGAGGAGCTGCTCCCCCTGATCGTCACCACCGGCGACAATGCCCTGCACACCGAGGAGATGGTGACCTACTTCTGTGACGCGCTGGATGCAGTGAAGGAGGATGCCGCGCTCGGCCTGACGCCCGCCAGCTACGTGCTGGAGAAGTATCCGGAAGGGAATCGCGCCTTCCACCGCTTCCGCGACGGCGCCTTTTCGAGCTGCAACCTCTATGCGGTGCTCACCCCCAGGGGGATCGAGGCGGCGCAGGTGTTCCGCTCCGGCGGCCAGTTCGGGAAGAAGCCGAAGCGGCTGATCGGCGCGTTCGGGCTGTTCGCCTTCCTCTTGTACAAGAGCCGGCTGTTCACGCTGAAGACCGTGCTCAGGACGCTGTCGCGGGGGATCAGGGTCAGGACCGCGCCGGTGCTGATGCCCTTCGCCGAGGGGCCGATCGACGTCGACCGGCAGGTGGACTGGGACCTCGCCAACCGCATCGTCGCCGCCCGCGAGAGCAGGCTGTAGCACCCCCTTGCCAGACCGGCTCCGGCGCGCATATGTTACAAATGTAGCAGCGAGTCGCCAACCCGATTGAAAGGGACCCGAGATGCGCATTCCCCTTCGGACCCTGAGCCTGGTGATGGTCGCCGCCTTCGTCCTGCTCCCCCCGGCCGCCGCGGCGACGCCCGAAAGCGAAACCCTCAGCCGGACGATCAACCGCGAGCTCCGCGCCGGCGGGCCCTGGTTCACCGCCGGGGAGCGCGCCCTGGTCGAGCGCAAATGCGGCTATGCGCCGGGCCAGTGGGACGGCTTCGAGGTCAATATCTCGAACAATGTGCTGACCTGCACGAACGGCCGCCGCGTCGACGATCCCGAGATCCGCGCCATGCTCCGCACCGCCGGCCCGCGGATCAGCGCGCGGGTGCGCGAGGTGATGGCGCGCCCGGCGGTCAGCGCCGCGATCCACCTCGTCGCCCGGAACGCGGCGGCGCGGGCGATGCGCCGGATCGGGGCGCGGCACGCGGACTGACGTCCCGGCCCCGGGGGATCGGCGCAGCGCCTCGTCCCGCCGCCCTGCCCCGCCCGCGCCCAACAATCGCCGCATTGCGAAACCAGTGCGATTCCCCATATGTTGAGGAAAGCGCTCCCCCGCGGGGCCGAAGCGCGCTACGAGGAATCGCCGTGAAAACCGCAGACGCCACCCGTTCGTCCTTCTGGAGCCGCGAGCATCATCTCGACAAGATGACGTTCCGCGAGCTGGTCGTCGCCTATTTCCAGTATCCGGCGATCATCGCCTATCTGACGCTGTCGGTGGTCGCGATCGGCGCCTGGCTCTGGGCGCCCGCCCCCGCCATTCCGACCCTGCTGGCGATCGGCGCGGCGGCGGCGGTCTATCCGCTCTTCTGGTACCTGATCCACCGCTACATCCTGCACAGCCGCTGGATGTGGCGGCACAAATGGCTCGCCTCCACCTGGAAGCGGATCCATTACGACCATCACCAGGATCCCAATCATCTCGAGGTCCTGTTCGGCGCGCTGCACACTACCTTGCCGACGATCGCGCTCGGCGTGATCCCGATCGGCTGGGGGATCGGCGCCGGCTATGACGCCATCGCCGGCAATGCCGCCGGCACGTCGGGCTTCGGCGCCGCCGCCGCGGCGCTCGCCACCGGGCTGCTGACGACCTGCTTCTACGAGTTCGTCCACTGCATCCAGCACCTCGCCTACAAGCCCAAGTCGAAGCGCATCGCGGAGATGAAGAAGCGCCACATGGCCCATCATTTCCACGACGAGGACGGCAATTACGGGATCACCACCTTCTTCTGGGACAAGGTGTTCGGGACCTGGTACGACCGCCCCGAGCGGCCGGTGAAGAGCCCGACCGTCTTCAACCTCGGCTATACCGAGGAGGTGGCGAAGGAATATCCGTGGGTGGCGGAGCTGAGCGGCGGCGTGGCCAAGGGGCATCCGCGGCAGCGGGACAAGGCGTAAGGTCCAGGGCTAGTTCTCGGCGCCCTCCAACCTGGAGTGGTTTGGTTTGACTAGTTCACCGACCAAACCCTTCGACACCACCGATCTTGATCCCGTCCTTACGGATGCAGATCGGCTCGTCATGGCCGAGACTATCTTAGCATGGGCCGATCTCGATACCGGTATCTCGCGCCTGATTTTTCTAATGTTCGGGATCGATTCAGACGCGGGCTCGATCCTCATTGGAAACATGGATCTCAAGACGAAGGCCGAGCGCATAAAATCGCTCTACTCCCATCTGGGTAACGATGCGGGAGCCGCGAGTTTTAGTAAGCTCAGCAATGCGATGCGGGAGTTCAGTTTTTCCAGAAATTCGATCGCTCATCGCAAATGTATCGGTAGGCTCAAATCGGAGCCATCAAGACTCGTGTTCATGTCATCTAGGCATGTGAAAGGCGAACAGGGGTCATTCGAAATGATCGCTATCGACCGTTCCGAGATGATTGCGTCCGCCAAATTTGCCCGTGATGCGGCGGTCACCGTCGCGAACATGATCAACGCCATCGAAGCTGCTGGCGCGGCTAGCCCTTGAACTTGTTCTTCCGATGGTAGTCCAAGAATTGCCGATGTGGCCACTCAGCCGGATTGGTTGGAAGGAGCAGACGCCGCTCCGGTCGAATCAACCTTATTGCTGCGTCGGGCAGCATCCCTTCAGCGATCAGAAGGGAGTAGTCATCCTCGATGCTGATGAGGCCTCGATCAAACATCCAATGCACCGTACCGGAAAGGGCGAGCCCATTTCGCACGCTGTCTGGGCCCCGATCCTCGACTGGCCGGATGTGAGCGCCCTGAACTTCGGATCGCCCCTTCCCGTTGATAAGTTTGAGTCCCGTGATTGCGCAGGTGTCCCCGTAGGCCCTCTTCAGGCTGGCTGAGAATGCTCTTGAGCGGAATGGGCGAGATACCATCTGATCGACAATCGGCCGGTCCACCTCAAATGGTTCGTCTCCATCGTCGGGCGCGAGCGGTTGTTCAGGTACACCTTTGTTCGGTCTCGGCCGGGGCTCGAGTCCTAGCACATGGCCGAAGCCAACGCGCCAAATCTCATCAAATTCGAGGTCGGACATCACTCGCACTGAATGCCCAAAGGCTCCGCGATTAGTGGACCCATCCGCCTTTTGGAGCGCGCTCTCGTAGTACTTTCCGTTTTCGGCGAAGGGGACCGCGCGAGAAAACTCCAAATATCCAGAAACCTCGGCGTAACGATGATCCGGTTGCACTGGGTCAGGATAAATTCGCTCGACCTTGGCTGTCGCGAAATAGGCGGATCGGCCGCCGCGGCTCATCAAGTCCGTCGATGGTCGCCGCGGCTCATAGTAAACTATCCAATCCCCAACCATCGCTTCGGCCCTAGCGAGGTATGCTTCAGGAAAGTGATAACGTTGCTCGGGGAGATCATTATACCCCGGCTCCGCCTTGGTCATGAAGACGCCCTTCACCATGCGACATGGATTGCCTTTGTGACGCAACAAATTCAATAATGCGCGTCGTCACGCTGCCAGCATGTCGAGCGCGTAGTCGCCCCACTGATCGGCCATGGCGTCGGCTATCCCCGTGAAAAATCGGCTCCGCTCTTTCCAGCGATTAGGACTCGGGGAAGCGTGATGGACACGCGGCTCGCGGCCTGAGACGATGTTGGTTGGGACGAGCGGAGGGAGGTTTTTGAGCCAAAAGCAGGTTCGCTTCGTCTCGCCATGCCCGAATTGCCATGGCTGTACGCTTTGCGCAGGTTCCCGGTAGCCTCTGATCCGCTTCTTGGCATGACCATGCATGACCGGGTTCTCGACGCAAATCCGCTCGATTGGAGCGTTCCAGAAGGCCGAAAAGAGCTCGCAACCCTCATCCAGCTCGCGCCACATTTCTTCCAATGTGCGACCGGAAGGCGGGACATGGAGCCAGCGGACTCCACTGTTACAAAGGCGCGTGCATGGCGGGTGCGCGACGATGAGCAAGTCCCATCCATCGTCGAGGATATCGCGCGCATCGCCGACGATATGGCGGTTGCTGCCATCTTCGCCCGGCAGCAAATCGCAGGACCAAGCGTCAAAGCCCCGCCGAAGGAAGGCGTTACGAACGGTGCCGGAGAACTCGCAGGCGACAAGGACCTTCATGGGGCTCGCCTGGCATGTTCAGATGATCGGTAACACCTGGAAAATGCTGATTAATCCAGAACGGATGTATTTCGTCGACTTTAGGCTACGGCCATTAGCTGCGAAGGGAACGGCACCGCCAACGAGCAGGCATCGGCCGTGTCCGCATCCAGCCATCTGTCATAGTCGGCCGGATCGAGAATGACTGGCATCGCCTTCTCATGAAGCGGCTTGACCAGCGGATTGGGTTCGCAGGTGAGGAAGGAAAATACGTTACCCCATTCAGAGGGGCGCCAGATGCCGGCGAAACATGCCACTTCGCTGGCTGGAAGATTGAACCACCAGTTCGCTGGCTTCCCTTCATCGTCTTTTCCCGGCTTGGGTTCGGCAAATGAGGTGAAGGGGACGAGGCAACGCCACTCGGGCTTGGCGATCGTCGAGCGCCAAAAATTGCTATCGAGATTGCGCACGTTGGTAATCGGCTTTGGAGCGAGGGGCTGGCCTTGCTTGCCTCGCATCGAAAGCGGGATGCCCCAGGGCAGATGATCGAGGACGCGACGCCCGGCTTCCTTCCGGATGATCCACGCCCGGTACCTCGGATAGATATCTGTCCGCACGTCTGCCGGAGCCGGGTCTAGCAAAGGCTCGGCGTCGAAAATGAGGGAGAGATTCTCCTTCGTCTTCACCTGTCGGAAGCGGTTGCACATCAGGCCGTTGGCTCGTCAGCAGTTTCTCGTGAGGCGAGATAGAGTGCCATGGCCTCGCGAAAGGCCTGCGGATCTGGGCATCCGAGATTGATCATTTTCCATTCGCCGGTCTCACACTTGCAATGAAACCAGATCGCGCCGTCCTCGCTTGGGCCCTCGAAACGGCAGGTCTCGACATCGTTTGCCATCGGCACCTCGCAAAGGTTCTGTGACACATTAGCATCGTGCGAAAATTTGGGTCTAGCGGCCAAAACGATGTTCCGCATATGTTCCTGCGATGTCGATGATTCGAATCTCACCCGCCGAGCTGATGCAGGCCTTACAGATTTGGATAGCAATCATTGGCCAGCGACAGCCTTCGCTCCTTCGCGATCTCTGGACTCGAAGGGGAGAGGACCATGACAGCCGCAAGATCGACGCAGCCAGGCGGGAGCTCGGGAGGGCGCTGGCTCAGCGGTTCGAAACGGCAAATTGGGAGGTGATGCGCGAGGAAACCAATCACGACGTTATCTGGCGAAACGTCAGCGAGGAACAATTGGTGCTGCCTTGGCTCTATCCACCGAATACGCTGTGACCGAACGCGAGGATGATCGCCGCTAGGATCAGAGCGAACTCCACCTTCAGCCGAACATTTCCACCTGAAATTCGATGTCGCGCCATGCGGAGTCCTTACACTAGGTAGAACGTACCAGGAACAAATTTCTTCCAATGTAGGATTTCGCATGAGACAATCCGCCTTTTCCGAAAATGGAGAGGCGAATGGATCAGAATAGAAATCGGGCGCCGGGGCGTCCCGAAGGCAACCGCATGGTCTCGGCCGAGCAGCAGGTGCGATTCCTGCTGGGCATCAGGAACGGCCTGACGGTGAAGGCCGCCGCCGGCTGGGCCCGTGTGAGCACGACGGCGATCTACCATCGGCGGCGGAACGACGCGGGGTTCGCGGAGCTCTGGCGGGAGGCCTTTGCCGGGGCCAAGGCGGACTCGGCGGCTGTCCGCGCGCGGGAGCGGGCCGCCGCTGACGCCGCGCAGGGAACCAAGATCGCCCCGCACGGCGATTCCGTGCTGATGCGAAAGCGCCGGCACGCAATCGAGTTCACGCCGGAACGCAAGCAGGTCTTCCTCGACCACTTCGCCGACTCCTGCAACATGCCGGCGGCCGCGGCTGCAGCGGGGGTCTCGGTGCGCGCGGTCCGCAAGGCGCTGGCCGAAGATGAGGAATTCGCGGCGGCGTTCGATGGTGCGCTCGGCGTCGGCTACAAGGGGCTGGAGGCGGATGCGCTCTGCCAGCAGCAGCAGGCCTACAGACTGTGTGGCACGGGCGAGGGCACGGCCGACGGACAGCAGACGTTCGAGCGGACGATGCAGCTGCTCCGCGCCTACAAACGGCCGGACGGATCAGTCGGGCGGCGTCAGTCGCGCCGCAATCTGAAGCACGTCAGCAAGGAAGAGCTCGTCGAGGCGTTCGTGAAGGCCATGGGCCTTCTGAAGAAGCGGCGGGCGCTGCTGAGGAAGGCGGGAAAGCTCCCGCCCCTGAAGCCGCGGGACGGCGGGGACGGGGCCGGTCAGCCCGGATAGGAGGCCAGCGCCTGCGCCAGATCCGCGATCAGGTCGTCCGCATCCTCCAGCCCGATATGGAGCCGAACCAGCGGCCCCTCCCGTTCGGCCGCACCGCAGGTGCGGGTGACGTGGCCGGGGACGGCGAGGCTTTCGAAGGCGCCCCAGGAGTAGCCGATGCCGAACAGGGTGAGGCGCTCGATCAGGCGGGCGGCCGCGGCTTCGTCGCCGCCCTTCAGGACGATGGAGAAGAGGCCGCTCGCGCCTTTGAAGTCGCGGGCGAAATGCTCGTGGCTCGGGCAGGAGGGAAGCGCCGGGTGGAGGACGCGGGCGACCTGCGGCTGGCCGGCCAGCCAGCGCGCGACCCTGAGGCCGCTTTCCTGGTGGCGGGCGAGGCGGACGGAAAGGGTGCGGAGGCCCCGGAGCGCGAGCCAGGCCTCGTCCGGGCCGGCGGTCTGGCCGAGGACGCGGCGGGTGCGCTCGAGGCGGGTGGCGAAGGGCTCGGTGACGGTGACCGAGCCGAGCATCAGATCGGCATGGCCGCCAATATATTTGGTGCAGGCGAGGATGGAGATGTCGACGCCCAGCGCGAGCGCGGGGAGGTAGAGCGGGGTCGCCCAGGTATTGTCGATCAGGGTGGCGACGCCGCGCGCCCTGGCGGCGGCGCAGATGGCGGGCACGTCCTGCACCTCGAACGTATAGGTGCCGGGGCTTTCGAGGAAGATGGCGCGGGTCTTCTCGCCGATCAGGTCGGCGATGCCGGCGCCGAGCAAAGGGTCGTAATAATGGGTCGTGACGCCGAAGCGCCTGAGGACGGTGTCGCAGAAGGCGCGGGTCGGGCCGTAGGCGCTGTCGACCATGAGCAGCTCGTCGCCGGCGGCAAGGACGCTGAGCAGGGCGCCGGCGACGGCGGCGGAGCCCGAGGGGTAGAGGCGGGTGAGCGCGGCGCCCTCCTCGAGGCCGGTGAGCGCCTCGCAGAGCGCCCAGGTGGTCGGGGTGCCGTTGCGGCCGTAATGGAGAATGCCGTCGCGGACGGGCTCGGCGTCGTGCATCGCCGCGATATCGTCGAAGAGGATGGTGGAGGCGCGCCAGACGGCCGGGTTCACCAGCCCCTGCGTCCATTCCCTGCGGCGGCCGGCGGCGACCAGCCTGGTGTCCGGCTTCACATGCTTCTTCTCGCTCATGCCGCGGGGCCCTGTGCTTTGGGCGTCGCCGGGTCGGCGCCCCATTCGCTCCAGCTCCCGTCATAGAGGCTGAGGTCGGACTTGCCGAGCAGATGCGCGCCGAACAGGATCACGCAGGCGGTGACGCCAGAGCCGCAGGTCGCGACGAGGGGTCTGGCGAGGTCGATGCCGGCCTCGTCGAACAGGGCGCGGAGCCCGGCGCCCTGTTTGTGGGTGTTGTCGGCGTGGAAGAAGGCGCCCTGCGGCAGGCTGCGGGCGCCGGGGATATGGCCGGCGGCGAGGCCGGGGCGCGGTTCGGCGGCCTCCCCGCGGAAGCGTTCGGCGGCGCGGGCGTCGGCGATGACGGTATCGCTGCCGAGGAGGGACAGCAGCCGCGCCTTGCTCGCCACCGCGCCGGCGGCGGGCTGCGGGGTGAAATGGCCGGGGCGGGGCGACGGCGCGCCGCTTTCCAGCGGCCGGCCCTCGGCGGTCCACTTCTGCAGGCCGCCGTCGAGCAGGGCGACCCGGCGTGCGCCGAAGCTCCTCAGCATGTACCAGGCGCGGGCGCTCGTGTGGATCGGGCTGTTGTCGTAGATGACGATGCGGTCGTGATCGCCGATGCCCAAAGCGCGCATCCGGCTGGCGAAGAGATGGGCGGGCGGCCAGGCGTGGGGGAGCGGGCTGTCGGGGTCGGAGACCGCCTCGTGATCGAAGAAGACCGCCCCGGGGATGTGGGCCGCCGCAAATTCCGCGCGCGCGTCGCGGCCGGAGCCGGGGAGGAAGGCGGTGGCGTCGAGGATGCGCAGGTCGGGCGCGCCGCGCTCGGCCGCCAGCCAGTCCGTGGAGACGAGCGGGTCCATCCGTCAGAGGATGCCGGGGAAGGACCCGCCGTCGATCAGCAGGCTCTGGCCGGTAATGTAGCCGGCCTGGGCCGAGCAGAGGAAGGCGCAGGCGGCGCCGAATTCGTGCGGGCTGCCGAGGCGCTTCGCCGGGATGCCGCGCTCGCGCTCGGCGCGGATCTCGGCCGGATCGCGCCCGGTCTGCTTCGCCGCCGCGGCGACGAAGGAGGCGATGCGGTCGGTGTCGAAGGCGCCGGGGAGCAGGTTGTTGATCGTGACGTTGGCATGAACGACCTGCCGCGCCACGCCGGCGACGAAGCCAGTGAGGCCCGCGCGCGCGCCGCTGGAGAGATCGAGCCCGGCCATCGGCATCTTCACCGAGCCCGAGGTGATGTTGACGATCCGGCCGAAGCGCCGCTCCACCATGCCGTCGATCACCGCCTGGATGAGCTGGATCGGCGCGATCATGTTCGCCTCCAGCCCCGCCAGCATCCCCGCATGGTCGACCTTGCGGAAGTCGCGCGGCGGCGGGCCGCCATTGTTGTTGACGAGGATGTCGACCTCCTCGAACGCGCCGAGCAGGGCGGCGCGGCCCTCCGCTGTGGACATGTCACCGGGGACCGCGACCACCTCCGCGCCCGTCTCCTCCGCAATCTCGTCCCTGACCCGCGCCAGCAGCGCCGCGTCCCGGCCATTGATCGCCACGCGGGCGCCGGCATGGGCGAGCGCGACCGCGCAGGCGCGGCCAAGCCCCTTGCTCGAGGCGCAGACGATCGCGTTCCGGCCTGCAATACCGAGGTCCATCAGCCGCTCACCCTTTCCAGCACGCCGAGGCGCGCGAGCACGTCCAGATATTCGCCGACTTCCTCCGCCGGCACCGGGCCGAGCGTGGCCGTCAGCACGTCCCTGATCTCGCCGACGCTGCGCCTGCCGTCGACCAGGTTCAAAGCCTCATAGCCGTAGCTCGGCCCGTCCCACGCCGGATCGCGCGCGAGCAGGCGCGGCCGGGTCAACCCGGCGCGGGCCAAACGGTCGTCGAACCAGCTATAACCGAAGCCGTTCATCGGCCCGTCGCGCCGGACGCGGCGGTAGACCGGGCCGGAGGGCGTTGCGGGGCGGAGCGCGGGAATGACGCTATCCAGGAAAGCGGGGATCGCCCCGACCGTAATGCCGAAGCGCTCATAGGACTGGATCACGCCCTCTTCCGCTTGGCGATAATGGCGCCAGAGCGCGGCAATGTCCGCCTCGGGAACATTGCCTGCCCGCAGTGCAGCCGCGCGCCGTTCTGTCGCCGCCGCGCGGTCGATCTGGCCGGCGTGGATATTGTCGAGCGCGAGATCCGGTCGGTCCTGGAGGTTCGCGAGATACCAGCCCGACGCGGCGGCGATGAAGATGGCGCGCCTAAGCTTGGTCGGATCGAGATTGCCCGGCAGGTCGCGCTGGGTGTGGATGTAGCGGTCCGGCCAGTCTGCGATGTAGATGACCGGGATCCGGAAGCTGCCCTCGCTCCACACCGTGTGATCGCTGCCTTCGTCGAAGCCGCCGATGATCGCCTGCAGGCCGCGCCGGTCTCCTTCCCGCTCCAGCAGGGGCCAAGGTGCGGCACCGGTGTCGGCGTAGAGCTGAGACTGCTCGTTCACCCAGTGGGCGAAGGCGAAGCCGACGTCGGAGACGAAGCTCGGCAGGCTGGGCGGCGAGCCGCGCACGCGCAGCACCGACTTGGTGATCTCCGTATTGCCGCCAATCATGTCGAGATGGACCGTCGCCAGCGTCCGCCGCCGGAATTCGGGGCGGGCGTTCAGCAGGGCGATGGTCGCCTCGATCTCCGACGGCCAGAGGAAGCGGATCGTCCGCTCCGGCCGCGGCAGGGCGCCGCTGCGGACCAGCTGGCTGAGCGTCCTTGCCACCTCCAGCTCGCCGGCGCAGCCCGAGGCATTGTCATTGGCGCCCGGATTGGGATGGTCGAGATGGCAGGAGAAGACGATCTCCTGGTCCCGCCGGCGGCCGGGAATGATTGCGGTCGGGATCAGATAGGCGCTCGGCTCGCGCCCTGCGTCCACGTTCGCGCGCAGCCGGATCGTCTGGCCGGCGCGCAGCCGCGCCTGCCAGGCTCGCGCGCGGGCGGGCGTCACCATGAACGCGAAGGTCGGGTGCGCGGAGAAGGTCTCGAGATGGCCCCATCTAAGCAGGGTCTCGTCGTCGCCATACCAGCCGGTGCGCTGGTTCTGCGCCCAGGAGACGATCCCCGCCGCGCCGTGACGCCCGATGGCGAGGTCCTGCACCGCCTCGGGCTGGGAGGAGGTGAGGACGAGGCGGCCGCGAACCTCCTTGCCCTCATAGTCCGCCTCGCTCGTCCCCGCGCCGATATCGACCAGCTCCGCGTCGGCCTGGCCGGAGACGCTGTCCTGCGCGAGGCTCAGGGGCTGGTCGGCCCAGGAGGCGATCCGCTCATTGCCCTCCCAGAGCTCGGCCGAGCGCGCGTTCCAGCCGGGCCGCGAGCGCTGGGTGCCGTAGAAGATCGTGCCGTCGGCGGGGAGGGAGATGATCTCGACGCCGTCGAGGCCATAGGCCTGCAGCCGATCGCGGATCGCCTCGGCGGCAGCGCGGAAACCGGCGGAGCCGCGCATGCGGTGGTTGGTGGAAAGGACCCGGACGGTCTGCATGGCCCGCGCGCCGGAGACCTCCGCGGCGATGGCGGTGCCCTGGGCGGGCGGCAGCAGGGGTGGCGCGGAGGACGGGGCGGCCGGAGGCACCGGCTGGGCGGCAGCACTCGCCGCAATCAGCAGCGAAAAGATCAGCGCGCCTGCCTTCATCCAGCCCTCCGTTCCGCGTTCCAGTCCGTCATTGCGAGGAGCGAAGCGCCGAAGCAATCCACATCTGCACGCGCGCGCGCCCTTTAGCCCCTCCCCTTGAGGGGAGGGGTTGGGGTGGGGCTGTTTCTATCGCCCCGCCCTTCACCTGCCCCACCCCCGTCCCCTCCCCTGAAGGGGAGGGGCTGGAGGCTATTCCCGCGCAAAGCGGCGGAAGAAGCTGTTGTCGTTCCAGCGCGGGCGGGCATCCGCATTCGCTACCCGCAGCGCCAGCGCGGCGATGAAGTCGTGCAGGCGGATTTCGTCGTCGGCGAAGACGCGCTGGGAGGAATCGTCCTGCGGGCTGTGATAGATGTCCCGCCGCCAGGCCGCTTCGATCCTCGCTTCCGGCGTTCCCGCGGCGAAGCCGAACTTGAACGCGAGCGAGGGGATGCCTTCCTCGATGAAGCTGTACTGGTCCGAGCGGACGAAGGAGTTGCGCTCCGGGAAGGGATCGGGCGCGATCGGCAGGCCCATTTGCGCGCCGACCGCGCTGGCGTCGGGGCCCAGGCTGCTTTCCTCGAAGCCGAGCGTGGTGATCGAGCGGAGCGGAAAGAGCGGCAGCGCCATGTCATAATTGAGATCGGCGACGATCGAGCTGCGCGGCACCGTCGGCGAGCGCGCGAACCAGCGCGAGCCGAGCAGTCCTTTCTCCTCGCCGCTCACCGCGACGAACAGGATCGAGCGGCGCGGCCGCGCGCGCTCGGCGCGGTACTTGCCGGCAATGTCGAGCAAGGCGGCGACGCCCGCCGCATTGTCGAGCGCGCCATTGTAGATGCGATCGCCGTTCACCGGCGAACTGATCCCGAGGCCGTCCAGATGGGCGCTGAGCAGGACATGCTCACCGCGCAGCCGCGGATCGCTTCCGGGGAGGCGGGCGACGACGTTGCGCGTCTCGACGGCGCGGGACGTGGTGACGGGCCTGGCGATGAACCGCCAGGTGAGCGCCCCGCCGGCAATCGGACGGCCAGCGCGCGCCGCGGCGGAAATCGCGGCGAAATCCTGCCCCGAGCCGGCAAACAGCCGCGCGGCCGAGGCGGGGTTCAGCACTGCGGTCAGGAACGGCGAGCGCAAGGTCCGGACCTGCGGATCGGCCGGATACATCCCCGGCATGGTCGCGATCCGGCTCGCCGCCGACCAGTTCTGCTCGCTCGCGCCGAGCGGGTTGACGGTGATCACGCCGACCGCGCCCCGCTCCTGCAACTGGCGGGCGCGATCGGCGCGCGCGTGCGATTTGAGCGCGCCGGAGAGGCGGTCGGGGCCCTGCCCGTTCACGACCACCGCGACCTTGCCGCGGAGATCCAGTCCGGCGAAATCATCATGACCGGCCTCGGGCAGGTGAAAACCATAGCCGACGAAGACCAGAGGGGCGTTGACGCGCTCCGGGGGCGGGCCGCCCGTGGCGCGGAAATAGATGTCGCCGGGAATGGAGAGTGGCTCCGAGGTATCGATCAGCGCGCGGGTCGGCGCCGCGCCGGCCGGCCGTATCCGGGCCAGCGCCGCGGTGGACGCTCCGAGGTCGAAGCGCCGCTCCTCCAGCCGGACCGCCTGGAAGAAGGTGCCGTTCTCGCCCGCCGGTTCGAGGCCCAGCTCGCGGAAGCGTCGGGCGACGAGCTCGGAGGCGCGGCGGTGGCCCTCGCTGCCCGCCTCGCGCCCTTCCATGGAGTCGGCGGCAAGCGTGGTGACTGTCGCCCACCAAGCCCTGGCCCGTTCGGAGCGGGGCGCGGGCGCGGCATTCTGGGCGGAGGCGATGCCGGCGGCGGCGAGCAGCGGAAGCAACAGGAAAGACAGACGCATAGCCGCCTCCTAGCGCCCCGCTGCGCGACTCGCTAGAGACACGCCGGATGGATGATCTGACTCATCTTGGCCGCGCCAGCGCCCTGCCCGCTTCCCCCGGGGAGGCGGTGCTGGACTATGTGCCCAATCCACGGGCAGGCGCGCTCTACCTGGTCCGCTTCGCCGCGCCCGAATTCACCTCGCTCTGCCCGGTCACCGGCCAGCCCGATTTTGCGCATCTGGTGATCGATTATGCGCCGGGCGAACGGATCGTCGAATCCAAGTCGCTGAAATTGTTCCTGGGCTCATTCCGCAATTATTGCGGCTTCCATGAGGACGTCACCGTGGGCATCGGCCAGAGGCTGGCCAGTGAGATGCAGCCCAAATGGCTTCGCATCGGCGGCTATTGGTATCCGCGCGGCGGCATCCCGATCGATGTCTTCTGGCAGAGTGGCGAGGCGCCCGCGGGCCTCTGGGTGCCGGACCAGGGCGTGGCCGCCTATCGAGGAAGGGGCTGAACCCTGCCCGACGGTCCCAAGATCATCGTCCACGGCGCCGGCTCGATCGGCTGCTATGTCGGCGGCCTATGGCTTGCGGCCGGGCTCGACGTCAGCTTCCTCGGCCGGGAGCGGCTGAAGCAGGAGATTGCCGAGCACGGCCTCGCGGTCAGCGACACGCAGCGCTTCTCCGTCCGCTTCGATCCCGACCGGATCAGCTTCGAGACCAGGCCGGCGGCGCTGCGCAAGGCCGACATCATCCTGCTGACCGTGAAGAGCACGGGCACCGAGGCGGCGGCGCGGGAGATTGCCCGCCATGCCAAGGGCACGGCCACGGTGATCAGCCTGCAGAACGGCGTCTCCAACCCGGACGTCCTGCGCAAGCGCCTGTCGCGCCAGACCGTCGTCCAGGCGATGGTCCCCTATAATGTCGTCCATCTCGGCCCCGGCCGCTGGCACCGCGCGACCTGGGGCGACCTCGTCGCCGAGGACCAGGAGACGACCCGCGACCTCGCGGCGCGGATCGGCGACCGGCCCGGGCGGCTGCTGCTGGCGAAGGACATGCAGGGGGTGGCCTGGGGCAAATTGCTCCTCAACCTCAACAACGCGATCAACGCCCTGTCGGGCACCACCTATCTCGCCGAGCTGCAGCAGCGCGACTTCCGCCGGGTCTTCGCCGCCGCGATCATCGAGACGCTGGCGCTGCTCAAGAAGAAGGGGATCAGGCCGGCCAAGATCGGCAAGGTCGGCCCGGAGCTGCTGCCGCACGTGATCGGCGCGCCCGACTTCGTGTTCAACAAGCTGTTCCTGAAGGTGCAGAAGATCGACCCCAAGGGCCGCGGCTCGATGGCCGACGATTTCGACGCCGGCCGGGAGACCGAGATCGACTGGCTGAACGGCGAGGTGGTGCGGCTGGCGGAGGAGCTGGGCGAGAAGGCGCCGGTCAACGCGGCGATCGTCGAGCTGGTGAAACAGGCCGAACTGGGCGTGCAGCGGACGTGGAGCGCGAAGCAGCTCTGCGAGCATATTCTCGGCGGCCACAAGAAGGTGAAGGGCTTCGGCTACTGAGAATTTGACACTCGCCCGGGCGCGGCGCATCCCCCGCCCGGGCTCGTAAAAAAGGCAAAGCCATGCGCCCGTTCTCCCTGTTTTCCGTTTCCGCTTTCGCGCTCGCCGCTGCGATCGCCGGCGCGCCCGGCGCCCCTTCGCTGGCCCAGCCGGCGGCGCGGCCTCCCGCCGCCGCGCAGGTGCCGAGCCAGCTGCCGCGCAACGTCCGCCCGCTCCACTACCGGATCGCCGCGACTCCAGACGCCGCGAACCTGCGCTTCACCGGGCGCACGGACGTCGACATCCAGGTGCTGGAGGCGACCGACCGGATCACGCTGAACGCCGTCGACATGCGCTTCGGGGAAGTGTCGCTCGGCGGCGGCAGCGGCGCGGCGCCGCTCGCCCTCAACCCGACCGACATCAGCACCGACGAGGAAGCCCAGACCGCGACCTTCCGCTTCGCGCGCCGGATCGCGCCCGGGCGCTACCGGCTGACGATGAACTATACGGGCAGGATCTACACCCAGGCGGCGGGCCTGTTCGCGCTCGATTATGCGGCGGAGGGCGGCCAGAAGCGCGCGCTCTTCACCCAGTTCGAGGCGCCGGACGCGCGCCGCTTCTTTCCGGGCTGGGACGAGCCGATCCACCGCACCCCCTATGATCTGAGCGTCACCATCCCCGCGGGCCAGCAGGCGATCGGCAACATGCCGGAGGCGCGGCGGACGCGGAATGCCGACGGCAGCGTCACCATCGCCTTCCAGCGCACGCCGGCCATGTCCTCCTACCTGCTCTTTCTCGCGGTCGGCGAGCTCGACCGGATCACCACGCGGGCAGCGGGCGTCGAGATCGGCGTGGTGACGCGCCGCGGCGCCGGCGAGCAGGGCCGCTGGGCGCTGCAGAGCTCGGCGCGCATCCTGCCCTGGTTCAACCAGTATTTCGGGACGCCCTATCCGCTGCCCAAGCTCGACAATGTCGCGGGGCCGGGGACCAGCCAGTTCTTCGGCGCGATGGAGAATTGGGGGGCGATCTTCTCGTTCGAGAACATCCTGCTCGTGGACCCCGCGATCACCACGCCCGCGCGCCGGCAGCAGATCTTCAAGGTCGCCGCGCACGAAATCTCGCACCAATGGTTCGGCGACCTCGTCACCATGGCCTGGTGGGACGATCTCTGGCTGAACGAGGGCTTCGCCTCCTGGATGGCGACCAAGGCGACCGCGGCCCTGCATCCGGAATGGGAGCCCCTGCTCGACCGGATCGACGGGCGCGAGCAGGCGATCCAGCTCGATTCGCTGCGCACCACTCATCCGGTCGTGCAGCGGCTGACCACGGTCGACCAGATCAGCCAGGCCTTCGATTCGATCACCTATCGCAAGGGCGAGGCGGTGATCACCATGCTGGAGGATTATGTCGGCGAGACCGCCTGGCGGGACGGGGTGCGCGCCTATATCCGCCGGCACCGGCTGGGCAACACCGTCACCGACAATCTCTGGCAGGCGATCGGCCAGGCGGCGCGGCGGCCGATCACCGAGATCGCGCATGATTTCACGCTGCGGCCCGGCGTGCCCCTGATCCGCGTGACCGGCGCGCGCTGCGCCGGCGGGCGGACCCGGGTCACGCTGACCCAGGGCCAGTTCAGCCGAGACGACCCGCAGGCGAACGGCCGCTGGCGCGTGCCGGTGATCGCCGCGGCCGGCGGCGCGCCGGGACGGACCCTGGTCGCGAACGGCGCCGGCACCGCGACCGTGCCGGGCTGCGGCACGCTCGTCGTGAACTACGGGCAGACCGGCTATTACCGGACGCTCTATGCGGCGCCCCTGCTCGCCGCGATCACCCGCAACTTCGCGCGGCTGCGGCCGCTCGACCAGATCGGGCTGCTCGCGGACAATTGGTCATTGGGGCTGGCCGGCTACCAGGATGCCGGCCTCGCGCTCGACCTGGTCCAGGCGGCGCCGGCGAACGGCAATCCGAAGCTGCTGGGCCGGATGGCCGAGATCCTCGGCGATATCGGCGGCATGTATGGCGAGGATCCGGCGCATCGCGAGATGCTCGCCCGCTTCGCCTTCGCCAGGCTCGAGCCCGCCATGCGCCGGCTCGGCTGGAACGCGCGGCCCGGCGAGCCCGCCAACGACGCGGTGCTCCGCAACGAATTGATCGCCACGCTCGGCGCGCTGGGCCACCGGCCGACTTTGGCCGAGGCCAATCGCCGCTTCGCCGCGAACGACCCGTCGGTCACCGCCGGCCCGCTGCGCACGACCATCCTCGCCATCGTCGCCTTCAACGCCGACGAAGCGACCTGGGAGCGGCTTCGGCTTATGGCGCGGGACGAGCGCAACCCGCTCGTCCGCGTCCAGCTCTACCAGTTGCTCGGCGCGGTCCGGGACGAAAGGCTGGCCCGCCGCGCGCTCGAGCTCGCGCTCAGCGACGAGGTCGGCGCGACCAACAAGAGCCAGCTCCTGTCCGCGGTCGCCGGCGAGCATCCCGACCTCGCCTTCGACTTCGCGGTGCGCAACCGGGAGCGCGTCGAGGCCTTCGTCGACGCCTCCTCGCGCTCACGCTATTTCGCGGCGCTGGCGGCCGGCTCAGCCGATCCGGCGATGGTCGGCAAGCTGGAGGATTATGCGCGGCGCCATATGAGCGCCCAGTCGCGCGGCGCCGTCGACCGCGCGATCGCCGGGATCAGGGACCGGATCCGGGTGCGGACCGAGCGCCTGCCGCAGATCACGCGCTGGCTGGAGGCGCGGCGGGGGGCGTAGCGGAGACGCGGCGGGTATAGCGGTAGAGCGCGTAGAGCATCGCCCCGAACAGGACGACGCTTCCGAGCTCCGCAACATGCTCATAGCCCTCGGGGAGAAGGCCCTCGGGCAGGCCGAACCGCGCGACCCAGCCGGCGAAGGCCACGTTCGCGAGGCTGTCGCCGACGATCAGGCCAGTGGCGAGCAGCACGCCCATGCGCTTGGCGAAAGCGGGATTGGCGGTCCGCTCAGCACGCTTGTCGTACAGCCAGCCAAGCACCGAGCCGATCGCGATCGGCACGGTGACGGCCATCGGCAGATAGATGCCGATGCCGATGGCGAGCGGCGGCAGGCGCAGCAACTTCGCCTTGCCGAGCAGGGCATCGACGATGATCGCGACCACGCCGGTCGCAACGCCCATGCCGATCATTTTCCAGTTGAGGTCGCCGCCCAGGACACCGTTGGCGATGGCGGAGATCAGCCCGGCCTGCGGCGCGGCGAGCGCCTGCGGCCCTGCGCCGGGCTGCCCGGCGAAGCCGTAGGTCGACGCGAGCGTGTTGAGGATGGGCGGGATCACCAGCGCACCGAAGATCACGCCGTAGACCAGGGCCACCTGCTGCCGCCAGGGCGTCGCGCCGACCAGCTGGCCGGTCTTCAGGTCCTGCAGATTGTCGTTGGAGATAGTGGCGATGCCGAAGACGATCGCGGTCGTGAAGAGCGCGTAGGCGATCAGGGCCCGCTGCTCCTCGCTGCCGCCACCGCCGAACAGCCAGCCGAGCAGCAAGGCGGCGGACAGGATGGCGAGGATGCCGATGCCGGAAATGGGGCTGTTCGAGGCGCCCATCAGCCCCGCCATATAGCCGCAGACCGACGCGATCACGATGCCGGCGACGAGCACGAAGATCAGGGTAAGCGGGATGATGCCGCCCGCCCGATCCGCCAGCGGCGTGGTGCTCAGGAACTGCCAGAGCAGCCAGGAGATCGGGATCAACATGAGCAGGATGACCGCCGCCACCCGCCCGATCGGGATGTCGCGCTCGACCAGCGGCAATTCCTCGCCCCCGATACGCTTGCCCGAGGCGGCGAGCGCGCCCTTGATGCCCTTGAGGATCGGGCCGAGCAGCTTGAGCAGGGTCCAGATCGCCGCGATCCCGATCACACCCGCGCCGAAGAAGCGGACGTCCGAGCGGAAGATGGTGCCCGCCACGTCGGCGGCCGGCCCTTCGACGCCTGCGGTGAGGATGGGCAGCAGGATGAACCAGCCGATGATCAGGCCGCAGAGATTGGCCATGCCGACCGAGAGACCGACCAGATGGCCGGCGCCGAACAAAGCATAAGAGAGGCCGCCGGCAACGCCCGTCGAGGACGCGCCGATATGGAAGAACCAGGAGACTTCCTCGGCCAGCAGGCGGGTCTTGGCAACGAGCGTGAAAGCGCCCGCGGCGAGCGAGTTCAGGATGATGAGCTTCAGCCCGATCCGGTTCTCCGCATCGCCCTCGCGGGAGCCGGCGCCGACCTTCAGCACCTCGGCCGCGGCCACACCTTCCGGATAGGGCAAAGGCGTATCGACGACGAGCGCGCGGCGCAGCGGGATGGAGAACATCACGCCCAGGATGCCGCCGGCGGCAGTCGCCAGCGCGGTCGTCCAATAGGGAAAGCCGCTCCACCAGCCGACGATGACGAGCCCCGGCAGGACAAAGATGATCGCCGCCAGCGTGCCCGCCGCCGAGGCGATGGTCTGGACGATATTGTTCTCGAGGATGTTCGAGCCGCGGAACATCCGCAGCACCGCCATCGAGATGACGGCGGCGGGGATCGAGGTCGCGAAGGTCAGCCCGACGCGAAGCCCGAGATAGACGTTCGCAGCGGTGAAGACGAGCGTGATGGCGCCGCCGAGCAGGACGGACCTTACCGTAAGCTCCTTCAGCGAGGAACCGCTCTGGGGGCCCACCCGAGCGGCGTCGCTCACGGCTGGCGCGGCGTCGCCGGCGCTGCCTGCCGGCTCAGCTCAACGCCCACATAAGCTGGCGGGCCGTTGCCGCGCTTGACCCGAAGCAGCACGGTGTTGCGCCGCGCCCGGCGCGCCGCCTCGATCACCGCCGCGGCGGCCTCGGGGGTGGCGACCGCGGCATTGTCGATCGACAGGATGACGTCGCCCGGCTGCAGCCCCTTCTGGCCGGCGTCGCTGTTCGGATCGACGGTGCCGACGACGAGCCCGTTCACCCTCGTATCGGTGATCCTGAGCTGCTGCCGGATGGCCGGCGTCAGCGCCTGGAGCGCGAGGCCGAGGGCCGACTGGGTCGCCCGCTGGCCGGCCGACTGGGTCTCGGCCGGCTTGCCGCCGGCATCGCCGCCGTCATTGGCGTCATTATTGTCATCCGTGCCGTTCAGCCGGGCCAGCTCCTCGTCGGTCGGACGCGAGGCGATCGCGACATTCACCGTCTGGCGCTGGCCGTTGCGGATCAGCTCCATCGGGATGCGCGCGCCGATCGCCTGACGGGAGACGAGATAGGCAAGCGTCGAATCGGGCGTCACCGGCTGGCCGGCCACCGAGATGACGACGTCGCCCTCGCGGATGCCGGCGCGATCGGCCGGGCCGCCCGGCGTGACCGAGCGGATCAGCTCGCCGCGATTACGGTCGAGGTTCAGCGCCGCGGCGAGACCCTCGTCCAGATTCTGCAGCGCCACGCCGATATAGCCGCGCTGCACGCGCTGGCCGCGGCGGAGCTGCTCGACCACCGGCGCGACCTGCTCGGCCGGAATGGCGAAGCCGATGCCGACATTGCCGCCGGTCGGGGAGATGAGCGCCGTATTGATGCCGATCACATTGCCGTTGATGTCGAACATCGGGCCGCCCGAATTGCCCGAATTGATCGAGGCGTCGGTCTGGATGTAGCGGTCATAGAGCCCGGCATTGATGTTGCGGTGCACCGCCGAGACGATGCCGGCGGTGACGGTGCCGCCGAGGCCGAACGGATTGCCGATCGCGACCACCCAGTCGCCCACGCGGGTGCGGGTCGAGTCGCCGAAGCGGACGAACGGCAGCGGTCCGCGCGGATTGACCTTGAGCACGGCGATGTCGGACGCGGCGTCGCGGCCGACCACCTCGGCCTCATATTCGGTGCGATCGGAGAGGGTGACGGTGATCTGCTCGACCACCGCGTCCGGCCGGGCCGGCGCCACGACGTGGTTGTTGGTGACGATATAGCCGTCGGCCGAGATGATGAAGCCGGAGCCCAGCGAGCCGCCCCGCTGCGTCACCGTGCCGTCGCCACCCTGGCCGCGATTGGGCACCTCGCCGCCGAAGCGGCGGAAGAAATCCTCGAAGCCCGGGGGCAGCTGTTGCTGCCGGACCGTGATCGACTGGCGGGTGGATATGTTCACCACCGCCGGCTGCAGGCGTTCGGCGAGCGTCGCGAAGCTCTGCGGTGCGCCCGGCGGAGGGGCCGCCCGGATCATTCCGGGTTCGTTTTGCGCGGTCTGCGCCCCGACGGGGTTGCTCAGGGTCGCCGCCGCGCCACCGATCAGGATGGCGGCCGTAATCCCATAGACGTAACGCACGTTCTTATCCTTCCTTCACTTCGATCCGCAGCCCACCGGATCTCAGGCACGCTAGATGGGGCGGCTGAATGAGATTTGAATGAGTTGTTTCGCTTCTGACCTCATCAGCGTCCACCCCGGAACTGCCGCAGATAATCGTTCTGCGGCGACAAGATGATGCTCGACCGGCCGCGCTGGCCCTCCCGGCTGCCCAGGAAGGTCTGCTGGTAGGACTGCATGGCGCGGTAGAAATCGTAGAATTCCGCATCGCGGTTGAACGCCGAGGCATAGGTCGCGGCCGCCTCGGCATCGGCCTCGGCGCGGATGATCTGAGCCTGGCGGTTGCCCTGCGCCTCGATCGAGGTCGCTTCCTGCTGCCGGGCCGTGCGCATCCTTTGATAGGCCGATTCGAGCGGCGTGCCGTTGGGCAGGTCCGCGCGCTTGATCCGGACGTCCACGATCTCGGCGCCATATTGGGCGGCGACCCGGTTCAGCGCCGTCCGGATATTCTCCATCATCTGGCCCCGTTCGGGGGTGAGCAGGGCCGCCGAGGGCCGCCGGCCGAATTCGTTGCGGAGCGCCGAGGCAAGGATCGGCTTCAGCTGGTTGGCGAGATTCTCCTCCGTCCGGGCCGCAATGTACATCTGGAGCGGGTCGCGGATCCGGAAGCGGGCGAAGGCGTCCACCTCGAGCCGGAGCTGATCGGTGGAGAGAACCGGCTGGTCGTCCATCTCGAGCGAGAGGACACGTTTGTCGATCCAGTGGATCTGCTCGACGAACGGGATACGGGCGATAATGCCGGCGCCGCCCGGGCCGAAGCCGGCATTGGGCTGGTAGCCGTTGATCACACGCACCGGCTGGCCGAAGCGGACGATCACCGCCTGCCTGGTCTCCTGCACGATCGAGAAGGTGCTGGCGACGAGAATCAGCAGCACGATTGCCAGCACGCCGATCGCGATCGGATTCCTCAGCAGGCGGGTCATCGGCCGGCTCCCGTCGCCGGCGCGGGCGTCGCTGCGCCGCCCCGGCCCTGGAGCGACGGCAGCGGCAGGAAGGGCTGCACGCCCGGCGCCTCGACCACGGTCGTGTCGGTCTGCTGCAGGATCGCCTCCATCGTCTCGTAATACATGCGCCGCCGGGTCACTTCCGGCGCGAGCCGGTACTGGGTGTAGAGCCGCTCGAATTGCGCCGCCTCGCCCTGCGCCCGGGCGGTGATCTGCTGCGCGTAGCCGCGGGCAGCATTGACCGCCGACTGCGCGCGCTGGGTGGCCGCCGAAACCTCGAGGAAGGCGGCGTTCACCTGCGCCGGCGGAGCCGACTGGCTGACCGAGACGCTCTGGATCTGGATGCCGCTATCGTACCGGTCGAGGACTTCCTGCATCCGGCGCTGCACCCTTTGCTCGATGTCGCCGCGGCCGGCGCCGAGCGCATCGTCGAGCGAGACCCGGGCGACGGCCTCGCGCATCGCGCTCTCGGCGACCTCGCGAACGGTCTCGTCGGGGTCGGCGAGCTGGAAGAGATAGAGCTCGGGCGAGCGGATGTTCCAGCGCACCGTATAGCCAAGGTTGATGACGTTCTGGTCGCCGGTCAGGATCAGGTTCTCGGCCCGGCCCCCCGGGATCTGGAGGTCGCGGATGCCGGCGGTATCGACCTTGGTGACGCTGCCGATCGGATAGGGCCAGGAGAAACCGATACCGGGCTGCAGGGTGCCGGAATACCAGCCCAGAGTCGTGACCACGCCCTTTTCCTGCGGGCCGATCCGGTGGATCGAGGTGAAGGCGATCCAGAGCAGCACGGCGATGATCAGGCCGTAGACGATCCAGGGCCGGCTGCCGCCCGGAATGCCGCCGCCGAAGCGGGCGCGGCTGCGGCGCAGGAATTCGTCGAGCGAGGTGACGTCGCCGCCGCCGCGGCCGCCGCCCCCGCCGCCGCGCGGGCCGGGCTTGCGCCGGCCGGGGCCCCAGGGGTTGCGCGGGCCGCCACCGCCGCCGCCGTCATTGCCGCCGCCGCCGTCACCACCCCCGCCACCGCCGGGGCCCCAGGGGCCGCCGCGATTATCGCTCATCATCATCCCGGGGCGCCGGAACCAGCCGAAAAATCGTTTCATGCGCCTTCCTATAGGGACGGGTCTTGCGGAAAAACAGTGGCAAGCGCGGTTGCAGCGCCTATCTGGCCCCGATGAGCGAAGCGAACGATCCGATCGGCGCCGTTTTGAGCGCGATTCCCGACCCTGCGGGCCGCGGCAGTCTCGCCGGGGCGGGCCGGATCGCGATGACCCGCCTCAAGGACGGCATCGCCACGATCATGCTGGACGCGACCGGCCTCTCGGCCGAGCAGCGCGCCGGCCTCGAGCGGCAGGTGCGCGCGGCGATGATCGGCGTGAAGGGCGTCATCGACACCAGGATCGCGATGACCGCCGAGAAGCGCGAGCGGACGATCGTCGCCATCGGCTCGGGCAAGGGCGGGGTCGGCAAGTCGACCGTCTCCGCCAATATCGCGATCGCATTGGGCCGGCTCGGCAAGAAGGTCGGCCTCGTGGACGCGGACATTTACGGCCCCTCCCAGCCGCGGATCATGGGCCAGTCCGCCCGGCCCGAGCTGGTCGACGAGATGATCGTGCCGCTGCCGGCGCACGGCGTCCGCATGCTCTCCATCGGCCAGCTGATCGAGCCGGGCACCGCCGTCGCCTGGCGCGGGCCGATGACCGCCTCGGCTCTCTCCAATCTGATGGAGGGCGACTGGGGCGATTGCGAGATATTGATCGTCGACCTGCCGCCCGGCACGGGCGACGTGCAGATGACCCTGATCCAGAAGTGGAAGCCGGCGGGCGCGGTGATCGTCTCGACGCCGCAGGACCTCGCCCTGATCGACGCGATGCGGGCGATCGACATGTTCCGCAAGATGGACGTGAAGGTGATCGGCCTGATCGAGAACATGGCCGGCTATGCCTGCCCGCATTGCGGCGAGGTCTCCGACCCGTTCGGCTCGGGCGGGGCGCAGGCGGCCGCGGGGGTGATGGACATCCCCTTCCTCGGCCGGATCCCGCTCACGCTCGAAATCCGCCGGGCCTCGGACGCCGGCTCCCCGCCCGCCGCGGGCGAAGGCGAGGAGGCGGCGCTCTTCAGGGAACTGGCGAAGAAACTGCTCGCTCAGCTCGGGCAAGGTGCAGGAGGATTGCATGCCGCTCACCCGTGACGAGGATATCTATGAATTGCTGGCCGGGACGCGCACGATCGCGATGATCGGCGCCTCGGACCGGCCGGACCGGCCGAGCTACGGCGTGATGGCCTATCTCCAGTCGCGCGGCTATCGCGTGCTCCCGGTCAACCCGCAGATCACCGGCGAGCATGTCCATGGCGAGTTCGTCTGGCGCGAGCTGTCACAGATCGGCGAGCCGATCGACATGGTCGACATCTTCCGCCGCCCTTTGGCCGCGGGCGAGGCGGTGGACGAGGCGATCGCCGCGGGCGCCAAGTCGGTCTGGCTGCAGATCGGCGTGATCAACGAGGAAGCGGCGGCCCGCGCCGAGGCGGCCGGCCTCAAGGTGGTGATGGACCGCTGCCCGAAGATCGAGATCCCGCGGCTGGGGGTGCCGCGGGTCGGCTAGCGCGACCGGCGCCAGAGCGCGCTGCCGGCGATGCGGGTCGGCGCCAGCAGCATGGCGCCGTCGTCGATCAGCACGCGCACCCGGCGGTTCGGGAAGTCGACCGAGACGCGGTCGAACAATTGCAGCGCGTCCATGCCGAGCAGCAGGGCCGGGCGCTCCTCCAGCCCGAGCTGGCGGAAGGGATGCACGTCGGCGAAGGCGATCGGCAGATTGTTGATGTCGATCCCGCCGATCCGGATCCGCCGGGCGATGCTGTATTGGGCGGTGACCTCGCCGCCGGTGATGCTGACCATGCGGATCGGCGCCATCGGCCCGAGCCGGTTGCGGCGGGCGAGCGCGGCGCGCAGCGCGCTGTTGCCGACGCTGACCTCGGAGCCCGTGTCGATGATCACCCAGACGCGCTGGCCGTCGATCGCGGCGTCGACGAGCACGAGGCGGCCGTAAAGGCTGCGGCCGGTGACGACGACCGTGTTCGAATCCGGCCAGCTCTCCTCGCGGCGGCGGGACGGGGTCACCGTCATCTCGCGGCGCTCGAAATCGAAAGTGACGCGCTGGCTCTGCAGCGAATCCACGCCGAGAATGCCGGAGGCGCCGAGATTGGCGCGGGCGAGCGCGGGCGCGTGGATGCCCGCGATCGAGCGGCTGCCGACGCGCAGTTGCGGAATCACGACGGTGGCGATCTGGCTGACCTCGGTCATCGAGTGGACGGTGGTGAGCCGGCCCGGCTGCAGCGCGAGGGTGCGCGCCAGCTCGGAGGAAATGACGGTCCGCTCGGCACCGGTATCGACGATGAAGCGGAACGGCCCGCGGCCGGCGATGCTGACGCCGACCGTCATCCGCTCGTCCACCTCGCGGGCATAGTTCAGCGTCTCGGCCTGCTGCTGGTCGAGCTGGACGGGCGTCGGGACGGGCGAGGGCGCCGCGATCCGTGGCGGCGCTGCTTCCTGGGCGGCGCCGGAGCCGGCCAGCGCAGCGGTCGCGATCAGCCCGGCCAGCAGCCGCAGGGACGTCCGTCTCCGCATCATTCCTCTCCGCATCTCTTTGCGCGGAAGGATAGACCCCAATGTCGAAAAAGCGAAATCCGTTCGACGAACGACGTGCTGGATCAGACCACGGCCATGGCGCGCTCGCGCAGGCGCTCGACCGCGGCGGCGTGGATGCCGGGGGTGGCGACGAGCACGCCGAACGCCTCGCCGGATGCGGTGTTGAAGGCGAGCGGCTGGCCGAGCGCGCCGCTCACGGTCGCTCCCGCCTCCTCGGCGATCAGGGCGGCGGCGGCGATGTCCCATTCGAAGCCCCAGCGCAGGGTCGCCAGCAGATCGGCCTCGCCGGCGGCCACCATGGCGATGCGCAGCGCGATGCTGTTGGGCTTGGCGACCGCGACGAGATCGCGGTCGACCTTCGGCAGACTGTCGGCGGGGACGCGGGCACCGGCGAGCTCGGCGCGCGGGCTGACGGCCAGCCGCGCGCCGTTGCGCCAGCTGCCCCGCCCGCGCTCGGCGGTCCAGAGCTCGCCGCGCTGCGGGGCGGCGAGCGCACCAAGCACCGGCACGCGGTCCTCGATCAAGGCCACGGAGACGCACCAGCCGGTTCGCCCCCGCAGGAAATCGCGCGTGCCGTCGATCGGATCGACTACCCAGAGCCGCCGCCGCTCGATCCGGTCGCTGTCGTCCAGGGTCTCCTCGGAGAGCCAGCCGGCCTCGGGGTCGAGCGCGGTCAGATGCTCCCGCAGGAAAGCGTCGACCTCCAGGTCGACTTCGCAGACCGGGTGGCCAGGGACCTTTTCCCAGCGCTTATAGTCCGTGTCGCAGCGGCCGGCGGCGATCCGGCCGGCCTCCTCCGCGATTCTGGCAACAGCTTCAAGCACCGGCGACCGTCATCCCGTTCACCCGCAAGGTCGGAACGTTCACCGTCCGGCGATGCTCCAGGTCGTTTGCCGGGACCAGCGCGCGGAACATGGCGAGCAGATTGCCGGCGATGGTGATCTCGTCGACCGGCTCGGCCAGCGCGCCGTCGCGGATGACGAAGCCGGAGGCGCCGCGGCTGTAGTCGCCGGTCACCGGATTGACGCCGCTGCCGATCATCTCGGTCACGTAGAGACCCAGTCTGATGTCGGCCATCAGCGCCTCGGGGCTCATCGCACCCGGCTCCAGATGGACGTTGGTTGCACCCGTGCCCGGCGCGCCGCCGATGCCGCGCGTGGCATGGCCGCTGGTCTCCAGGCCGAGCTGGCGGGCGGAGGCGGCGTTGAGCAGCCAGCCGGTGAGGCGGCCGCCCTCGATCAGCCGGGACGGCCGGGTCGCCACGCCTTCCCCGTCGAACGGCTTGGACTTGAGGCCGCGCGGCCGGTGCGGATCGTCGACGATCACGATCGCGGGATCGAACAGCAATTCCTCCTCGCGCCCGAGCAGGAAGGAGGTGCGGCGGGCGATGCTCGGGCCGCTCATCGCGCCGAGCAGGGCCCCGACCAGGCTGCCGCCGACGCGCGGGTCGAACAGAACCGGCATCGTCCCGCTGCCGAGCTTGCCGGGATTGAGGCGCTTCACGGTCCGCTCGGCGGCGAGCCGGCCGATCGCCTCGGGCGCATCGAGATCGGCATAGTGACGGACGCTGTGGCTGGCGCTGTCGCGCTGCATGCCGCCGCCCTCGCCGCCGATCACGCTCGCATAGGCGCCATAGCCGGAGCTGGTATAGCCGCGGCAGAAGCCGTGCGAGGTGGCGAGCGCGATGACGGTGCGCCCGGCACTGATCCCCGCGCCTTCGCTGTTGGTGATGCCGTGGACGGCGCGGGCCGCCTCCTCGATCGCCAGCGCACGCTCCTTCAGCGCGACGGGCGACGGATCGGCGCCGTCATCGGCCTCCAGATCCTGCATCGGTCCGTGCAGCAGCCTGTCCCCGGGCGCCAGCCCGGCAAAGGGATCCTCGGGCGCCTCCCGGGCCATTGCCGCGGCGCGCTCGACCAGGGCGGCGAGCGCGTCTGCGGAAAGATCGGAGGAGGAAACGCTGGCCGAGCGCCGGCCGACGAACAGTCTCAGGCCAATCTCCTCGCCCTCGGACCGGGCCACGTCCTCGAGCGCGCCGAGGCGCACCTGCACCTCGGTCGAGCCCTCGCCGATATAGAGGACATCGGCCGCATCGGCCCCGGCCTTGCGGGCGGCCTCGACGAGGGCGCCGGCGCGCCCTTCCGCTTCACTGACGCTGAGCATCGGGGCGAGTTAGAGACTTGCCCGCCAAAAGCAACCTTCAGGCGGTGCCCACCACATAGCAGGCCGCGAACATGAGCAGGCCGGCGAAGCGGTTGGAGCGGAACTTGGCGAGCGCATCGGCCCCGTCGTCGGGTTTCAGCAAGGCGACCTGGCCCAGCAGATGAAACGCCATCGGAAGCAAGGCGAGCGGCGCCCAATATTCGAGCCGGACCTCGCGGATCGCGAGAGTCCAGAGCGCCAGTGCGAGCAGGTAGCAGACGAGGATGCCGAGCCGGGCATGCCGGCCGAGCGCGAGCGCGGACGATTTCACGCCGACCAGCGCGTCATCCTCCTTGTCCTGCAGCGCATAGATCGTGTCATAGCCGATCACCCAGAAGACCGAGCCGCCCCAGAGCCAGAAGGCCGCGGCGTCCATCCGCCCGGTCACCGACGGCCAGCCGACCAGGGCCGCCCAGGAGAAGACCAGGCCGAGCCAGGCCTGCGGCCACCAGGTGATGCGCTTCATGAAGGGATAGGCCGCGACCAGAGCGAGACTGATCAAAGCGACGATCTGGGCGGTGCGCTGCAGCTGGAGCAGGACGACCAGCCCGATCAGGCTCATCGCCACCAGCAATGCCCAGGCGCCCTTCAGCGACACGCGACCGCTGGCGAGCGGGCGGAGCCGGGTTCGCTCCACCTGCCGGTCCAGATCGCGGTCGATAATGTCGTTATAGACGCAGCCCGCGCTGCGCATCGCCCAGGCGCCGAGCGCGAGCCAGGCGATCAGGATCCAGCCGTCCAGCTCGCGGCCCGTGGCCGGCGCCATCCCCGCCAGCGCCACGCTCCACGCCCCGGGCCAGAAGAGCAGCCAGGCGCCGATCGGCCGGTCGAGGCGGATCAGGCTCGCATAAGGCCGCCATGAGGCCGGCAGCGCGCCGATCAGCCCGCGCCGCTCGCTGTCGGGGACGATGAACAGGTCGCCATGTCCCCCGGACATGGCTTCGCAGTGCGGGGCACTGCGAACCTGTTCATCCGTCTGGGGTTCGATGGCCATGGCTCCCTCTACCGTTCGGCCTGAGCTTGTCGAAGGCCTATTCTTCCTCTTTACGGGATAGAAGAAGGACAGGGCTTCGACAGGCTCAGCCCGAACGGGGTTTGTATGACTCAGCTCGCCGAAACTCTGCGCGCCGGGCTCGCCGCAGTCGCCGACCCGAACCGGGCGCCGGGCATGCAGGCCTATATGAAGTCGGCCATGCCCTATCTCGGGGTCTCCGCGGTGCCGCTGCGGCAGGTCTGCAAGGCTGTGTTCAAAGACCGCAGCTGGCCCGACAGCACTGCCTGGCAGAAGGACGTGCTGGCGCTCTGGCGCGGCGCCACGCATCGCGAGGAGCGCTATGCGGCGATCGAGCTGAGCGGCGTGCGCGCGGCCCGCGCCTTCCAGCGCATGGACGCGCTCGGGATGTACGAGGAGATGATCGTCACCGGCGCCTGGTGGGACATTGTCGACTGGATCGCCGGCCACCGGCTCTGGGCGATCCTCGAGAATGACCGGCCGGCGATGCGACGGACGATGCTCGGCTGGAGCCGCGACCCAGACATGTGGAAACGGCGCAGCGCGATCCTCTGTCAGCTCCGCGCCAGGCAGAAGACCGACCTCGACCTGCTCTATGCCTGCATCGAGCCGTCGCTCGATTCGAAGCACTTCTTCCTGCGCAAGGCGATCGGCTGGGCGCTGCGCCAATATGCCTGGACCGACCCGGAGGAGGTGCGGCGCTATGTGGCGGCGAACGAGGACCGGCTGAGCGGGCTCAGCAGGCGCGAGGCGCTGAAGAATATCGGAAAGGCTGCCGCATGACCGGCGCCACCCCCGCCTGGCCGCCGCACAGCCTGCCGCGCCTGTTCGTCGACCAGGCCTTGGCCGAGGGCGCGAGCGTCACCGTCGACGGCAATTATCTCGCCGCCGTGCTGCGGCTCGGGCCGGGCGATCGGGTGAAGCTGTTCGACGACCGGACCGGCGAGTGGCTGGCCGAGATCGTCGAGGCGGGGCGGAAGCGGGTGACGCTCCGGGTCGGGGAACGGCTGCGGCAGCGGGAGGATGTGCCCGACCTCTGGCTGGTCTTCGCGCCCGTCAAGCGCGGGCGGATCGACTGGCTGGTCGAGAAGGCGACCGAGCTGGGCGCCGCGCGCCTGCAGCCCGTCCTCACCCGCCGCACGATCGTCGACCGGCTGAACCTCGAGCGGCTGCGCGCCCATGCCGTCGAGGCGGCGGAGCAATGCGAACGCACCGCCCTCCCCGCTCTCGACGAGCCGCGCAAGCTGGAGGCCCTGCTCCGGGAGTGGCCCGCCGACCGCCTCCTCTATTTCGCCGACGAGGGCGGCGGCGAGCGCTTCGCCCCTGCCTCCGGCCCGGCCGCCATCCTGATCGGCCCGGAGGGCGGCTTCACCGAGGAGGAACGCGCCGCGATCCGCGCGCTGCCCCAGGCGCGCGCCGTCTCGCTCGGCCCGCGTATCCTCCGCGCCGACACCGCCGCGCTCGCCGCGGTCGCGCTCTGGATGGCGGCCGCGGGGGACTGGTCCCGGCATGGCGAGCGATAGAATCGCCTTATAAGTAGCGCATCGAAACCCGCTGGCGGGGCCGCGCGGCCCCGGCTAAAGCCGCGCCGATGACGACGCGTACCGAAACCGGGGGCAAGGCCGAGCGCCTGATCGAGAGCCGTGAAGACCTGCTCGCGGTGTTCGCCAGGGGCGAGAAGCCGCGCGAGGCGTGGCGGATCGGCACCGAGCACGAGAAGTTCGTCTATCGCTGCGCCGATCATCGCGCGCCCTCCTATGACGAGCCCGGCGGCATCCGGGACGTGCTGAACGAACTGGTCGCCTATGGCTGGCAGCCGGTGATCGAGAAGGGCAATGTCATCGCCCTGACCGGCCCGGACGGCGCCGTCAGCCTGGAGCCGGCCGGGCAGCTGGAGCTGAGCGGCGCGCCGCGCGAGCATCTCCACCAGACCTGCGCCGAGGCCGCGCGCCATCTCGACCAGTGCAAGGCGGTGGGCGAGAAGCTCGGCGTCTGCTTCCTCGGCATGGGCATGTGGCCGGACAAGGCGCGGAGCGACCTGCCGGTCATGCCCAAGGGCCGCTACACGATCATGCTGAACTACATGCCGAAGGTCGGCTCGCTCGGCCTCGACATGATGCTGCGCACCTGCACCATCCAGACCAATCTCGACTATGAATCCGAGGCGGACATGGCGCGCAAGTTCCGCGTCGGCCTCGCCCTGCAGCCGCTCGCCACCGCGCTCTTCGCCAATTCGCCCTTCACGGAAGGGCGGCCCAACGGCTTCCTCTCCTTCCGCTCCCATATCTGGTCGGACACCGATCCGGACCGGACCGGCATGCTGCCCTTCGTCTTCGAGGACGGCTTCGGCTATGAGCGCTATCTCGATTACGCGCTCGATGTGCCGATGTACTTCGTCTACCGCGACGGCATCTATCACGACGTGGCCGGCCGGAGCTTCCGCGATTTCCTCGACGGCCGGCTGGCGGGCTTCGAGGGCGAGAAGCCCCGCGTCTCGGACTTCACCGACCATCTCTCGACCATCTTCCCCGAGGTCCGGCTCAAGAGCTTCCTCGAGATGCGCGGCGCCGACGGCGGGCGCTGGGGCAAGATCTGCGCGCTCCCCGCGCTCTGGGTCGGCCTGCTCTACGACGATGCTGCGCTCGACGCCGCCTGGGACGAGGTCAAGCACTGGTCGCTGGAGGGCCGGCAGCGGCTGCGCGACAGCGTGCCCGCGCTCGGCCTCCGGGCCGAGACGCCCGACGGGGAAAGCCTGCAGCAGCTCGGCCAGCGGATCCTCGCCATCGCCGCGTCGGGCCTCAACGCCCGCGCCCGCTTCAACGCGTCGGGCGACAACGAATCCGGCTTCCTCGATCCGCTGCGCGAGGTCCTCGCCGCGGGGCGGACTCCGGCCGAGCGGCTGCTCGATCTGTACAATGGTGAATGGGCGGGCGATATCGACCGTATCTACGCGGAGCAGAGCTTCTGATGGCCGACCCTCGTTTCCCCGACCGCCGCACCCTCTATCCCGAGATCGAGCCGTATCGGACGGGCCGGCTGGAGGTCGGCGACGGCCATGTCCTCTACTGGGAGCAATGCGGCAATCCCGACGGCAAGCCGGCGGTGATGCTGCACGGCGGGCCGGGCGCCGGCTGCAGCCCGGCGCACCGCCGCCAGTTCGATCCCGACCGCTTCAACGTCACCCTGTTCGACCAGCGCGGCTGCGGCCGCTCGACGCCGCACGCCTCGCTCGAGGCGAACACGACCTGGCACCTGGTCGAGGACATGGAGCGGCTCCGCGAACATGTCGGCGTCGACAAATGGATGGTCTATGGCGGCTCCTGGGGCTCGACGCTGGCGCTCGCCTACGCCCAGACCCATCCCGAGCGGACCACCGAGCTGGTGCTGCGCGGCATCTTCCTGTTCCGCCAGAAGGAGCTGGACTGGCTCTACCAGTTCGGCGCCTCGGAAGTGTATCCGGACAAATGGGGCGAGTTCCTCGCGCCGATTCCCGAGGCCGAGCGCGGCGACATCGTCGAGGCCTATCGGCGCCGCCTGACCGGCGACGATGCGGCCGTCCAGCTCGCGGCCGCCAAGGCGTGGAGCAAGTGGGAGGCGGAAACGGTCACCCTGCTGCCCGATCCGCATGTGATCGAGGAGCATACAAGCGACGATTTCGCGATCGCCATCGCCCGGATCGAGAATCATTATATGGCGCACAAGGGCTGGCTCGAGGAAGGCCAGCTGCTCGCCAATGCGCACCGGCTCCGCGACATTCCCGGCGTGATCGTCCAGGGCCGCTACGACATGTGCACCCCGCCCGTCTCGGCCTGGGACCTGAAGCAGGCCTGGCCCGAGGTCGAGCTGCAGATCGTCCCCGACGGGGGCCATCTGTTCACCGAGCCGGGCGTGCTCGACGGCCTGATCCGCGCCGCCGACCGGTTCGCGGGCAAGTAGGCACCCTTCCCTCTCCCGTCGCTCCGGCGGGAAGCTTTCAATCGCCTTGCGAGGCGGTTCATTTCGGCGCAAGCATCATCGGTCTATCGCTGATTCGGCACGGTTCGTCGTGCCAACGGTTTCGACGGGGAGTTACTTACATGCGGAAGTTCTGGACTGCTTCGGTGGCCGCGATGGCGTTCACCCTCATGGCCGCGCCGGCCTCGGCGCAGGTTGCTGCGTCCCCATCGACGCAACAAGCCTGGGCGGGCTCGGGCGAGCTCACCGACAGCGACAGCACCGGGGCGGAAAACCACCGGTATGACGACCACATCCTGCAGCTGGAGGCCGGGTCGCGCTACCGCATCTCGGTCGATTCATCGGCCTTCGATCCGGTCGCCCGGCTCTACCGCCAGGGCTCGACCAATGCGGTCGCCGAGAATGACGACGGCGACGGCCTGAACCCGCGCATCACCTACACGCCGACCGAGAGCGGCGCCTATACGTTGCGCGTGCTCGCTTTCTCGGCCGAGGGCCGCGGCGCCTATACGGCGGGCGTGGCGCCGCTGCCGCCGCTCGCGCCCGGCGCCGCCGTGCCCTGGTCGGCCCGGGGCCGGATCGACAATGACGATTCATCCACCGGCGCGGACGGCTATCGTTATGACGAGCATATGCTTCGGCTCGAGGCTGGCCGCCGCTACATCCTGCGGGTCGAGGCCTCGGACTTCGACCCGATCGCCCGGCTCTACGCCGCCGGGGAAGACACCGTCCTTGCCGAGAATGACGATGGCGGCGACGGCCTGAACTCGCGCATCTCCTTCGTCCCCGAGACGACCGGCGACTATGCGCTTCGGGTCGCGCCGCTCGCCAATGACGGGCGCGGCTCGTACCGGGCGAGCGCCGAGGTGGCCCCGCCGCTGCCGGCGCCGCTCACCATGTTCCAGCGCATGTCGGCGACGGTCTGGCGGGACTATGAGGGCGCGCTCACCAATGGCGACGGCGACGGCCAGGACGGCACCAAGGTCGACGATTATCTCGTCCGCTTCGAGGCGGGCCAGGAGCGCTTCATCGCCCTCGAGGCCGCCGACTTCGACGCGGTCGTGCAGGTGCTGCGCGTGGACGGGCGCGAGCGCGGCGAACCGCTCGCCTCGAACGACGACGGCGGCAACAGCCTGAACTCGCTGCTGCGCTTCAGGGCGGAGACGGAGGGCGACTATATCGTCCGCGTCACCTCGCTCGGCGCGGGCGGGCGCGGGACCTACCGGCTCCGCGTCAGCGAGCGGTAGGCGCCCTACTCCGCGGCGACGGGATCGGCTTCGGGCCGGTCCCGCCGTCCGCCGCCCGGCTTGAGGGCAGCGAGGAAGCGGGTGACGGGCCCGTTGCGGTCCATCCACTCGCTATATTCGACATAGGCCGGGTCTTCGGAAAGATGCTGCTCCTCGGTCTTCGCGCGCCAGTAATAGACGCCGCCGACCATGGCCAGGATCGCGGTGTTGCGGATCATGTCCGTATAGGAGCCGGTGGTCGCGAGGAACGGCAAGGCGGACAGCCACCAGAACAGGTTCTTCGAGACATAGGCGGGATGCCGCGTCCAGGCATAGGGGCCGTTGGTCAGGATGCCGCGGTGGGTGAGGTTCGAGAAGCGGATGCCGAAGGCCACCGTCGCCCAGGCGTAGATGGCGGTGAGCACCACCAGCACAATGCCCCAGATCGCCATCACCACCGGGTAGTTCTGCAGCCAATAGTCCCAGGCCGCGCCGCCCGGCGAATAATCGAGCGGGCCGCCGTCGTTCATCAGGATGAAGGGCGGATAGCAGATCAGGGCCGCGACCCAGCCGGCCGCGAACGGATTGGCGCGGCGGATATGGGCGTCGAGCGGCTTCAGGGTCAGCACATAGCCAACCGTCGCGAAGGTCACGTCGATCATGAACATGATCGAGATCAGCCAGGCGGCCATGCGGACGGGGCTCTCGGTGATCTGCTCGGGCGTGGCGACGATCGCGTCCCACCAGTTGCCGGGCACGATCGAGATCATGAAGGCGAGAAAGAAGCCCTTCACCGCCCAGGCCCGGTAGAAATCGGCGAGCTGCGCCTTGTCGGCGCGCTCGGGGCGGCCGATCAGCAGCTGCCCGAAATGCCAGGCGCCGTCCTTCGGCTCCTTCAGCCGCCGGTCCAGCCAGAAGACATAGGGCACGGAGAGGATCAGCACCGGCACGATGGAATAGCCGAGCACGTACATGGCGAAGAGATACTGGCCGTCCCAATACCAGCGGCCGACGCAATAGAGCCCGCCGATGATCGCCCAGATGCCCCAGAGCCCGGCGAGCTTGGCGATGCTGATGTCGGCAATCTCCCTGAGCGTGCGGGGCGGGCTTTCCCAGTCGATGCCGGTCGAGGGGTTGCGATGGACCTTGTCGACGAAGATCGCCCACAGCACCATCGGCACGCCGCAGGCCAGCAGACCGCACAGCGCCGCCAGCGGCCCGACCATGCCGTAGACTCGCGCGACCGCAACCCATGTGAACAGGCCCGCGAGGCCGACCACGCCCGTCATCGCGCTCACCGCCGATTTGGGGCGGGGATCGTACGGCCTGGCCCTGGGCTCGATGGCGAGATCGGAGGGAAGCGGCGCATTCATGGGAAACGCGCCCTAAAGACAAAGCGTAAGCATCAGGTGAACGTCCGGCCGCGGTCCCGCGCAGCGGTCACGCATTGGATTTTTGGTGAAAAAACATTCACCAGAATTGCGGTACAAACGGTGCTCCAAGTAAGGACTTCTTAAATCCCTTTGGGCGCAAGTTCGTCCTGATCGAAGAGCCAAGCTCTCGTGCAGGGATATGGGAAAGATGTACTTAGAGGATCGCGTCGTGGAGACTGGCTTCTCCTTTTCGAACGACGTTCCGCAGCCGCCGGAGCGCCGTTCCAGCGAGCGTCACATCAAGATCCTGCGCGTCGGCACCGTCGTCGTGAACGGCCGCCGCGAACTCTGTCTGATCCGCAACATCTCGGCCGGCGGCGTGATGGCGCATGTCTACAGCCAGCTCATGCCGGGCCAGCACGTCTCGATCGAGCTGAAGACCAGCCAGCCGGTGACCGGCCGGGTCGTCTGGACGCGCGGCGGCAATGCCGGCATCCAGTTCGATGCCCCGGTCGACGTCGCCGAATTGCTGGCCACGCCGCAGGGGGTCGACAATGGCTGGCGGCCGCGCACGCCCCGGGTCGAGATCGACCGCATGGCGACGCTCCGCGCCGGCGCGCGCACCTTCTGGGTCCATGCCCGCGACATCTCCCAGAGCGGCGTGAAGCTCGAGACCGAGAGCGGGTCCGAAGCAGAAGCCGAGACCGCGCCCGCCGTCGGCGAGGAAGTGGTCGTCACCCTGGAGGGCTTCCGTCCGCTGCCGGGCGTCGTGCGCTGGGCAGCGGAGGGACGCTGCGGCGTCTCCTTCAACCAGCTGATCCCGTTCGGCGACCTGATCGACTGGCTGAAGCAGGGCTGACCCTAGCGCCGCTCGAGCGCGGGGAATGCGAGCGCGCGAAGGAACAGGGTTTCGGCGGTAAGCCAGTCCTGCCTGAGGATCGCATCGTCCGCCAGGTTCGTCTCCACCCATTGCCGGATGATCTCGCGCAGCACGCGGCGCTGGCTGCTGTCGGCCTGTCGCCATGCAATCACCGCCGCCGCGCCGATCCAGGGCGCCGTCGGGTGCCGGTAATCGTCGAAGAAACGGACACCGGTGGTCAGCGAGATATAGGCGCCTGAGGGAATCTGTTCGGTCGCCGGCGGCAATTGCCGCACTGAACGAAGAAAGGCGCCCGCCGCCGCGCTCGGCTCGCCATTGGTCGCGACATGGCTGGCCACCGCGGCATAGGCCGCGAACAGCAGATTCTCGGTCCGCCGCTCATTGGCCGGATAGTCCGACCAGTCGGCGCCGTTCTGCGGGCCGCGATTGAGCCAGGCCACCGCACGGCGCAGCGCCGCGTCGACGCGGGCGCGCTGGTCAGCGGGGACGATTCCCGCCCGCCTCGCCTCGGCAAGCGCGATGGTGAGCAAGGCGGTCGGATGGATCGCGCCATTCTCATTGGCAGGTACCGCGTTCAGGCTGATCATCCACCAGCCGTCCGGGCTTTGACCGTTGAGGACCGCTTCGAGCAGGCCCGGCGGGATCGGATGCCTGAGCTTCGCCGCCGCCATCAGCGCCCAGGCATTGGCGATCGTGTGCGGGATCGAGTCCGAATAATAGCAGCGGCAATCCGCATTCACGACGGAGGCCAGATAATCGAAATAGCGCTGGCCGAGTCCGCGCGCTTCGCCCGGCGCGCCCGCGATCAGCTGGCCTGCGCCCCACGCCCAGGTCGATCCGATCATCGCCGGATCGCCCGACAAGGTCGCGTCCGCCCGGCTCGCCACCCGCGCTCGCGCGACCTGCTCGCCGGCGACGGAGGCCCTCACCTGGTCGGGCGAAACCGGTGGCGCGTCCGGATCAAGCCAGGACATGAGCTGCGGCCAGAACAGCCAGACCGGCACCGCGACGGCGATCAGTCCGGCCGCGAACGCGATCAGCAGGCGGCGGTTGCGCCGCGTGGGCGAGGGCTTCGGCTGCGCGGCGGCGCGCGCCTCGTCGCCGGCGCCGATCCGTGCCGCCACCTCGGCGAGGAACTTCTCGCGCATCGCATTGAACTCGCGCGCGCTCCGGCCGATCGAGAGCGCCTGCACCATGAACAGGCCCATCGGGAAATCGGTCGGCGCCAGCGCGTCCACCATGACGGGGAGCAGCTTCCCGGCCTCGCGGGCGATGATCGCCTCGTGGCGGACATTGGGCGAGGCGACGGAGGATTTCGTCCAGAGCGCGACGACCAGCTTCGCCCCGGTCAGCTGGTCGCGAATCCAGCTGTCCCAGTCCTTCCCCGGCGGTGTCGACTGGTCCCAGAATACGGCATAGCCCGCCTGCTCCAGGGCGTCGCGCACGCGCATCGCGACCGGCCGGTCATTGCTCGAATAGGAGATGAAGATGTCGGCCAGCGCTTAATCTCCCAGCGCCTGGCCCGAGAGGATTGGAGCGGGTGAAGGGAATCGAACCCTCGTCGTAAGCTTGGAAGGCTTCTGCTCTACCATTGAGCTACACCCGCGTTTCCGGCCCGCTTCCCTGCCGGAGGGGGGCCGCGCCGTCAACATTCACGCTGCCGTTGATCGACCTTGGGACAGTCCGCCGGGGCCGGCGCCGTGGGAGGCGACTCCGTCGCAGGTTCGCGCTATAAGCATCGGGGGAAAGACGAGGATTTTGCCGGGGCATGCGGGGGCTGAAACGAGTTCCATGGCAGCCGTCATGAACGCCGCGGCGAGCGCTGCGCCGCCCTTCGAGACGATCGTCTCCGATTACGGTCCGCTCATCTCGCGCATCGCCTCGTCCTACGAGGCGGACCCGAGCCTGCGCGAGGATCTGACCCAGCAGATCCTGCTCGCCGTCTGGCAGGCGCTGCCGACCTGGCGCGCCGAATCCTCGCTGAAGACCTTCATCGCCCGGGTCGCCCAGAACCGCTCGATCTCCTTCGTCACCAGGCAGGTGCGGCAGGGGCCGGTCGCCGAATTGCCGGAGAGAATCGAAGCCGATGCTCCCAATCCGGAGGAGCAGGTGATGCAAATGAACGAACGCGAGATGTTGATGGAAGCAACAAGGCGATTGCCGCTGCCGCAGCGGCAAGTCATCATCCTCGTCCTGGAGGGTTTTACTTATCCCGAGATTTCGGAGATGCTTGAGATTCCCGCGAACGCCCTGGCGCTGAGGCTGTCGCGGGCCAAGGCGGCGCTGAAGTCGATGCTGGAGCGGAGCGAATGAACGACTTCGATCTCGACCGCCTCGGCGACGTCTGGCGCCAGCAGCCCGATCCGGCGGAGCTGGAGCGCCTGCGCAAGAGCGCGGCGGCCGTGGCCCGGCGGGCGCGGCTGGCGCAGATCGTCGACGTCGGGGCGGCGATCGCGGTGGGGACGGCGGTGATCGTGCTCGTCCTGTCCAACCCCACCGGCAGGACCTTCCTGCTGGGCGGCGCCGCGCTGATCTTCCTGCTGGGCAGCAATATCCGCCAGCGCAGGCTGCGGCAGCTGGAGCTGAAGAGCCTCACCGGGGGCACGGAGGACATGCTGGACCAGTCGATCGAGCGGATCGAGGCGACGCTCAGGCATAACCGCCTCTCGCTGATCCTGATGGGGCCGATGGTGCTCGTCGGCGCGATCTTCATGACCGCCGCCAACAGCGACGTCGATTCGGCCTTCCAGGCCGCCATGCACTCGCCGGCCCTGCGGATCCTGGCGGTCGCCGCGCTCGCCGGCGTCGCCGCCTATCTGCTGTACGCCATCCGCCGCGGCCGCAGGGAATTGGGGCGGCTGCGGGCGATGCGCGAAGCCTATCGCCAGGAAAGAGAAAAGTCCGCCCAGTGATTTGCGTTTTATTCTGGTAAACGGAATCTGGCCGGCGTTTTAGCAAAGTTTCAACGCCTGTTCGGTAAAGGCCGCCCAGTCGAAGCTATTCGCAGGGAAGGCAAAGAAAAATGGAAAAGATTCGTCTCACGGTCGAGGAGCTGCCCGAGCTCGAGACCGAAGTTGCTGTCGCCGGCTCGGTCAAGCAGCAGGAAGTGGGCGGCGTGATCTGCCTCGCCATTGCTGCGGGTATCGTGCTGGGGGCTTAAACCTGCCCGACCAAATCATGGCCCGGCGTGCGAGACGGAGCGAACTCCGCCGCCGCCGGGCCAGGTCGTTTCTGGATCCGGTGGACTGAAGGATGATCGTCGGCGAGGAGCTCAAAGCCTGGACCCGGGACCGCGACGCCCAGCGCGTCACCCGGGCCGATGTCGACGCTTTCGCACAGGATTGGAACAGGGGGCCGGTCCACCGCCGGCTCGAAGACGCCATGGCCTCGCTGCCCGTGCCGACGACGGCCGCTCAGGTCGCCGAGGCGGTCAGCGCCCTGTTCGCGGACCATGACTGGGTGGACGAGCTCGTCGCCGCGCTCGCCCGCCGGATGCAGGCCGATCCGTTCTTCGACCCGCCCTTCCGCAATCTCAGCACCGACCTCCATGCCGGCCTGCTCGTCTTCGAGGACGAACGGGTCTCGATCGCCGTCGGCGTGACCAGCGCGCTGCAGATGGCGGTCAGGAAGAACCAGCCGCGCGGCGCCACCTCCGTAGGGTTCAACGGCCAGCTCGGCGTCTACCGTTTCGTGAAGGCGGGCGGCGCCACTCTCTCCTTCTGGGAAGCGCCGCCGATCGGCCCGGGCTTCACCGCCGCGGGGGCGGGTCTCTGCCGTCGCACCGGCGAGCGCCGGATCGCCGACGGCGAGATCCTGGTGATCGACGGCCGCCGCGAATCCTATGTGGTCGAGGGGCTCCAGGGCAGCTTCGTCCTGCTCCAGGCCTCGATCGCGGTCGATCAGGCCCCGCTCAGCGTCGAATATGACAGCGCGACCGGCCGGTTCGTCGGCTGCAGCGCGACCGGCGACACCTCCTCGCGGATCCAGATGATCACCACCCTGCTCCGCAAGCTGGACCATCAGCCCGCCTTCGAGGCGATCGCAGGCTTTCTCGACCATCCGGATTTCTTCGTCCGCTGGCACGTGATGAAGGAATTGCTCGGCCTCGACCTCCAGGCGGCGCTGCCGCACCTGAAGCGCATGGCCGCGACCGACCCGCATCCCGATCCGCGCCGCGCCGCCCGCGCCGTGCTGGACCGGATCGAGGCGCCCGCCCGCCCCGGCGGCAAACGGGCCGCCTGACATGCCGCGCATCATCGCCTGCCCGGAAGAGGATGCGATCACGCTCCCCGAGCTGATCGAGGCGCTCAACGATCCGCATTTCGATCCGGCCGACGAGGACAGCTTCGCCGCCGCCGGGCCGCTGCTGAAGCGGCTCGCCAACAATCGCGGCTTCCTCGCCGAGATCGCGCTCGCCGAGCTCAAGGACCGCTGCCACGGGCAGAGCGCCACCAACCGCTATTCCAGCCAGGTGCTCATGCTGCACCAGGCATCGGCCAAATTCTACATCCGCGCCAATTTCTGGCCGAGTCCGAAGGACAGCGTGTTCCGGACGAGCGGCACCTCGCCCTTCTTCTATCACGTGCCGCACGACCATAATTTCTCGTTCCTGACCGTCGGCTATCTCGGGCCCGGCTATTGGAGCGACTATTACGAATATGATTATGAGAGCGTCGTCGGCATCCCCGGCGAGGTGGTCGACCTGAAATTCGTCGAGAAGTCCCGGCTCGAGCCCGGCAAGGTGATGCTCTACCGCGCGCACCGCGACGTGCACGACCAGCTGCCGGCCGACGACATGTCCATCTCGATCAACATCATGCACGCCGCGCCCAGCCTGCTTTTCCTCAGCCAGTACCGGTTCGACGTGCAGGAGAAGAAGATCGCGGGCATCCTCAGCCGCACCTCGGCCGAGGCCCTCCTCGCGCTCGCCGCCCATCATGGCGGCGGCAACGGGCGCGACCTGGTGGAGGGCTTCGCCGCGCATCATCCCTGCGACCGCCTCCAGTTCGCGGCGCTGCGCGAGCTCGCCGCCGCCGAACCGGACGTCGACGCGCAGCTGGAGCGGCTCGGCCGCGGCCGGGACAGCGCCAACGCCTTCGTCGCGGCGATGAGCGCACTGGAAGCCCGGCGCCTCGCCGCCCATCGGCACTGGATCGAGCGTTAGGCCGCTACCGGCTATTTCGCGCGCGGTGTCTCCGCGGTAATCCGTTCCTCGATGCGGCCGGGAACGGTCCAGCGGATGCCGGAGGTTTCCTTATTGTCGCCGACGGCCTGCTTGGCGCGCACGGCATCGTTGGCGGCTTCGAGCTCGGATTCCCGCCAGGGACCAGTGAGGACGGATGTGCGATAGCGATATCGACGCAAGGCATCTCCTCCGCTCCATTAGTCTCCGGTTAACCGCGTTTCTTTCGCCGTTTCGGAGGATAATTTTGGTCGCCTTTTAAATTCAACGCCTTGCCTGGATCATTCGATTTCCGCGACCATCCCCGCTAAGCGGCTGCCGATGACGGACAACAGGCAACGGAAGACTCGCCGTTCGGCGCTTCGCCACTTCCTCGACAGCGAGGCGGCGGGCGGCCTGCTGCTCATGGCGGCCGCGGCGCTGGCCCTGATCGTCGCCAATTCTCCGCTCGGCGAGACCTATCGCCACCTGCTCCACGCCGAGACGGGTCCCGTGCTCGCGGCGAAGCTCGGCCCGATGAACGCCCATCTCTGGATCAACGACGGCCTGATGGCGGTCTTCTTCCTGCTGGTCGGGCTGGAGATAAAGCGCGAGTTCCTCGACGGCAGCCTCGCGGCGCCGGAGAAGCGGCGCCTGCCGCTGATCGCGGCGGCGGCGGGGATGGCGGTGCCGGCGCTGATCTACCTGGGGCTGGCCGGCGGCAATCCTCTGCTCGCCCGCGGCTGGGCCATTCCTGCCGCGACCGACATCGCCTTCGCGATCGGGGTGCTCGCCTTGCTCGGCAGCCGCGCGCCGGCCTCGCTCAAGTTGTTCCTCACCACCGTCGCCATCGCCGACGATCTGGGCGCCGTGGCGATCATCGCCTTCTTCTATACCGATACGCTGAACCTGCTCGCGCTCGGCACGGCGGCGGCGGTCCTGCTCGGCCTCTGGGCCATGGGCAAAGGCGGCGTCACCGCGCTCTGGCCCTATCTGACCGGGGCCGCCCTGGTCTGGTATCTGGTCCTGCTGTCCGGCGTCCACGCGACCGTCGCGGGCGTGCTCGTCGCCGCGATCATCCCCTTGCGCCCGACGCCCGGCGCCCCCGATGACGAGCATTCGGTGCTCCACCGGCTGGAGCACAAGCTCGCGCCCTGGGTCGCCTTCGCCATCGTCCCCCTGTTCGGCTTCGCCAATGCGGGCCTGGACTTCAGCGGCGTCGACCCGGCGTCGCTGCTCTCGCCAATGCCGCTGGGCATTGCCGCCGGACTCTTCCTCGGCAAGCAGATCGGCATTTTTGCCGCCGTCCGGCTCTCGGTCGCGCTCGGTCTGGCCAGCCGCCCGCGCGGCGCCAGCTGGCTGCAGATCTACGGCGTCGCCCTGCTCTGCGGGATCGGCTTCACGATGAGCCTGTTCATCGGCACGCTCGCCTTTCCGGGCCATCCGGCGCTCGCCGAGCAGGCGAAGCTCGGCACGCTCGCGGGCTCCCTGCTCTCGGCGCTGGCGGGCTATCTCCTGCTCCGTTCCGCGCCCCGGCCGGCAAGACCCCGGGCGACGCCTGTGCCGGAGCAGGACGAGCGCGATGCAAGCGCTTGACCTCGTTCACAAAACAGCCATGCGCACCGCTTTAGCACTGGAATTGCGGCGCCCGGCCCCCTAAACCGCGCCGCTCGGCCTTATGGGTGGGGATTGGTGCGCGGCCTGACGACAATTGCGGCCTTGCTTGGTCTTGCGGTGAGCGCGTCCGCGCTCGCCCAGCCCGTCACGTCGAGTGGCGGCCCGGCCCAGCCGCCCTCGCCGCCCCCCACTCCCATCCCGCCGCCGCGCCCGTCGGGTGCCGCCGTGACGCCGCCGCGCGAGGCGCCGGCTTTCGTCCCCTCGCCTTACGGGGTTCAGGGCGGCGCGCAGGGCCTGCCCGCCCCCACGGGCCGGCCGCTGGAGATCGATTTTCGCTCCGACCCGGTGCTCCGGCTGCGCCATATCGAGAGCAGCTTCGAGCCGTTCCGCGCCGCCATCGCCAGCGCCGTCGAGAATCATCCGGGCACGCTGGAGGCGGCCGCCAGCGAGGACGAGGCCCTCGGCGCGCTGGAGGAGGCGCGGCTCGGCCAGCTGCCAACCGTCGACCTCAACATCACCTCCTATCGCGTGCTGTCGCGCGACTTCTCCAACGACCCGTTCAACATCATCGAACGCTCGCGCCCGCGCCAGCGCACCGATGCCCTGCTCAGCGTCACCCAGACGCTCTGGGATTTCGGCGCGACCAACCGGCGGGTCAGCGCCGCGGGGGCGCGGCTCCGCGCCGCCGGCGCCGACCTGGAGGCGCAGGCCGACCGTATCGCGATCAACGCCATCGCCGCCTGGTACGACGTCTTCGCCTATCGCGCGATGGTCGGCCTGACCCAGGCCTTCGCCGCCAACCAGCGCGAGCTGCGCCGGGCGGTCGAGCTCCGCGTCCGCCAGGGCGTGTCGGCGGAGAGCGACCTCAGCCGGGTCGATTCCTACATCGCCCAGGCCGATACCCGCCTCGCCCAGTTCCGGCGCCAGCTTGCCGGCGCCGAGGCGCGCTTCGCCGAGCTGACCGGCAATCCGGTGCCCGCCGGCCTGGAGCGCGCGCCCGTCCCGGGCGGAATCGTCTCCAGCCGCGACCAGGCCGTGCTCGCCGCCGCCGGCACCGCCAATGTGCGCAGCGCCGAGGCGAACTCGACCGCGAGCGCGCAGGAGGCGCGCGCCGCCCGCGCCGACCGGCTGCCGCAGATCACCGCCGGCGTCGACGCCGGCCGCTACGGCGTGATCGAGAATGACCGCGACTACGACATTCGCGGCCGGGTGGCGCTTCGCTACCGCATTTTCGGCGCCGCCGACGCCCGGGCCGAGCAATATGAGGCTCGCGCCCGCGGCGCCGAGGCCCGCGCCAACCGGATCCGCGAGGAAGCCGAGCGCGACGCCGCCATCGCCTGGTCGGACGTGCGCGCGCTGCAGGAGCAACTGGAGGCGCTCGAAGCTTCCTATATCGCCAGCCGCCGCTCGCGCGACGCGATCCTCGAGCGCTTCCGCGTCGCCCGCGGCACCCTGTTCGACGTCGTCGCCGCCGAGGACGCCTATTTCGAAAGCGCCACCGCCTATATCCAGGCGCTCTCGGAATTGGACGCGGCCCGTTACGTCCTGCTATCCCGTATGGGCCGGCTGCTCGACATATTGGAGGTCGATCCGGACCGGCTCAGAGGTGAAGGGTGAGCGACGAAAGACTCATCAAGGTCCCGCAGCCCCGGCTCGCCGCCTGGTTGATGGAGCCGATGCGCGCGAACAAGTCGACCTACTGGAAGGTCGCGCTCGCCGCCGTCTTCATCAACATCTTCGGGCTGCTGACCTCGCTGTTCACGATGACCGTCTACGACCGGGTGGTGCCGAACAACGCCACTTCGTCGCTGGTCGCGCTCAGCATCGGCCTCGCCATCGTCGTCGTCTTCGACTTCGTGCTGAAATTGCTCAGGGCCTATTTCGTCGACCATGCGGGCGCGCAGATCGACCGCGACATTGGCGATGCGGTGTTCGCGCGGATGCTCGCCATGCGGCTCGAGCTGAAAAAGGGCTCGACCGGCGCGCTCGCCGGGCTGCTGCGCGAGCTGGAGGCGCTGCGCGACTTCTTCGCCTCGGCGACGCTCACCGCGGTCGTCGACGTGCCCTTCATCATCCTCACCCTGTTCATCGTCTGGCTGATCGGCGGGCCGGTGGTGATCGTTCCGGCGGTCATGGTGCCGCTCGTCATCCTGATCGGCTGGCTTACCCATCCGGCGCTGGAGCGCCTGTCCGCGCGGGCGATGGGCGAGGGCCTGCTCAAGCAGTCCGTGCTCGTCGAGGCGATCGGCGGGCTGGAGACGGTGAAGACCGCTGGCGCGGCCCCGCTCCTCACGCAGCGCTGGCACAAGGCCGTCGAGCAGCATTCGGACAGCTCGCTCCGCCAGCGTCTCGTCGCCTCGATCGGCGTCACCTTCGCCACGTCCGCGGGTACGATTTCATATGCCGGCGTGGTGATAGTCGGCGTCGCCATGATTGCCGAGCGCGAGCTCACCATGGGCGGGCTGATCGCCTGCTCGATCCTCGCCGGCCGGGCGATCGCCCCGCTCGCCCAGATCTCGCAGCTCCTGTCCCGCCTCACCTCGACCCGCACCGCCTACCGGCAGATCAACGAGATGATGCAGCTGCCTCCCGAGGGACCGGAAGGCGACGCCCTGAAGCTGTCGAAGGTGCAGGGCAGGATCGAGTTCCGCAATGTCGGCTTCCGCTATCCCGGCGCCCCGGAGCGGGCGCTCGACGCGCTCAGCTTCACGGTCAAGCCGGGCGAGCATGTCGCCCTGCTGGGCCGGGTCGGCTCCGGCAAGTCGACCATCGCCCGCCTCGTCCTCGGCCTCTATCCGCCCGAGGAAGGGCTGATCATGATCGACGGGACGGACATCCGCCAGCTCGATCCGATGGATCTGCGCGCCCATATCGGCGCGGCGATGCAGGAGAGCGTACTGCTGACCGGCTCGGTGCGCGAGAATATCCAGCTCGGCCGCCCCCGGGTCAATGACGAGGAATTGCTCCGCGTCTCCCAGATTTCCGGCACCCACCAGTTCATGGGCCAGATCGCCAACGGCTACGACCTGCGCCTCGCCGACCGCGGTGAGGGCCTGTCGGGGGGCCAGCGCCAGTCCATCGCCATCGCCCGCGCCCTGGCCGGGCGGCCGCCGATCGTGCTGCTCGACGAGCCCTCCAGCGCGATGGACGCGCAGACCGAGGGCGCGCTCATCCAGCGCCTGCAGGAGGAATTGAAGGACCGGACCGTCATCCTGATCACGCACCGCCCGCCTTTGCTCCAGCTCGCCCAGCGCATCATCCTGCTCGACCAGGGCAAGATCATCTCCGACGGCCCGCGCGACACGGTGCTGAAGCAGATCATGCGCCCGCAGGCGGCGGCCTGAGCGTTATAAGACCATGCACGGCACGCACCTCGAAGACACGGTCACCAGGATCAAGCCCAAGGCGGCATCCTCGATGCTGCTCTGGATCATCGTCGCCTTCGTCGTCGCCTTCTTCGTCTGGGCCGCCTTCACCGAGCTGGACCGGACGGTGCGCGGCCAGGGACGCGTCGTGCCGAGCTCGCAGCTGCAGGTGGTCTCCAATCTCGAGGGCGGCGTCGTCCAGGACATTCTGGTCCGCTCCGGCCAGGTCGTCCGCCAGGGCGACGAGCTGATCCGGCTCGACCGCACCGCCACCGGCGCCGAGTTCGGCAGCGGTTCGGCCACGCTCGCCGCGCTGGAGATCAAGATCGCCCGGCTGACCGCCGAGGTGACCGGCGGCACGCCGCGCTATCCGGCCGCCACCGACGCCGCGATCGCCGACCAGATCCGGGTCGAGCAGGCGCTCCACGCCACCCGCATGGCGGACCTCTCCGCGATCACCAGCGCCGGCACGGCGCGCGTGGGCCAGGCCGAGCGCGCGGTCGGCGAGGCGCTGTCCAACTATCAGTCGCGCCAGTCGGCCTACCGGCAGCGGCAGACCGAGGTCACGATGATCCGCCCGCTCGTCGAGCGCGGCATCGAGCCACGCCTTGCCCTCGTCCAGGCCGAGGCCCAGGCCAATATCGCGCAGAGCGAGATGCAGGCCGCAAGCGAGACGATCGGCCGCGCCCGCCAGGCGCTCGCCGAGGCGCGCTCCGCGCTGGCCCAGCAGCGGCAGGAATGGCGGACCCAGTCCGGCACCGAGCTCGCCACCGCCCAGGCCGAGTTCGCCGCCCGGCAGCGCGCCCTTCCCGCCCTTGCCGACCGGGCCCAGCGCACCGTGCTGCGGGCACCGCTCGCCGGGCGGATCAACCGCGTCCTCGTCACCACGCGCGGCGGCACGATCCGCCCGGGCGAGCCGGTGGTCGAGATCGTGCCCTCCAACGAGACCCTGCTGATCGAGGTTCAGGTCCACCCGTCCGACATCGCCTTCGTCCGGATCGGCCAGCCCGCGCACGTCGCGATCACCGCCTATGACCGCTCGATCTACGGCGTGCTCGACGGCACCGTCACCACCATCTCGCCCGACGCGACCCTGAACGAGCGCACCGGCGAGACCTTCTACACGGTGAAGGTCCGGACCAACGTCAACTATCTGCGCGACGTCAACGGCCGGCAGATGCCGATCGGCGTCGGCATGACCGCGGAGGTCGACCTGCTCGGCGAGAAGCGCACCATCCTCCAGTACATCCTGTCGCCCATCGCCCGGCTGAGCGAGACTGCCCTCAGGGAGCAATAGGGCGGTCGAGGGCCTCCGCCAGCGCGGCGAGCGAGGCGGGGACGGGCAGGGCGCGGGCCTCCCGGTGGATGATCGCCCCCAGGGCAGGCGGCGGGTCGATGGCCCGGCCAAGCAGGGGCTCGACGATCTCGGCGAACTTGAAGGGATGGGCGGTGGCGCAGAGTAGCCAGGGGCGCTCCTCCCGCGTCCCGGGATCGAGCCGCGCATAAGCTTCGGCGGCTGCGGCGCTGTGCGGGCACCAGACGTAGCCGGACGACCGGTAATCGGCCAGGATCCGCGCCCGTAGCGCGTCATCCTCGACCCGCTCCACGGTGAAGATGTGGAACGGGCGGAGCAAGGCCGAAAGCCGCTCGAAATTGCTCGGCGCGCCGACGTCCATCGCATTGGCGATCGTGGCGACGGCCGGCCGCGGCGCATAGATCTCGCTCTCCGCCCAGTCGCTGAGGGTGCGATTGGCGTTGGTGACCAGGCGGACCGGGCCGATGGGCAGGCCCATGGCGCGCGCATAGAGGGCGGCGAAGCCGTGGCCGAGATTCCCCGTCGGCACGATCAGGCCGGGATTCATGCGGGTCTCGGCGTGAACGCACGCGGCCGCCCAGCCGAGAAAAGCCATTTGCGGGAGCAGCCGGCCGACGTTGATCGAATTGGCCGAGGTCAGTTGGTGCCGTGCCGACAGGTCCGGATCGGCGAAGGCCGCCTTCACCAGCCGCTGGCAGTCGTCGAAGTCGCCCTCGACCTCGAGCGCTTGCACGGGCGGTCCCCAGCAGCCCAGTTGCAGGGCCTGGAAGGGCGAGACGCGGCCCCTGGGGTAGAGGATCAGGGTGCGCAGGTTCGCCCGGCCCTCGGTCGCGGCGCCGACCGCGCCGCCCGTGTCGCCCGAGGTCGCGACCAGGATGGTGAGCGGCTCGCCGAGCCGGGCGAAGCAGGCCGCGAGGAAGCGCGCGCCGAAATCCTTGAAGGCACCGGTGGGGCCGTGGAACAGCTCCAGCGCCCGCATGTCGCGGCGCGCCGGATCCGGCGTGACGATCGGCAGCGGGAAGTCGAAGGTCTCCGCACAGATTGCGGGCAGCGCGGGTTCCAGTGGGTCGCCGGCAAAGAAGGGCGCCAGCATCGCCGCCGCAAAGTCCGGGAGCGGGAGGCCGGCATCGGGCACGGGTCCGGGAATGGATTCCGGCACATAGAGGCCGCCGTCGGGCGCCGCGCCCCTCCGGATCGCCTCGCTCAGCCCGACGGCCGGCGCCTGACCTCGCGTGCTGACGAACCTCATGCCGGTTCCAGCCGCACGCCCCCGGATTCCACCGGTGCCCGGCAGGCCGTCGCCGTCAGGCCCTCGGCACGAAACGCCGCGTCCATGGCGCGGGCCACCGCATCCGCGTCGTGCTCCAGCGCCCAGGCGAAGACCGAGGGCCCCGAGCCCGAAAAGGAGCAGCCGAGCGCGCCCGCGCCCAAAGCCGCCGCCTTCACCGGTGCGAGCGCGGGCAGCAGATGCGCGCGCTGCGGCTCGACGAGCAGATCCTCGAGGCCGGCGCGGATCAAAGCCGCATCGCCGGTCGTGCACCCCGCCACGAAGGCAGCGAGGCGCCGGCTGTGCTCGACCGCGATGCGCATCGGCACCTCGGCCGCGAGCACGCCGCGCGCCGCCCTGGTCTCGATCTGCACCGGCGGATGGAAGAGAAGCGAGACGATGCCGGCGGGCGCGGGCAGGCGCTGGACATGGCCGGGCGCCTCCCGTGCCACCAGCACCAGCCCGCCATGCAAAGCGGCGACCACATTGTCCCAGGGCGGCGGGTCCGACGAGATGCGTTCGCCCGCCAGCGCGAACGGCAGCAGGTCCCCGGTGGCGAGCGGCTCCGGCAGCAGCGCATTGACCGCGGCCGCGGCGGCAACCGCCGAGGCAGCCGAGCCGCCCATGCCCGCGCTCAGTGGCACGCCCTTGTCGATCGAGAGCCGGACCCCGAAATCCGCGTCCACCGCCGCCAGCAACGCCTGGGCAGCGGCGAGCGCCGTATTGGTCTCGGGCGTATCGGGCAGCGTGTCGACGAGGCCGCTCACGTCCCCGAGCCGGACGCCCGGCGCCGGCTCGCGCACCGCAATCACCCGGTCGCGCGCCGCATCGAAGGCCAGGCCGAGCACGTCGAAGCCGACCCCGACATTGCCGATGCTGGCCGGCGCGCTCGCACTCGCCCTCGCCCGTCCGGCCATCCCTGCTCCCTTCACGCCGTCAGGCGCAGCTCCACCGTCTCGCCCGGCCGCCCCGCGGCGAGCCGGCGCTGCAGGTCCATGATGTCCGCGACCATCGCCGCGGTCGTGGGCCAGCGCCCGGCCCCCTTGCCACAGACCGCGTGGACATGACCATCCGCGTCCGTGACGAGGAACCGGTTTTCCTCGTTCCGGGCACCGGCCAGCGGATGCGCGGCGGGCAGAGCGAGGATGCGGACCTCCGCCTGGACCGCGCCGTTCGCGAGCCGCCGGCAGCGGCCGACCTGCTTCAGCACCTCGCCCCGGGCCAGCGCCGCCTGCACCTGCGCCGCGGTCAGGTCGCGCAGCGATTCCCTGGCGATCCGCTCCGGCGGCAGCGCGAGTCCGAAGGCGGTGCGGGCGAGGATGGAGAGCTTGTCCGCCGCATCATCGCCGTCGACGTCCGCCGCCGGATCCGCTTCGGCAAAGCCCAGCGCCTGCGCCCTCGCGACGGCGTCAGCGAAGGCCCAGCCCTCCGCGAGCCGGTCGAGCAGGAAGTTGGCCGTACCGTTCATCACGCCCTCGACCGCGACCGGGGCCGGGAGCCGCCGGATCGTCTCCAGGACCGGCGCGCCGCCGCCGACCGCCGCACTGCAGGAAAGCGAGGCGCCGCCGGTCTTCGCCGCGACCTGGAGCGCGTCGAAATGGCGCGCGACCGCGGCCTTGTTGGCGGTGACGACATGGACGCCCAGGCGCAGCGCATCGCGCATCACCCGGGCCGCCCCGTCCGCGCCGCCGATCGCCTCGACCAGCAGGTCGACCCCGCCGGCCAGCGCCTCGGCGAGGCTGGTCGTGAACGCCTGCTCCGCAAACGCTCCGCTCCGATGCTTCCCGGGTCCGCGGACCAGCACCGGATTGACCGCGAACAGATCCGGCCGCTGGCGCAGGCAGGACAGCATCCCGCCCCCGACCGCCCCGCAGCCGAGCAGGGCGACGCGCAGCCGCGGGAAGCGGACCGGCACCGCCTTGCGCGGTGGCAAGGCGGCGATCACCGTCGCCTCGTGATGGCCGATGGCGGCGATCTCGATCGCGATCCCCTCGGCCTTCGCCGCCTCGATCGCCTTGGGCTGGATCAGCCCCGTGCTGGCCCCGGCCGCCATGTCGTAGCCCAGCGCGCCATAGCGCTCGGCTTCGGGATTCTTCGCCGGGTCCTCGGCATAGACCCCGTCCACGCCCTTCAGCAGCCGCACGCGCTTCGCGCCCAGCCGGGCGGCGAAGAAGACGGCGCTGAGATCGGTGCCGCCGCGGCCCAGCGTGACCACGCCATGCTCTTCATGTCCGGCCGTGAAGCCCGGCACGACGACCACGTCATGGTCGGCGAAGCGCCGGTGAACCGCGCCGGCGTCCAGCGCCGCCAGATCGGCATCGAGCGGCGCGCCCGTCGCGACCAGCCCCATTTCGTGCGGGTCGAGCGTGCAGGCGCGCATCCCCATCCGCGCCAGCGCCAGCGCCAGCAGGGCCGCCGAGTGCAGCTCCCCGGTCCGCGCCAGCCGCGCGACCAGCGCCGGCGCCGGATTGCCGCCCGCTTCCGCCGCCTGGGCAAGCAGGCGGTCGGTCTCCCCCGCCAGCGCCGAGACCACCGCGACGATCTTCTCGCCGTCGCGGACGTGGCGATACACTTCCTGCGCGACGATCCGGTAATCCTCGATCCGCTCGAGCACCGAGCTGCCGAACTTCAGCACGCACAGCCTGCGCTGCCGGTCGCCGAGACATTCCACTTTCGCCATCTTCTTCGCTTTCTTTTGGGGCAATAAAAAACCCGCTCGCCGGGTCGGGGAGCGGGTCGGTCGGTCTGATCCTGATGCTTGTGCTCAGCCGCTGCCGCCCCGCATTCGGGTCATGGTCATGGTGAACATCATCATCGTGGAAGCGCGCGCGCCGGCGGCCGCGCCGGAGGCGGCGGCAGAGCTCGGGGCGGGTGCGTCGATCAGCATCGGGTCTTCCTGCCCTTAAAAGACAGGCGGAAATCCTATCCGTCAACCGGGTTAAATTTTCGCCTTCCCCGCGGCCCCTTGACAGGCAGGAGCCCGCCCGTCAGCCTTTAGGGGACGGCGGGATTCCCGTCCGCAGGAGCAGACCGATGAGCAAAGGGCAGGATTTCCGTATCCCCTCGCTGCATGCGTGCGCTCCCTCTTTTTTCGGCTTTTTCGGCTCGTTTAGGGGCCGGTACGCCATGCGGCGTGCCGGAGACTGACGCTTCGCCCCTTTCCCGAAATTTGAGCTGATACGCTGCAGGACCGCCCGAGGCGGCGCAGCGTTCGAGGACCGAAAAATGCCGCAAGCCGCGCTCGCCGCGCCATCTGCCGGGCCCGATCTGCAGAGTCTGCGGAGCCAGATCGACCGGATCGACGCGCAACTTCTCGACCTGATGGAGGAGCGGCTCTGCCGCGCCGCCGCCATCGCCGCCTGCAAGGCCGGCGAGGATGATAGCCCCCTGCCCCTGCGCCCGGCGCGCGAGCAGCAGGTGATCGACCGCCTGACCGCCCGCGCGCGCCGCATGCCCGCACCCGCCGTCGCCGCCATCTGGCGCGAGCTGATGGGCGCCAACCTCCAAGCGCAGCAGCAAATCCATATCGTCGTCCACTGCCCCGCGCAGCCGGTGCTGGTGACCGATCTGGCGCGGCGGCACTTCGGCGGCGCGGCGCCGATCATCGCCGCCGGCACGGCCGAGGACGCGCTCGACGGCGCCCGCCACCGCGCGGCGATCGCGGTGATCGAGTTCAGCCCGCTCTCGCGCTGGTGGGTTCAGCTCTTCCATGACGGGCAGCTCGCCATCTTCGATTGCCTGCGCGACCGGCACGGGCGGATCGCGGCTCTCGTCGTCGGCCGCGTCGCCGCTGCCGGGGACGAGGCCTTCCTCGTGCTCGGCGACAGCGCGCTCCGCCGCCGGATCGAGGCCGGGGAGCAGCTGAGGACGCTCGCGATTTGCGGGAGGCTCCGGCTCTGCGTCAGCACCGGCGCGGGAGCAAGGCGATGAGCTGGACCCCGGCCTCCTGGCGCGCGAAGCCCGCGCTGCAGCTGCCCGCCTATCCGGACGCGCAGGCGCTGGCCATGGCCGAATCCTGCCTCGAGGCGAGCGCGCCCCTGGGCTCGGTCGCCGAAAATCGCTGCCTGACCGCCAGGCTCGCCGAGGTCGCCGAGGGCAGGGGCTTCCTGCTCCAGGGCGGCGACTGCGCCGAGACCTTCGCCGAGTTCGGCGCCGACAAGGTCCGGCGAAGCTTCAACCTGCTGCTGCAGATGGCGGCAATGATCGGCGAGGGCGCAGGCGGCGAGGTCGTCAGGGTCGCGCGCATGGCCGGCCAGTTCGCCAAGCCGCGCTCCGCGGAGACGGAGACGATCGGGAGCCTCACCCTGCCCTCCTATCGCGGCGACATCGTCAACGGGCCCGACTTCGACGCGGCGAGCCGGATGCCCGATCCCCTGCGCATGCTGGAGGCGCACCGCCAGTCCCGCGTCACGCTCGACCTCATCAAGGCCTATGCGGCCGCGGCCTATGCCGATCTCTCCGGGATCCACCGCCTCGCCCGGCGGCGGCTCGGCCTGGCCTTCGACCATGCGACGCCGCCGGGCGACGCCGCCACGCCGGTCGAGATGTTCACCAGCCACGAGGCTTTGCTGCTCCATTACGAGCAGGCGCTGACCCGCTGGGACGAGCTGACGGAGAGCTGGTGGGCGACGTCGGCGCACATGATCTGGATCGGCGAGCGCACCCGCCAGCTCGACGGCGCCCATGTCGAATATGCGCGCGGCATCGCCAACACGATCGGCCTGAAATGTGGGCCGACGCTGGACGCGGAAACATTGCTCCGCCTGATCGACCGGCTCGATCCCGACAATCGCCCCGGCCGGCTCGTCCTGATCGGCCGCTTCGGCGCCGCCGCGGCCGGCGGGCGCCTCCCCGCCCTGATGCGCGCGACCCGGGCGGCGGGGCGCAAGGCCCTCTGGGCGATCGACCCGATGCACGGCAACACGGTCACCGCGGCCGGCCGCAAGACCCGGATCCTGCCGGACATTATCGCCGAGCTGCGTACCTTCTTCGAGGTCGCGCGGGCCGAGCAGGTCCATCCCGGCGGCGTGCATCTGGAGATGACCGGCGAGGACGTGACCGAGTGCCTCGGCGGCACGCGCGGGCTGCGCGAGGAGGATCTGGGCCGCAACTATCTCACCCATTGCGACCCGCGGCTGAACGGCGCGCAGGCGCTCGACGTCGCCGCCGAGGTCACCCGGCTGATCCTGGAGGGGACGCGCGCCGCGTCCGCCGTGGCATGAGCGCGGTAACGGACAGGGCGCTGTTGCGGGCCTCGCCCGGCGGCGCGCTGAAGGGCCATGTCGCCGTCCCGGGCGACAAGTCGATCTCGCACAGGGCGCTGATCCTCGGCGCGCTTGCCGAGGGCGAGACGCGAATCGAGGGGCTGCTCGAAGGGCGTGACGTGCTCGACACCGCCGCTGCGGCCCACGCGCTCGGCGCGCAGCTGACCCGGCTCGGCGACGGCGCCTGGATCGTGCGCGGCGGGCGCTGGCGCTCCCCGGATCGACCCGTCGACCTCGGCAATAGCGGCACCGGCGCGCGGCTGCTCATGGGCGCGGCCGCGGGCTTCCCGATCGAGGCCACCTTCACCGGCGACGCGTCGCTCCGCTCCCGGCCGATGTCCCGCGTGCTGGAGCCGCTCCGCCACATGGGCGCGCGCGCCGGCGAGGGCGACCGGCTGCCGGTCACGATCCGCGGCGGCGGCCTCTCCGGGATCAGCTGGCACAGCCCGCACGCCTCGGCGCAGGTCAAGTCGGCGATCCTGCTTGCCGGCCTCCATGCGAAGGGCGCGGTCGAGGTGATCGAGCCGGCGAAGAGCCGCGATCATACCGAGAAGCTGCTCCGCGCCTTCGGCTGCGACGTCGAGGTCGAGGGCAATCTCGTCCGGCTGGGCGCGAACCGCCGGCTGACCGCGACCGACATCATGGTCCCCGGCGACCCGTCCTCGGCGGCCTTCCCGCTGGTCGCGGGGCTGCTCGTCCCCGGCTCCGAGGTCACGGTCCATGGCGTGCTGATGAACCCGCTCCGCACCGGCCTCTTCGAGACGCTGCTGGAAATGGGCGCGGATCTCGGCTTCGCCAATCGCCGGATCGTCGGCGGCGAGGAGGTGGCGGACGTCACCGCGCGCCACAGCCTGCTCAACGCCGTCGAGGTCGATCCCGGGCGCGTTCCGGCGATGATCGACGAATATCCGGTCCTCGCCGTCGCCGCCGCCTTCGCCGCGGGCCAGACCATGCTGCACGGACTCGGCGAATTGCGGGTCAAGGAGAGCGACCGGCTTGCCGCGATCATCGCCGGGCTCAGGGCCTGCGGCGTCCCGGCGGGGCTGATCGGCGACGCCCGCCAGGGCGACACCCTGATGATCGACGGCTGCGACGGCCCGCCGCCGGGCGGCGCCAGGGTGCGCAGCCATGGCGACCACCGCATCGCGATGAGCTTCCTCGTCCTCGGCCTCGCCGCCCGCCGGGCGGTGGCGGTGGACGAGGCGGAGATGATCGGCACCAGCTTCCCCGGCTTCGTCCCGCTCATGGCCTCGCTCGGCGCGCGCATCGGAGCGGCGCGGTGAAGGGCGTCGTCGCCTATCAGGGCGAGCCGGGCGCCTATGCGCACGAGGCCTGCCGCCGTTTCCTCCCCGCACATGAGCGGCTCAGCCGGCCAAGCTTCGAGGCGGTCGCCCACGCCGTCCTCGCCGGCGAGGCGGAGCTCGGCATGCTGCCGGTCGAGAACAACACAGCCGGCGCCGTCCCCGGCAATCGCGCCCTGATCGCGCGCAAGGGCCTGAGGGTGCGGGCCGAGGTCGACCTGCCCATCCACCTCCACCTCATGGCCGTGGCCGGCGCGCGGCTGGAGGAGATCGAGACGGTGGTCAGCCACCCGATCGCGCTCGCCCAGTGCCACGAGGTGCTGGAGCGCCTCGCCGCGACGCCCGAGGAGGCGGTTAACACCGCGGTCGGGGCACGGCTGCTCGCCGACAGCGGCGACCGCAGGAAGGCGGCGGTCGCCTCGGAGGCCGCGGCACTGGCGAACGGTTTGACGATCCTGTGCCGCAACGTCCATGACCGGCCCGACAATGCGACGACCTTCTGCATCGTCGCGCGGGAGGCGGAGAGTGATGCGGACTGATATGAGCCCCCTTAAGCCCCTCCCCTTCAGGGGAGGGGTTGGGGTGGGGCCCGTCCAACCAGCGCCTCGCCTTTCGACCTTCCCCACCCCCGTCCCCTCCCCTGAAGGGGAGGGGCTTTTCAAGCCATGAGCCTCAATACATTCGGCCATGTCTTCCGCTTCTCGACCTGGGGCGAGAGCCACGGGCCGGCGATCGGGGCGGTCGTGGACGGCTGCCCGCCGGGGCTGGCGCTCGGCGAGGCCGATATCCAGCCCTGGCTCGACCGGCGGCGCCCCGGGCAAAGCCGCTTCACCACCCAGCGGCAGGAGCCGGATCAGGTCCGCATTCTGTCCGGCGTGTTCGAGGGCCGCACGACCGGCACGCCGATCAGCCTCATGATCGACAATGTCGACCAGCGCGCGAAGGATTATGCGGAGGTCGCCGGGGCATGGCGCCCCGGCCATGCCGATTACACCTACCAGGCCAAATACGGCCACCGCGACTGGCGCGGCGGCGGACGGGCGTCGGCGCGCGAGACGGCGGCGCGGGTCGCGGCGGGGGCGGTCGCGCGGCTGGTCATTCCCGGAGTGACGATCCGGGCCTGTCTCGTCGAGCTGGGCGGCGACGCGATCGACCGCGCCGCCTTTGACGACGCGCAGATCGACGCCAATCCCTTCTTCTGCCCCGACGCCGCAGCCGCCGCGCGCTGGGAGCGGCTGGTCGACGACGCCCGCAAGGCGGGCAGTTCGCTCGGCGCGGTGGTCGAATGCGTCGCCACCGGCGCGCCCCCCGGCTGGGGCGCCCCGCTCTATGCCAAGCTGGACGCCGCGCTGGCCGCCGCCTGCATGTCGGTCAATGCGGTGAAGGGCGTCGAGATCGGCGACGGCTTCGCCACGGCGCGCCTCCGCGGCGAGGAAAATGCCGACGCGATGCGGGCCGGGGCGGACGGCGCCCCGCACTTCCTCTCCAACCATGCCGGCGGCGTGCTCGGCGGCATCTCGACCGGCCAGCCGATCGTGGTCCGCGCCGCGTTCAAGCCGACCTCCTCGATCCTGACCCCGCAGCAGACGGTGACCGCCTCCGGCGCGGAAACCGGGATTTCCACCAGGGGCCGCCACGACCCCTGCGTCGCGATCCGCGGCGCGCCGGTGATCGAGGCCATGGTCGCCCTGGTCCTCGCCGACCAGAAACTGCTCCACCGCGCGCAATGCGGGGATGTCCGATGACAAGAATCGAGGTCGGACTCGGCGACCGCAGCTATGACGTGCTGATCGAACATGGCCTGCTCGACCGGACCGGGGAGCTGCTCGCCCCGCTGGCCCGGGAGCACCGCCTGATCGTCGTCAGCGAGGAGAATGTGTGGGCCGCACTGGGGCCGCGCTTCCTCGACGGGCTGGCCGGGATAGAGGCGGAAATCATCATCCTGCCGCCGGGCGAGAGCACGAAAAGCTGGGCCCAGCTGGCCGTGCTCGCCGAGCGCCTCCTGGAAGCGGGCGTCGAGCGGTCCGACCATATCGTCGCGTTCGGCGGCGGCGTGATCGGCGACCTGACGGGCTTCGCCGCCGCCATCCTGAAGCGGGGCTGCAACTTCGTGCAGATCCCCACCAGTCTCCTGGCCCAGGTCGACAGCGCCGTCGGCGGCAAGACCGGGATCAACACCGAAGCGGGCAAGAATCTGGTCGGCGCCTTCCACCAGCCGTCGCTCGTGCTGATCGATCCGTCCTGCCTGGACACGTTGCCGGCGAGGGAGCTGCGCGCCGGCTATGCCGAGATCGTCAAGAACGGCCTGATCGACGACCCGAACTTCTTCGCCTGGTGCGAGGCCCATGGCGCCGCCCTGCTCGCCGGCGATCCGGAGGCCCGCCGCTATGCGATCGCGATGAGCGTGGCCTTCAAGGCCGCGATCGTCAGCGAGGACGAGCGCGAGACCTCAGGCCGCCGCGCCCTCCTCAATCTCGGCCATACCTTCGCCCACGCGCTGGAGGCGGAGACCGGCTTTTCCGATGCGCTCCTCCATGGCGAGGCGGTGGCGCTCGGCATGACCCTCGCCTTCCGCTTCTCCGCCGAGCGCGGTCTGTGCAGCGCCGAAGATGCGGGCCGGGTTGCCGCTCATCTGGCTGCCGTCGGCCTCCCCACCCGCCTCGACATCGGCACCGGCGCCGCGCTGACCGCCCATATGTCGCACGACAAGAAGGCCAGCGGCGGCCGCGTGCCCTTCATTCTCGCCCGCGGCATCGGCCAGGCCTTCGTCGCCAGCGACGTGGCACTGGACGACGTCGCCGATTTCCTCGACAGGCAGCGCCTGGCCGCAGGGGCGGAGGCGTAACAAGATGGACCATTTCCAGCTGCGCGACGGCGTGCTGCATTGCGAAGACGTGGCGCTGCCCGAGATCGCCGCCGCGGTGGGCACGCCGGTCTATGTCTATTCCACGGCGACGATGCAGCGCCATGCGCGCGTTTTCCGGGAAGCGGTGACGGGCGCCGGACCGGACCCGCTGGTCGCCTTCGCGGTCAAGGCCAATCCCAATGCCGCCGTGCTCGCCACGCTCGCCGCCGAGGGGCTGGGCGGCGACGTCGTCTCGATCGGGGAATATCGGCGCGCGGTGGCGGCGGGAATCAGGCCGGACAGCATCCTGTTCGCGGGCGTCGGCAAGACCGCGCCGGAAATGGCGGAGGCGCTGGGCGGCGGGCTTTGCCAGCTCAACCTCGAATCGATCGAGGAGGCGGAGATGCTCTCCGCGGTCGCCTCCGGCCTCGGCGTGGAGGCGCCCGTCGCCTTCCGGATCAATCCGGACGTGGAGGCCGGCAGCCATGCCAAGATCTCGACCGGCGCCTCCTACAACAAGTTCGGCATCGCCCTCGACACCGCGCCGGCCGCCTACGACCATGCCCGGCGCCTGCCTGGCCTCAAGGTGCAGGGCGTCGCCGTCCATATCGGCAGCCAGATCACCGACCTCGCCCCACTCGAGGCGGCCTTCCGCAAGCTGGGCGGGCTGATCGCCGATCTGCGCGGCGCCGGGCACGTCATCACCCATGCCGATCTCGGCGGCGGGCTCGGCGTGCCGTATCGCCGCGACCTGCCGGCGCCGCCCGCGCCCGACGCCTATGGCGCGATGGTCGCCGGGGTGGTGAAGGACTGGGATTTGCGCCTGATCTTCGAGCCGGGGCGGATGATCGTCGCCAATGCCGGCGTGCTGCTCAGCCGCGTGATCCGGGTGAAGCCGGGCCTGCCCGATCCCTTCGTGATCGTCGATGCGGGAATGAACGATTTGATGCGGCCCGCGCTATACGACGCACATCACGAGATCGATCCGGTCCGGCCGACCGCGGAGACGATGAGCGCCAATGTCGTCGGCCCGGTCTGCGAGACCGGCGACACCTTCGCCACCGGCCGGGCGATGGGCAGGGTCGGCGCCGACGACCTCGTCGTCTTCCGCACCGCCGGCGCCTATGCCGCGACCATGGCCAGCACCTATAACAGCCGCCCGCTCACTGCCGAGGTGATCGTGCGCGGCGGGCAATGGGCAGTGGTGCGCGAGCGGCAGGACCTGGACGCCCTGATCGGCGCGGACCGGTTGCCGCCCTGGCTGCAGGCGGAATAGGCCCGGCCCGGATGCTCAGGCGCCGAGCAGCCTGACGGCTTCTTCGAACAGCTCGGGCGTCGCCGCGGCCAGCACCTGCCCCTCGCGATATTCGTCCTCGCCCCGCCAATTGCCGATCACGCCGCCGGCCGCGCGCACGACCGGTATCAGGGCATTGTAATCGTGGGGCTTCAGGCTGTTCTCGGCGACCAGGTCGATGCTCCCGACGGCCAGCCGCGCATAGGCATAGGCGTCGAGCCCGTAGCGCGTGACCCGTGCGCCGGTGCGCAGGCGGTCGAAGCGTTCCCGCTCCGCAGCAGAGAAGATGTGGACGTCGGTGGTGGCAAGCCGCGCGTCCCCGAGCGTCCGGCACTCGCTCGCCTTCAGGCCCGGCGCGCCCGGAAAGCCGAGATAGCGCTCGTCGAGGGTCGGCACGTCGATCAGGCCGACGACCGGCTTTCCCTCGTCCAGCAAGGCGATCAAGGTCGTCCAGCTGGGCAGCCCGCAGATGAAGGCGCGGGTGCCGTCGATCGGGTCGAGGCTCCAGACGAAGCGGCCGGCGCCGATCTTCTCCGGAAATTCCTCGCCGGAAATGCCGTGGTCCGGCCAGGCCCGCTCGATCAGCGCGCGGATCACCCGTTCCGCCTCGCGGTCGGCGGCGGTGACAGGGTCGTAGGTCCCGTCCTCATTCTTGTTCTCCGCGACCCGGTCCGCCGCGCCCAGGGTCACGGCGCGCGCCGCATCGGCGAGGGTCCCGGCGAAGGCGGCGAAACGGGCATGGTCCATGCCCCGCCTCTGCCCGGAGGAAGAGGCTTTGCCAAGGCCGGTCGCCATGATAGGGCCTTGTTAAGCGATGCATCCCAGGATGCGCCGCGAAGCATCAAGAGTGGGCCTCGCGCCCACGCCAACCTGCCTCCCCGGGCAAGGTGGCGGTCCCGACGGGACGATGCGGCCGGTCCGGCAAACAAGCGGGTCTTACGGCAGCATCTCACCCCGGCGGAAAAGGAGTGACGATGGAGCTGTCGCCGATTCCCGTACAGACGCTCGGGCACGCATCCTGCGCGGCCCTGCCCTTCGAGGTGGCCTTGCCGCCGGCGCTCGCCCGGTTCGGGACCAGAATCGGCGCCAGCCTTGCCGGGCCCGAAGGGGCGCCGCTCATCGTCGTGCTCGGCGGCATCTCGGCACACCGCTTTCCCTGCGACTGGTGGCCGGGCGTGGCCGGCGAGGACATGGTCGTCGACCCAACCCGCTGTCGCGTTCTCGGCGTCGACTTCATCGCCGACCGGCAGGGCCGCCGCGCCCCCACCACCGCCGACCAGGCGGCCGCCATCGCCGCGGTGCTCGACGCGATCGGCGCGGCGCGCGCCTTCGCCTTCGTCGGCGCCTCCTATGGCGGGATGATCGCGCTCGCCTTCGGCCAGCATTTCCCGGACCGGGTCGAGCGGCTCGTCGCCGTCTCCGCCGCCGCCGCGCCGCATCCGGCCGCGACCGCCATCCGCGAGCTGCAGCGCCGCGTGGTCGCGCTCGGCCTCGAACATGGCGCCGCCGACGAGGCGCTGTCGATCGCGCGCGGCCTTGCCATGCTCACCTACCGCACGCCCGACGAGTTCGCCGAACGCTTCGCCGGCGGGATCGGGCAGGAGGAGGTGCTCTGCTGCTCCGAGCCGGGCTCCTACCTGCGCGCACGCGGCGACGCCTTCCGCCGGGTGATGAGCCCCGAGCGCTTCCTCTCCCTCTCCGCCTCGATCGACCGGCACCGCGTCGACCCCGCCTCGATCCCGCAGCCCGTGCTCCTGGTCGGCGCCGAGAGCGACCAGCTCGTCCCGCCCGGCCAGCTCAGGGCGCTGCAGCGCGCCCTCGCTGGCCCCGCACGGCTTGCTCTGCTGCCCTCGCTCTACGGCCACGACATGTTCCTGAAGGAGGCCACCGCGCTGTCCGCCCTGATCCGGCCCTTCCTGCAATGACCGGAAAGCGCAGCCCCTCGACCATCCTCGCTTCGGCCGGCGTCGCCGCCGATCCGCACCGGCGTGCGATCGTCCCGCCCGTGCAAGTCTCCGACACCTTCCAATGGGACGATCCCGAGACCAGGCCCGAATACGATTATTCGCGCACCGTGAACCCCAATCGCGACCTGCTCGCCGCGGCTTTGGCCGAGCTGGAGGGCGCGGCGGGCGGCGCGGTCGTCAATAGCGGCCAGGCGGCGGCCCTGCTGGCAACCCTGCTCCTCCCCGCCGACGCGCTCGTGGTGGCGCCGCACGATTGCTATGGCGGCACCTACCGCCTGCTCACCGGCCTCGCCGCGCAGGGCAAGCTCGAGGCGCTGTTCGTGGACCAGAAGGACGACCGGGCCTTCGCCGCAGCGATGGCGCGACGGCCGGCCATGGTCTGGCTGGAGACGCCGAGCAATCCCCTGCTCCGCCTCGTCGACATCGCGCAGCGGGCCGCCGAGGCGAAGGCGGCGGGCGCGCTGGTGATCGCGGACAACACCTTGCCGACGCCGCTCCGCCAGCAGCCGCTCGCTTTGGGCTGCGACCTCGTCCTGCACAGCACCACCAAGACGCTGAACGGCCATGCCGATCTGTTCGGCGGCGCTCTCCTCGCCAGGGATGCGGCGCTCGTCGAGCAATTGCACTGGTGGGCCAATGCCGGCGGCCTGAACGGCTCGGCCCAGGATGCCAGCCAGATCCTCCGCGGCCTCCGCACCCTCCCCCTGCGCGTCGACCGGCAGGAGGCGAGTGCGCAGGCCATCGCCACTTGGCTGGCCGCGCAGCCCGGCGTGCGCGAGGTCCATTATCCCGGCCTCGACAGCCACCCGGACCGGGCGCTGGCCGAGCGCCAGCAGGCCGGCCCCGGCTTCATGATCGCCTTCCGCGCCAGCGGGGACACCGCGGCCTTCCTGAAGGGGCTTGGCCTGGTCACCCTCGCCTCCTCGCTCGGCGGCTTCGCGACCCTGATCTGCGTGCCCGCGACGATGACCCATCGCGGCATGCCGCCCGAAGCGCAGGCCGAGGCGGGCATCCACCCGGACCTGCTGCGCCTCTCCGTCGGGCTCGAGGAGGTCGGCGACCTGATCGCCGATCTCGAACGGGGGTTCAGGGCTGCGGGCTAGAAGGCGGCGAGGCGGGCGCCGGCGCGAAGAACAATTCGTTGGGCAGCGGGCCGGTTTCCACGCTCTCGACATGCAGCACGATCGTGTGCGCCGGATCGCCGTCGCCCTGCCGGCCGGTCGTCGCCGTGCAGAGGCCGTCAAACTCGCGATAATTGCCCAGCTCCGCGGTCTCGCCCGGCGCGACGATCCGGCCGATCCGGTGCGTCTGCCGGTTCACCCACAGCTCGACGCTGTCCGCATTGGCCGGGGTGATCCGCAGCACGTCATAGTCCGTGCCCTCATGGCGCCGCGTCCCGAGCAGGGCGAAGGTCGCCGGGAAACGGTCGGGGAAGAAGAAGGCGAAGCCGCTGACATAGAGATCGCGGAGGCGCCGCCGGAGGGCGGCCGGATCGCTGATCCGCTCCACCCGTCCGCCCGCGCCCGCATTCCAGATGACCTCGCCGTCATAGCCGGAAATGGTGGCGAAGACGTCCCCCCGGCGCTGCGCATAGACCGACCGCAGCGTCCGGATGTCGTGCCAGGCCTCATAGTGCATGACCTGCCCGCCCGGCAGCTCGGCCCGGCCGCGCTCGTGCCAGCCCTGGAGCCGGTCCCAGGCCTCGCCGCCGCAGGCCGCCTTCATCTCCGCGAGCAGGGCACGCTCGGGCGAGGGCAGCGCGGCCAGCGGGCCGGCGCCCAGGCCGAGCAGCGCCGCGGCGATCACCGAAATCCTTCGCAAGGCCATGCGACGCCCCCTCAGCCTTCGCCGAGGCCGGCGGCGATCGCCAGCTTCACCGCCTGCGCCGTCCCGCGCACGCCGAGCTTGGCCAGCATCTGCGCGCGATAGGTCTCCACCGTGCGCACGCTGAGGCCCGCCTCCCAGGCGATGATCTTGTTGGGTTGCCCCTTCAACATGCCGAGCAGGACGAGCCGCTCGCGCTCGCTCAGCGCCGCGACCTTCTGGACCGCGTGCCGGTTCACCGCCGGGCCGCCCTCGGCCGCAGCCGTCCGCAGCGTGCAGGCCCGCTCGATCGCCTCGACCAGCTCCTTCGGCGGATAGGGTTTCTCGAGGAAGTCGAGGGCGCCGAGCCGCATCGCCTCGACCGCCATCGGCACGTCGCCATGGCCGGTCAGGACCAGGACCGGCCTGTCGTCGCCGCGCTCCCTCAGGGCGCGCATCACCGACAGGCCGTCCATGCCGGGCATGCGCATGTCGAGCAGGATGCAGTCCAGATCCTCGGGCAGGTCGGAGGCGAGGAATTCGGCGCCGCCGGTATAGGACTGGACGCGGTGGCCGGCGTGGCGCAGCAGGCCTGCCGTCGAGGTCCGCACGGCATCGTCATCGTCGACGAGCGCAATCAGGAAATCACCCGGCATGGACCTGCCCCGCCATGTCTTCGTCAGTACATTGGCGCAGGAATGCTCGTCACGACAAAAGGGTTCCTAGTGCAGGACCGGCCTGTATAGCGGCAAGTAAAAGGTAAATGACGCGCCGCGGCCCGGAACGCTTTCGACCGCGATACTTCCGTCATGCGCCTCGACGAGACGCCGGCAGAGGGAAAGGCCCATGCCCATGCCATTCGCCTTGGTCGTGACGAACGGATCGAACAGGCGGTCGGCGATCTCGTCCGGGATGCCCGGGCCGTTGTCGGCCACGGCGAAGGCCACCCTGTCGCCGGACGCCGGCGCCGCGGAGATGCGGAGCGTCGGCACTTCACCCTCGCGCGGCGCGCCCAGCATCGCGTCGACCGCGTTGCGCATCAGGTTGGCGAGCACCTGCTGGATCTGGATCGCGTCCACCGCGACCAGCAGCTCCTCCGGGACCGCGGCCCGCTCCACCGTGACGCCGTTCGAGCGCGCGTCGAGCAAAGCGAGTGCCATCGCCGAATCGATCAGCCGCCCGGCGGCTTCCGGCCGCCTCTCGCCGCCGCCCTGGCCGATGAACTCGCGCAGCCGGCGGACGATCTCGCCGGCCCTGAGCGCCTGGTCGGAGGCCTGCTGCATGAGCGGCTCCAGCGCCCGGGCGTCGGTGGTGCCGTCGGCGGTCATGTAGAGGCCGGTATTGAGGAAGTTCACGATCGCGGTCAGCGGCTGGTTGATCTCATGGGCGATCGCCGCCGCCATCTCGCCGAGATCGTTGACCCGGGCGAGATGGGCGAATTCGTTCTGCAGCCCGCGCAGATTGTCCTCGCTCGCCCGGAGCGCGGCCTCCGCCTGCTGGCGGGCGCTGACGTCGCGCATCACGCCGGTGAAGAAGCGTTCGCCGTCCCGCTCCCATTCCGCGACCGAGAGATCGAGCGGGAAATGGCTGCCGTCCCGGCGCTGGCCGATCACCTCCCGGCCGATGCCGATGATCGCCTTCTCGCCGGTGCGCCGGTAGCGGGCCAGATAGGCGTCATGGTCGCGCGCGATCGCCTCGGGCATGAGCAATTTGATGTTCCTGCCGACCAGCTCCTCGGCCCCGTAGCCGAACACCCGCTCGACCGAGCGGTTGACCGACTGGACGATGCCGTCGGCGTCGATCACCGCGATCGCCTCGACGGCGCTGTCGAAGATCGCCCGGTACTGCGCCTCGCCGCTGACCAGCCGCGCCTCGGCCTCCTTGCGGGGCGTGATCTCCTCGACCACGGAGATGAAGAAGTCCGGCCGGCCCGCGGCGTCGCGGACGGCGGAGCGGGTGACGTGGACCCAGATCACCCGCCCGTCCTTGCGCACATAGCGCTTCTCGGCCGCGGTCATCTCGACCTCGCCGGCGAGCAGGTCCCGGCGCAAGGCCCGGTCCCCTTCCCGGTCGAGCGGATGGATGATGTCGTCGATCGTCATCGCCATCAGCTCTTCGCGCGAATAACCGATCAGGCCGCAGAAGCGCGCGTTGATCCGGGTCCAGCGGCCGTCGCGATCGAGATGCGCCATCCCGACCGCCGCCTGCTCGAAGGTCGCCTGGAAGCGGCGGTCGCTCTCGGCGACCAGAGCGGATTTGGCGCGGAAACGCCCGCGCAGGAAGGCGCCGGCGAGCAGCACGACGAGGGCGCCGGCCAGCCCGGCCAGGATGAGCGCCGACGAGCTCACCGGCCGGCCGCCTTGTGCTCAGATCCAGATTGCAGGTGCCTGCGCATGCGCCCCCGTTGCCGAACCTCCGCCGACAATCCGGCCGCACCTTATCTGCGCGCAGGACGATGCCAATGCGGTATCGCCCGCTCCCGTATTAATACTGAAGGCTGGCGCCGGGCCGTGGTGGACAGGGCTGGATTCGAACCAGCGTAGGAGCAACTCCGGCAGATTTACAGTCCCCTAGGCAAGGGTTCCGGTGGCTTCCTGGAAGCCCCTATTTGTTGACAGATCAATGACTTCCAGATGGTTAGGCCTGCCGGTACATTCCGAGAAATTCTCGAAATTTCCGTGCGTAGTTACACCAAATTTACACTCCGGAGATGGCGGAAACCTCGCTATGCGCCGGCGCCCGATTTGAGCTCGACGTTTACACGTCTCCCGCTACGCGTGCTTTCAATCAAGTGGCCCAATTCGTCCGCTTCGCGCCCAGAAAGGGCATCCCGGACAATAATCAGATTACCCGAAAGCGGACGTTTAGCCCGCGCTGTAGCCTTCGAGATATGCTATTTGAGGCATCGGTTATCTCCGGGGAGCCGTGTCGGTCTTCAAATTCTTCTCCGAAAAAGCGCATGCCAATGCCTTCATGGCCGGTCGGCTGCTCCTCCGCTCGCTGTCGCATTTCCGCGCTCTAGAGGCGGAGGAAGGTGGTCGGGGGGACGGCCAGGACGGGGTGCTAACCTATGCAATGGAGGGAGGTTTGCCCCTCACCTTCTCGGACGGAAGAACCCAAATATTCGACGGTAGCTTCATCGCCCTACCTCGACACAACATATTTGTGCTCTGCGGCAGCAACCAAATTTCCCCAAACCTTACTGAGCGCTTTGGTGGGTTTTGCGTTGAGGTGGACCCTGAAGTCCTCACTGCGCGCCTTCGTCAGCGGGCCAACGCCACAGCGCAATTCGATTACGAGCAGATCGTAAGCAGCAACGTGGACTACCGAGCTAAAGACAGGCCGCCAGGGGGTGACTGGGCGCTTCCGGAGCGGTTGGCGCTGACAAAGCCCGAAAGCTTCGCTTGGCAAGACGAGTACCGTATCGCTGTGCCTACGCGCGGCGCCTTCACCGTCGAGGCTGTGGACCTGCTTTTGCATTCGGGAGAGGAGCCGCCGCCCATTCCGAAGGTCGGGCCTCCACCCGTTATCTTAAAGGTTGGAAACCTCGCTAACCACGCTGTGCTGCATCAGCTTTGAGCACAACTTTCCACCGTGTCAAAATCCTCGCGGGCCCGCGCAGCGGTCTGTGACGTCGAAGCGCATCAAAGGGCGACCATAAGCGCCTTGATAAACTGTAATGTCAGTGCCCCTCGCGACGGAGCCGGACATCTAAATCTTCTAACAATCCGTGCCGATCATATGACTTTGCCAAACTGTGCAACGTAGCGGCAACCCGAGGATGAGAAACCTCCAGAGCGACAGCGTGCCGGCGATAGTAGGCAGCCAGTTCACGTTCTTGAACTCCACCGTCGAAGACGCCCTTCGAATATGCTCCGCGTTTGTTGAACGAGCCTGTTTGGAATCCGCTAAGCATGTCATCCCCCGGTGTACCTTCCAAGACATCTCGAGCGGATTCAAAAGGCCAGACGCCGTCTGCTCCATCAGGGGAGTGCGCCAGTATCTCGCCAAGCGTGATGTCGCACACGACGGTCCGATCCACACTCTCCGCCAGCCTCCGAGTTTCCTCGATGAACGATGAAAACTCTTGCGGGTCGATCGAACCATCATCGGCAGCGCCTGGCTGACGCTTGCAGGCGCGAAGAACGCGCCAAGCCGTTGCCGCCGCGCCCTTTGTTGCCTCATCGGCTTCCCTCGGTTCGCAGTTTTGCCGCCGATAGATGAGTGAAAGCAGCTCGATGAATGTTGCCGGCGTCGACATCAACTCCCGATAAAGCGACACGGCTTGGTCCTCACCGTCGTAGCTGAAGACCGGGAAAAGCGAGAATTCCAATCGAGCTAGGCGAGCCCGGTCGATCCCCTCCGCTTTTTCTAGATGAGCGAACGCTTGTTGAATCCAATATCCCTCCATCCGCGGAAGATCGCCCGGCGCACTCGCAGTGATCGCTTCAAGCATTTGAAGGATGAAATCCGGCTCAAACTGAGAGAACTTGCCGTGCAGCGTGTCGAATGCCGTAGCTCCGCGTCTCACCTCTATTAGCTTGAGAATGGCGAACCGGTGATTGTCCGGGTCATCCTCCAGCCAAAAGCGTGCGTGACAGGATTGCCAATAGAGTGATTCCGCTTCCTCGCCCCAAGTCGCCACTCTTTTCCAGATGGCGGGCCCATCCGGACAAAGAACAACCAGTCGCACCTTCCATTCAAAGGAAAGTCCGCTTTGATCCGCTTTCTCTAAAACTCGGTCGAGAACTTCCTCTCGCTGTTCATTGGGGAGCCCGCACAAAATGCCGCCCGTCAGACTGGTCAACTGATCCCCGGATTCCAGGCTGCCTGATGCCTCAACGATCCACGTTGCCAGCTCAGCCAAGGATAGCCCCTGCTGAGAGATGGCCAGGCCAATGTTCCATCCTGCTTTCGTGCACTCGGCGAGTATTTGCAGACCTTCCCAGCCGCGCTCGGCAAATATCTCGGCTACCGCCTCGTTTCTCAGCGTCGTGACGAGATCCTGCTTTCCCTTAAAGTCCTCCTCTCGCGTGCGCACGGGAGGACGCGGCCAACCATCGGTTACGAGCCAGGCATGTCGAACGATAAGGTCGTCAGGCGTCAATCTCGCGTAGGCGTCCTCAAGCGGCTTCAGAAAAGCGTCGACGACTGCAATGTCACGCTCATCATAATTTCTGTGCCAGTGAATCTTTCCCCGCAGGGCGTCCCGCAGGGTTTCCTTATCCGCGTCCTCCCCCGTTTCGAATGCAGGCAGCAAGGCGAGCACTCGATCCGCCAGTTCGGCGTCAAAGTGACTTAGCTTGTTGAGCAAATTCGCGACGCGCGACGCGTCTCCAGACGCCATCGCAATTTGGCGATCGAGCGCAGCCATAACCATTTCATGTCGCTCGCCGTGCGTGACGCCACGGCCGGAGCCCGCATCATCGTCTCGCCATTTGGGCCGTGATGTCGGGCTCGCTGTATCATGTCCGACATTCACAAGCGCATTGAGCAATTGATACGCTGCCTCGGGTACTCTTTTTATCAGGACATCGAGCGCTGCGATCCGCTGACGGATGGAGGCAGAGGTTTGAGGTAACCAAGATCGATATAGGTCTACCAGCGAGCTCATGGGGTTGTTTCCCCAATTGCCTTCTATTTTGGTCTCGGTGAGCCTCGCCAAGATAATTGAAACACGGCTGAGCCTCTGCGGCGCCCAGGCCAAAGTCTCTAAGGCCCACAGCAATCCCGCATGCCAACATCGCCCCATATGCGTCGTCCGACTTTCGGTTAGCATCCGTCGGACCGGAGAGTTCTGGCTGTCGAGGCTTCTTTCGACGGCAGACAAGAACTCTTCGGGACTCGCTTCGGCAAGGGCAGGAAGATGGCTTGAGAGGGAGAGCCACCGAGTTTCATCGGCGTCTCTCAGCAGGCTGCGAACGACCCTGTCCACCCTCAGCTCTATGTTCTTCGCGGCGAGAGACGGTATCTCCGGCCCTCTCACGGCGAGCTTAATCAGGGTGTCGCAGATTGCATTGAGAAGGAGGCCGCTGACGGGTCTGACTTTCCCGTGAATCGCGGCGGCATAACGTTCCTCTTCCGGCAATTCGAGCTGAGGATCAGGCGCGCCCAACAATGCCTCGCACACGCCAAAGAACCGGTCGATCTGCTCGTCTGTTATGCGGTCCCCGAAGAGCGCCAGCAGTTCGAGAGCTGACTTCGCTTTCCACACCTCCCCGATATGAAGGACAGGGGAATCGTCTAATCTCTCCAATTCCAGCAGCTTTGTCTCAAGCTGCTCGTATGGCAGGCCGCTTACTCTCTCGACGACCTCTTTGTCGGCGTCTTTGGCGCTTGACCATGCACCCAGCAAACACACAGCCGAAAGCGCGGAAGACGCCTCGTGATCCAGCCACTCCGGCCGCCGGATCGCGGGATTAATTGCATGCTGCCGTCGAAAAACGGACCAAGACCGCCCGCATTGAACCGACAATCGGTGCGCATCATTCTCTTCGACACCGATCTGTTTAAGCGCCTCCTCAAACTCGTGGTGATCCGGCCGCTCAAGGTGAAGTTCGTCTTCGTCGAGGCGCGCGGCCAAACCCTCGAATTGCCTCGCCATATCGCCAGAGGCGAATGGAACCACGACAGCGAGTCCGTTTCTCACAGTCGGGCTTTCTGCCAACTTCGGGGAGGCAGCAATCGCGATTTCGATCTCATCGTTCTTCTCGACAAAGCGCCATCCGTCGCGGGTCGTGATGACCACGGCTGCGTCCGCCAATTCCTCCCGCTGACCGATCGCCGCTGCTGCGAACGCGGTCGCCTCCTCAACACTGTCTGCCTTCAAACTGATCGGCGTCGGAGGCACTTCCGGTGAGAGCTTGTCGATCTTGCCGAGCAGCACGTCTGACTGAGCGCTTCTCCCAGTCAGCAAGGCCTCGACGCTTAGTGCAGGACGGGATTGCGCCAGCCATTTTTGCAAAAAGGCTTTCAGGCTTTCGACCCCGGGGCCTGACAGTCCAAGTTCCTCGGCGAACGCCAACGCCAGTGCGGGCGAATTTTCCAGCCACTGCTCAAGATCGTCCGCGTCATACGCCCGGACGTCTGCCCAAAGCCCTTTCGCGCGTTCTTGCTCCGCCCAGGCTGCTTTGCCTCGCCAGCGTCTAGGCGTCACAAAAATGAATGAACGGGTTGATCGATATTCCTGTGGATACCCCTCAGTGCGCTTGTTGAAATCGCGATTTGCTTTGGCAGCAACGTCGGCCTCGCAGCTGACTTCCCAACAAGAGTGTCCCGCCGGAACCCAAGCGTTTCCGGCAGGGCTATGCACTTCTCCATCCCAGCCGGGCGCCGCCGTTGACTCGCCGCTGGGCATTGCAAGTTGAGTTGTCGTCGCCGTGAGGTTCACTAAGCGACGTACCAATTTAGGCAGCGTTCGCTGAGCCGTAGCAGTGGCGGCCCAATCTGCAATCTGACTAGCCGTTATCATCCGGCAACCTTAGCTCGCCTCCATTCGGAACAGAAGTGGAACCCCGCTCGATCCCAATCAAGTTCTCAACTCCGACAAATCGCTGAGCCCGTCGGTGTAGCATGGCGAGACAGTCCGCCGCTTAATGCTCCATCCCGGGGCTGGATGAGTCCGCCGGCCTTCGCCGTCTCCCGGCCAAACCCGTCATTGATGGCGTCCAGAGCGGCAATGAACGCCTTGGACTTTTCCCGGGTCGCGCGATGGTAACTGATTCGCGATTCGCAAATCCTTCGGCTCAAACTCGCGAATTTGTCTCGAGAGCGGTCCGACCGCTTTCGGCCAAGGGCTGCCGCAGGTCATCTATTTGCCGCCTAGGTATTTAGGGAGATGGATACCAGATCTCCGACGCCCACATGGCGATGGCCGGCGCGGCCTCGTTGTGGTCATGGATGCTATGGAGGGATAGCAACGAGCGATGTTGGGCTCGGCTCAGTGTCTTGACAGTTAGCTTTGCCGCTCCGTCGGGAACAGAATTGGCCGATACTGAAAGGGCGCCAGAACCCTTGACCAACTCCCAACCGAATGATGCCTTGGCCAGCGCTGGTATGATGAGCCTGATCGCGACCATCAGTCCAATGTAGAAAGCAATCGTCCCCGCTACAGGTAGGAGCGGGATAAGCCCGGAGACGATCCAGCCCGAAATTGCCCTGTTTCCGCCGATCAGAGTGTCGATGAGGAATGCGCTAGCCAGCATCAGCGGGATGGCCAGCAAGCAAAGGATTGCCACGAAATCGATGAGCGCTCTGGCCAGCGTGTAGACAATTCCAATGAGGTCGATCAGCCGGATCGCGAGCAGGCTTAGAGTCAGCGCGAAGCCTGCCTCATCCTCAGTTCCTCGAAGCACTAGCAGCCTGGTTTCGGGGTCCCAAACTTTCGAGCAGGCACTCCACTTCCAGGTATTCTTAGGCGGAAGGCCCAGGGATATAGTGCAAGCACTCGCGACGGCGACGCTAAGGGCCGCGACCGCGATCGTGAAATAGGGCTGGGTGCCGGCCGATGCCGGCAGAAGCGCTGCCAATAACGAATAGGCGAAGCCGGCGAGGCACATGAATTCGACTGGGCCGGCGAGCCACAAGTCGCGGCGGTGGGGCACTTTGTCCATAAACAGAAAGGGTGTCGCCATGGTGGCCAAGGCCGGAGGGCTTCGGTGTCCGCGTCTGTAATATAGTTCCAAGGCTTCAAGCGCGACATTACCGCCATGGCTGTGCCCAACGATGAGGTGGGGCCTCTGGTAGCCTTTGATCGCCACGATGTGGCTGCATAGCCTCTCCGCGGCCCAATATCGCTCCTCGATCGAGTTCGCGCCACTCCAGTTGAAGCGGGAATGGGCTACATTCAGCCCCGCGTGGCGGAAACTCTCCTCCAAGTCTCGCACGAAGCGTGAATCCTCTCGGCACCAAGTGGCATGCTTGTCGGGATGGAGGCGTGCGACCCAGCTTGGTCCTCGCGCCCAAGTGCCATGTACGAGGGTAACAATAGCATCGATCTCATCCCAAGGATCTTTTTCACACACCATCTGCCCTTCCCCCGCCAATAACCGAAGGGTCTGCCGAGCGACTCTTGGTTCATGCGTTCAAATCAGCAAGGTGCCAAGCCAAATTGGAGATGTCCGCTACCGGAACTCTTCGCTCGAGAACTGCCTTTCCGCTTTCGGCCAATAGAGGTCCTTCTGCCGGTCGATCGGCTTGCGCCTTAGGCTACAGTGTCGATCCCGATTGAGAGCGCCATATCTTCAGGGCGAGGCAGGCGGCCGCAAGGACGTCGTAGCCGGCGCAGAAGGCGGGCCACCAGGCGGGAACCCCGGGGTTCGAGATGAGCGCGCCATGCACGGCGTCGAACAGGCCGTGGCCGAACAGCCCGGCGACGACTATCCATAGGCTGGTCCGGAAGCCGATCACCGCCGCCGCTCCGAAGAGCAGCATGCCGGGCGTCTCCGCCAGGAAGAGCGCGCCGCCGCCCGCAATGGCTGCGAAGAGCATATAGAGCAAGGCGAACACGATCAGCTGCAAGGGATAGAAGCTGCGGTCGCGATCAAAGCCAACCAGCAGGGCGAAGGCAGCCACGCCGGGCGCCAGCGTCAGTCCCGCAAGGAGGGGCAGGACGGGCATCATGGTCTCCACGATTTCCGGGCCGTCGCGACCCTGGCGCGGTGGCTCGTTGCGCCGGGGACCGCGATCACCAGCGTTTCGGTCGACTGCACGGTGGCCGGCGGGGATATGGCCGACGCAACGGGGGGATCGACGATGCGAAGACCGAGCGTCAGGGCGAGCGAGCTACCCATGATGTAGAGCATTCGCATTGCATGGTCCTTTCTGGAGAGGGGCCGGAGCCGGAATGGGAGCCGGCTCCGGATGAGGGCGGGAAGCGTACTCAGCGACGGGGGGCGGGATTGCAGGCGCAGGTGCCGTTGCAGGCGCAGTTTGGGCCGCAGGTGCAGGGGTTGCACACGCACTTCTTGTTCTGCTGCTTTTGCATCTGATCATTCCTTTCCAAGTCCGGTCATTCGGACCTCATTTTTCTACGCGCGATCAGCTCTGGCATAAATGTCAGATGTATTGCATATTACGCCAATGACTGAGCCGGGCTCGCAACAGCGCAACGTCGTCCTGATCGGCTATGCCGGCGCGCAATCGCTCGACATCGTGGGGCCGCTGGAGGTCTTCGCGATGGCGAACCGGTTTTCCGAGACGTCGGCCTACAACGTCATCCTGGCTTCACCAGAGGGCGGGACGATCACCTGCAATTCGGGGCTGCTTCTCGGCGGGTCCCTCGCGCTCGAAGACCTCCCGGCAGCGCTCGACACCATCCTCGTCGCGGGCGGTAGCAGGGACGCGCTGCGGCGGGCGAGCGACGATCATCTGCTGGGGTGGCTCGAACTGCGGGCCGAAACCACGCGCCGGGTCGGCAGCGTATGCTCAGGGGCGCTGGTACTGGCGGCAGCCGGCGTTCTGGACGGGCGCCGCGCCACGACGCACTGGGGCTATTGCGACGAGATGCGAAATCTCCGCCCGGCAGTGCAGCTCGAGCCCGACGCCATTTTCGTGGCTGATCCGCCTTATTACACGTCTGCGGGCGTGACTGCCGGAATCGACCTCTGCCTCTCGCTCGTCGAGGCCGATTGCGGGTCGCGGCTAGCTCTGGCGGTGGCCCGGAACCTGGTCCTGTTCATGCGCCGCCCTGGCGGCCAGACCCAGTTTAGCGAGGGCCTGAACGTCCAGGCGGCCGCCACGCCCCGGCTGCGCCAGCTGATCACCGATATCAACGCGGACCCCCGCGGCGACCTCTCAGTGCCCGAATTGGCGTCGCGCGCCGCCATGTCCGAGCGAACCTTTTCGCGCGTCTTCCAGAAGGAGACGGGGGTCAGTCCCGCGGTTTTCGTCGAAATCGCGCGGGTGAACCGGGCGAAGGCGTTGCTGGAAACGTCCGACTGGACACTGGGACGGGTGGCCGAGCGGGCGGGGTTCGGCGGCGTGGAAGGCCTGCATCGCGCCTTCAACAAGCGGGTTGGCGTGACTCCGGGAGAATTTCGCCAGCGGTTCGGCCGCCCGACGAGCGGGCCGCACAGCGCCCCGATCGGGGACTAGGATTCCTGGCGGACCAACGTTCCTCGGGCCGTTTCGGCATTGGGCCACTGATATTGCATGTAGCGGGCCGCCTCGTGCGCGGCGTCGCCGCCATGAAGGCGCGAGACGACATGGAGGGCCGCGTCAATGCCGGCACTGACTCCGGCTGCGGTGATCAGCGCTCCGTTGTCGATGAGCCGCGCATCGGGGTGGATCTCGGCGCCGCAGTCCAGCGCGCGCAGATCGTTCATTGCGGCCCAATGCGTCGTAGCCGACCGATCTTCGAGAAGGCCCGCCGCGCCTAGCAGCAGCGCGCCTGTGCAAACAGACAGGGTAAGCACAGCCGAACCGCTGGTGGCTCTGATGAATTCGACCATCGCGGGGTTGTGCAGTTCGCGGCGCGTTCCGAGCCCGCCGGGAACGACCAGGATGTCGATGCCGTGGAGCATGTCGGGCGTACAGGCGGGCAGGATCGTCAGGCCATGGCGTGCGATGATCGGACCGGAGCGGAGGGCAACGGTGATCACTTCGAAGGCGGGATCTCCATGATCCGAGCGAGCAACAGCGAACACCTCGAACGGTCCGGCAAAGTCGAGCACCTCGACGTCATCGAACAGCAGGATCGCCACTCGGAAAGGAATACGATCTTCCCGCAGGCCAGAGCCTGACTCGGAATTTTTCAGACTGGGAACCAAGGGGAACCTCCACGAACCAACTAGGCCAAAACGCCATCGGGGCAATGTCGCCACGATGCGCGATGGACGATCAATGGCCGGATGGGGAACGGACCGAAAGGACTAGATAGTGACGGTTTCTGCCAACACGGGGGACAAGGACCTTTCCCGACGGTGTCGCTAGTTGGTACCGGGGGATCCGGCGTGAGCGAGCCATGATCGATGCGATCCTTTTGCCGATGATGACCGATTGTCGTAAACGGATGTCCTGGATGGCTAGCCGGCCTCGAGCCTGACGGCACAATCGGGCGTTCGCACCCATGCACCTTCGATTTGAGTCTCGTGCAGGCTATGGCACGAATGTCCGCGATTAGCTCGGAGCCCGCCAAAATCGGACCGTCCGTTGTCGGCCAATCGGTACAGTGCCGGCGCATCCCCACCCGTGCGTGTCGTTGCTTGCCGATCCCGGCGCAGGGAACGAGCATCGCTTCCAGTCGATTCACATCAGTGCTGTCATTCATCGCCCCGATGCTGCCGACATTGGTGGACGAGCCACCTGAGGGCGACGGCTGGATACACGAGATCAAGTTTGACGGCTACCGGACCCAGCTGGTCCTGCAGAATGGCGGCACGCGCGCCTTCACGCGACGCGGCCATGACTGGACCGAGCGCTACGAGCCGATCATCGAGGCGGCGGCTGCTCTGCGCGTCCAGGCAGCAATCCTCGACGGCGAGATGATAGTGCAGGACCCAACCGGGCGCTCAGACTTCCGGGCTTTTCGAGGGGTCATCGAGCGTCAGCCGGAGCGACTGCTATTCATGGCCTTCGATCTGCTGCACCAAGACGGCCGCGATCTGCGCGCCCTGCCGGTGGAAGAGCGTAGATCTCGCTTGGGCGATCTACTTGCCAAAGTCGACGCAAGCTCTCGGATTCAGTTCAGCAGCTGCGTCCAAGGTGGCGGCGGCGAGTTCTTTGCGGCCGCCGATCGGATGGGGCTCGAAGGCATCGTGTCGAAGCGCCTTGGGAGCCGTTATCGCAGCGGCTACGGCAAGGCGTGGCTAAAGACCAAGACTTTCGGGGTGAGCGAGCTCGTGGTGGTCGGCGTCGAGCGTGGCGACCGGGCGCCGGTGGCGCTGCTCGCGTGGGAGGCCGACGGAAACCTGACCTATGCCGGCGGCGCGATGGTGACGCTGCCGTCCGAGGACCGCGACCGGTTTTGGGAGCGCATCGAGGACTTGAGGGTGCGGCGCGCGCCGCTGCCGGTCGACAAGAAGCTGAGCGAGGGGAGCTGGGTCCAGCCGGTGATGAGATTGCGCGTGAAGCACCTGCGCGGTGAGGAAATGTTGCGCCACGCGACGGTGGAAGCCATCGCCACGCTCGGCGAGCCATCCGCGAAGCCAGCCCCGCGCGCCTCGTCGCGCGAGGCGACTTTCCCGAAGCCCGATGTGCATCACCGCGACGTGGCCGCCTATTACGAGAGCATGGCAGACGTGATGCTGCCGTGGCTGGCTAATCGGCCCCTGAACCTGTTTCGATGCCTGAAGGGCCGCTGCTACTTCCAGCGTAACGAGAACCATCCGCCCTCGGGTGGAGTGATCGTGGAGCCGGTCCATGCCGTTCCCGTGTTACAGAAGAACGGCAAGACCGAGCGCTACTTCTATGTGGATAGCGCCGAAGGCGTGCTGGCCGCGGCGCGCGCCGACACGTTCGAGTTCCACGCATGGGGCAGCCGCGTGGATGACATCGAGCGGCCCGACCGGATCGCGCTGGATCTCGACCCTGGCGAAGGCGTCGGCTTTGAAGCGGTGAAGAATGGCGCGATGCAGCTCCGAGCCTCGCTGGACGCCATCGGTCTGGACTCCTGGCCGCTGCTGACCGGCGGCAAAGGCATCCATGTCGTCATACCTTTTCACCCGGAAGGCGATTGGGACGACGTTCGCGCTTTCGCGCACATGGTGTGCGCGGCACTGGCCGACGCCGCGCCCGACCGCTTTACGGTGGCGCTTCCCAAGGCGGAGCGGCGTGGCCGCATCTTCCTCGATTATCTGCGCAACCAGCGCACGGCGACCGCGATCATGCCTTATTCCGCTCGAGCCCGCGAAGGCGCCGGTGTGGCCGCCCCGGTCATCTGGAGAGAGCTGGCTGAGATCGATCGGGCGGATCATTTTACGATAAGAGACGCTGCGCTGCTGATGCGACGCTCATCGAAGAAGCTGCGCGGCTGGGGAGTAAGCAGTCAGCGCCTTCCAGCGTTCAAATAGGCAGTGCGGGAACCGGGTAGCTCCGTCGCCGTTGGCACGCAGGGAGGAATCACCAATGGCTGATGATCTTAAGGACCGAGGCGCCCAGGACCGGGCGCGGATCAATATCAACGAGGAGCATGAGGTCCGTTACTGGACTGAAGCGCTCGGCGTGAACGAGCAACAGCTGAGGGCCGCGGTTGCCGAGGTCGGCGTGAGCGCGGACGAGGTGCGGCGGTTACTGGGAAAGTCCTAGCCGATTCGCGCCTCCGCAGCGCGGACACGATCATGATCAGCAGAAACACGCTCACGAATCTGAGCACGAAATTCTGATCAATCAAACGGCGGCCAGCAAGCTGGCGCGAAATGTCAGCTTTGGGGGGCCCGGAGCTTTCCAGAGAATGTCCGCTACGGGTCGATAGCTGCCCGGCGGAAACCGACCCATTACGGACATTCACTAGAGCTCTGACCGGTCGGACGGGGACCAATCCTCCGGCTGGATTTTCCTGCGCCTCAGCCGCATCGCAAGTCCAGCGATCGTCCCGACGGCGATCGCAATCGTAAGGTCGGTGACGACGGTCAGGATCATCGTCAGGAATAGAAGCGCCCGGTCGACCCGTTGCAGCCGCATTCGCTCGCGCCAGCGGGCCGGCTCACTCATGATCCACGCGGTGACAATCAGGAGCCCGGCGAGCGCCGGCATGGCGAGATAGCCTGCGAGGCGACTCGCAACCAGCGTAATGAACAGGATGACGAGCGCATGGACGATCCCGGCGACGGGGGTGCGTCCGCCGGCGCGCACGTTCGTGGCCGTTCGGGCGATGGCACCGGTGGCAGGCAGCCCGCCGAACAAAGGCGACGCGATGTTGGCCGCCCCCTGCGCCAGCAGTTCCGCGTTGGAGCGATGGGCAGCGCCGATCATACGGTCAGCGACGATTGCGGAGAGGAGCGACTCCACCCCGGCCAGGAAGGCAATGACGAACGCTGAGGGCAACAGCTCGCCGACAAGCTGGATATTGATCTCCGGCAGAGCGGGAATCGGAAGGCCGGCGGGCAGCGCGCCGAAACGCGACTGGATCGTGTCCACAGGCAAGACGAGCAGGGCGACCGCCGTCGACGCCGCGGCGATGATCAGCAGCGAACCCGGAAACCACGGGGCGAGCCGCCGCAACAGCGCGATCCCGGCGATCGAGAACAGACCGACCCCAAGCGCGGCCGGATTGACGGCATCGCGCGCGGCCCAGAGTGCGGGCACCGCCTCGACCAAGTCGGCCGGGACCGTGGTCGCCGAGAGGCCGAGCAAATCCTTCAGCTGGCTGACGGCGATGATCAGGGCGATGCCGACGGTGAAGCCCTCGATCACCGGCTCCGGCACCAACGAGATGAGGCGGCCAGCCCTCAGCAAACCGCCGATGACCAGGATCAGGCCTGCCATCATCGTCGCAACCAGCAGGCCATTGAAGCCGTGCTGCTGGATTACGTCATAGACGATCACGATGAAGGCCCCGGTCGGACCACCGATCTGCACCCTGCTGCCGCCCAGCAGCGAGATCAGGAAGCCGGCAACAATCGCGGTTACGAGGCCGGCCTTCGGATCTGCCCCGGACGCGATCGCGATCGCGATGCTAAGCGGAAGAGCGACGAGCGCGACGGTGACGCCGGCGAGGGAGTCGGCCGCAAATCCGCGCCACGTATAATCCCGCAAGGTGGTGAGCAGCTTAGGTTTCACGCGTCTCCGCTAGGCGTGCGCCCGAGCGAGTTCAACGATGCGTCCAATTCTCGCCGGCAGTCCGTATTCATCTTGGCGGCTGTGCGGGATGCGCGCCTGTTTGGGGCGAGCGGCAAGCAACCCTTAGGACATTCACGTCAGCGCAGGCTGTTCCCGCAGAGAAGGTTGGCGTGGGTCCCTAGCCTCACCTTCAGGAGTAGGTCGCATTGATTAGCCTCACCTGGAAGAAAGGCAGATAGTCAGCGGTGCCGTAGTGGTTGCCGGCGGCGATCTCGGTCGGGATGGTGAGGCCTTGGAACGTGCGATCTGCGCCCATCGTGCCGCCGAACGGTTGGAGCCGAAACGTCCTGTCGCGGTTTGCATTGGACCAGCGCTGTCCGACCACCTCGCGGACGGCCCCGGACGAGTCGAGGATCATCTCAAGAATGATCGCCGGAGAGAAGCGTCGGAACGTGACACGAGCCCGGTGCTCATTGAGCTGCTCCCAGTCGACGTCGTTCGCCGGAAGCAGACTCGTCGGCAGAGACAGGGCGCCCTCGACCACTGCGCGAAATTGCGCCGAGCGGACAAGATCAGGCGATGTGTGGTCCTGCGCGACCGGAACCACGCCGAGCACCCAGAATCGTGTCCACGCCTCACCATCGACCAAGGCATCGGAACCGGTAATTGACATTGCGCTCGAGCGCATCCGGGGCATCCACACAAATTGGTCAGGCGCCCGAAGCACTTGCCGCGCCGACATGGCAAAAGTCTGATACCGGTCTTTGTCGCCGAGCAGGAAGGTGCCCTCCATTTCGAGCTTCGCGGTCGAATAGAGCGTGTCCCCGGTGCGATCGCGTGATGGAAATAGCACTGCGCGACGTTGGGAAGATCCGCGATCATAGCGGGATCGAACCGCTCTGTAGGCGGCGGGGGCGGCTTTCCTGCGAGGCCCGCGTAGGCCTCCTCGGCTTCGGCCATGGCGTTGCGATATGCTCTGAAGCATATTGCCGCGGCGCTCCCCGCGACAGCCAGCGTTCCTAGGCTGAACATCGCCCACCGGTTCATCGTCTGATACTCCTGAGGGTTCCTGAGTGATCAGGCCGGCAGTGTAAATCGTCCGGCTGCAACAGCGATGCCGAGCGTCAGGCTTTCAGCGATCCGCGCTGCTTTCTCTTGCATAGCCGCGGCGGCGCCGGGCGGGAGCAGCTCGTCGGTGGCCTCGCGCCAGAGCGCCAGCCAGCGCTCGAAGGAGGCGGGGCCGATCCGGTCGCCATGTTTGATGTGGACGGGGAGGGGGCGGCCCTTGTAGCGGCCGCTGGTCAGCATCACCGAGGACCAGAAGGCCTGGAGCCTGTCGAGATGCTCCGGCCAGTCCTGAATGGCATCGTTGAACACCGGGCCGAGCAGTTCGTCCTCGCGGACGCGGCTGTAGAAGAGCGCGACCAGCGCCTGCAGCCGATCCTCGGTGATCTCGTCCTCGGCCATGACATTCCCGTTGCTCATCAGATGGATATGGAGCGGAGCGCGGCGGATTGCGAGCCCCCGCGCCCGCTCTTGCCGTTCAGGCCGCCTGCTTCCAGGTCGGCTCCAGCGCCGCATGGGGCGGGCAGGGCGCCACCGCGATCTCCGGCAGGCCGCCGAGCTCGTTGGCGTAGCCGTGATTGACGTCGCGGTGATGGGCCTCGTCGGCGCGGACGACGAGCACCACGTCGCGCAGGGTCGCTTCCTCGGGAAGGCCCCAATAGCGCTTGGCGATGGCCGGCGCGGGCACGTTGGGCGAGCGGCCCTCGTCGATCTCGGCGAGATAGTGGGTGTAGCTGATCACCGCTTCCTCCTCAAAATAGCCGACCACGCGGTGGGCGGTCTTCGGGGAGATGAGGTAGAGGGCGAAGAAGGCGACGTAGAAGACCCATTGCACGCCGACGATCACCAGCCGCTCGAACAGGGTCGGCTTCGAGATCTCGATGAAGGTCATCAGGTGCATGCGCTCATTCTCGGCCTCGTCCATCAGAGTCTTGATCCAGCCGCGGTCGTCGCACATCCGGCGCAGGCACTTGAGATGATTGATGGTCGCACCGACCATGCCGGGCACGGCGGCGACCGTCTCGAGCACGACCGCGCGGTGGCCGTAGCGTTTCGCGAAGAAGGTGTCGGCGCAGAAGCGCAGCAATTTGGTGAAGCCGAACGCCACGCGGTCGGATAGGCCCTTAGGCTGGTGATGGACGCTCAGGTCGACAAGCGGGGCGGTCATTTCTCTTACTCCTCAAAGCCACGTTCTGTTGTGGGAGCCAGATAGGCCAGCGCCGCCCGCGGCTGAATTCCGATATTCCCCCTACGTAATCTCCCGGAGGTCGCATCGCGGGCGGACGGAGGCTATGGCGGCGCGATGGACGCGGGCCTGCTCATCCTGCTCATCTTCCTCGCCGCGCTCGCCGCCGCGGCCGGCTTCTGGTGGTTCCGGCGGGCCGGCGCCCGAGCCGCCGCCGCTCATGCCGAGCTCGCCGAGCGCGAGGCGCACCTGCGCTCGATACTCGAGACCATCCCCGACGCGATGATCGTGATCGACGAGGCCGGCCTCATCCAGTCCTTCAGCCAGGCGGCGGAGCGATTGTTCGGCTGGCGCACCGAGGAGGTGATCGGCCGCAATGTCGATATGCTGATGCCCTCGCCCTATCGCGAGCAGCATGCCGGCTATTTGCAGCGTTATTACCGCACCGGCGAGCGGCGGATCATCGGCATCGGCCGGGTCGTGGTCGGCGAGCGCAAGGACGGCTCGACCTTCCCGATGGAGCTTGCCGTCGGCGAGATGCGCGGCAAATCGGGCCGCTTCTTCACGGGCTTCATCCGCGACCTCACCGAGCGGCAGGAGACCGAGACCCGCCTGCAGGAGCTGCAGAGCGAGCTGGTCCACGTCTCCCGGCTGACCGCGCTCGGCGAAATGGCCTCCGCGCTCGCCCACGAGCTCAACCAGCCGCTCTCGGCGATCGCCAATTATCTGCAGGGCTCGGGCGACCTGCTCGACCGCGAGCCGGTGCCGAAGGACAAGCTCAAGGGCGCGCTGCAAAAGGCGACCGACCAGGCGGTGCGCGCCGGCGAGATCATCCGGCGCCTCCGCGATTTCGTCGCCCGCGGCGAGGCCGACCGCCACGTCGAGAGCCTGCCGAAGCTGATCGAGGAGGCGAGCGCGCTCGCTCTCGTCGGCGCCAAGGAGCATGGCGTCAGCGTCCGCTATGCGATGGACCCCGAGGTCGACCTCGTCCTCGCCGACCGGGTGCAGATCCAGCAGGTCGTGCTCAACCTGATCCGCAACGCGATCGACGCGATGGAGGAGTCGGCGACGCGCCGGCTGACCATCGCGGTCCGCCGCGCGGCGCCCGATCTGGCCGAGATCGAAGTCGCCGACACCGGCCCGGGGATCAGCCCGGAGATCGCCGATCAGCTCTTCCAGCCCTTCGTCACCACCAAGCGGACCGGCATGGGCGTCGGCCTCTCCATCTCGCGGACCATCGTCGAGGCGCATGGCGGCCGCCTGCGGGCGGACTCCAACCCGGACGGCGGCGCGACCTTCTCCTTCACCCTGCCCATGGCCGAAAGGGAGCAGCCCGAAGATGGCGAATGAACCGGTTATCCATGTCATCGACGACGACGAGGCGGTGCGCGACTCGCTCGACTTCATGCTCGATGCCGCCGGGCTCGCCGTGCGCACCTGGGACTCCGCCCTCCCCTTCCTCGCCGCCATCGACGGGCTCGACCAAGCCTGCATCGTCACCGACATCCGCATGCCGGACATGACCGGGCTCGAGCTCGTCCAGAAGCTCAAGGCGCGGGGCGTGCGCACCCCGGTGATCGTGATCACGGGCCATGCCGACGTCCCGCTCGCGGTCGAAGCGATGAAGGCCGGCGTTGTCGACTTCATCGAGAAGCCGTTCGAGAATCAGCGCCTGATCGGGGCCATCCGCGCCGCGCTGGCGCAGGCGCCGGCGGAGGCGGACGATGCCACGCGCGAGATCGCGGCCCGGCTCGACAGCCTCTCGGGGCGCGAGCGCGAGGTGCTGGACGGGCTCGTCGCAGGCCATGCCAACAAGGTGATCGCCTTCGATCTCGGGATCAGCCCGCGCACGGTCGAGGTCTATCGCGCCAATGTCATGGCGAAGATGCAGGCGCGAAGCCTCTCCGAATTGGTCAGAATGGCGATTGCCGCACCCGGACGCTGAGCCTCCGTAAGAACCCTTAGGGGGAATATCCAAATCGCACCTGCTTCCACGCTGGCCTAGCTTCCAGGCGTGATCTGGGCCGGTCGGCGGCCTCAACCAAGGGAGCGACAAATGCGTCACGAACGGATCAATCAGGACAGGATCGCGGCGGCGTGGCCGACGATGTTCGAGGGCCTCGTGCTGAGCGAGCCCTGTGAGGCCGAGGCTCCGGCCAGCATGGTTGAGCCAATTGCCGGGCCTACCCCAGCCGCGCCAGATGTGGCCAAGGGAGTCGGTGGCTTGATCGTCACTGCGTATACGGCACTGCTCGGCGTCTTCTTCACCTTCTTTGCGGGATCGGCGCTCGCCTTGTTTGCAGTCTGCATCTGCGCCGTGTTCATGGCTGTCTTCTTTACGGTGCCGCGCATCTTCTTCGCGATCGAGCCCGATGCAAACCGCCGGCCGACTCTCGACGCCTTCCTGCACCAGGGCATGGACACCCTGACTGGACACACCAGCGGCAAGGATGCGCTCATCCAGATGCTGATAGTGCCTGTCCTGCTCACCTTCGGCTTGCTGGCAATGGGTGTCGTCGGCGTCATTTATCTCTAGCTCCTATTGGGGGCCGTTATCCGTTACGGAGCCAGAGCCCAGGCCGCTCTGAAATCTACACCCGCCGAGGTCGCCGGGGCGGGCAATGTCCGCTTTCCACCCACTGCGGACTTCGCGGATGTTGCGCAGCTGGCCTTGGGGCGACATTCTCAATTACCACAGTGGAGGTCAGATGGATGCATTTGCTTTCGGTATTGCTCGCAGCCGCTGCGGCCCTCCTGCAACCAGCTCAGGCGCCGACGAGCTTCGAGGTGGTTAGGGCCGACGGCACCAGGCAGACCCTCGCCACCAGCTATGTCCTGAGGATCAGCCTGCTGGGCGAGTCGTTGGCGATCAATGGACCGCCACTGGACCGGCGACAGGTCCGTGCCTTTTGCAGGTCGCGATGCCCCGCCGCTCTGCCGGGGCGACGCCCCTCCCAAGACACGGTCTACTGGCGCGACGGTCGCCATACCGTTGGCGTCGTCGCTGTCTATCGCGGCGCCGTGGGGCAGAACGGGGTTAGGGTCGGGCCCCTCCTCGATATGGATCGCATTGAATTCGGCTACGGTCGTGCGAATGCGCGGACCGCGGCCAGCCTTCGACCCGGGCTGATCAGCATTTCCGGCGGCGAACTGAACCGACAGTCCGAGGTCAGCGGCCAATATGTCGTCTTCCGCCAGCCGTGGATCACCTTGACGGACAGCCTGCTCACCATCCAGGGGCGAGCGCCTGTCCCCAGAAACCAAGTCAGATTCATCAGGCATTCCGATAATCACGGCGGGCATTTCGCCGATCCTCGTGTCGCGGAAGACGTCGTGGTGTGGGTCGACGACGCCCGAACCCTCGGCAGGGTGCGAATCAGGAATGGCCGCGTAGAGCAACCCGGACGGCGCCCGAGAGCATTCGAAGAGGTGCGGTATATCGAACTCGCGCCGGGACGCTGAACGTCCGATTTCCATCCATTGCAGACCCGCCGCTATCACCCATTGCAGACATTCGCGGCAGAGTATCAGCCGGGCCTCAGCCAGTTGGTGCAACATAAACCTGTGTGGGAAAAGGACGTCTCGACCCAGGCAGTTGCGGATAGAGGACGCGCATTTTATCGAAGGGACAGGCTTTCCGCCCATGCTCCCATCAGGGCGGGAGCCGACGCCGGAGGTGCACGTGACGCCAGCAAACAAGCGGGCCCGGGCTCAGCGCATCCGCGAGTGCGCGCTTGGCTTTGACGACGAGATATCGCGGACCATGATCGAATTGGCGGAAGGGCTGGAGATCGAGGCCGCTCAACAGGAAGCGGCCGAAGCCGATCTTGCGCAGCGGCGACAGGTATCGGGAGATCAGCCCTCCGGGTGAACCGCGCCCACCTTACGCCTCCCCTGCCACACCTCGACATCGTGCTGGTGCCCTTCCGCCCGGGCCATCTCGAGGGCGGCTTCATCGGAATCCGCATCGATGTCCCTGGCCCAGAAGATGTGGCCATCATCGTTCAGCAGATAGAGCCGGTAATCGGCCATCCCGCTGCCCTCCTGGAAAGCATAATAGCCGTTACGGACCCGTAGCGATAGCTGTCGTCTTCTCTACGCGATCAATCCGAGATCGCCACCGCTTCGTCAAAGGTGATGTTGCCAATGTCTTCGCCATGCGGCCCCTCGATCCGGATGCTGTGGCTCTGGGTCAGGCGGCCGGCGCGAACATCCGCAGCCGCGATTTCGCGGACATAATGGAACGCCCTCGCTGTCGCTGTCTCGGCATCGGGCAGCTCCTCTCCCCTCCAGGTCACGAAGCTCATTCCCCTCGCAGAGATGGAAATAGAATCGGGGCACAACCTCGCCACTACGATTTTAGGCAACGCGAGTTCCTCGGCCTAACATGGGCAAGGTGGAAGCTTGGACCCCATGTCGGATCGCGGGAACATTTACTAACCTAGTTTGTTCACGCCCTATCGCCGGTTAGTTCCACCCCGCAGGCACCGGCGGCCGAGGGCAAATCGTCATGCTCCCGCTTGCGCAGCCGGAGCAACGTTATGAGCCTCGCCGACCCCACCCCACTGCACCCCTTTCTCGACAAGCTGCTCTCACGCTCAGACCTTAGCGCCGAGGAACAGCAGACCATCCTCGATCTACCTGCCCGGCCTGAGCAGATTGAGACCAATCGCGATTTCGTCCGCCTTGGCGAGCGGACAGACCATGCCTGTTTCGTCGTCGCGGGCCTCGTGGGCAGGTTCGGCCAGAGTCGCAACGGCAACAGGCAGATAACCGCCGTCCATATACCGGCGGACATGGTCGACCTTCATTCTGTCGTGGCACCGGACGCCTGCTCGGCCCTGCAAGCGCTGTCGGTGACCACGATCCTGAGGGTCCCACATGTGGCCCTTCGTGCTGCCGCGCACCGGTTCCCGGCCATCGCCGAAGCGTTCTGGCGCGAATGTGTCGTGGACGCCGCGGTGCTGTCGGAGTGGGTCGTCAATGTCGGTCGGCGAAACGCGAGAGCGCGGATCGCTCATCTCCTGTGTGAGATTGCATGCCGATCTCAGGGCATGGCCAACAAGGACGGGTCGAGCATTCCGTTCCCGGCCACGCAAACGCACATCGCCGACATGACCGGCCTGACGTCGGTCCACGTCAACCGCACGCTCCAATCGCTCAGCCAGGAGGGGATCGTTGACCTTTACAACCGTCAGATACACGTCCGCGACTGGGCGGGCATGACCCGCGCGGGGGACTTCGACCCGACTTATCTCTGGCTCGCGAAGGCTGCAAGCCGCATGAATTAGCGTACGATTTTGCCAGCACATCGCGCGGCGCGTGTCCGCGACCCGTTACCCAAGGTTCCTGGAAAGTGACTTAGCGCCCTGTACCCTCAAGGGCCTCCACGATAGCCCTCCGATGCCTGCGATGTTCAGCCTGAGTTTCGTTGAGCAACCGCAGCAGGTTTTCGGCTTCGCCGGTGGGCGCTCCGTTCGAGTGAAGTCGGGTGACGATTTTCTCCTGGCGGAGGATATGAGCCTCTCCCTCGGCAATGTGTCTGTCCGCCATATCAAGGTCGGCCCGGGTGTAGTGGGTCATGGAGCCAGCTAACCCACGTCAGTATCCCTCGCAAGTTTTGCTACTTCACAGCGTCTGCTTTCCACCCATTGCGGACGGTCGAGTGACGGCAGGTCTCCCGCAGATCAGATCAAAAGCAGTCGGTCCGCTAACGACCACTTAGTAAGTTGAGCGGCTCAATCAGCAATCCTTTCGGCCACATTCCTCCCGCTTCCGAACGAGAGCGACAGCGTAGCAGCTCGTTCAGCAGTGGGATCGGCAGCCTCAAGGATCATTCGGCTATCCGGTGAGAACAGTTGGCCCTCGGCTTCCGGCAGCAGGTCCCGTCCGACGTATCCAACACGCGCCCAGTAAAGGCCGCTGGCTCGTCTGGAAATGGAGAAGCGCTCGGCAGGGAAGTCCCGTAGCCGCCAGGTCCCGACGAAGCGCTGCGAAATGCGGTCGGTCAGGGGTATCGCCGCCTGCACCACCGGCGGCGTGCGGTTGGGCCAGCCATATGCCTCGCCGATCGCGCTCAGGATCTCGGAGGCAAGCCAACCTCCTTGGTCGGCGTTCGTCATCACTACGGCCCCCTGGCAGGAATCCGGATACATCACATACTCCGAGACGAAGCCGATATTGTGGCCGGTATGGCCAAAATGGGGCGCGCTGCCGAGGCGCCCGAGGTCGACGCCCAGCCCCCAATTGCCTGGGCCACGAGTCATGAACTGGGCGGCCAATTGACGAGTGAGAATGCCTCCGCGCTCGCCGCGGACAGAGCGCGCTATGGCGATGAGCAAGCGCGCGATATCGCCGGGCGTGGTCCAGAGCCCTCCTGCGGCGAGCTCCGGATTAACCCGCCAGCCTCCAGCGAGCGGCGTGCCGTCGGGTCCCGCGGCGGTGGCCGCGCGGGGTTCCAGGCGCCGGTCCAGAGGCTGGGAGAAGTGGCTGTCGCGGAGGCCGAGCGGGCGGATCACGAGCCGGGCCATGAGCTGGGGGAAGTCGCTGCTGCTAACGTCCTGCATCAGCGCTTGGGTGATGTAGTAGCCGCCGCCGGAGTAGTGCCAAGCCGTGCCGGGAGCGGCAATCACTCGGATCGGGTCCGTGTTGGCGGGGGGACTCCCGTCGAGGATTTCGCGCAGGCTGGGAAGCCGCGCGCCGCGAACATAGCCGTTACCACCTTCCTGGTTTATCCCGGCGGTGTGGGACAGGAGACCGCGGAGAGTCACGGTACGACCCTCCAGCAGCGGGCTGTCGGGAAGGCGCCAGCTGGTCAGCAGCGGCCGGACGTCGACGTCGAGCGAGAGCCGGCCCTGCTCCACCAGGCGGAGTGCGGCCACCGCTGTGAAGGTCTTGCTGAGCGAGCCCGCCTGAAAGAGCGTACGCGAATTGGCGGGCCGGCCGGGCGCGGCGGTGCCGAAAGCCCGAAGCTCGACGATGCGGCAGTCCTGAATGATGGCGACACTGACCGCGGGGACCAGATAATGTGCCATCCGATCCGCGAGGCGGAAGCGCACATTCTCCTGTCCTGATACCGTGATCGCGCGGCGAAGATTGTCGGCAAAATCGGGCCTGGTGGCGCCAGCCGCAGAAGTGAGCTGGGCACTGGCAACCATGATGGTCGCGGCAACACGAAGCGAGGTCATGCGCTGCTCCGGATCAGTGGCGGCCGGCCGCGGTCAGCAGCTGCCGGCGGAAGAAGGCGGCGATCGCGGCATTGAAGCTTCGGTGGAAAGCCGCGCGGTCAAAGCCCGGCCGATCCTGACACAGAAACGGTGGGGTCTGCTGCGTGCAAGGCGCGAGGAAAGAATAATGAACCGCGTCGGGAACGCTATGGACCTCCGGCGCGCGGCGGAGCAGGCGCGCGACGATGGCGCCGTTCGTCCCGGTAGGAACCGTGTCGTCGGCTGTACCGACCCAGAGCTGCACAGGCACGCGGACCCGGGCCAGACCGGCGGGTTCAAACAGGAAACCGAGGCCCGGGGCGGCAATTACTGCCGCAGCAATCCGGCTGTCGTGAGTCCAATTCTGTACCGGGCCGGTCTGCGGCTGCATGATCCGGCAGACAAACTCTGGCCGCGCAGCGCAATGTGGCGCGAGGCGGGAGAGATCGGGCTCCCCGCCGATCGAGATGAGGGCGGTGGTTGCGCCGGCCGAGAGGCCGAAAATGCCTACCTTGCCAGGGAGCAGTCGGCCACGGCCGCTCCAACTTGTGAACATGAAGTCGATCACCCGGGTGACGTGGCGCGAACGGTCGGCGAACCATGACGGTCGGCCGACCGCGGTGTCGTCCTGGAAATTGTCGCCAGGATGCATTGGCGCCACAACGACGAACCCTTCCTGGGCCAGCGCCTCGGCGGTGTCGACATGGCTGAGCGGCCCGGCGCCGGTGCCGTGCGAGATGACGACAAGCGGCAGCCGCGTCCCCGTGGGGGGCGCCCATATCACGACAGGGATCGCTGGGTGTCCGGGATCCTCGACGCTGACCTGCGCCACGGCCACCGCCGTCGAGGACTGCGTCTGCGCCACGGCGCCAGGAGGTTGAGTCAGGAGCAACACAAGCGGCGCGATTATGTTCAGCAGCTTCATGACAATTCCCCCTCTGGACCAGACCGGCCAGCCCCGTCTCGAGCCCTTATCGGCAGCGCCAGCGCGCTCACCCCCGCGGCGATGATTGCGAAAAGTGCGGCCACCGCCAAGCCCATGCGTGCGGCGATCGGAGTTGCGATGCACGAGAATAGCAGGCCGATCAGGACGGACCCCAAGGTCTGGCCGAGCAACCGTGCGCTCCCCTGGAGGCCGCCGGCGGTAGCGCTTCGCTCAGGGGACGCCGCCAGGAACAGGGTACGGTTATTTGGTACCTGGAAGAGGCCGAAGCCAAACCCGGCCATGATCGCGCCCAAGGCCAGCGGCGCCGCCTGCGCGGTAGCCGGCCAGAGCGCGCAAAGCAGCAGGCCGGCTCCGAGCAACCCAGCGCCGGCCGAGCAGAGCGCGGCGGAGCCGAACTGCCGCGCCAGCCGGTCCGCAACCGGTGCGGTGGCAGCGACGGCCAGCGGCCAGCAGGCCAGGACGACACCGGCCATAAGCGGCCCATGTCCGGCGCTGGTCTGAAGGTGGAAGGCAAGGCCAAGGAGGCCCGCCGACTGCCCGGCGAAACAGCAGATGGAGGCTGCGGTCGCCACCCGGAACGGGCGCAAGGCGAGCAGATCGAGTGGCCAGATCGGCTCCGGCCGGCTGCGTTCCCGCTTGATCAGGAGGGTCGCGGCAAGGGCGGCAAGCCCGGCGAGAAGGCCGGCGGGAAATGGCTGGGCGGGCAACGTGGTCGCGGCGGCCAAGGCCAACGCCGCGGCGCTGGCGTGCAGGAGTATGCCGGGGAGATCGACCGACCGTCGGGTCGGCGCGACCCGCGGCAGGGCGCGCGAGGCTGCCAAGGCCAGGGCCGCTAGCGGCAGCTTGGCGAGGAACAGCCAAGGCCATGGGGCGACAGACAGGATGAAGGCGCCGAGCACCGGGGCCGCTGCTGCACATAAAGCGACGTTCATCGCATTCCAGGCGATCGCCGCCCCTAAGCGTGCGGGTCCCAGCGCGATGCGCAGCAGGGCGATCCCTAGCGCCATGATCGCGGCCCCGCCCAGGCCCTGCAGAACCCGCGCCGCGACGAGGAGCTCTAGCGAGGGCGCGGCCGCGCAGAGGATCGAGGCGAGACTGAACAGAGCCACCCCGCCGACGAACAGCGCGCGATAGCCGAGCCGCTCGGCTAGGTGAGCGGAGGGAAGCAAGCCGATCACCAGTGCCACTTGGTAGGCGCTGACGGCGAGCACGGCCGCTGAGGGCGACACGGCCATTGACCGGGCAAGGGAGGGCAGCGCGACTGTAAGCAGCCCGGCGTCCAGCACGACCAAAGCCATGGCGGAGAGGACCGCAATGAGGCTGGCTTGTTCGCGCCCGGTCATCATCACGGCCTTGGTGCGAACCAGGCGCCGTCACGTTCGACGAAGCGAGTGACCCTTTGCTCGACCTGATCCTCGTGCTTGAGGTCCCGCTCGGTGAAGCGGAAGACGAGGGCGCTTTCGGTCAGGCAGTGGGTGTCGTGGATGTCTCCGGGCAGATAGGCGCGCGCTTCTCCGGGGCGGAGGATGACCGTGTCGCGCCGTACCAGCCGATCGCCGGTCGGGTCCTCGACCTTCGCATATGTCCCGATCTCGAGAGCGCCCGACTGCACGGCATAGACGACCCAGGCGCGACCGTGGTCGTGCGGCGGCCGGTAGAGACCCATTTGCTCGTTATGGGCGAGCAGCATGAAGCTGTCGGGCTCGCGATGCAGCTCGCGCGTCGCCGGCCGCTCGGCGAGCAGCGAGGCGAGCCAGCCTTCGGATTCGCCGGCGGCGCTGAGGTCGTCGAGGTGCGCACGGCAGCTGGCGACCAGCTCGGTGGTAATTGGACCCCAATCAGCCCGAACGGCGGCGACAAAGTGGTTCAGGGAATTGATCGTCACGGCTTTGGAACCTTTTCGAAAGCGATGACGACGAGGCTATTGCCGCGCTGATTGGAGCGGAAGACGCACAGTTTGCATATTATTGTTGCGTCTGACGCGCTATATTGCGACCCCACAGAGGGGAAAATCGCCCGATGCCCGACCTCAATCTTCTGCATACGCTCGATGTCTTGCTTACCGAGGGAAGCGTCACACGGGCGGGCCGGCGGCTGCGGCTCAGCCCCTCAGCGATGAGCCGCGCCCTGGCTCGCCTTCGAACGGTCACCGGGGACCAATTGCTCGTTCGGGCGGGCCGCGGCCTGGTGGAAACCCCGCGGGCAACGGAGATGAAGGCGAAGGTGAGGGAGCTCGTCGAGGAGGCGCAAATCCTGCTTCGCCCCGCTGATCGGCTGGAGCTTGCCACGCTGCAGCGGACCTTCACGTTGCGCACCAGCGACGGCTTCGCTGAAACATTCGGCGCACCCTTGATCGAACGGGTGCAGCAGGAGGCACCGGGCGTTCACCTTCGCTTCGTGCGCAAGCTGGACAAAAGCAGCGAGGGTCTACGCGCCGGGATTGTCGACCTGGAGACCGGCGTGGTTGCCGGCACAAGCGGACCGGAGATCCGCACGCAGGCGCTGTTCGTCGACCGTTATGTGGGCGCCGTTCGCAGCGACCATCCCCTCTCCCGCACCAGCGTCGGCGCGCCCGACTATGTGGCGTGGGGCCATGTCATCGCATGGCGGCAGGGGCTCGACCTTGGCGAGGTCGACGATGAGCTTCGGACGCTCGGCCGTGCCCGGGAAATCGTCGCTACAGTGGATGGCTTTTCAGCCGCCCTGGCACTGGCGCGGGGCTCTGATCTCATCGCGACAGTACCGGATCATCACACCGCCCGCTTGCGCGATGGCATGTACACCTTCCCCGTTCCGGTCGAGACTCGAGACTTTACGATCTCGCTCCTCTGGCATCCGCGCCTGGACGGCGATCCGGCTCACCGCTGGCTGCGAAACACACTGCACTCGACGTGCCGCGCAGAGCTCGGCAGCTAGGTACGCTTCATTTTTCTCCACCCGAGCAGCGACATCGCCCTGCTAGCATGCGGTGATAATTGCCGAGGAAACCGATATAGGCCGCTTGATCGCATCCGGTGGGCTGTGCAACCGAAGCTCGCCATTAGGGAGGGTTTCACAAATCCGGCAGCGACAGGGATCAAAGGATAGGAAAGTGCGTATTGGAGCTGGAAGTCTGGCCTATTCGCGCCGGACCCGTCCAGTGCGCCTGAACAAGCGGTCGCAGGGGGTTCCATGAATGATAAGATGCGGACCTTTGCGAAGCACGAGAGGGGCCGGAAGAGGAACCCCTCCGAAAGCCTCGATGACTTCTTCGAGAACGGCACGGTTGGCCTGCACCTGGTCGCTGGCGATGGAACGATCCTAAGGGCCAATCGCGCCGATTATGAGCCTCTCGGCTACACCGCGGAGGAGTATGTCGGGCACCATATAGCGGAGTTTCACGCAGACCAGCCTGTCTTGGAGGATATCCTTGCCCGCCTTTCGCGGGGTGAGCGGCTCGACCGGTATCCCGCACGCCTGCGGGCGAAGGACGGGTCGATCCGGCACGTTGAGATCACTTCAAGTGCCTGCTTCAGCGAAGGGGCATTCGTGAACACGCGCTGCTTCACGATCGATGTATCGGACAGGATAGAGGCCGCTGCCGCTCTTTCCGAAAGTCAGGCGCGTCTCGAGCTCGCAACGCAGGCGGCGGAGATCGGTATCTGGGACTGGGACGTCGCGAGCGACCGGATGACATACTCGCCACGAGCCAAGGCAATCTGCGGTTTCCCGCCGGCGCAGGACATAACCTACGAAGACGCGCGGCGGGTCACCCATCCCATGGACTATCCCCGCACCTCTGCGATGGCGCGTCGCGCGCTCGATCCATCCATTCGCGAGAACGCTCCTTACGAATACCGCATCCTTCGCCCCGACGGGGAAGTCAGATGGGTACTCGCGCACGGCTCAGCGGTGTTCGAGGAATTCGAGGGTGAGACCAAGGCCGTCCGATACGTTGGCACGTTACAGGACATCACAGAGCGCAAGCGCCTGGAGGAGTCGGAACGGGCAACCGCGCGTCGGCTTGGACTTGCGATCAGTGCCGGGAAGATGGCCGTTTGGGAGCTCGACCTTCGCAACGATGAGCTCGTCCCCTCCGCCGAGCTCTACCGCCTTCTCGGCTTTCCCGAGGGCGCCAATCCGTCGACGGAAGAGCTCCGTGCCCGCTACTTTCCCGGCGAACGTGAACGCCTTCAAAAGCTTGGTGCGGAAGCGCTCGCGCGTGGGGAGCGCAGCCTCGAAGCCGAATTCAGATATTGCCTGCCGGACGATTCTGTTCGCTGGCTGTGGCTTCGGGCGGAAGCCGTCTTGGATGAGGACGGCAAGCCGGCGCGAGCAATCGGCGTGCTCATGGACATCAACGAGCGGAAGCAGGCCGAGATCCGAAGGCAAGTGCTTGTGGAGCTTGGCGATCGACTGCGCGAGCTGGAGGACCCGGCCGAGCTGGCGTTCGCTGCGGCGGAGACACTTGGCCGCGCACTGAACGTGAGCAGGGCAGGCTACGGCTCGATCCATCCGGCCTCCGAGACGATCACCATCGAAAGGGACTGGACCGCTCCGGGTGTCGATAGCTTGGCCGGGACGCTCCGATTCCGGAATTATGGCTCATACATCGATAACCTGAAACGCGGCGAGACGGTCGTGCTGGCGGATGCACGGAAAGATCCCCGGACGGCAGCCACGGCTGACCGGCTAGAGGCGATCGACGCCCGCGCGCTGGTGAACATGCCGGTGAGCGAACGAGGCGGGCTTGTCGCCCTTCTCTACCTGAACCATGCGGTCGCCCGGCAGTGGACGGCTGACGAGCTCGCATTGATCAGAGAAGTTGCTGAACGGACGCGCACCGCGGTTGCACGGCGTGAAGCGGAAATGGGTATTCGGGAGCTCAACCGGGACCTCGAGCGCCGGGTCGACAAGGCGCTCGCGGAGCGCAAGCTCTGGGCGGATGTGTTCGAAAGCTCCGATGCCCTGATCGCCGCGTTCGCACCGGGCCGGCGCCTTCTCGCCTTCAATGCGTCCTACGCGCGCGAGTTCGAGTTAATCTACGGCGTGCCGCCAAGAGCGGGAGACAGTCTTGACGACTTGCTCGCCCATATGCCTGATCAGCTCAGGATGGCCTGCGAGCTCTGGGACCGCGCCCTTGCCGGCGAGGAATTCGCGATCACTGCGGAGTTTGGCGATCCTGAGCGCGAGCGCCCATGCTATGATGTGCGCTTCAACACGCTCAGGGATCGCACCGGGGCGGTCATTGGGGCCTTTCTGTACGGCAACGACGTGACCGAGCGCGTGCGCGCCGAGGCAAAGCTGGCTGAGGCGGAGGCGGCGCTCCGGCAGTCACAGAAGATGGAGGCGATGGGTCAGCTAACGGGCGGCGTGGCCCACGACTTCAACAACCTGCTGACGCCGATCGTCGGCAGCCTAGATCTGCTGCATCAACGCGCGCTGGGTGGGGAGCGGGAACGCCGGCTGATCGAGGGAGCGCTGCAATCGGCCGAGCGGGCGAAGACACTTGTGCAGCGGCTACTTGCTTTTGCCCGGCGGCAACCTCTTCAGCCGAGGTCGGTCGATCTCTCAGAACTGGCCGGGAACATGGCGGAACTAATCGCCAGCACCTCCGGCCCACGGGTGAAGGTCAGCGTCGACGTCCCTCCCGACCTGCCGCCTGTGCAGGCTGACCCCAATCAACTCGAGATGGCAATCCTCAATCTCGCGGTCAATGCGCGAGACGCAATGCCCGACGGGGGTTCTCTCTCAATCGCAGCGTGCGAGGAGATGGTTTCCGATGCCCATCGCTCCGGTCTGCCGCACGGCCGATACATACGGCTTTCCGTGGCTGACACTGGAATTGGGATGGACGAGGAGACGTTGAAGCGTGCCGTCGAACCATTCTTCAGCACCAAAGGCGTCGGTCGTGGCACTGGGCTCGGCTTGTCGATGGTGCACGGTCTAGCAGCACAGCTCGGCGGCGCCGTCGCGCTCCAGAGCAAGCCAGCGGTCGGAACCTGCGTGGAGCTTTGGCTTCCGATAGGGACAGGCAGGGACGCGGCGATGGAAATCGTGGCTGAGTCCGGGAGTGCGTCCGCGGCCGGGACAGTCCTGCTCGTCGACGACGAGGAGCTCATCAGGCTCAGCACGGCGGACATGCTCGGCGAGCTCGGTTACGCCGTGGTCGAGTCCTGCTCAGCGGAGGAAGCACTGAGCCTCGTTCAGGGGGGGCTGCACTTTGATCTCCTTGTGACGGACCATCTGATGCCAGGGATGACGGGAACGGATCTGGCGCGCAGGCTCCGGGAAGCCCGGCCTTCCCTCCCCGTGCTTGTCGTATCGGGCTATGCCGAGGCGGACGGCGTTGCGCCGGATCTGGCGCGGCTCACGAAACCATTCAGGAGGGCCGAGCTTGCGGCGGCGCTCTCCGGGCTCGCACAGCGCAACGCCCCGACAACCTTCGGGCGCGGCAGCGAATAAGGACAAGGAGCTGCGGGAATGGCCGCAGCTTCTTGTAGCGGCCGTCGCGCTGATTCGGTGCTCGCCGGTGCTGATGGCGCTGGGTGTTCGTAACGGTCGGCGCGGCCGGTTCGCCGGGGTTGAAAGCGGAGGTTGGCGCCGGCTTTGTGCTTACAAGCCCACCGCGTTCACCTTGTCTCAGCTCTGCGGCCGAGCGTCGTGCGATGCGGAGGGGTCTGGCGCCGGTAGAACACCTCAACCCATGCCCACCATCACGGGCCATTGCCTCTGAAAAATTGAGGCAAAACCTGCGGCGGTGAAATTTATGGGAGCGCACCGGTGTCCGCAGACCGGGTTGTAGAGTTTTCACCCTCCCCCTCCGACCGCACTCAACGAGGCATTTTCGTCACTCACGGCGGAGATAAACTAATGAACAGTGTCTGGAGCGGGCGGCAAATCAGCGAATGGCCTAACGGTTTTTGCCATCAGCTTTCGCCGTATAAGTGGGCGCACTGACTCGTTGAATGCCTCCACGTCGCGAGCTTGCGCGGCAAGGATGAATTCCACGGCATCTAGCGTCCTGTTCAGCCAACCTTCTGCTTCCACCGCGGTACACGCCATTACGACCACGATTAGTTGCTGGCGGTAGACTTCTCCGCCAGGCTGAGAGTCGACCGTGCATGGCGCGGATGCCGGCGCCAACGACCACAGCTCAGTGTCGCCTTCGTAGGGGATCTTGTAGGTGAACTGATAAACGGCCTCCCTGGTATTCTCCACGAAGCCGCACCGCGTCACTTCGAGGGACTGCCGATCAAGCATAAGCCGCAGCGGACATAGGATGATTGCTAGCGCAAACCGCTCTACCAATTTTGACCGATCATCATCCGCCGCCGTAGTGGCGATCAATCGGTCAAGGTGTTTCAACCTCCGGTCAAATTCAACGGCAATTTCGTAGGTTGCGAACAGCGACCGCTGAAAGAGTTCTGCGTCGGCGTCTACGTCATAACCTCGCGACGCCCTTGCACCCGTGGGATATGATCCCGTTGGCGCTCCCTCGTCGCCCGCGCAGTCGCCTATTTGAGATTTGCTGCGTCGGGCGTCGGCCGATTCAGTCATCTAACTATCTACGAGTTTTGATCGGGCGCTCGAAGGGCACGTTCCGCCGCTTCCGCTCGCGGAAAGACGCACGCCAGCCGGACGCGGGCCTCGTCGGGGAGCGCCCCCCGACTGGCTAGGAATTTTGAGAAGGTGCCTTGTGGGATGGCGGCCTGCCGAGCGAGCCTTCCCTGGGAGCCGCGTCCAAACAGAACGACATGCTGCCGAGCACGACTTCTGAGCTCGTCGGGCGACGGGGCGACGGAGACGCAATGGCTCGCCGTGGCACCGCCACCAGTTTCTCCTGCCCCAAATCGTCCCGGCGCAGAGCGGTTAGAATGGTAACTTATATGTGTTGCGGTAGTCGCAAATGAACCAGATCGAGAAATTGGCGGATCTGCGCGTGATCCATTCTTTTCCGCTGCGGCCATCGCAACAGAAGCTTTCTTCTGATTTGCGACCGTCGCAACAGAATGGCTTGGCACGATTGCGGTGATCGCAACGCGCTTTTTTCGGTGAGTGCCTGCGTCGCCTGCCCGCCATTGAAGGTACTCATGGGAAGCCGGCCGCGTCTCCGTTGGGATGAAGGTCAATCGATATTCGCGGGCCAAGCGGCAGCCGCGGGGGTGATCCTTCATCAACTCGACAAAGCCCCGAAGGATAAGGCCTCTCATCGCAAGTGCGTTCGCAGCATGGTTTTGGCAGTCCAAGCTGTGCGCAAGATCAATGGAACTGAGGATTATCCGACCGTTGTTGAAGCCATTGTGTTTGAGGCACAGTACGATGAGAACGCATTTCTCGCGGGTCGATGCCGTGCGAAAAGCCTCGCTGCTGATCACGCAGTGGGGCAACAGCATGAAGCGGCCTCCTCGAGCGTCTGGTCGCTGCGAACCGCTACTCCTTCTTGCGCGCATCCCATTAAATCTCCCGCGCGAGGTGCCGGATCACGTCAGCGAGAAGGCTACATGGCGCCCATGAATTCCTGCACTTCTGTCCACTCATAGAAGATGCGCCCCTGAATTTTTTGCGGCCGCGGCCCGATGCCGAGTCGTGCCCATTCGGCGAGCGTCTTGGGCGTCCGCCCCATGGCCTTGGCCGCGTTCTCGCGGTTTACCTTGCCGCTGGGCAGGATCAGTATCCTCACCATCGACGCCGGTCCTGGATCGAAGCTGACTTCGCTCTGCATTTCCTCCGCCTTTCCGCTGCTTTATGCGTCTAGTGTGTTACTAAAGGTTCCTATAGCTGCGCGAGGAGGCTTGCACAAGAGGGTTGTGGATGTTACGCAGAAACCCAAGAGGAGATCACGTTGTGGCTGAGAAACTAGGAGGTCGCCCACGCCACGGAGCGGAGGCGAAGAAAGCTCCCCTGAACATGCGGACCGATCCGGAGTTGCGTAAGCGAATAGAGGCCGCGGCTCGGAATCGTAACCTCTCGCTCACTCAGGAAGTGGAACGTCGGCTCAGGCAATCATTCATCCTCGAGAAAGCCGGTCCCGGGCTCGAATTCATGGCACACATAACGGTGCATTCTGCGGAATGGATTCAGCGGCATACAGGCGAAAGGGTCACACGCAGCCGCGTCGGCTGGGAAGCCCTCAGGCTCGTCAGCATGTACTGTCTCAAGTTGTTGCGGCCTCTGGAAGACCTCGATGCAGACAGATACCGACAAGAGCTTGGAGAGCTTGCACTGCGTCAACGCGAGCTTCAGGATCGCGCCAGTGAGGTCAACCAGCGATATAGCGCACTCCAGGAACGAGGCGAGGACGCGTCGCAGGCGGCCGCCGAATATGGCTCGATCCAGGATGAACTGACGCTTCTGAAGGCTCGCTACGCGGAACTAAGACCGCTCTACGATAAGGCACGCGAGGAACTGACCGACGTCGAGAAGAGGGCGGGCGAGCTCGCGAAGGAAGCAATCAGCGTAACTCACGCGTCAACGATCGCGGCTTTGCGCGCCGCCGAGGAGGCCGCCATGATCCAGGAGCAGATAGATGGCGCTTAAGTTCGCGAAGCTCACGCGCGATGCCGTTCGACGCCTCGAGCGAGGCCGCAAGATCCATGAACATGGGATCATTGCGAAGCGGGAGCATGACGGCGATGTTCGGTTCAGCGTCAACTTCATGGTAGACGGAGCCAGAATACACCGGGTGGTCGGGCGCGAGTCGGAAGGCGTGACGCGCAACCAGGCTGAACAACTGGTAGAGAAGTTGAGAACCGACGCGCGCGCGGAGCGACTAGCATTGCCCCAAGGCCGCAAGTTGCATCGGCGGTTCGATCAAGCATCCGCCGAATATCTGGAGAAGATGAACGAGATCGGAGGGAAGGACCTCGCCAACAAGCGCCGTCACCTTAGCAGCTATCTCATCCCGCATTTCGGCAGCGACCGATTGGACCAGCTGACGGCCTTTGCCTTGCAGCGATACCGTAAGGCCCGCCGGGACAATGGGGCGTCCGACGCCACCGTGAACCGAGAATTGGCGACATTCCTGCACTTGATGAACCGCGCCATCGAATGGAAATGGATCAAGGCGGAGCAGAAGCCGAAAATCCCCCGCGTTCCCGAGCAGCGTAAGGCACGTCGCGCACTTTCACCGGCACAGGCACAGGCGCTATATGACGGCGCTCTTGCGGACCATGACCCGCGGCTCTGGTTGTTTGTCCTGATCGGCCTTGGCACCGGCATGCGGCACGGCGAGATATTGTGCCGTCGGTACGACGAGATCGACTGGGAGCGCAGTCGATTTGAGATCGGCAAGGCCAAGGCCGGGGCGCGTCTCCAGCCGTTCCCGGCGTCGGTGCGCCAAGGCCTTTTGCGCCAGCGAGCCATGGAAGATGATCAGGATGGCTGGCTATTTCCAGCGGGCCGGAAGGACTGCAAGAGGCCGCACCGCACCGCTATGGATGACGGCTTTCGCCGCGCCGTCATCCGTGCAGGTCTGGACCCGGCGAAGGTGACGCCGCACCTGATGAGGCACACCCTTGTAACCAACCTGTCCGAGACGACGGACGTCGCGACCATCCAGAAGATCAGCGGTCACAAAACGGCGGCAATGGTTATGCACTACACCCACGTCAATGATGAGCGGATCGACAACGCCCTGAGTGTGATGGAGGCCCGTACGCTTGGCGGGATTACACCAAAATTACACACGTCATTCAACGTCGCGTAATCCCTTTCCCCGCGCGGCATGCAAGAACGGCGGTTTCGCGCCGTTCCTTTATGGTGGACAGGGCTGGATTCGAACCAGCGTAGGAGCAACTCCGGCAGATTTACAGTCTGCTGCCTTTAACCACTCGGCCACCTGTCCAGGGGCCCGGCGTTCGGGAAGGCGGTCACATGGCGAAGGTCCGCCCCGGTGTCAACGCTTGCAACCGGCAGGCGTGCCCGTCATGGAGCGCCATGCGACGCAAGGCCCGCCAGGCGACAAAAGCCGAGAACCGCCCCCGTTTCTGGGGCCGCCACGCCGTGGCCGCGGCGCTCGAAAATCCGGACCGCCACATCCACCGCATCTGGATCACGCGCGAGGCGGCGGCGCAATATGACATCCCCGCCTCGATCCCGGTCACCTATGCGGACGGCGCCGATCTCGGCCGGCTCGTCCCGCGCGACGCGCCGCACCAGGGAATCGTCGCCGAGGTCGAGCGGCTGGAGGACATCCTCCTCGCCGACCTGCTCGACCAGGCGGAGGACCACAAGCCGCTGCTCGTGCTCGACCAGGTCACCGATCCGCACAATGTCGGCGCGATCCTGCGCTCGGCCGCAGCCTTCGGCGCGCTCGGCATCGTCACCCAGGACCGGCATGCGCCGCCCGAATCCGGCGCGCTCGCCAAGGCCGCCTCCGGCGCGCTGGAGACCATGCCCTGGGTGCGCGTCGTCAACCTCGCACGGGCGCTGGACGACATGGCCGCGGCCGGCTTCTGGCGGATCGGGCTGACCGGGGAAGCGGGGCAGACGCTGGCCGAGGCGCTCGGTCCCGCCCGCGTCGCCCTGGTGCTCGGTGCCGAGGGCGAGGGGATGCGGCAGAATACCGAGGCGCATTGCGACGCTCTGGCGCGCCTGCCGATCAGCGGGATCGAAAGCCTCAACGTCTCCAACGCCGCGGCCGTCGCGCTGTACGCGGCAAGCGTCGCCTGACCGTCATTGCGAGCGCAGCGAAGCAACCCAGTGCGGCCTCGGACGTAAGGGCTGGGTTGCCGCGTCGCTTCGCTCCTCGCAATGACGGGGAGTTTTAGTCCTCCGGCGCGATCTGGACCCTGAGGCCGTCCAGCTCCGCCGTGTAAAGGATCTGGCAGGAGAGCCGGCTCACCTCGACCTTGTGGTCGGACGTGTCGAGCAGATCGTCCTCGTCGGCACCCCGCTGCCCGGTCCTGGCGAACCAGTCCGGATCGACATGGACGTGGCAGGTCGCGCAGGAGCAGCAGCCGCCGCAGAGCGCGAGCAGTTCGTCGAAGCCGTTGTCGCGGATATTCTCCATCACGCTCCAGCCGACCTTGCCCTCGATGGTGCGTTCGGTGCCGTCGCGGGTCACGATCGTCAGGCTGGGCATGGTCATCCTTGAAAGCAGGAAATGGGGAGGCGTTCGCCGCGCCCTATGCTAGGCGCGTCGCCTCTGTGCAAGACGGGAGCGGATTTTGGGGATTTCGAAGGCGGACCTGGAGACCAGTTTGAAGGCGCTGGCCGCGATCGAGCCGGCCTTCGCGCCCGCGCTTGAGCGCGCCGGCGTGCCGGAGCCCCGCACCGGCGAGCGCGGCTATGTCACCCTGCTCCGCGCGATCGTCGGCCAGCAGGTCTCGGTCGCCTCGGCCAATGCGATCTGGAACAAGCTCGAGGTCCAGACCGGCGGCGCCCATGACCCGGAACGGATGGCGCGGACCAGCGACGAGGGCCTGCGCGCCGCCGGCCTCTCCCGCCAGAAAATGGCCTATGCGCGCAGCCTGTCCGAGGAGGTGCTCTCGGGCCGGCTCGACTTCGACGCGCTCCCCGCCGACGACGAGGAAGCGATCGCCCGCCTCACTTCAGTGAAGGGCATCGGCCGCTGGACGGCCGAGATCTACCTGCTCTTCGCCGAGGGCCGTCCGGACGTGTTCCCCGCGGGCGACCTCGCCGTGCAGATCGAGCTCGGCGTCATCCTCGGGCTGGAGGAGCGACCCAGCGAGAAAGCGATCCGCGCGCTGGCCGAGGGCTGGAGCCCGCACCGAGGCGCGGCGGCGGTCTTCGCCTGGCATCATCGGCGCATGGACAAGGTGCTGGCCGACTAGTGAAACAGGTCCTTCAGCCAGGCCACACGCTGCCGGGCTTCCGCTTCAGCGGTGTCGACCGAGTCGTAGACACCCGCGTCGATCGACATCGGCCCCCACTCCATGCGTCGCCTTTCCTGCCGCCGATAGGTGAAGCGCCCGTCCGCGCGGCGGATCAGCAGCACGCGGCGGTCGCCCGACGGATGCGGGATTTCGCGGACGACTTTCTCGGCCCCGCCTAGTCCCGCTCGCCCCGTCTGAAGCCGAAGCGCGGCGGCTCGTTTGGGTCGATGCCCGGTGGCGGTGGCCTCGACCAGCGCGGCGGGGCGACGGCGGTGAGGCGGAGCGGCTCGCCGCCGGTTATGACGAGCGGGCGGTGCAGCTCCATCTCGGTCTCGCCGAGGCCGCTGACCGCGACCCGTACCCGGATGTTGCCGCCATGGACGCATTCGACGTCGATCGGGCAGCGTGTGTCCTCGAGGATGGCGAGCGGGCGCACGCGGAGGCTGCCGACCGCGACCTCCTCGTTCAGCCGCGCGGTGACCGTGCCCGGCTCCCGGAACGGCCGCTCGACCGAATCGACCATCGCCTGATATTCTTCGGAGAGCGGCGCAGCCGGCCCGGGTCCGGGCTCGACCGGCGCGTTCGTTCCCGCCGGCGCGCCCGCGCAGCCCGCCAGCGCCGGCAGCAGCCACAAAGTCCGCATGGGCCTCTCCTTCGCCGCGCATGATAGCGCCGCTTGCGCGCAGGGCGAAGCGGGAGGATAATCGCGCCGCCATGAAGCCCTTCCAGCTTCTCGCCCTGTTCCTCGCGCTCGGCTGCGCGCAGGCGCCCGCGCAGGACAATCAGACCGTGCCGCAGCCCGCCGCTCCGGCCACGCAAACGTCCGGCGCCGAGGCCGAGCAGGAGGCGATCATGACCCGGATCGAGCGCGAAATCCGCCTGCCCGCGGGCGCGGCGCCGCTCGCTTCCTATGCCCGCTTCTACGCCTGGCAGGAGCGCGAGGACGGCCGGCGCAAGGTGATCGGCGTCTGGCTCGGCGCCGGCGAGCGGACGCCCGGCCGCCGCTGGGCGACGGAGAACGAATTCCCGCTCATCCTCGACGGCGGCTGCGGCCTGGTGACGCTCAGCTACGACGCCGACGCGCAACGCATCGAGCACGTCACCTGCAACGGCGACGCCTGAGGCCTACTCCGCGGCCTCGCGGTAGAAGCCGGCGCCGCCGGTCTCGCGCAGATCCTGGAAAGCGTCGGTATAGCCGTACTGGACGACCGCGCGCAGATTGTAGCTGCTGGCCGCCGGCGGGCGCCGCGGCGGCACCGGTGCCGGCGGGATCAGCCGCGGCCGGCCCTGCGGCCGTCTCACTACCATGTCGCGGAACCACTCGCCCACATAGGTGCCGTCGAACCGGTGCACCCGGCAGCCGACGATCCGCCCCAAAGGCTCTCCGGTCATGTCGTAGATGGTGGTCTCGAAGACGAAGCCGACGGGCTCGCCGTCGGTCGAATACACATACATCGCCACTGATACTTGTCCCCGCACATGGCGGAGCCAACCCTGCCCCGCCCGTATGCGCGATCCTGTCGCATAGAGGGGCCGGTGGAAAGCGACATTCGTCGCCGCTGCGACGACTTGTTTTCCGGGGAAGGCGGGCGGAATATAGAGGCCGGCCGGAGCGGCGCGGCAGCGCGCCAAGTCGTTGCAGGAGCGTTACAAATGCGAAGAATCGTTAACCTCTCGCTGATCGCGGTGGCGCTCGCCGCGGGTCCGGCCCTGGCGCAGCCCGCCGGCACGGCGACGCCGCCGCCCGTCCCGGCGCCGCCGCCCGCCAATCCGCCGGTGACGACCAACCCGCCGCCGACCAGTGCCAACCCGCCCGTGGTCACGACGCCGCCGCCCGAGGTCGAGACGCCGCCGGAGAGCCCGCCGGTCAACCAGCCCGTGCAGCAGGCCCCGGCGCCGGCCCCCGAGCCGATCGAGCTGTCGCCGACCGAGCCCTATCCGAACGGCCTCGCCGATCCCTCGTTCGACAACATGGCCCAGGCCGACAATGACCGCGGCGGAGGCGGCTTCCCCTGGGGGCTGCTCGGTCTGCTCGGCCTGCTCGGCCTCGTCCCCTGGCTCAGGGGCGGGCCGAAGACGATTTACGTCGAACGGGAAAGACCGCGGCCGGGCCAGGATCCGAACCGGCCTCAATAGTCACGAACGGGAGCAAGTCCCGTTCGGGCTGAGCCTGTCGAAGCCCGCTCCTTCACTTGTTCGGAAAGAAAACAGGCCCTTCGACAGGCTCAGGGCGAACGTTGTTCGCTATGTCGATCGCAGCGCTTACCGCGCGTCGACCAGGACGAGCTCGGCGTCCTCGAGCGCGGTCACCGTGACCCTGTCCACGCCGGTGATGGCGACCCCGTCGCGGGCCTCGGCGCGGACGCCGTTCACCTCGATCGGCCCCTGCGTCGCCACCAGATAGGCGTGCCGCGAGGGATCGAGGCTCAGCTCCGCGCTCTCGCCCCTGGCCAGGGTCGCGCCGAGCACACGGGCGGCGGAGTTGATCTTCAGCGCCTCCGCATCCTCCTCGTAGCCGCTCGCCAGGGTCACGAACCTGCCCGAGCGGTCGGCCTTCGGGAACTTCGCTGCGCCCCAGCTCGGCTCGGCGCCGGGCCTGTCGGTCTGCACCCAGATCTGGAACAGGGTCGTCGCCTCGTCCTCCAGATTATATTCGGCATGCTGGACGCCGGTGCCGGCGCTCATCACCTGCACGTCGCCCGCTTCGGTGCGGCCGCGATTGCCCATCGAATCCTGATGGGTGATCGCGCCGGTGCGGACATAGGTGATGATCTCCATGTCCCGGTGAGGGTGCGGCGGGAAGCCGGTCTTCGGGCCGATCCTGTCGTCGTTCCAGACCCGGATCGCGCCCCAGCCCATGCGGGCCGGATCGTAATAATCGGCGAAGGAGAAATGGTGGCGCGCGTCGAGCCAGCCATGGTCGGCATGGCCGAGCGTCGAGAATTTGCGGACGTCGATCATCTCAAGAATCTCCTGCGACGGATGTAGGGAGCCCCTTCCCATGTGGGGAGGGGCTGGGGGGTGGGGGGAGTCGGGGATGCACTCTTCCGGCGGTTGAGGGCCGCAGGCCGCCCCACCCCCGTGGGCTTGTTCAGTTCAGGCGGCCAGCGCCGGCCGGATCAGCCGGCCCAGATGGCCGTCGCGCCGGACGATAAAGGCCGCCAGCGCCTCCGGATAATCCGGTGCCACCGCCGCGGCGACGCTTTCCCGCGCGGCGAGCGCGGCCCGCCAGGCGGCGACCTTCGGCCTGCCGCCGAGGATGCCGTGCTCGAGCACCCGGTCGAACAGGTCGAAATATCGGAAGACCGGGCCGAAAGCCGCGTCGACGAGGCCGAAGGCGGCGCCGCCGAACCAAGGCCCGGCGCCCAGCTCCGCCTCGAGCCGGGCGAACTTCCCGGCCAGCGCGTCACGCTTCGCGGCGAAGGTCGCGGCGTCGCCGGCATAGAAGCCGCTGATGTCGGCAAGCGTCGCGGAGGCGAACTCGATCCAGGCCCGATGCCGCGCCCTCGTCAGCGGATCCGCCGGATGCAGGCGTGGGGCCAGCACCTCGTCCAGATACTCCGCGATCACGGCGGATTCGAACAGGACTTCCTCGCGCCCATCCTCTTCGGTCACCACGAGCACCGGCACCTTGCCGAGCGGGGATAGCCTGAGGAACCAGTCCGGCTTGTCGGCGAGGTCGATGTCGACCCGCTCGAAAGGCACGCCCTTCTCCGCCAGCACGATCGCCGCCCGCTGGACATAGGGACACAATTTGAAACTGATCAGCCTGTACTTCGCCATGACCTGTCTCCTCACGCTGCCAGCGGCAGCGCGTCGCGGGCGATCAGGCCGAGCGCTTCCGCGGCCTCCTCGATCGCCTGCCCGGCCGCCTCCGGTCCGAAGGCCAGCTTTTCGGCGCGGATCCAGGCGACGTCGTCCAGGCCGATGAAGCCGAGCATGGCGCGAAGATAGGGCTCCTGCCCGTCCATGACCGACCCGGGGCCTTCGCTGTAGAAGCCGGCCCGGCTCAGGATCGCCACCGTCTTCTTGCCCTTGAGCAGCCCTTCCGGCCCGTTCTCGGTGTAGCGGAAGGTGACGCCGGCCCGGGCGACATGGTCGAACCAGCTCTTCAGCGTCGAGCTGATTCCGAAATTGTACATCGGGCTGGCGATGACGATCACGTCCGCCTGCTGCAGCTCGGCGATGAGCTCGTCGGACAGGTTGCGGGCTTCGAGCTCGGCCGGCGTCACGGGCGCGCCCTTGATCGCCGCGACGGTCTCGTTGGTGAGGTGGGGCAGCGGATGCGCGCCGACGTCGCGGGTCACGATATTGACGGCCCGCTCATGCTCCCGGACGGACTCGACGAAGCGGCCGACCAGGCCGTTGGACACGGAGGCGTCGCCATTGGCGCTGCTGCTGACTACCAGGATGTTCATCTCAAATCTCCCCTTCGGGTGAAGCTTGGCATTGTGTTGCGAAGCGGGAGATAAGCGCCTAGATGTGTTGTCGGAAGCTCACCAAAGCGCATCATGGTGTTTCGTAATATGCAACGCTCATCCACCGACATCGTCGACGTCCTTTCCTTCGTCCGGGTGGCCGAGACCGGCAGCTTCGCCCGTGCCGCCGAGCGCATGGGCCTCAGCAAGCCGGTCCTCTCCCGCCGCGTCGCGCGGCTCGAGGACCAGCTCGGCGCGCGCCTGCTGACGCGGACGGCACGCGGCGCCCAGCCGACCGAGATCGGCCAGGCTTATTATGCCCGCGCCGCGAACATCCTCGCCGAGCTGGACGCGGCCGAGGAGGTGGTCGCCGAGGCGGTCACCCAGATTGCCGGCCCGATCCGCCTGACCGCGCCGCTCACCTTCGGCGTCGCCCATCTCGCCCCGGCGCTCGCCGATTTCGCCCTGGCCAATCCCCGCGTCGAGCTGGACGTCGAGTTCGAGGACCGGACCGTCGACCTGGCCGGTGGCGGCTATGACATGGCGATCCGGATCGGGCGCCTGCAGGACAGCGCCCTGATCGCCCGGCGCATCGCGCCGGTGCGCAAGCATGTGGTCGGCAGCCCCGCCTATCTCGAGGCCCATGGCCGCCCGCAGCGCCCCGCCGACCTCGCCGGCCACAGGATCCTGCTCTACGCGCACGAGCAGTGGCGCTTCCAGGTCAATGGCCGCTGGGACACGATCCGCACCACGCCCGCGCTCCGCAGCAACAATGGCGACATGCTGCTCGCCGCCGCCGAGGCCGGGCTCGGCCTCGCCTTGCTGCCGAGCTTCATCGCCGCCTCCGCGATCGAGCGCCGCACGGTCGAGCCGATCCTGCTCGATTACCCCGCCGAGGAAGGCGCCCTCCACGCCGTCATGCCCCCCGGCCGCGCCGTCACTGCCCGGGTGCGGGCGCTGGTCGACTTCCTCGTCCAGCGCTTCGGGCCCGAGCCGAGCTGGGATCCATGCTGGCTGGCGCAGGAAGGCGCGCGGCCCACGACCGGCACTTAGAACCTATTTGGTTGTAATGTAGGATTTGGCGTCGTTCAACCTGGTTCCCGCTCATCCGAGTCGGGTCATCAGAGGAGAATGACCAATGCCCCCCACCTTCACTGGCAATCCCAGTTTCACCGGCAGCGGTACCGGCGCCGTCAGCAGGCCCGCGGCCGATGTCCTGGACGAGGTCGTCTACGCAGCGAATTTTTCCGGCTATGACGAGAGCGGGGTCTCCGACAGCTCCGCCGCGATCATGGCCGCAGATGCCGAGGCATGGGCGAGCAACAAGGAGCTGGTGCTGACCGGCACGCCGCGGATCACGAACAAGCTGATCCTCACGATGCCGACCCGCTGGCGAATGCCGGGCCAGCACTTCAAGCCGGGCTTTTTGTATGGCGGCTCCTACATCATCAAGGATGGTGCGCTTCACGACGACGCGATCGAGATCCCGCCCGAGGCCTATGGCACCATATTCGACAGCGTCGCGATCCTCGGCGAGCAAGGCAATACCGGCGACGGCTTCTATGTGACCGGCAACAGCGTCCGGCTGATCAATTGTGCCGTTCAGGGCATGGGCGGCGATGGGCTTCGAGTGGGCTCCAAGACAGCAAACCGGCCTAGCCCGGCCCTTGCCTACAATGCGGACTGCTTCCGCGCAGTCGATTTCTCCGCGGGCCATAACGGTCGGGACGGCATCAACATCGACGATCTGAGCGGCGTCACCAATGCCAATGCCATCCAGCTTCTCGGGCCGATGAGCTTCAGCAATGGGCGTCACGGCATCTTCGTGGACAACGCGATATTGGGCAATGTCATCACCTGCCCGCTGGCAGAGGGCAATGTCGGCTGGGGCATCTATTGCGGCCCCAATGCGCTGAACAACGTCTTCCTCGGGGGTGACGTGGAGGGGAACCAGGCAGGGCAGATCTATGAGGACCAGCGCTTCGCCAACCGCTTCATCGACGTGGTGAACCAGGGTGCGCAATATCATGACCGCCTGCAGAACGGCCATTTCACGCCGGTCGTGTCCGGCTCGACCACGGCCGGTTCCGGCACCTATATCTTCCAGCGCGGCTATTACACGGTCACCGGCCGGGCCATCCAGTTCCTCATCGAACTGCAATGGTCCGCCCATTCGGGCGGCGCCGGCAACATGATCGTGACCGGACTGCCGTTTGCGCGGGACGCAGTGGACTCGAACATCCCCAATTTCGTGCCGGTCGATGTCGTGGCTGATGGCTTCAGCCTTGCGGCAGGCGACCAGATCGTCGCCCGCTACAATCACAATGCCGACATCATCCAGATACTCGTCTCGAACGGCGGCACTCTGAGCCATCTCAGTGTTCCGGCGACCGGGACCCTCTATTTGCGCGGAAACTACATCCCGGCCTATCCTTCCTGAGCCGATGCGAAGGTCCACCGGCATTGCCCGGTGGACCTCTTCGCCGGGGGCGCTAAGAAGCGGTCTCCAACAGGGGATCCGCCACCGTGAAGCTCCATCTCCCGCTTGCCGCCGCCCTGCTCGCCGCGACCGCCGGCCTCGCGCTCGCGCAGCAGCGGCCCGCCGCGCCCGCGCCCGCCGCCGCCCCGTCCGAGGACGCCCGGCTCACCGCCTTCCTCGACGCTGCCTTCGACGAGCAGAATGCGACCAACCCGCAGACGCTCACCCAATTGGGCAGCCGCCAGCTCTACGACCGGCTGAACGACTACACGATGGCCTGGCGCCAGCGGCAGCTCGCGCTCGAGGAGCGGCAGCTCGCCGAGATGCGGCGGCGCTTCAACCCGGCCCGGCTCAGCCCGGCCGGCCGCCTCTCCTTCCGCCTGTTCGAGAAGGAGGTGCTGGACGACCGCGAGAACTGGCGCTGGCGCGATTACGGCTTCCCGGCGACCAACAATGGCAGCCCGATGGGGAACATCCCCGTCTTCCTGATCAACAATCACCGGATCGAGAGCGTCAGCGACGCCGAGGCCTATGTCTCGCGCCTTCGCGAGGTCGAGCGGGTGATGCGCGAGATCGGCGCGAACATGCGCCGCCAGACCCGGCTCGGCATCGTCCCGCCCGCCTTCAACTTCGCGCCGGTGCGCGAGGACGGCCGCCGCGTGCTGACCGGCGCGCCCTTCACCGACGGCCCGGACGCGCCGCTCTTCGCCGACTTCAAGGCCAAGGTCGGCCGCCTCCAGGTCCCGCAGGCCGAGAAGGACCGGCTGATCGCTGCCGCCCGCGCGGCGCTGACCGGCCCGTTCCGCCGCGGCTATGATTCGATGCTCGCCACCCTGGCCGCGATCGAGCCGCGCGCCCGCGGCAATAACGGCGCCTGGAGCCTGCCGAACGGTGCCGCTTATTACGCGCATCGCCTGCGCGTCTCGACCACCACCAACATGACCGCCGACCAGATCCACCAGGTCGGCCTTCGCGAGGTTGCGCGCAACCATCGGGAGATGGAGCGGATCAAGCGCCAGGTCGGCTTCACCGGCACGCTCACCCGGTTCTTCGCGCACATCAACAGCAGCGCCGAGTATAAATATCCGAACGATCAGGCGGGCCGGGACGCCTATCTCGCCGATGCCCGCCGCGCGATCGCCGAGACGATGGAAAAGGCGCCGCGCTGGTTCCGCCGGTTGCCCCGGGCCCCGCTGGAGGTCCGCGCGGTCGAGGCCTTCCGCCAGGAGACGGCGGCGGTCGCCTTCTACAACCGCCCCTCGCCCGACGGCTCCCGGCCCGGCATCTTTTACGTGAACCTCGCCGACATGAACCAGGTGCTGAAGCCGCAGGTCGCCGCCATCGCCCATCATGAGGGCGCGCCCGGCCACCATTTCCAGATCGCGCTCGCCCAGGAGCTGCCCAACGTGCCCAAGTTCCGGCGTTTCGGCGGTTATGGCGCCTATACCGAGGGCTGGGGCCTCTATGCCGAGGGCCTGGCGAGGGAGATGGGCCTCTATCACGACCCGATGAGCGAGTTCGGCATGTATTCGACGCAGCTCTGGCGGGCGATCCGCCTCGTCGTCGACACCGGCATCCACCGCTATCGCTGGACCCGCGAGCGGGCGATCGACTATTTCATGGAGAACGGCCTGCTCTCCCGCCGCGACGCGACCAAGGAGGTGGAGCGCTATTTCAACAATCCGGGCCAGGCGACCAGCTACATGGTCGGCCAGCTCAAGATCCTCGAGCTGCGCGACCGCGCCCGCGCCGCGCTCGGGAACCGCTTCGACATACGGGACTTCCATGCCGTGGTGCTCGAGAATGGCTCGGTGCCGCTCGACGTGCTGGAATCGCTCGTCAACGACTGGATCGCATCGCAAAGGACGACACGCTGATGGCCGACACGCCGCCCCCCGACCGCCTCTCCAACAATCCGCGCAGCCCGCATTTCGACATGGACGCGCTGCGCCGCGGCGTCGGCATCCGCTTCAAGGGTCGCGAGCGCGAGGATGTCGAGGAATATTGCGCCTCCGAGGGCTGGATCAGGGTCCAGGCTGGCAAGGCCGTCGACCGCCACGGCATGCCGGTGACGGTGAAGCTGAACGGCGAGGTCGAGACAAGGTGGCGCGACGAGGACGAGGGCGGCTCGGACGACGAGAGCTAGCCTTCCTCCCCATCGTGCGGATGGGAAGGAAAATCAGGTCGTCGGTCCGGTCGACAAGGGTGGCGTCCCCTCCAGCACGCGCTGGCTGAGCCGCGGCGCCTCGCCCGCGCGCCACAAGGGCACACTATGCGTGACCCGGTAGGTCAAAGGCCCGCCATCGGGCGTGGTCGCCCGCTCCAGCGGCCAGGGCACGCAGACGAACTCGGTCTCCAGCGCGTCGGCGCTCACCCGCACGACGGAATAGCCGTTGCCGTTGAAATCCCCGAAATCGATGTGCGGCGACACCTCCGGGTTGGAGAGCGCCCGCGCGGCGGCGGGGTCGCCCGTTTCGTGCAGCTTCAGCGACGCCCGCACGCCGTGCCTGATCGTCATGTCGATCGCCGAAACCATCGTCCCGTCCGGCCGGTCGTGGATGATCAGGGGGCGATGCGGCCGGTCGCGCGGCAGGGTCAGCGCCATGACTTCGCCCAGGGACTGCGCCGAGATCGCGCCGGTGATGAACTCGACCCCGACCGGCTCGAACGCATGCGGCGGCAGGTTCTTTGAGAAACGACCCGCCCAGAAGCTGTGCTTGTCGCCGCCCACGATGGCGAGGCCGGTAATGCCCTCGTCCTTCAGCAGGTCGGCGATCTCGCCATGGTCGAGATTGTTTCCGCCCTGCATCAAGCCGTAGCCGGCTCCCGCCCAGCGCGCGCGCAGCGCCTCGGGCAGGTTCTGCACGTCGAACCGGAGGCGCATGGTGCCAAGGCTATGGCCCCAGATTTTCCAGGCCTTGCGCGAACCGCGCAACTGCGCCTTCAGCCAGGCCTTCTGCTCGCTGCCGAGATAGGATTGCCGCGGCTTGTCGCGCTGGGGATTGGGCAGGTCCTGGCCGCCATAACGCACCGTCGCCGGCGCGCCGCCGGGACGGTCGCGGCCATCCTCCAGAATGTCCGAGACCTCCTCCGGAATCACCAGCGGCACGCCCGGCGCCGGAAAGGGATAGTCCGCCGGCTTCCCCATGAAGCTCCGGTTGTCGGTCAGGATCAGGTCGGCATTGCGCCCCCAGCCAAGCGTCCGGTTGATCGCCAGGCTCCGCACCGCGGCGAGATTGTTGGGCTCGAGCCCGAGGCCGAGATCGTCGAACCGCTCGACCGCCGCATCCTGCACCGCCGGCGGCGCGAAGCGGTCGAACACCACCCCCCGCGCCTGCCGCACCCGGGCCGGCTGATATTCGAACCAGGCCTGGTTGGCCGCGACCTTCTTGCTCTGGGCCGGGCGGACCTGGCCGTTGAACACCTGCTGGCTCTGCCAGGCCGTCCAGGAGAATTCGTGATTGTCCCAGACGGGCACGAACGGCCAGCGGGCGCGCGCGTCCTGCAGATCCGGGTCGGTCAGATAGGCGCGATAGGCGGTCCGGTAGTCGGCGAGGTCGACCGGCACATGGAAATCGGCGATCCGCTCGCCCCGCGGATAGCGGATCAGGTCGCGCAGCCGCCGGCCGCGCTTGATCCCGCCCTCGATCTCGTCCGGATACCAGACCAGCTCGTAGAGGAAGTCGCCGAGATGGAGGACGAAGGACAAACGGTCCTCCGGCGCCGCCCTTTCGTCCTCCCAGATCATCCGGCGCCAGGCGTTGCACGCGCCCTGCGCCACGTCCTGGCAGCTGACGAAGGCGAAGCGGAACGGCCGGCCGTCGTCCGCCGCGGGTGCGGTCACCGTCCGCCCGACCCGGCTGCCATTGCCGGCCTCGTCGACGAAGCGGTACCAGTAGATCCGGCCCGGCCGCAGCCCGGCGGCGAGGATCCGGCAGGTCCAGTCGGTCGCCGCGTCGACCTGCGCGGTGCCGCGCGCGGCGATCCGGCGGAAGCGCTCGTCCTCGGCCACCTCGACGGTCAGGCGGTGGGCCTGCGCCCCTGCCTCGGGCGCGCGCCGCGTCCAGAGGATGACGCTGTTCGCGTCGGGATCCCCCGAGGCGACGCCCTGCGGATAGAGATCGCGGCGCTCGCGCCAGCGTGGGGCGGCCTGCGCGCGGCCGGGTCCGAGGGCGAGGCTTGCGCCGAGCGAGGCGGCGAGCGCGGCGAATTCGCGGCGGTTTATCCTCATCATCGGCTCCTGACCCGAAGCGCGGGCTGAATCCCGGATGTTTCGACCAGCCTGCCCCGCATGTCGACGGACGGCATGCGCCCGGGCCGCCGCTATCCCGATGATCGTTCCTGCGAAATTGGACGGGTTTGGGACTCTCGAGGATCCCGGGAGATCAGTCCCGCCGCCACGGCGTCTTCACCTCATAGACCGGCGCGCTCGTCGGCCCCGCGCGGCTCGCCTCGATCAGTCGCCGCCGCTTGAGGTGCCGCACCGCGCCCTGCACCGCGGATTTGGAGAGGCCGGTCTGCGTGGCGATCGTCTGCAGGCTGGCGCCGATCCGCTCCCGTCCCTCGCCGCGGCTCATCCGCCACAGCCAGAGATAGACGAGGAAGGCGGAAGGCGCGCGGTCGTGTCCGACCAGGTCGCGCATCAGCACATCGCTGACATAGGAATCGAGCGGCACCGGCCCTGACATGACTGTCACTATAGTGTTTATCGAACCCCTTGTCCCGCCGCCTCGTCGCGGGACACAGCGGCGCATCAGCAGGAGGGCCGCATGATCACCCACGTCAAGTTCGTCTCCATCCCGACCAGCGACCAGGACCGCGCGCTTGCCTTCTGGACGGAGAAGGTCGGCTTCACCCTGATGTCGGACCAGCCCTTCGACGACAGTCAGCGCTGGATCGAGCTCGCCGTCGGCAACAGCCCGACCCGCTTCGTCCTGTTCACGCCCGAGGGGCAGGCGGAGCGGATCGGCTCCTTCTTCAACGGCGCGCTCGCCTGCGACGATGTCGAGGCGACCCACCGCCAGCTCAGTGCGCGCGGCGTCGAGTTCGTCACCCCGCCGACGAAGCAGCATTGGGGCAGCTTCGCGATCTTCAGGGACCCGGACGGCAACCAGTTCGTCCTGAGCCAGCGCTAGACGGCCTCTGCCTTGCCGCGCCGGCGCCGCACGGGCGCCGGCGGGTCCGTGCCTTCGAGCGCCTCGAACAGCGCCTTGAGAGAGGTGAAGCGCCGCCCGCCCCCCAGCGCCGAGGCCAGCTCGAAGCCGAGCTTGCGGTAGCTTTCGAACTGCGATTCCGAGAAGAACTGGTCCGCCGTGGTCTCGTGCGGGAAGGTGGCGTTCATCCGCGCATAGGCGACGATGTCGCGCGGCAGCTCGTCCTCGTTGAAATAGCTGGGCTTCAGATAGAGGATCTTGCCGGTGCGCCGGGGCGTGTCGTCCGGCTCGTCGGGCTGGCGCGGATAGGTGACGTCGCCGATCGCCCAGGCCAGCTGCCCGTTTTCGAGATCGTCGCCGCGCCGGCGGATCTTCATCGGCGCGAAATGGATGTCGACATTGAGGTCGATCTTCGCCTTGCGCACCGCATTGCCGAGATCGGCGAACTTGCATTCGGGGTCGCAGCCCGCATCGCTGACGACGATATAGGGGCAGCCCCGGCGCAGCATCTCGTACAGCCCCAGATTCTCGAAATGGCCGCCGTCGGACAGATAGATGTCCCGCCCGCGGTCATGGGTGGTGCCGGCCAGCTCGCTGAGCAAAGCGAGCAGGGCATTGGCGGGGGCCGCGTCCTGCACCCGGCTGTCGGGCGCGTTCGCGACCGCGGGATTGCTCATCCAGGCGCCGAGGCGGACGTTGAACAGGGTCATCAGGAAGGCGGTCGCGGCCGAGCTGTGATAGCCCATATTGGGGCTCGCCGCCGCGCCCGAGATGGACATTGCGGTAGCGAGGCTGACGCCCGTCCCCGGCATGGCGAGATCGCTTTCGCGCCCGCCATAATCCGCCGAGGCGACGAAGGCGCCGCGCCTGTCCTCGTGCGGCCGGCGCGCATCGGCGTCGAGGAAGATGCTCCCGGAATAAAGCGGGGTGAAGACGAAGGGCTCGGCCTTGCGCTCCTGCCAGGCGAGATTCTCGGTCGCGGTCACGTTGAGCGCGACGTTGATCACCGGATAGAGCCGGAGCGCCTCGCCCTCGTCCCGCTCCTTGAGCCGGTGCAGCCGGACATTGTCCTGCGCGTCGAAGCCGGTGAAGGGATCGGGATGCCGGTCGATCCGCACCGCGCCGAGGAAGGCGCGGGCGAGCCGGTTCCGGTAGAGGCCGTTCAGCGAGAAGCGGTTGATGTCGATCCGCCAGATCATCAACCGGAGGAAGACCAGAAGCGCGCCGGCCAGCACCCAGTGCGCCATCACCCGCGCATCCATCCACTCGGAGAGCCAGGGCTTGATCCCCTCCGCAATCGGCTGGATCGCCCAGATCTCCACGCGCGCCAGCAGCAGCAGGAGCAGCATCGCGAAGAGGATGGTCGCCACCGTGATCGTCGTCTCCGCCGACAGGCGCCGGCGGACCGCCGCGACCGCGCCGCCGCCGGCCCCGCTGTCGCTCTCGCCGCTCTTGCCGCCGATCAGCGAAATCATCCCGGTGACGATCGTCAGCAGCCCGGCCAGGCTCATGTCGTAGCTGGCCAGATAGCGCTCGAGCAGCAGGTTGAGCAGCAAAGCGGCGGTCGCGGCCAGCGCCCAGAGCAGCATCAGCTTGAGCTTGATCGCCGACAGCCGCGCCAGCCATTCCCGGTCGTCGTCGGGCCGGGCGACGCCGTCGCCGGGGCTGCGCAGCGCCACGAACACAACCGTCGCGACGAGCTGCACGGTGAGCAGCCAGAGCGGGCCGGCAAGGGCGAGGACGACGCCCTGCCATTTCGCCGCATCCCCGGTCGCGGTAGCCCGTTCGAACAGCCACGGGCCGAGCAGCAGCATCGCCCCCATGGCGGCGCAGGCGATGACGGCGACGACCAGGTCCCGCAGGACCGCGCGGCGGCCCTCGGGCGGGCGCGTCAGGCCGGCCAGGCCGAAGCCCGCGACGACGCCCGCCAGCGTGGCGAGGGCCAAAGGGAGGCCGACGGGCGCGGGCCACTCCTCGGGCCAGATTCCCGCGAGCGGGCCGATCACGGCCGCCTTCTCGCCGATCAGGTCCGGCGCGACCGAGAAGGTCCCGGCGACCGCCCAGATCGTGAACGGCACCACGATCCAGGCGGAATGCCAATTGTCGTTCCGCCGCTCGTCGAACGGGATCTCGCGGCGATAGCTGGGCAGCGCGCGGATCGTGTTCCAGGCGGCCGTCCCGGCGGCCAGGCCCGCGACGATCAGCGGCGTCCAGACCAGCAGGAAGGGCGCAAAGCCCACGCGCGGCGCCATCGTCTCGAGCGAATGGTAGAAGAGGTTCGGGACGAGCGCGACGAGCAGCAGCAGCGGCCCGAAGACGAACCAGTTGGTCAGCACGTTGCGCAGCGACATGGCGATCGCGGTCCAGGTGTCGTTCGAGGCGATGCCGATCCGCGGGGTGATGAAGTTGCTGTTCTTCCTGAGCTTGCGGATCTCGTCCGGCTCCACCTCCTCGCCGAGCTGCCCGACGACGGCCGCGACGGGCGGAAGGTCGGCCGCGGTCTCCTGCGCGGCGGGCGCGGACGCCTGCCGGGCCAGCATGCCGGCGATCCCGGCCATCCGCGCCTGCCGCGCCGTATAGATCCAGCGCTGCAGCCAGGCATTGATATAGCCGCCGCCAGACACGCTGGAGACATAGTGGAATTCGCCGAGCACGCCGCGCCGGCTCAGGCCCTGCATGATGCCGAGCGCGAAGGAGGCGCTGCGGATGCCGCCGCCGGAGAGGCACAGGGCCGCCTGGCCGTGCAGCGCGACTTTCCGGAAATAATCCGTCTCGGTCGCCGGCGGGGTCTCGCCGGGCCAGAATAGCGAATATTCGTCGGCGAGGACTTTCAGCGTCGGCTGAATAGCCACATTCTCCGAATGATTCCCGGCAGCGTCCCCCATCCGATCTCTCCCCGGCCGCGACTCGACTATACTGGACTTGCGCCAGCTCGTAACGTGACTGTCGTCACGCGGCGGCGGCTCTTCCCCGCGGTTCGTGCATTTGAGGCGCATGAAGATCGCCACCTTCAACGTGAACGGGATTAACGGCCGGCTGCCCAATGTGCTGGCCTGGCTCGAGGAGGCGCAGCCCGACGTCGCCTGCCTGCAGGAGCTGAAGGCGCCCGACGAGCGCTTCCCCGAGGCCGCGCTCGAGAAGGCCGGCTATGGCGCGATCTGGCACGGGCAGAAGAGCTGGAACGGCGTCGCCATCCTCGCGAGAGGCTGCAAGCCGGTGGAGACGCATCGCGGCCTGCCGGGCGATCCCGAGGACACGCACAGCCGCTATATCGAGGCGGCGGTGAGCGGCGTTCTGGTCGGCTGCCTCTATCTCCCCAACGGCAATCCGGTCGGCGGCCCGAAATTCGCCTACAAGCTGGGCTGGATGGAGCGCTTCATGGCGCGGGCGAAGAGCCTGGTGAAGCTCGACTGCCCGATCGTGCTGGCCGGCGACTACAACATCATCCCCACCGACCGGGACGTCTACAAGCCCGAGCGCTGGCAGGACGACGCATTGTTCCAGCCGGAGCCGCGCGCCCAGTACAGGAAGCTGCTGAAGCAGGGCTGGACCGACGCCCTCCGCCACCTCCACCCGGACGAGACGATCTTCACCTTCTGGGACTATTGGCGGAACAGCTTCGCCCGCAATGCCGGCATCCGCATCGATCATCTGCTGCTGAACAAGGTGGCGGCGAAGCGGCTTGTGAGCGCGGGCGTGGACCGCGACACCCGCGGCCGGGAGAAGGCCAGCGACCACGCGCCGGTGTGGGTGGAGCTTGGGGACTGACCCACTACCGCCGCCGCTAATCTAGCGGCCCAAGTATCGCCGCCCTTCCGGGCATCTAATCAACTACTGGAGGGGCCGCTACTTGCGGCCCCTCTTTTTGCCTACACAGGTGCGCACGGGCCGCGATGACCGGTCGCGCGCAAGTGTTGCGCGCAAGCCCGCTCGGCGGCCTCGTAGCTGGCATAATTCTGGCCCACGATATGAGGTCGAAGACCACCATCGCAAACCGCGTTATAGGACGACGCAGCAAGCGCGCTTCCGGACGTCAGAGCTAGGCAAGCGCAAGCAATCGTAAATCTACGCATCGTTCTCTCCCATCTCTTGATTTGCCGAATTGTTCGGCTCCCAAAGAATATAGAGATTACGCTGCGGCCCTTTGTTCGTTCGGCAGATGATCCCAATCTTTCGATAAATTGGCGACGTTGAAGACTATCCGCCTTTTTGCTTCGATGAACGACAGCGCGCTGGATTGGCTATGGGCTGTTTGCGGGCTACTGAGTCAAATATATTAGTCCCCAACGGAGGTAAGAAGGTGGATGCTGGATCAAGTCCGGCGTGACAAAGTGTTGATTCAGCTCTCGCGCTCGATCCCCGCGACCTCGTCGTAGATCGCCTCGAGCCGCTCCGCCTGCCGCGCCCGGTCGAACCGCTCGACCGCGAGCGCGCGGGCGGCGAAGCCCATTTCCCGCCGCAGGTCCGCGCCGTCGAGCAACGCGCCGATCCGCGCGGCCAGAGCGGCGCGGTCGCCTTCCTTCACCATATAGCCGGTCTCGCCGTCCTCGACCGCCTCGGGAATGCCCGAATGGCGGGTCGCGACCACCGGGATGCCGCAGGCCGCGCCCTCGACGACGACGTTGGGGAGCCCCTCCGCATCGCCGTCGCGCGCCCGCACGCTCGGCGCGGCGAGCAGGGTCGCGCGGCGCATCCAGGTCGCCACCTCGTCGACCGGCTGCGGGCCGAGGAACTGCGCCTTCACGCCGAGCGCGCCCGCCTGGCGCTGCAGCTGCGCGCGCAGCGGCCCCTCGCCGATCACAACCAGCCTGACGCCCGTCAGGCCCGCCAGCGCGGCGATCAGGTCCGCCGTCCCCTTCTTCTCGACCAGCCGGCCGACATGCAGGACCGTGCCCGGCTCGCGCGGCCTCTTGCCCGGCTGGAAGCGGTCGAGATCGACGCCGTTATAATGGGTCCGGGTCCGCGCGGCGGGATAGCCCAGGGCGATCGCCTGCTTCCGGAGCGCGTCGGAGACGGCGAGGAACAGGGTGCCGCTTTGCATCAGCCGCCCGCGCTGCAGCGCGTAGCGGCTCCAGGTCGGCCGCCCCGAGGCGATCAGGGCGGCGCGGGTCAGGGTCACGTCATAGCCGCGCAAATGGGTGATCAAAGGCAGCTTCAGCGCCCGGGCCAGGGCCAGCATCTTCAGCCCGTCCGTGCCGAAATGGGCGTGGAGCAGCTGCGGCCGGGCCTTGCGCAATTTCGCCTCGACCGCGCCGCCCCGGCCCGTCGCCGCAAAGGCCAGCCGCTCCGCCACATTGGCCGGCAGGATCATCCCCTCGCGCAGCTCGGGCAAAATCTCGCCCTTGCGCTCCAGCCCGACGAGAATGGGCCGCCAGCGCGTCAGCGACGCGGCCTGCTCCTGGATGAAGCGCTCGGTCGCGTTGAACAAGGCGGTGCGGAACACGGCGACGACCGGCCGCTCGCCCTCTGCCTGCTGGACGGACATAGTTCTTGGTCGGACGCCGCCCATCCGGATACAAGCGCAAAGTGACCGAAGCCGCGGCCCAGCGTCTGATTCTGAAGGGTGGCGGCTCGGCCGCTCTCGGCTTCCTGATCCGGCTCGGCGCCCGCCTGCTCTTCGTGCTGATGGCCGGCCGGCTGTTCGGCGTCGCCCTGTTCGGCGCCTTCACCATCGCCGTCGCCGTGGTCGAGCTCGCCGTCACGCTCGGCGGCGCCGGCATGAAGCGGCAATTGTTCAAGTTGCTCGACGAGGAACGGGACGGCCGCAGCCCGCCGCACGTCCTGCTCGACGCCATCGCGCTGGTGACGCTGGCCAGCCTCGTCTGCATCGCCCCGGTGATGCTCGGCGCGATCCTGATCGCGGACGACCCGCTGGCGGACAAGACGGCGACGGCCTTGCTGCTGCTCGCGCCGATGATCTGGGGCCAGGCCCTGCTCGATCTGCTGCTCGCCGCGACGCGCTGGACGCACAAGATGCGCCACCAGGTCTGGGCGCGCTCGATCATCGAGCCTTATGCCGGCGTGGCGGTGGCCGCTTTGGCCTGGGCGCTCGGCTTCCAGGCGACCGGCCTGATCGTCGGCTATTGGGCGGGCACGCTCGGCGCGCTTGGCTATGCCCTGGTCAGTGCCCGCTTGTGCCTCGGCCCGTTCAGCCTCCGCACCTGGCGTCTCTCCCCCGCGCGCCTGCTGTTCGTCGCCAGGGAAACCGCGCTGCCGACGCTCAGCGATTTCACCAATGCGCTCGCCGGCCGGCTCGATCTCTACCTCGTCGGCCTCTTCCTGGGCGAGAGCCCGGCCGGCATTTACGGTATGGCCCGCCAGGTCCGCACCCCGATAAGGCAAGTGCGGCAGAGCTTCGACGGCCTGCTCACGCCGATCGTCTCGCGCACGCTCAGCCTCGCGGGCCCGGCCCGGACCGGCCAGGCGACCGCCTCGGCGACCCGCCTGATCCTCGCCATCCAGCTGCCCATGCTGATCGGGCTGGTCGCGATCGGCGAGCCCCTGCTGCGCTGGATCGGCCCGGAATTCGCCGCCGGCTATCTCGCCATGCTGCTGCTCGCCGCGGCCGAGGCGATCCAGGGCGCCTATGGCGTCTCCGACCTCATCCTGCTCTACCGCCGGCCGGCGCTGATCCTCTGGCTCACCGCGATCGGCGCCGCGGTGAACGTCGCCGCCGGCCTGATCCTGATCCCCCGCTTCGGCGTGGAGGGCGCCGCCGCGGCCGCGCTGGCCGCCTATGTCGCCGCCAATGCCGCGCGCCGCCTGTTCCTCGCCCGGTCCTTCGCCATCCACGTCCCGCTCGGTTACGCCGGCGCGCCCTTGCTGGCCGGCGCCGCGGGCCTCGCCGTCGCGCTCGCCCTCGCCGGGATGCCGATGCTCGCCTTCCTCGCCGGCCTCGCGGCCTATGGCGCGACCCTCGGCACCGCGCTCAGGCTGGGCGGCGCCAGCCTGTCGATGACCCATTTCGTGATCGACGCCGCGGCAGAGGACGTCACGCCGCCGGACCCGCAATTGCGCTGATCAGGGCGCCAGCAGCGGCAGGACCGGGGCGAGCGCGTCTTCATGGTCCTGCCAGCGGCCCACCTCGCCGGTCCAGCTGGCCGGAGCCGATAGCGCGCCCCCGCGCGGCAGGCCGATAAAATCGGCGAGCGCCTTCATCTCGCCCCCCGGATCGGCCAGCACCTGCTCGCGCCCGGCCACATGGAGGAACAGGCCGAACGCCGCCTCGCTGGCCTCGACCAGCGCCATAGTCGCCGCATAGAGCGCGGCGGTGCCCTCCAGGCTGAGCAGCTGCCAGGCCGGATCGGACATGGGCAGACGCGCGCGAAAGGCCGCGAGAACGGCGTCGCGCGGGTCGCGCCGGGCCAGGATCACCCGCGCATCGGGGAACAGGCGGGCGATCAGGGGCAGCTTGAAGATGTTGAAGGCATTGCTGTCGACGAAGACCTTGCCCACGGGATCGACCCCGCGCTCCGCGACCCGGCGCCAATAGGCCTCGCGCAGGGGCTCGAGCGCCTCGTCATCGAGCGCGCAGAAGCGGGCGATCCGGTCCGCATCCGCAAGCCACTCCCGCGTCGCGTCGACCAGGGCCTCCGCGCCGGGCAGCATGAGGACGTCCGGCTGCGCCGCCAGCGCCGCTTCAAGCTCCGCCGCGCCGGAGCCGGGAAAGCCGATGAGGAAGACGTGGCGCTTCGCCGGGCTGCGCCCGCCATGGCCCCAGGCCGCGGCCACCCGTTGCCCGCCCAAAGCCACGGTGAGGCTCCGCACCAGGGCGAGCGTCCCCGGCCGCGCTGCATAATCCCCGCGATAGCGCGCTTCCTCCAGCTTGTTGGCCCCGCCCCAGGCGGCGAAGGCCTCCGCATGCCGCCCGAGCGCGTCGAGCGCGTCGCCGCGCAGGCCGATCGCAAGCGCCCGGTCGACCGGCGCCAGCCGCGCGTCGCCGAGCAGGGCCGCGAGCGCGGCCTCCGCCGCCTCCGGCTTCCCTTCGGCGAGGTCCGCGCCGGCAAGCGTCAGCACCGCGCCCGGCCAGCCCGGCTCGCGCGCCAGCACCCGCGCCGCCAGCTCCCGCGCCTCCGCGGCCGCGCCGCGCCGCAGCGCCAGCGCCGCCAGCCCGTCCAGAGCGATCAGATTGTCCGGGTCGACCGCCGCCGCGCCCTCGAAATCCGCCAGCGCCTCCGCCTCCCGGCCCAGCGCCAGCAGCGCCATCCCCCGGTTCGCCAGCGCCGGCGCGAACCGCGGCTCCCTCGCCAGCGCGTCGCCGAACGAAGCCGCCGCCGCCTCGAACCGGCTTTGCCGGCTGAGCACCAGCCCGATCGCGTTCATCACCCCGATCGCCTCCGGCGCCGCCGCCAGCGCGCGCTGCAGCAGGACCAAGGCCTCGTCCAGCCGCCCCTGCTCCTCGCGCCGCCCGGCGACGAGGTTCAGCACCATCGGGTGGTCGATGCCGTCGGCGAGCGCGTCCTCGGCAAGCTTGCCGGCGGCGATGATGTCGCCGGATGTCAGCGCGCCATGCACCGCCCGCAGCCGCGCCCGGTCCGTGTCGGGGTCGCGGACCGTCGTGGCGGAGCCGCCGCCATTGCCATTGGTGCCGTTGGAGGAGATCATGGGCGCGGGCTTTGCGGCCCGCCCCAATCCTTGTCAACGCGCCCCTTGTCAACGCGGCGCCATGGGGGCAAAGGCGCGGCCATGCCTCCCAAGACCGACATCCTCGTCACCGTGTTCGGCGCCGGCGGCTTTCTCGGCCGCTACGTCGCCCAGTCGCTGCTCAAGACCGGGGTGCGCATCCGCGCTGCCGAGCGCGATCCGCGCCGCGCCTGGTATCTGAAGCCGCTCGGCGGGCTCGGCCAGGTGCAGTTCGTCCGCGCCGACATCACGGACAGGGCCGCGGTCGCCGCCGCGGTCCAGGGCTCCGACGCGGTCGTCAACCTGGTCGGCATCCTAAAGGGGCCGTTCCAGAAGATCCACGTCGACGGCGCCCGCAACGTCGCCGGGGCCGCCGCCGCGGCGGGCGTCCCTGCGCTCGTCCACATCTCCGCGATCGGCGCCGACCCGGAAGCGGAGAGCAATTACGGCCGCACCAAGGGCGAGGGCGAGCAGGCGGTCCGGGCCGCCTTCCCGGGCGCGACGATCATCCGCCCGAGCATCGCCTTCGGCCAGGAGGACGATTTCATCAACCGCTTCGCCCGCATGGCGCGGCTGCTGCCGATCCTCCCGGTGATCCGGCCGAGCTGGAAGCTGCAGCCGGTCCATGCCGCCGATCTCGGCAAGGCGATCGCGCTGGCCGCGCTCGATCCGAAGAATCATGCCGGCCAGACCTACGAGCTGGGCGGGCCCAACGTCCTGACCATGGCGGAGCTCAACCGCTGGATCTGCGAGACCACACTCCATCGCCGCGCCATTGCGGAGCTGCCCGATCCAGTCGGCAAGGCCATTGCCCGCCTCACCAGCTGGGCGCCCGGCGCGCCGCTCACCTGGGATCAGTGGCTGATGATGCAGCGGGACAATGTCGCCTCGGGTCCCGGCTTCGAGGCGTTCGGCCTGCACCCGGCGCCGCTGGCCGCGGTCGCGCCGGCCTGGCTCGTCCCCTTCCGCCGCCACGGGCGCTTCGCCAAGGCCTGAGCCCTATTGGTTGAGCACCGGCGTCACCTCGGCGGTGATCGCCCGGGTCAGCGTCGAGAATTCGAGCCCGCACTGGGAGGTGATCGGCTGCCAGGCGGGGCCGCGTGGCGGCAGCGTCGCGCGCGCCGCGGTCAGCGCCGGGCCGATCCTACCGGCCGGATAGCGGACCGCGAGCCGGCCGAGATAGAAGCTCGTCGCCTCGCGCATCCGCGCCATGGTCTCGGCCGGCGGCGGGCTGGCCGTGTTGCGCTGCAGGATGGCGAGGCCGGTGCCCAGCACGATCGCGCATTGCGCGTCGCGGCCGGCCGTGCCGGCGGCGGGCGCGGGCCGCGTCGGCGCCGGTCTGGCCGGGGGCGCAGGCTGGGCGGCGGCCAGGAGCAGGGGGCAGGCGAGCAGCAGCGCGTATTTCATGAGAGCCTCCAGGGGGTTCGCTTCCCTCCCCCGGCAGCCTCCGGCTGTCAATCGGCGCGGCGCTCCCCCACGAACATCCCGATCACGTCCCGCGCCAGCCGCGCCGGCCGCTGCGTCGCGGCGTCGAGGCAGCACCAGCTGGATTTCACCTCGGCCAGCACGTCCTCGCCGCGCTTGATCAGGGTGTGGAAGAAGGCCCGCGCCCCGTGCATGCCCTCGGCCACCACCTGGGCGACGACATTGTCCTCGAGAAAGGCCGGCCGGCGGTAGGTGATCTCATGCTTGATCGCGACCCAGAGATGCTGGGCCACGGCCTCGGCCGGCGCCACCCGCCGCCAATAGGCGATCACCGCCTCCTGCACCCATTTCAGATACACGCTGTTGTTGACATGGCCCATGAAGTCGATGTCGCCGGGCTCGACGGCGAGGCTGTGGATGTGGGGCGCACGGGCGGATTCGGTCATCGCCCCAAGGTAAACTGACAATCGTGTCAATAATAGGACGAAATCGCACCGCCCGCGCTTTCGCAACGCTCCGCCGCGCCAGGGGAGTATCGGCCAGAACAGGGCTGCCCGTCGCGCGTTCTGTCGGCACCCATTCCCTTGTTTCTCCGGAGGAAAAGATGGCCGACGACACCCTCACCAACCCTGGTATCACCCGCGCGGACGAAACCGCCACCCAGAGCCCCAACCGCCTGATCGCCTCCAACCGCGTCGAAGGCACCGCGGTCTACGACCGCCAGGGCGAGAAGCTCGGCCGGATCGAGAATTTCATGGTCGATAAGCGAAGCGGCCAGGCCGAATATGCGGTCATGTCCTTCGGCGGCTTCCTCGGCATCGGGGACGACCATTATCCGATCCCGTGGAGCAAGCTTACCTACGACACCGACAAGGGCGGCTATGTCGTCGACCTCGACCGCGAGAAGCTGAAGGAAGGCCCGAAATACCGCGCCGACGAGGAGCCCGTGTTCGACCGCGACTATGACCGGCGGGTCTACGATTATTACGGCGTGGTCTACACCTGGTAGGCGACCGGATCGCATATCTGAGTCATCCCGGCGAAGGCCCGGACCCATGGACACCGCCGCCTCAGATGGGGCGGCGGTGTCTGCTATGGGTGGAAAGCGGACAGCCTCCCTGATCTTGCAATGTAGGATTTCATCTGTCCTAAGCTGGCGGGTGAAGCACGATTCCGAAAAGCCGATGCTTCCGGTCCCCGCGCCCGCGCCGGGCCTGCCCGAGCATCCCGTCTTCCCGACCGACGCGGAGACCGAGGCCTATTGGCGCGGCGTCTCCAGCGGCCTGCAGATGGCCGCCGCGAGCAATGTCACGATCGTCGGCGGCCCGCCGGACGACGGTGCGCCCGGCCCGCGCGTGCGCCGGGCCCGCATCGACGGCCTGTCGGGCGTCAAGCAGGCCGTCTTCCTGGAGAGTTACGCCGAAGGCCTGACGGTGGAGGAAGCCGCTGCGAAAGCGCAGATCAGCGTCTCCGCCATCTACAGTTTCGCCAATCGCGCCGCCGGGCGCGCCTTCGCCATCGCCTGGGACGCCGCGGCCCATCGCCGGCGCCGCCGCTTCGCCGATCATCTGATGGACCGGTCGCTCAAGGGCCAGACCGAGGTGATCCGGGGCGAGGACGGCCGCCTCGTCGGCACGCGTCACCGCCACGACAATCGTCTCGCAATGGGCATGCTCACCCGGGCGGACCGGAAGGCGGAGGCCTATACCGAGGGCGAGCGCCTGACCCTGGCCATCTCCGAGGAGTTCGAGGAGCTGCTCGACATCATCGAGGCGGAGGGCAATGCCATGGCCTTCATCGAATCCCGGCGTCCGCTGGAGGAGGAACCATATCCTCCTGCCAGCCGCGCTCCCGAGGGCGACGAGGCCCTGCGCGACTTTTACTACCGCTCGCGCTCCGCCGCCGAGGAGAACCGCCTGCCCGACCGGCCGTTCGACCGCTATCCGGACAACGGGCGGGAGGGGCCGCCCTCGCCGGATGACTCGACCTGATCCACCGTGCTCCGGCGAAGGCCGGAGCGCCGGCCCGCGGCAAGACGGGTCTCGCAACGCTCCGGCCTTCGCCGGAGCACGATGCCCCGACCCCCCTCCCCTGCATATCCTCCATTTGGTTCCACTTAACCCGCTGGACACGCCTTCCCCGCCCGCTACGAAAGCAGCCATGCCCATCCTGCTCACCATCCTCATTCTCGGCATCGTTGAAGGCGTCACCGAGTTCATTCCGGTTTCCTCGACCGGCCATCTCATCCTCGCCTCGGAGCTGCTCGGCTATGACGCGGCGCAATGGGCGGTGTTCAACGTCGTCATCCAGCTCGGCGCGATCCTCGCGGTGATCGTGCTCTACTGGCGGACCTTCTGGGCCGTGCTGGTCGGCCTCTTCCAGATGAAGCCGGAAAGCTGGCGCTTCGTGCGCAACGTGCTCGTCGCCTTCCTGCCTTCGGCCGTGCTCGGCTTCCTCCTGATCGACCGGATCGAGGCCATGCTGGGCAGCGCGACGATCGTCGCCTGGGCCCTGATCGGCGGCGGCGTGGCGATGCTGGTGATCGAGAAGCTGGCGCCGCAGGGCAAGGAGAAGGGCGTCGCCGACATCAGCCTCGGCAAGGCGATCGGCGTCGGCGCGATCCAGTGCCTGTCGATGATCCCGGGCGTCAGCCGCTCGGGCGCCACCATCCTCGGCGGCCTCTCGCTCGGCATCGAGCGGCGCACGGCCGCCGAGTTCAGCTTCTTCCTCGCCGTGCCCACGATGCTCGGCGCCACCACCCTGCAGCTTGCCAAGCATCACGAGGCGCTGGGCGCGGCCAGCCTGGGCGGGATCGCGCTCGGCTTCCTCGTCTCGTTCATCGTCGCGGTGTTCGTCATCAAATGGTTCATCCGCATCGTCTCGCGGCGGGGCTTCGCGCCTTTCGCCTGGTATCGGATTGTCGTCGGCGGCGCGGCCCTGGTCTGGCTGGCCATGCGCTGACGGAGGGAATCGTCTGTGGGGAGGACAGGATGAGGAGACATTTCGCCGCCGTGCTGCTTGCCGGCCTGCCGGCCGCGCCGGCAGCCGCCCAGCCACCGCTCGATCCCGCGGCGCTCGAGCTCGCCCGGGTGCTGATGCAGCGGGATCCGTCGCTCTACGACGATGCCGATACATCGCGGATCCAGTCCCGCATCGAGAATCTGCTGCTCGCCGAGCAGGGGGCCTGCAACGCCTTCGTCGCGGCCTGCCGGGCGGCGGCGGCGGCGGCGGCCGCGCAATTCGCCCCGGCCTTCCGCCAGGAGGAACGGGCGCGGCGCGAGCGGATCACCGCCTGGCTGCTCGCGGACATGCTGCAGCCCGCCGAGATGGCGCGCTTCGCCCAGTTCCTGCGCGGCGAGGAGGGCGGCCGGCTGCTCGCCGCGGTCGCCATGCTCCGCCAGGACGACGACCGCATTCAGCGCCGGCGGCGCGAGCTGGAGCGGATGCTGGAGCGGACCATGCCCGGAGCGATGGCGGACGCGCGCGCCGAGTTCCGCCGCCGCAGCCGCAACATCCCGCGCGCGGCGCCGCGCTGAACGGGCTGCTTGCAGGACGGTCCGAAGGCTGGTGTGATATGAGAAACCTGCGGAAGGAAATCCCAATGCGGCTCCCCTTGGCATGCTTGCTTCTGGGCCTCGCGCCTGACGCCCTCGCCGCGCAGCCGGCCCCGCCGGCGCCCGCACCAGCGGCCGCGCCGCCGGCCCCCGCGCGGGCGATCGACCCTGCGCGGCTCGCCGCGGCCGAACGGCTGGTGGCGCTGGTGGCGCCGCCCGAGGTCATGCAGCGCATGCTCGGCATGCCGTTCGGCGCGATGGAGGTCGCCATGGACATGACGCCGGATCAGCTCGGCGTAGGCGAGATGATGGGGCTCGGCGCCGAGGATCGGGGCCGGACGATCGCCGAGCTCGTGGCGACACGGGACCCGCATTTCCGCGAGCGGGTGGAAATCCGCAACCGGGTCACGCAGGAGGTGCTGGTCGAGGTCATGCGCGGCGCCATGCCCGACGTCTACCGGACCATGGCCGAATTCTATGCGGCCAATCTGACCCTCGAGGAGTTGAATGGCGCCGTCGCTTATTATTCCACGCCCGGCGGGCGACGGTTCGCCAGCGCGGCCGTAAACATCATGCAGGACCCCGCCTTCGAACGGCTCATGACCACGCTGGGGCCGCAATTCGTGCAGGCCATGGCGACGATCGAGGAGCGGGTGCGGGCGGCGAGCGCGCATCTGCCGCCCGACCCGCTGGCGGCGACGGCTGCGGATGCAGAAACGGAAACAGAGTGATATATTAAGGCGTTCAGGCTGCTTTCATCGGGACTGGCGCATAGGGCGACCGACTCGTCAGATCCCGTTTCCGGGAGGAGAGATTCATGCGTAAGTTCCTGATCCCTCTCGCCGCTCTCGGCGGTGCCGCGCTCGTCGCATTGCCACTGACCGCGCAGCCGCGCGAGGAGCAGGCCCTGCGCGGCGGCGCCGAGGCCGTGCGCCAGGCCGCGCCGATGCTGGACCGCTCGACCGACGCCGCGCTCGATCTCGACATCGGGCCGCTGCTCGACGCGCTCCATCCCTACAGCCCGCGCGGCCGCCGCATGACCTTGCGCGAGCTCGGCCGGCGCGACGATCCGGATTTCGACCGCAAGCTGCGCGCCTCGCTCTACCGGGGCACGGCGCGCGCCGCCGCGACGCTCGACGCCATGGCCACGGCCGCGCCCTCGATCCGCCGCTCGCTGCGCGAGATGGAGGCCGCGATCGCCGGCGCCATGGTCGAGGCCCAGCGGCCGCTGCCGCCCGCCGCCTACGGGCCGCCGCCCGGGGTCTATGAGGACGGGCCACCGCCCCCGCCGCCGTCCGACGACGAGCTGCCGCTGCCGCCCGACGACGAGGATGACGACGGCGCGCCCTGGTAGGGGCCAAGAAGGGTAGACTGGGCCCCCGTCTCCGCTAAGGATTCGGGGGATGTGGCAGCTCTATCAATTCCCGCTCTGTCCCTTCTCCCGCAAGGTCCGCCTGACCATGGCCGAGAAGGGGATCGCCGTCGAACTGGTGCGGGTCTCGCCCTGGCTCGACGATGACGATTTCGCCGATCTGACCCCGGCCAAGCAGACGCCGGTGCTCGTCGAGGCATCGAAGGGCATCGTGCTGATCGATTCCACCGCGATCGCGGAATATTTCGAGGAGACGGTCGACCGGGCGCCGATGATCCCGGGCACCGCGCCCAACCGCGCCGAGATCCGCCGCCTCGTCTCCTGGTTCGACATCAAGCTCTACCAGGACGCGGTGGCGCCGCTGATGCACGAGCGCATGCTCAAGCGCCTGATCACCCGCGAGCCGCCCGACGCGCAGGCGCTCCGCCGCGCGATGACCGCGATCGACAGCCATCTCGACTATCTGGACTATCTGCTCGACCATCGCCGCTGGCTGGCCGGGCCGGTGCTGACCCTCGCCGATCTCGCCGCCGCCGCCCAGCTCTCCGTCGCCGACTATCTGGGCGGGATCGACTGGCGCGGCCACAAGCAGACGGTGGACTGGTATGCGGTGATGAAGTCCCGCCCCAGCTTTCGCCCCCTGCTCGGCGAGCGGATGGAAGTGATCATGCCGCCCGCCCATTACGACAAGCCGGATTTCTGATCCCGGCTCAGGCCGTCTGCCGGGTGACGCCGTGCCGCATGTAGAGCTCCCGGCGCATCACCCCGCTCCGCGGCGCGGGGGCACCCTGCGCCGCCGGAAAGATCACCTGGCCCGACAGTCCGGGCACGTCGCAGAGCGGAAAGGGATCCACCGCGCCCTGCAGCCCGGCGAGCTGGCCGCGGAAATGGCCGCCCAGCATGTCGCAATTGCCGATCCGGCCCGCCTGGTCGACGCCAATCCGGGCGCTGCTCTCGTAGACGAGGGCGCCCCGGTCGAGGGCCGAGCGAGGCGGGATCGCTTCGCCGTCCAGCGCCATGACGATGTCCAGGGTGACCGAGACGTCGGGCGGCAGTCCGCCGAACGACTGCGCCGCCTGGTCATCCATCACCATGGCGCAGAGCAGATCGGACTCCTGGCTGTCGCCATTGGCGGCCATCGTGCAGGACATGCGGCCGTCGGCGCCCGTGCCGATCGTAACCTCCATCCTGAGCGCGCCGGTGACTGGCAAAGGCGAAGCGGGGCCCGCCGGCGCCGCCGGTTGGGCGGACAGGAGCAGACCTGCCAACAGCAATCCCAGCTTCATGCCCTCATCCCCCGGTCCCTTTCGAGAATAGCATGGAAATCGCCCGGGGCGACGGGATTCGGACGCACCTTGATCCGCGGCGTCCCATGGCCCACATCCGCGCCATGCTGATCCAGACCGAAACCACGCCCAATCCCTCGACCCTCAAGTTCCTCCCGGGACAGAAGGTGATGGACGCGGGCACGCGCGATTTCGCGACGCCGGAGGAGGCCGAGGCCTCGCCGCTCGCCGAGGCGATCTTCTCGACGGGCGAGGTGGACGGCGTGTTCTTCGGCCGCGACTTCATCTCGGTCACTGCCGCACCGGGCAGCGAATGGCGGTCGCTGAAGCCGCAGGTGCTCGAGGTGCTGCTCGACCATTTCGCGAGCGGCGCGCCCTTGTTCCGCGCCGGCACCGCCGCGGGCATCAGCGTCCCGCCGGAACAGGAGATCGACGACGATCCCGCCGACGCCGAGATCGTCGCCCAGATCCGCGAGCTGATCGACACCCGCGTCCGCCCCGCCGTGGCGCAGGACGGCGGCGACATCGTCTATCGCGGCTTCCGCGAGGGCATCGTCTATCTGGCGCTGCACGGCGCCTGCCAAGGCTGCCCCTCCTCGACCATGACCCTGAAGAACGGGATCGAGGGCCTGCTGAAACATTATGTGCCCGAGGTCGTGGCGGTCGAAGCCGTCTGACCCTTTCCCCCCTGCCGCGCCGCGATAAGGTGGGCTCATGCTGCTGGTGATCGACAGCGCGACCGCCGCCTGCTCCGTGGCCCTGCTCGGGGCCGACGGGGCCGCGATTGATTCCGCCCATGAGGTCGTCGGCCGCGGCCATGCCGAGCGGCTGCTGCCGATGATCGAGGCGGTGCTGGCCGGACGGCGGCCGGGCGCGATCCTGGTCGATTGCGGGCCGGGCAGCTTCACCGGCGTACGCGTCGGCCTCGCCGCGGCGCGCGGCCTCGGCATCGGCTGGGGGATAAAGGTCACCGGCTATTCCTCCATGGCGCTGATCGCCGCCGCCAGCGGCGCGCCCGAAGCCGCGGTGGCGCTGGTGGCGGGACATGGCGAGCTATTCGTGCAAGAACATGGCGGTGACCCGATCGCGCCCCTCGGCGAGCTCCGCTCGCTGCCGCCCGAAGCGGCGGCCGCCGCGACCGCCATGCCGCTCGTGCTCGGCTCGGGCGCGCGGGCGCTGGTCGAGGCCCGAGGCCATGGCGAGTGGCGTGACGTCCTGCCCCGCGCCGCCGACGCCTGGTCGCTCCCGCCCGCGCTGCGCAGCCTGCCCGCCCGACCGATATACGGCCGTGGCCCCGATGCGAGGCCGATGAGATGAGCGGGGGGCCGATCGTCCTGAGGAGCGGCGGCCACGCGGACCTGCGCGACGTCATGGCGGTGATGGACGACAGCTTCGACGCGCGCTTCGGCGAGGCCTGGACGATGGGCCAGTGCGCGGGCCTGCTGCCCCTGCCGGGGGTCTGGCTGATGCTGGCGCGCGAGGACGAGGCGGTGCTGGGCTTCGCGCTGGCACGGCTCGTCGCGGACGAGGCCGAATTGCTTTTGCTCGCAGTCAAAGCCGCGGGACAGCGCCGGGGCATCGGGCGAATTCTGCTCGAGCATTTCGAAGACGAGGCCACGGCCCGCGGCGCGACGCGACTTCATCTCGAGGTCCGCGAAGGAAATCATGCCCTTAGCCTTTACGAGGGCGCGGGCTTCGAACTGGTCGGCCGACGCCGCGATTATTATTGCGGACAGTCGGGGGACAGATATGACGCGCTGACCCTGGCGAAGAGCACCGGGAAACTTCGCTAATCCAGGAAAAGCCATCCTCGTTTCGGCCTTGTCAAACATGCCAAAACGGACCAATCCTCCCTCTGTGACGGCCGGGCCAACGGCCGCCACGTCCTCTGATCTCAAGCGAAGTTGGAAATCGACAAAATGGAAAACCAGGACAATTACGGGGAAACGCTGGTGACCCTGACAGCCGACATTGTGTCGGCCCATGTCAGCAACAACAGCGTGGCAGTCTCTGACCTCCCGTTGCTGATCGCCAACGTGCACAGCGCGCTTTCCGGCCTCGGCGAGCGCAAGGAAGAACCGGCCGCGAAGCCGGAACCCGCCGTTTCCATCCGTTCCTCGATCAAGCCGGACTATGTGGTCTGCCTCGAGGACGGCAAGAAGCTGAAGATGCTGAAGCGGCATCTTATGACCCACTATAACATGACGCCGGACCAGTACCGGCAGAAGTGGGGCCTCTCCGCCGACTATCCGATGGTCGCCCCCAATTATGCCGAGCAGCGCCGGACCCTGGCCAAGAAGATCGGCCTGGGCACCAAGCGCAAGCGCACCGCCGCCAAGAAATAAGGGCTGCGCCGAGGCACCGTGAAAGCGCCGTCTCCGCACAAGCGGGAACGGTGCTTTTCGCACGGGCCTCCCTTTGCTCCGGCCCCGATTCTGCTCTAAAGGACCGCGATGAGCCGCAGCATCGACATCGAGGCGCTCTGCGCCGAAAAGGGCCTCCGCATCACCGAGCAGCGCCGGGTCATCGCGCGGGTGCTCGGCGAGTCCGAGGACCATCCCGACGTCGAGGCGCTGCATGCCCGCGCCGCCGCCGTCGACCCCGGCATCTCCATAGCCACCGTCTACCGGACCGTACGCCTGTTCGAGGAGGCGGGCATCCTCGAGCGCCACGATTTCGGCGACGGCCGGGCGCGCTACGAGGCGGCGGCCGAGACCCATCACGACCATCTGATCGACGTCGAGACCGGCAATGTCATCGAGTTCGTCGACGAGGAGCTTGAGGAGCTGCAGAAACGGATCGCCGCCCGGCTCGGCTTCCGCCTGGTCGATCACCGGATGGAGCTCTACGGCGTCTCGGTCTCGCGCGACAATTAGATGCGCCGCAAGCTGAGGAAATTCGGGCGCCTCTCGGCGATCCTGGCGAGCTTTGCGGTCTATGTGCCGCTCCATTATCTGTGGAAGCTGTTCGGCGCGCGCTCGCCCTGGCCGCAGCGTTTCCTGGGCTTTGCCGGCCGGCGCTTCGGGCTCAGGGTGCGGGTCGAGGGCACGCCGCTGACCAGCAACGTGCTCTACACGCCGAACCATGTGAGCTGGCTCGACATCCTGGCGGTCGGCGGCGCCGTGCCGGCGGTGTTCGTCACCAAGGCGGAGCTCGAGGGCGTCGTGATGTGGGCGTCGACGCTCAACGACAGCGTCTATATCGACCGCAACATGCGCAGCGCCGTCCATGGCCAGGCGAGCGACCTGCGCAGCCGGCTCGCCGAGGGCCGTGCCGTCTGCCTGTTCCCGGAAGGGACCACCAGCGGCCGCCTGATCCTGCCCTTCCGGCCGAGCCTCTTCGCATCGCTCTACCCGCCTTTGCCGGGAGTGATGGTGCAGCCGGTGGTCCTCGATTTCGCCCATGTCGACGACGCCGCCTGGATCGGGGACGAGGACTATAATCTGAGCGTCACCCGCTTCCTGGAGCGGCCGGGCAGGCTCGACGTCACCATCCGCTTCCTCGAGCCGATCGATCCGGCGCAGGCCGGCGACCGCAAGAAGCTTGCCGCCATGGCCCGGGCGGCGGTGATCGCCGGCCTGCCGGACAGCTACCGGGCGATCGAGGATGCCGCGCCCGCCCCGGCCGCTTCCGTTGCGGCGGCCGGCGCCGTATAGGCGCGGCCGATGAAACCGAGTCCAAGAAGCTTTCACGTCAAGTCGTTCGGCTGCCAGATGAACGTCTATGACGGCGACCGCATGGCGGAGCTGCTCGAGGCCGAGGGGCTTGAAGCGGTGGCCGACGCGGACGCCGCCGACCTCGTCGTGCTCAACACCTGCCACATCCGCGAGAAGGCGGCGGAGAAGGTCTATTCGGACATCGGCCGGCTGGTGAAGCGCGAGCACGGACCGGCGCCGATGATCGCCGTGGCGGGCTGCGTGGCGCAGGCCGAGGGCGCGGAGATCCCGCGGCGGGCCAAGGCCGTCGACATCGTGGTCGGGCCGCAGGCCTATCACAATCTGCCGGCTTTGGTCCGCGAGGCGGCAGCCGGGCGCAAGGCGCTCGACACGGACATGCCGGCCTTGTCCAAGTTCGCGGCCTTGCCGGCGCGGCGGCGGCAGGGGCCGGGCGCCTTCCTCACCGTGCAGGAGGGCTGCGACAAATTCTGCACCTATTGCGTGGTGCCCTATACGCGCGGCGCCGAGATCAGCCGCCCCTTCGCGGCGATCGTCGACGAGGCCAGGGCGCTGGTCGACGCGGGGGCGAAGGAGATCACCCTGCTCGGCCAGAACGTCAACGCCTGGGGTGAGGACGGCAAGGGGCTGGACGACCTGATCCGGGCGCTCGACCGGATCGAGGGGCTGGCGCGCATCCGCTACACGACCAGCCATCCCAACGACATGACCGAGGGCCTGATCCGCGCCCATGCCGAGGTCGGAAAGCTGATGCCCTATCTGCACCTTCCCGTGCAGTCCGGCAGCGACCGGGTGCTGAAGGCGATGAACCGCAGCCACTCGGCGGAGAGCTATCTCCGGATCCTCGAACGGGTCCGCGCGGCGCGGCCCGACATCGCCATTTCCGGCGACTTCATCGTCGGCTTCCCCGGCGAGACGGAGGCCGAGTTCGAGGAGACGCTCGGGATCGTCGAGGCAGTGAACTATGCCCAGGCCTTCTCCTTCAAATATTCGCCGCGCCCCGGGACGCCGGCAGCGGAGATGGCAGGCCAGGTCCCGCCGGCGGTGATGGACGAGCGGCTCCAGCGGCTGCAGGCCCTGCTCAACGCCCAGCAGTTCGCCTTCAACCAGGCCAGCGTCGGGCGGCGCTGCGAGGTGCTGATCGAGCGGACCGGCCGGAAGCCGGGCCAGATGCTCGGCAAGTCGCCCTGGCTGCAGTCGGTCCATCTGGAGACCGACGCCGCGATCGGCGACCTGGTCGAGGTCGAGCTGCTGGCGGCGGGGCCGAACAGCCTGGCCGGGGCGGCGCTGGTGCGGAAGGTGGCGTAGCCGTTCGTCACCTACCCAAAGCGAAGGGCTGGGTTGCTTCGCTGCGCTCGCAATGACGAGGGAGGGGTCGTCATTGCGAGGCGCGCCAGCGACGCGGCAATCCAGAAGGGAGTTTGGCGGCTGGCATCATCGCTTCCGCGCCTTCGCCGCGGCCCTTCTGCGCATGCGGCGGTTGCGGGCGGGTGCGGAAGTTGACGTTGTTGACGGCACGTCGGGGAAGCATGGGTCCTCGCCGAGGTCGAAATCGCCATCGTCCAGCTCGTCCTCATCCTCTTCCGCCGGTGCGTTCGCGGCCGGGCCCCAGCGGAACAGATTGGCCGATTTCCACGGCTCCTCGTCGCCGTCCTGCGCCAGCTCGGCGATCACCTGGCGGCGCTGCCCTTCCTCGTCGCACCAGGCGTCCCGGGCCACCCAGGTCAGGGCGTCCGCCATGCCGAGCGCGGCGCGCTCCGGATGCGGGGCCCGGTCGCGCCGGTCGACATGCCTGCCGTAGCGGTACGGCTTGCGATAGCGCAGCAGGAACATGGCCAGCCGCTCGTCATAGCGGCGGTGGGTGCCGACCAGCTCGCCCTTGTAATAATGCGGCACCTCGACGCCGTTGACGGCGCGGCCGAAAGCGGCGTCCTCGACCTTGTCGACGGCGCCGTCGAGGGCGAGGTCCATGGCGAGGCGGAAGCTCTGCGCGTCGGGGCGCCGGCGGAGCGCATAGACCGCCTCATGCGACACGCCGACCTTCGCACAGGCCTCGCGGATGCAGCCGCAGGCGGCCATGGCCTGGACGAGCGCCACCTGCCGCGCCGGGGTGAGGCCGTCATGGCGGTAGCGGAGCTTCACCGGCTCGAAGTCCGGAGCGGATGGCGCGCTTTCGCCCGCGCCGCGGCGTTGGGGGTTCGTCATTCGGGATTATAGAACGGATTGGGTACTGTAGGAAACCATATTTTAAACCAATATGGTTTCGTCCGATGCAGGCGTCGTCTCTCTTGATCATTCGCCGTCGCGGCTCCGAGGTCGGTCTGTGTCACGCAAAGACGCAAAGTCGCAAAGGTGTCCGTGCGTGTTTTTGGGTTTTCGCGTCTTTGCGTAAAATCTTGCGGCGGCTGCGGAGGAAGGTGAGATGGAGCGGCGTGTCCATGCCGCCCATATTGCTGCCGGTCCTGGCGAGTTCTAGGCTGGTATGCGTCGGACAATTCCGGCCCAGAGGATGCTCGAATGATCCTGTCAGCCATCATCCTCGCCGCGGGGCTCTCGCAGCCTGAGCGGATTGATATCATGACCGAACCCTATTCCGCAGATACCATGAGGCAGTTCGAAGCCTATGTAACTTGCTTCGGTCGCGGCGCTTTCGAGCGTCGCTCGAACGCGGGCTCGCCCGTGGAGCACATGCGAGCGGCGAAGGCCGCGTGCCGAACGGAATATGATCGCCTTGTCGCGAGCATGGTCAGGGACATGGGAAGCGCAACGGGTGCAGCCGACAGGGCCCGTGCCTTCGTGGATCAAATGGATGCGAGGGCAATCATCGGCCCACCCGCGCCGGCGGCGTTGGCGCGACTTCCGGTCGAGCGCCTGACCGGCAACTGGCGCCTGGGACGGGGCTCGCTTGCCATCCACATGACCGTTCGGTTCGAAAGCGATGGGTCGCTTGTCGGGATTTTGAACCCGGCACGGGACTATTTGCCCAACGAACTCCAGCGCTGGAGAATAACCGGCGACGGGACACAGCAGGCCGTGCTCCATGCCACTTTCACCGACGGGCGGGTGGTGAGATTCGAGCGGATTCCCTCGTTCCCCGGCGAGATGCATTTCATCAATCCGGCGGACGCAGCCGTCCAGCGGATCGATCTTTCGATGGACGACGACGACCTCCTGATCCGTGTGACGAGAACCGATACAGGCCAGCAACTGAGGTTCAGTCGTCTCGGAACCGTGACAGGCGCCGCTCGAGACTAGCCACGAGCCTCGATAGCGCGAGGCCATCGCAGAAGGGGACACGTACTTTTCCGCGGAAAAGTACGTGTCCCCATTTCCCCACTAACGCGCCCCCGCCGGGCATTCCCCATCCCGCCTACCGCTCACGCTGCCGACGCCGAGGATGATCTTCGCGCGGCGCGAGAAGGTCAGAGCCTGCCAGCGGCCGCTGTTGCCGGTGGCGGTGCGGCTGCGGAGGAAGGTGAGGTGGAGCAGCTCATATTGTTCCGGATCGATCTGTCCCCAGTCGATCAGGCAGTTCCATTGCTGGACGTTCCATTCATAGTCGCGGGCGATGCCGTCCTGGTCGACGGTCCGGGCGAGCGCTTCATACCAGGCGAAGATGGCGCGGAGGCGTGGCCAGCGCTCGGCGGGCGGCATCGCGGCGAGCTTGCGGCGGAGGCGGGCGATATCCTCGTCCGGGGGGAAGCGATTTTGCTGCACCACCGTATCGATCGCCCAGCGGACCTTGCGCATCGTCATCGGGCCCTCGGGGAAGATACGCTGCAGCTCGCCGCGGACGCGCAGGAGCAGCTGGACGTAGAAATCCGCCTGGACCTGCAGCATGGCGTCGCTTTCGAAGAGCGCGGTCAGCTCGGTTTGCAGCACCGGATTGATCTGCCCGGTGGCATCGTGGGCGGCGAGAATGGCGGCGCGGCAGGGCTCGCGTACCGGCACGGCGAGGCAGTCGCGGGAGAAGAGCAGCCGGCCGTAGGTCGGAGCGAGCGCGGCCAGCGCCCGGCGGAAGCGGCGGCGTGAGCCGAAGCTCTCGCGCCATTGCGTCAGCACCGGCTGCAGGCTGCCCGTGCCGTAATTCCATTGCGACATGCCGACCGAGATGAGCTGGCTGTCGAAATTGCCGACCGGCATCGCCCAGCAGCCCATCGTCTCCGGGATCGAGGTCTCGGCCATGCGCGCGAAGATGGCGGCGCGGTCGAGGCCGATCTCGGCGAGCTGGGCGGCGGCGGCGGGGTCGATGCGGATGAAGTGGGGGGCGCCATCGCGGCTGGGGGTGTCGCCGACTCGGCGGCAGGTTTCGGCGAGCTCGGCGACGGTCTGGGCGTGGGCGGGGAGCGTAGGGAGGAAGCCAGCGGCGAGGAGGGCGAAGGCGATCAGCAGGCGTGGCACGTCGAATAACCCCCGCGACTTATCTCGTCACGGCACGCCTGCGCCGGCCGCAAGAGCGAACGCGTTCTGGCTGCGTTGCGTGACCACCCGGTCTCTGGCGAACGAGTCGAGGATGTTCTGTGGAATGCTCTCGCCGCGCCGGTAGAAGAGCAGGACGAGATCGCCAACCTGGCTGTCGGTCGCGTCACCGGCACCCCCGGACAAACAGCTGTCAGCGGAAAGGTAATGAACCCGCACGCGACGCGCGGAGCCGGAGCCCTTGAGCCAGCGGACCGGGCGGAGCGTCACGAGAGGCGATTCGTACCATTGGCCTTCGCTGCCTCGCACCCGAGTCCCGCCGATACGTTGCACGCGCGCGAGCACGACTCGCGCGGCGGTCGCCCACAGCTGATCTTCACGCGCGGCCTGGTAGGACCGAGCCTCCTGCTCCTGCCGCTCGGCGATGTCGCGATACCATCGCTCGCTCCGCGCGGCGAAATCCGCTTCGCTTTCCGCCGCGGCCCGCGGGGGCGGCGAAGGCGGAAGCGGAATGGAACAGGCCACCGCGCTCGCCGGGATGCATATGCCCAGCATGAGACCGACCATGGATGCCAGGCGGACCGAGAGTTGCATGACGCGACTATCCCGGCCCCGATGGCATTGTGCAAGGTTCAAGCGTAGAGCGACCACTGTGTCTCTCGTGCATCGCGTCCCCGCAACTGTCCGGCGCGCGCGAAAGACGCTGGCATTTCAACGCGCCGCGTCCCACCTTAGGCAGGTGACACACCCCGTCGAAAGGCCAGAATGAGCCGCAAGCCCACCGCCACAGCAGCCGAGCCCCGCGCCCGGCTGGAGATCGAGTTCGAGCAGCCGCATCTGCTCGGCCCCCTGTTCGGAGAATTCGACCGGAACCTGATCGCCATCGAGGACCGGCTCGGCGTCTATGTCGCCGCGCGCGGGTCCAAGGTGCAGATCGAGGGCGAGCCGGAGGCCGCGAACCGCGCCCGGGAGGTGCTGCTCGGGCTCTACAACCGGCTCGACGAGGGCCACGACATCGACGCCGAATTGGTCAATGCGATCATCGCCATGTCGGGCCAGCCGACCCTGGACGGAATCATCGCTCCCGAGGTGATCGAGCCGCCCAAGGTGATGATCCGCACCCGCAAGAAGACGATCGTGCCGCGCTCCAAGCAGCAGGCCGTCTATATGGAGGCGCTGAACCGGGACGACATGATCTTCGCGCTGGGCCCGGCGGGCACGGGCAAGACCTATGTCGCGGTCGCGCAGGCGGTGCAGCAGCTGATCAACGGCAGTGTCGACCGGCTGATCCTGTCGCGGCCGGCGGTCGAGGCGGGCGAGCGGCTCGGCTTCCTGCCGGGGGACATGAAGGAGAAGGTCGATCCCTATCTCCGCCCCCTGTACGACGCGCTCTACGACATGCTGCCGACCGAGCAGGTCGAGCGGCGGATCGCCTCGGGCGAGATCGAGATCGCGCCGATCGCCTTCATGCGCGGGCGCACGCTCAGCGACGCCTTCATCATCCTCGACGAGGCGCAAAACACCACGCCGCAGCAGATGAAGATGTTCCTGACGCGGTTCGGCATGCGCTCGCGGATGGTGATCTGCGGGGATCCCAACCAGACCGATTTGCCTAACGGCGTGACGTCGGGGCTGGCGGACGCGGTGTCGAAGCTGGAGGGGATCGAGAAGATCTCCATGGTGCGGTTCGGAGCCGGGGACGTGGTGCGGCATCCTTTGGTGGGCAGGATCGTCGAGGCCTATGAGGGGCCGGATCAGGCCTGATCCCCTCCCCCTCGAGGGGGAGGGTTAGGGTGGGGGTGTCGCGCGCGCGCGTTTAGCCTTCGCCACCGAGCCCCCTCCCCCTAGCCCCTCCCCGCCGGGGAGGGGGAGCGTGATAGAGCTTGCCAGTACATGCTTAGCCATTATGGCACCCGCCGCATGACGATCCTCGTTGACTCCGATGTCTCTGGCGACTGGGACAGCCAGACCGACTGGGCCGCGCTTGCGGAGCGGGCGGTGCGGGCGGCGGTGGAGCATAGCGACTGGCCCGGCCTCGCCGACACCGAGGTCTCCGTGAAGTTCACCTCCGACGACGAGGTGCGCGGGCTCAATGCGGGCTGGCGGGGGAAGGACAAGGCGACCAACGTGCTCTCCTTCCCCATGGCCGAGGAGGTCGAAGGGGCGCCGATGCTGGGCGATATCGTGCTTGCCGCCGGCGTCTGCACGCAGGAGGCGGCGGAGAAAAATGTGGCGGTCGAGAGCCATGCCACGCATCTGGTGGTGCATGGCACGCTGCATCTGCTAGGTTACGACCATGAAACCAGCGACGCGGACGCCGAGGCGATGGAGGAGATCGAGCGGCGGGCGCTCGCTTCGCTCGGCATTGCCGACCCTTATCGGATCATCGAGGTAGAACCCTAAACCCATGGAAGACGACAGTCCCGGCCAGCGCGAGGAAGGGCGCAGTTTCTGGGGAGGCCTGCGGGACCTCATCTTCGGCGGCGGCGGCGAGGCCACGCTCCGCGACCAGATCGAGGAGGCGATCGAGAATCGCGAGGGCGAGGAGCTGCGCCGCGGCGACCTTTCCCATGTCGAGCGCGAGATGCTGCTCAACATCCTCCATTTCGGCGAGAAGAATGCCGGCGACATCGCGGTGCCGCGCGGCGACATCTTCGCGGTGCCCGCCGATACCAGCTTCCCCGCTTTGATCGACGCCTTCGCCGAGGCGGGGCACAGCCGCATGCCGGTCTTCGAGGGCGGGCTGGACACGGTGATCGGCATGATCCACGTCAAGGACGTGTTCGCGGTGCAGACCGGCGCCGGGCCGGTGCCCGAGGATATTCGCAGCCTGATGCGGACGCCGCTCTACGTGCCGGAGAGCATGGGGGTGCTCGACCTGCTCGCCCGGATGCGCGCCGGGCGCACCCATCTCGCCATCGTCGTCGACGAGTTCGGCGGGACGGAAGGGCTGCTCACCATCGAGGATATCGTCGAGGAGATAGTCGGCGAGATCGAGGACGAGCATGACGAGGAATTGCCGGGCCTGCTCACTCTAGCCGAGGACGGCAGCTGGGACGCTGACGGGCGGGCCGAGCTCGAGGACGTGGCGGAAGCGATCGACGCGCGCCTTGGCGCGGTCGAGGAGGATGTCGACACGCTGGGAGGGCTCGCCTTCGTGCTGGCCGGCCGCGTGCCCGAGGCGGGCGAGACGCTGGCGCATCCGAGCGGCTGGAAGCTCGAGGTGACCGAGGCGGACACCAGGCGGGTGATGCGCCTGCGGCTGCATCCGCCCGAGCCCGCGGAAGCGGCGGATTGAGCCGGATGCCGATGCCAAAGCGCCCCGCCCTGCTGACCGCTTTTGCCGCGCTCGCCCTCGCCGCCGGCTGCGGCGACCGCGCGATCCTGCGCCCCGTCCAGTCGACCGGCGCCTATCCGCAGCTGCCCAAGCCCTTCTCGCCGGTGGTCCCGACGGTGAACATCGCCTCGGCCTGGGGCTGGCCGGCAGGCGCCATGCCGGTCGCGGCCGAGGGCCTCAGGGTCACGCAATTCGCGGACAATCTTGCCCATCCGCGCACCCTGCTGGTGCTGCCGAACGGCGACGTGCTGGTCACCGAGACCGCCTCGCCGGGCCCGGACCGCGGCCATGAGGGGCGTTCGCTGCGCGGCGCGCTCATGTACACCCTGACCAGCGAGGCCGGGGCGAACGTGCCGAGCGCGAACCGGATCATGCTGCTGCGCGACGCGGACGGGGACGGCGTCGCCGAGCTGCGCCTGCCCTATATCACCGAGGGGCTGCACTCGCCCTTCGGCATGGCCCTGATCGGGAACACGCTCTACGTCGCCAATGCGAACGCGCTCGTCGCCTATCCCTACGATCCGGCGGCGACCGGGATCAGCGCGGCGCCGCGCCAGGTCACCTGGCTGCCGGCGCAGCGCAACCTGCACTGGACGAAGAGCCTCGCCGCCGGACCGGACGGGATGCTTTATGTCGGCGTCGGCTCGAACTCGAACCGCGGCGAGAACGGGATGAACGAGGAGCGCGAGCGCGCCGCCATCTGGCGCGTCGACCCGCGCACCGGCCGGCACAGCCTCTACGCGACCGGGCTGCGCAACCCCGCGGCGATCGCGGTGCGGCCGGCCACGGGCGAGCTCTATGCGGCGGTGAACGAGCGCGACGGGCTCGGCAGCGACCTGGTGCCGGACTATCTGACGCGGGTGCGGGAGGGCGGCTTCTACGGCTGGCCCTGGTCCTATTTCGGGGGGCATATCGACACGCGGGTGCGGCCGCGGCGGCCCGACATGATGCGGCGTTCGCTGGTGCCGGACTATGCGCTCGGCGCCCATGTCGCGCCGCTCGGCATCGCCTTCAGCCAGGGCCAGCGGCTCGGGCCGCTCTATGCCAACGGCATCTTCGTCGGCCTGCACGGCTCGTGGAACCGCCGCCCGCTCGCCGGCTACAAGGTCGCCTTCGTGCGGCTGGAGAACGGGCGGCCGACCGGCGATCCGTTCGACGTGCTGGCGGGCTTCATCGACCCGACGAACCAGCGCGCCATGGGCCGGCCGGTGGGGGTCGCGGTGGCGCGGGACGGGTCCCTGCTCGTCGCGGACGATGTCGGCGGCCGGGTCTGGCGGGTCAGCGCCGCGCGCTAGCGCCGCGGAACCTCGGCGCGCTTCGAGACTTGTGAGGGCGAGCGGGGTCCGCTGGAGGCCCCTCATGGCCCGACTCTTTCGCGCTTTTGCCATCCTGCCCTTGCTCGCCCTCGCCGCCGGCTGCGGAGACCGGGCGCGGCTCGACCCCGCCCTGACCACGGGCCCGGCCCCGGAGCTGCCGCGGCCGGTGCAGCCGCTCATCCCGACCGTCCATGTCGCCCGCGCGATCGGCTGGCCCGAGGGCTTGACGCCCGTCGCCGCGCCCGGCCTCAGGGTCGCGGCCTTCGCCACCGGCCTCGCCCATCCGCGCTGGCTGCTCGTCTTGCCCAATGGCGACGTGCTGGTCGCCGAGAGCAACGCGCCGCCGCCCGCGCCGGGCTATGAGGATCACAGCATCAAGGCCTTCTTCTTCCGCATCTTCCAGCGCCGGGCCGGAGCGGGCGTGCCGAGCGCCAACCGCATCACCCTGCTGCGCGATGCGGACGGGGATGGAGTGGCGGAGATCAGGACGCCCTATCTGACCGGGCTGACCTCGCCCTTCGGCATGGCTTTGGTCGGCGACACGCTCTACGTCGCCAATGCGGATGCGCTCGTCGCCTTTCCCTACGATCCGGCGGCGACCAGCATCAGCGCGGCGCCGCGCCTGGTCACCGTCCTGCCGGCGCAGCGCAACCATCACTGGACCAAGTCGCTCGCGGTGAGCCCGGACGGGCGCCGCCTCTATGTCGGCGTCGGCTCCAATTCCAACGTCGCCGAGCATGGCATGGCCGAGGAGGAGGGCCGGGCCGCGGTCTGGGAGATAGACCCGGCGAGCGGCAGCCACCGGCTGTTTGCGACCGGCCTGCGCAATCCGGTGGGCATCGCCTTCCTGCCGGGGACGGACCAGCTCTGGGTGGTCGTCAACGAGCGCGACGAGCTGGGCAGCGACCTCGTCCCCGATTATCTGACCAGCGTCCGGCCGGGCGGCTTCTACGGCTGGCCTTATTCCTACTGGGGCCAGATCGTGGACCGCCGGCCGCGGCCGCCCCGCCCCGATCTCGTCGCCACCGCCATCACTCCCGATTATGCGCTGGGCAATCATGTCGCCCCGCTCGGCCTCGCCTTCAGCCAGGGGGCGCGGCTCGGGCCGGCCTATGCCAGCGGCGCGTTCATCGGCGAGCACGGCTCGTGGAACCGGCGCCCGGCAAGCGGCTACAAGGTCGTCTTCGTCCCCTTCGCCGGCGGCCGGCCGCAGGGCCAGCCGGTCGACGTGCTCACCGGCTTCGTCGACGCGCGGCGCCGGGCGATGGGCCGGCCGGTCGGCGTCCAGATCGCCCGCGACGGCGCCCTGCTCGTCGCGGACGATGTCGGCAATACGGTGTGGCGGGTGACGGCGGCGCGCTGACCCGTCGGGATGACTCCGTGTTGCGGGCGCGTTACGTACGCGTCATGACCTATGAGACGATCCGCTTCGACCTCTCCGACGCCGGCGTGGCGACGATCGCCTTCAACCGGCCGGACAGCCTGAACGCGCTCAACGCCGCGATGCTCGAGGAGCTGCGGGCGGCGGTGGAGAGCCTGCCCGGCTCGGGCGCGCGGGCGCTGCTGCTGACCGGCGAGGGCCGCGCCTTTTCGAGCGGCGCCGACCTCGCCAGCGGCGGCGGCCTGCCCGACGATGTCGGCGCGGCGCTGGAGGCCTGGTACAATCCTCTGGTCGAGGCCCTGTTCGCATTGCCCTTGCCGGTGGTGGCCGCGGTCAACGGCCCGGCCGCCGGCGCCGGCTGCTCGCTGGCGCTGGCCGCGGACCTCGTGATCGCCGGCCGCTCGGCCTATTTCCTGCAGGCCTTCATCAATATCGGCCTGATCCCCGATGCGGGGGCGACCTGGCTGCTGCCGCGCCTCGCCGGGCGGGCGCGGGCGATGGAGATGATGATGCTGGGTGAGCGCATCTCCGCGGAGCAGGCCTACGAATGGGGGATGATCAGCCGCGTCGTCGAGGACGAGGCGCTGGCCGCCGAGGGCGCGGCACTCGCCGCCAGGCTCGCGGCCGGGCCGACCGTCGCCTACGGCCTGCTCCGGGGGCTGGCGCGCAATGCCGGGCAGGCCTCGCTCGGCGAGGCGCTGGCCGCCGAGCGGGTCGCGCAGCGGGAGGCGGGCCGAACCGAGGATTTCAGGAAAGCGGTGTTCGCCTTCCTGCAGAAGCAGAAGCCGGAGTTCGAGGGGCGGTAGGGTGAGAGGGCTGGGCAGATAAGATGCTAGTCATCCCGGCGAAGGCCGGGACCCATGCACACCCTCCCATCAGATGAGGCGGCGTGGATCGCGCTTTCCCGGATATTCCGAGTTCATGGGTCCCGGCCTTCGCCGGGATGACTCTTTGTTACCGGGTGGCGTAGCGCAGGACCGGTTGTTCGATCTCCTCGTCGAGCAGCCAGGCCTCGGCTTCCCCGGGCTCGTCGAAGCAGCGGGCGTCGCGGCCGTCGAGCGCGCGCACGAGCTGGCTGCGGGCCAAAGTCGGGGCGGCGACGAAGGCGAGGCGGCGGGAGCGGAAGGCAGGGTCCGCCAGCATGTCGCGGAACGCGGCCACGCCCTCCTGCGACTGGATTTTCATGCCCCTGAGATCGTTCAGCGTGAGGTGGCGGTTGGGCGCGCAGCGCAGCTCGGCATGGGCGCGCCGCCGCGCTTCGAGAAAGGCATGGATGTCGGCGGGCGTGAACAGCCCGGCCATCTGGATCCGGACGAGGTCGCGCGACGGATCGACCTGGAAGGAGAAACTGGCGTTCATGCCCGCTGCCTAATCCTCACCCGCCTACCAATTCCCTAAGTCTGCCTGTGCGCTTTTCCGAAGGCCATGCCCTGCTAGCCGGCCTGCCGCAATTCCTGGACCGCCTGCTCGCCGGCGAAGAGCCAGGCTTCCGCGGATGCCAGGTCGGTGAAATAGCGCGTGTCGCACGAATTGATCGCCCGATTGGCCTGGCCGCGGGCCATGGCCGCGTCCACGACGATGGCGAGCTTGCGCGCCTTCTCCGCCGGCACGGCGAGACCCTGCTGGAAGGCCTGGATGACCTCCTGGGACTGGATCTTCATGCCCCTCAGGTCATTCAGCGTCATGTGGGCGTTGGCCGGCAGGCCGAGCGCGGCATGGGCCTTGCGCCGGGCATCGAAGAAGTCGGCGACATCCCTGAGTCCGTAAAAGCCGTGCATGCTGATCCGCACCAGCCCGCGATCCCGATCCAGGGTGAAGGTGAACTTGCTGCTCATGGGCGGCCGCTTAGCCGATTTGGCCTACCAATTTGCTAAGGCCGGGCGCGGCCGGGTTTGCCTCCGTCCGCGCCGCCGCATAAGGACGGGAGCATGGGAACGACGATCGAAGAGCTCGAACGGCGCCGGGCGGCGGCGCGCCTCGGCGGCGGCGAAAAAAGGATCGAGGCGCAGCATGCCAAGGGCCGGCTGACCGCGCGCGAGCGCCTCAGGGTCCTGCTCGATCAAGGCTCGTTCGAAGAATATGACATGTATGTCGAGCATAATTGCGTCGACTTCGGCATGGCGGACCAGGTCTTCCCCGGCGACGGCGTGGTCACCGGCTCGGGCACGATCAACGGCCGGCTCGTCTATGTCTTTGCGCAGGATTTCACCGTGTTCGGCGGGAGCCTCAGCGAACGGCACGCGCAGAAGATCTGCAAGGTCATGGACATGGCGATGAAGGTCGGCGCGCCCGTGATCGGCCTGAACGATTCAGGCGGTGCGCGCATTCAGGAGGGCGTCGCCAGCCTCGCCGGCTATGCCGAGGTCTTCCAGCGCAACGTGCTCGCCTCGGGCGTGGTGCCGCAGATCAGCCTGATCATGGGGCCCTGCGCCGGCGGCGCGGTCTATTCGCCGGCGATGACCGACTTCATCTTCATGGTGAAGGACTCCTCCTACATGTTCGTCACCGGGCCGGACGTGGTGAAGACGGTGACCAACGAGGTGGTGACCCAGGAGGAACTGGGCGGCGCGATCACCCATACGACCAAGAGCGGCGTCGCCGACGTCGCCTTCGAGAACGACATCGACGCGCTGCTGGCGACGCGCGATTTCTTCGACTTCCTGCCGCTCTCCAACCGCCACGACCTGCCCGAGCGGCCCTGCCACGATCCCTGGGACCGGCAGGAGGACAGCCTCGACACGTTGATCCCGGACAGCGCCAACAAGCCCTATGACATGCACGAGCTGATCCGGAAGGTGGTGGACGACGGCGACTTTTTCGAGCTGCAGCCGGCGCATGCCGCGAACATCATTGTGGGGTTCGGCCGGATCGAGGGGCGGACGGTCGGGGTCGTCGCCAACCAGCCGATGGTGCTGGCCGGGGTGCTCGACATCAAGAGTTCGAAGAAAGCGGGGCGGTTCGTGCGCTTCTGCGACGCCTTCGACATCCCGATCCTGACCTTCGTCGACGTGCCGGGCTTCCTCCCCGGCGTCGCGCAGGAGCATGAGGGGATCATCAAGAACGGCGCAAAATTGCTCTTCGCCTATGCCGAGGCGACGGTGCCCAAGATCACCGTGATCACCCGCAAGGCCTATGGCGGCGCCTATGACGTGATGGCGTCGAAGCATCTGCGCGGCGACCTCAATTATGCCTGGCCGACCGCGGAGATCGCGGTGATGGGGGCGAAGGGGGCGGTGGAGATCATCTTCCGCAAGGATATCGGCGACCCGGAGAAGATCGCCGAGCGGACGGCGGAATATGAGGCAAGGTTCGCCAATCCGTTCGTGGCGGCCTCGAAGGGCTTCATCGACGAGGTGATCATGCCGCACTCCACAAGGCGGCGGATCGCTTTGGGCTTAAGGAAACTCAGGAACAAGCAGCTCGAAAATCCCTGGAAGAAGCACGACAATATCCCGCTCTAGAGGAGGTTCGTCATGAGATCCGAAACGACTCCCTTCTGGGTGACGACGATCTGGGCTTTGGGCTTCTTCATGCTGCTCGCCGCCGGGATCGCCCTCTACAAGGGCGAGGTGAAAATCACGCGCAACACCAGCTACAGCAGGGCGGAACAGCCGGAAGCTTTCTGGGGCTGGGTGGGCTCCTACCTCGCGATCGGGGCCGTCGCGTTTATCTGGGGCACGCTGCACTTCGGACCGGGCGGCTGACGGCGATCGCATGACCTTCCAGGGCGAGAATTTCTTCGTCGGGCTGGTGGCGCTGGCGCTGCTGCCGGTGGTGGGCTGGCGGATCTGGCGGGGGATCAGATACGGGCAGCTGCCGGTCTACAAGACGCGGGTCGACCGCGACGTGGGGGCGGCGAAGTTCAACACCCTGCTCGCACTCCACATCCTCGTCTTCCTGCTGATCGCGGTGATCGCCGTCGACCTGCTGTTCGGCCTCGGCCTCAAGGAAAGGTTGTTGTGAGCGTGATCCGGATCGCCGCAGCGGTGATCGTGGCGGCGGACGGGCGGATGCTGCTGGTGCGCAAGCGCGGGACCGCCGCGTTCATGCTGGCGGGCGGCAAGATCGATGCGGGCGAGTCCGCCCTCGAGGCGCTGCGGCGGGAGATTGCGGAGGAGCTGGGCTGCGGGATCGGCGCCCAGGTGACGCCGCTCGGCAGGTTCAGCGCGCCGGCGGCGTTCGAGGCCGGGCATATCGTCGAGGCGGACCTGTTCGCGGTCGCGCTGGACGGCGAGATCCGGCTTGCCGCCGAGATCGAGGAGGTGGCGTGGCACGATCCGCACGACCTCGACTCCCGCCCGCTCGCCCAGCTGGCGCGGACGCATGCGCTGCCGCTGGCGCGGAGGCTCGGGCAGTAAGGGGAAGTGACCGGTCATCCGGTTAGACTTCCTTTGCCTTTTCGGGCGAAGATAGCGGGTATGATGCCGAAAAAGCCTATCAAACCGCTCGGCATAGCGGTCATCGCCCTTGCCATCCTCTGGTTCCTGGCGGCGGTGTTCGCAGCGCGATATCTGGCGGCCTGGCTCTACGCGGTCGACATCCCGGACCGCGAGCAGATCAGGACGGCGAGGGCGGTCATCGCCGCGCCCTTTGCCGTGCCCTTTCTCCTCGCCACGCTCTGGCTCTACTGGAACCAGCGGCGCGAGGACAAGGCGATACGCCGGCGGCGCTGGTTCGCCGCCAAACTCGCCGATCCGAGCCACGAACTGAGGCTGGACAGGGAGCGCCGGGACGTGGATTGAGCGCTCCTGCCATTTGCGGGAGCGTGACATGCCCATCGGCCGCCTGAACCATGTCGGGGTCGCCACCCCTTCGATCGAGAAGAGCGTCGCGCTTTATCGCGACCTGCTGGGGGCGACGAAGATCCATGAACCGTTCGACCTGCCGCCGCAGGGGGTCCGGGTCTGCTTCGTCGATATGCCGAACAGCCAGATCGAGCTGATCGAGCCATTGGGCGAGGCCTCGCCGCTGCACAATTTCCTCGCGAAGAATCCGGCGGGCGGGCAGCATCATGTCTGCTTCGAGGTGCCGGACATCCACGAGGCGAAGGCGGAGATGGACGCGAAGGGCGCGAAAGTGCTTGGCGAGCCGCGCATCGGCGCGCATGGCACGCCGGTGATCTTCGTCCATCCGAAGGATATGGGCGGGGTGCTGGTTGAACTGATGGAGACGCCGAAGGGTGAGCATTAGCGTCGTGCTCCGGCGAAGGCCGGAGCCTTGGGTCACAGGGTGCGGCCTCTTTCGGCCAGCGCTCCGGCCTTCGCCGGAGCACGATGGTGGCTGACAAGAAACCCGCCAGGGCCGACTGGGAGGCGGCTGCCGCGAAAGAGGTGAAGGGCAAGGACCTCGTCTGGCGGACGCCGGAGGGGATCGCGGTGCGGCCGCTCTACACCGCCGAGGATGCGGAGGGGCTCGACCCCGGTTTGCCCGGCTTCGCGCCGTTCACGCGGGGCCCCTATGCGTCGATGTATACCGGCCGGCCGTGGACGATCCGCCAATATGCGGGCTTCTCGACCGCCGAGGAGTCGAACGCCTTCTACCGCCGCAACCTCGCCGCCGGGCAGAAGGGGCTCAGCGTCGCCTTCGATCTGGCCACCCACCGGGGCTATGACAGCGACCATCCGCGCGTGGTCGGCGACGTCGGCAAGGCGGGGGTGGCGATCGACACGCTGGCGGACATGCAATTGCTGTTCGACGGCATCCCGCTCGGCGAGATGAGCGTGTCGATGACGATGAACGGCGCGGTGCTGCCGGTCATGGCCTTCTACATCGTCGCCGCGGAGGAGCAGGGCGTCAGTCAGGCGCAGCTGACCGGCACGATCCAGAACGACATCCTCAAGGAGTTCGCGGTCCGCAACACCTATATCTACCCGCCCGAACCCTCGATGCGGATCGTCGCGGACATCATCCAATATTGCTCGGCGCACATGCCGAAGTTCAACTCGATCTCGATCAGCGGCTATCACATGCACGAGGCGGGGGCGACGGCGGTGCAGGAGCTGGCGTTCACGCTGGCCGACGGCATGGACTATGTGCGGGCGGCGCGGGCCAAGGGGCTGGACGTGGATGCGTTTGCCCCAAGACTCTCCTTCTTCTTCGGCATCGGCATGAACTTCTTCATGGAGGTGGCGAAGCTGAGGGCGGCGCGGCTGCTCTGGTGGCGGATCATGGAGGGGTTCGGGGCGAAGGCCGAGAAGTCCAAGATGCTGCGGACGCACTGCCAGACCTCGGGCGTGTCGCTGACCGAGCAGGACCCGTACAACAATGTGATCCGCACCACGCTGGAGGCGCTGGCGGCAGTGCTGGGCGGGACGCAGAGCCTGCACACCAACAGCCTGGACGAGGCGGTGGCGCTGCCGACAGACTTCTCCGCCCGGATCGCGCGCAACACGCAGCTGGTGATCGCCGAGGAGAGCGGGATCGCCAATGTCGCCGATCCGCTCGGGGGCTCTTATTATGTCGAGAGCCTGACCAACGAGCTGGCCGAGAAGGCCTGGGCCCTGATCCAGGAGGTGGAGGGCCTCGGCGGGATGACCAATGCGGTCGCGCAGGGCATGCCGAAACGGATGATCGAGGAGGCCGCCGCCGCGCGCGCCGCCCGGGTCGACCGGGGCGAAACGGTGATCGTCGGCGTCAACCGCTACCGCAAAGCGGAGGAGGATCATCTCGACATCCTCGAGGTTGACAATGCGAAGGTCCGGGCGGGGCAGATAGCGCGGCTGAAGGCGACGCGGGCGGAGCGGAACGAGGCGAAGGCGGAGGCCGCGCTGCAGGCGCTGACCGATGGGGCGAAGGGCGAGGCGAACCTGCTGGCGCTCTCCGTGGAGGCGGCGCGGGCCCGTTGCACTTTGGGCGAGATCAGCCTGGCGCTGGAGGAGGCGTTCGGCCGCTACGGCACGGTGCCGACGCCGGTGCAGGGCATTTACGGCGGGGCCTGGGCGGACGATCCGGCCTGGGACCGGGCGCGGCACGGCGTCGGCGCAGTCGGCAACCGGCTCGGGCGCAAGCCGCGTATGCTGGTCGCCAAGATGGGGCAGGACGGGCATGACCGCGGCGCCAACCTCGTCTCCTCCGCTTTCGCCGATCTCGGCTTCGAGGTGGTGCCGGGTCCGCTCTTCCAGACCCCCGAGGAAAGCGCCCGGCTCGCGGTGGAGAAGGATGTCGACGTCGTCGGCGCCTCCAGCCTCGCCGCGGGCCACAAGACCCTGGTGCCGGAGCTGATCGGCCATTTGCGGGAGATGGGCCGGCCCGACATCAAGGTCGTGGTCGGCGGCGTCATCCCGGCTCAGGACTACGACATGCTCCGCGAGGCCGGGGTGCAGGCGATCTTCGGGCCGGGCACGAACCTGGTGGAAGCGGCGGGGGAAGTGTTGAAGCTTCTGGGGCACAACCTGCCGCCGCTGGAAGAGGCTGCCGAATGATCGGATTGCTGGTCTTCCTCGCCGCCCAGAGCGCTGCGGCGGCACCCGAACGCGCCTACGACATCCGCACCTTCGACCAGGCCTGGCAGGATTTCGAGCGATTTTGCGTGGCGCCGCTGCCGAGCCCGCGGCGCTTCGCAGCCGCCATGGACAGCGCGGGTATTCACTGGCGCCGCGTGCCACGGACGCCGGAGCAGATATGGGGCTCGGGCAACGAATGGCGCTCGAGCATCGGTGAGATCACCTACCACTACACGCCGGACATCGTGCACGTGATCGGCGGCCCGGCCTGTCACCTCGAATTCCGGACCGATGCCGCCTATCGGCATGACGAGGCCGCCGCCCTGGTCGAGCGACGGCTCGGTCTGCCGCGCGGCACGGACAGCGGCGGGCGGCGCGCGATGCAAATGCGTTGGGAAATGCGTCGCGCCGATGGCATGGACATCCGCGTCTTTCTCAGCTCGAACATCGCAGTTCCCGGCGGGACCGGGGCAAGACTCTCCATATCGCGGCGTAACCTGGCGCCGCTTCCGCGGGAAATGACCGGACGATGATGCGTACAGACTGGACCCGCGGCGAGATAGCCGCGCTGTTCGAGCGACCGCTCCTCGACCTGCTCTGGCAGGCGCAGCAGGTGCATCGGCGGCATCATGCGCCGAACGAGGTGCAGCTCTCCACCCTGCTCAGCATCAAGACCGGCGGCTGCCCGGAAGATTGCGGCTATTGCTCGCAGTCGGCGCACGCGAAGACGGGGCTGAAGGCCGAGAAGCTGATGGATGTGGACGCCGTGCTCGCTTCCGCCGCCGAGGCGAAGGCGGCGGGGTCGGGGCGGTTCTGCATGGGCGCGGCCTGGCGCGAGCCCAAGGACCGGGACATGGACGCGCTCTGCGAGATGGTCGCGGGCGTGAAGGCGATGGGGCTGGAGACCTGCATGACCTTGGGCATGCTGACGCAAGGACAGGCGGACCGGCTCGCGGCGGCGGGGCTCGATTATTACAATCACAATCTCGACACCTCGCCCGAACATTATGGCGCGATCATCACCACCCGGACCTGGCAGGAGCGGCTCGACACGCTGGAGGCCGTGCGCGCCTCGGGCATGGCGGTCTGCTGCGGCGGCATCGTCGGCATGGGCGAGACGCGCGAGGACCGGGTCGGCTTCCTCCATGCCCTGGCCACCCTCCCCGCCCATCCGGAGAGCGTGCCGATCAACGCTTTGGTGCCGGTAAAGGGGACCGTGCTCGGCGACATGCTGGCGGGGACGCCGCTGGCGAAGATCGACGACATCGAGTTCGTCCGCACCGTCGCGGTGGCGCGGATCACCATGCCGCGCTCGATGGTCCGCCTCTCCGCGGGGCGCGAGAGCATGAGCGAGTCGACGCAGGCGCTCTGCTTCCTCGCCGGCGCGAACTCGATCTTCACCGGCGACAAATTGCTGACCACGCCCAATGCGGGCGACAATGCCGATGCGGCGCTCTTCGCGAAGCTCGGGCTGGTGGCGATGACGAGCGAGGAACCGGCCCGGGTGGCGGCGGAATGAGTCTGGCCGCGCTCATGCTCGTCTTGCAGGTCGACCCTGTCGGGCCGCCGCTCGATGCCCAGACCGTGAGCGAGGGCTTCCAGACGATTTGCGTCCGGCACGTGACCGATCCGGCGGCGTTGCGCGCGGCCCTGCGCCGCTCCCCGCTTCGCTTCGTGCGGGCTGCGAACGAGGGGCGGTTCGAGGTCTACCGGGCGGGCGGCGCGACCGTGCGCTTCGAGCCCGGTACGGGCTGCGCGTTCGACGCGCGTCTGGCCAGCCGAAGCGAGGCCGACCGTGCCATCGCCCAGGTGTCGAGGACGAACCGAAGGCCGATACCGCCGGGCGCGGTGAACCATCCCGGCACCGCCGCCCGTTACCGGTGGGAGCCGGAAGCCGCCAGCCGGGTCGGCCTTGCTGCCTCGATCGATTGGGGGCGTCTCGGCGCCCCCGACCGGACGCCGGCAACCATCTCCCTCTGGGCATATCGGAGGTCCGAACCATGAGCATTGCCCTGCCCCTTGCCCTGTTGCTCGCCGCGCAGGATCCCGCCTGGAATTGCGACAATCCGCAGGCGCAGCAGGAGATGAACTATTGCGCGGCGCAGGATGCGGAGCGGGCCGATGCCGAGCTCAACAGCGTCTACCGCACCGCGATCGAACGGGCGCGCGCGGCCGACCGCGAATATGCGGGCCTCGCCGACGGCGGCGGCGGCCCGAGTGACGGCGGGCCCGGCGAGGAGGCGACCCTGCGCGAGGCGCAGCGCGCCTGGGTGAGCTTCCGCGACGCCCATTGCCGGCTGGAGAGCTTCGAGGCGCGGGGCGGGACGATGCAGCCGATGCTCGACAGCGGCTGCAAGGCCACCCTCACCCGCGCCCGCACCGCGGAGCTGCGCGGCCCCAATCCCGATTGCCCGGAAAATCCCGAGCCCGCGCAGCTCATGCAGTGCCTCGAGCGCGGGCTGACGCGCGCCGATGCGGCGCTGAACCGGCAGTGGCAGGAGGCGTTGACGGCGCTGCCCAACAGCGCGGAGCAGCTGCGCACCGCACAGCGTGCCTGGCTCGCCTATCGCGACGCCCATTGCGCGGTCGCGATTCCCGCCGTGGCCAGCGTGGAGACGCAGAATCTGGAGGGCGTGCTCTGCCGCACCCGGCTGACCGAGGCGCGGACGCGCGAGCTCGCCGACCTCGCCGCGATGGGCGAATGATGTTCAGGAAGATCCTGATCGCGAACCGGGGCGAGATTGCCTGCCGCGTCATCCGGACGGCGCGGAAGATGGGGATCGCCACGGTGGCGGTCTATTCGGACGCCGACGCGCGGGCGCCGCATGTGCTGATGGCCGACGAGCGCGTCCGGCTCGGGCCGCCGCCCGCGTCGGAGAGCTATCTCAACGCCGAATTGATCATCGACGCCTGCCGCGCGACCGGGGCCGAGGCGGTGCATCCGGGCTATGGCTTCCTTTCGGAGCGGGAGAGCTTCGCGCGGGCGCTGGCCGAGGCGGGGATCGCCTTCATCGGGCCGCCGCCCGAGGCGATCGCCGCGATGGGCGACAAGATCCAGTCGAAGAAGCTGGCCAAGGAGGCCGGGGTCAACGTCGTCCCCGGCTATCTGGGCGAGATCGCCGACACGGACGAGGCCGTCCGCATCGCCGGCGAGATCGGCTATCCGGTGATGATGAAGGCCTCGGCCGGCGGCGGCGGCAAGGGCATGCGCCTTGCCTGGTCCGAGCAGGACGTGCGCGAGGGCTTCGAGGCGACCAGGCGCGAGGGCCTGGCCAGCTTCGGCGACGACCGCGTCTTCATCGAGAAGTTCATCGAGCAGCCGCGCCATATCGAGATCCAGGTGCTCGGCGACCAGCACGGCAACATCCTCTATCTGGGCGAGCGCGAATGCTCGGTGCAGCGGCGCCACCAGAAGGTGGTCGAGGAAGCGCCCTCCCCCTTCGTCACGCCGGAGATGCGCAAGGCGATGGGCGAGCAGGCGGTCGCGCTGGCGCGGGCCGTCGGCTATTATTCGGCGGGCACGGTGGAGCTGATCGTCTCCGGCGCCGACAAGACCGGCCAGGGCTTCTACTTCCTCGAGATGAACACGCGCCTCCAGGTCGAGCATCCGGTGACCGAGCAGGTGACCGGGCTCGACCTGGTCGAGCAGATGATCCGCATCGCGGCGGGCGAGCGGCTCGGCTTCGGCCAGAGCGCGGTCGCGATGCTCGGCTGGTCGGTCGAGACCCGCATCTATGCCGAGGATCCCTATCGCGGCTTCCTGCCCTCGACGGGCCGGCTCGTCCGCTACCGCCCGCCGGCGGAGAAAAGCGGCGTGCGCGTCGACGACGGCGTCGCCGAGGGCGGCGAGGTTTCGATGTTCTACGATCCGATGATCGCGAAATTGATCACCAGCGGCGCGACGCGCGAGGAGGCGATCGACCGGCAGATCGAGGCGCTGGACGGCTTCCGCATCGAGGGGATCGGCCACAATGTCGATTTCCTCTCCGCGCTGATGCAGCATCCGCGCTTCCGCGCCGGCGAACTCACCACCGGCTTCATCGCCGAGGAATATCCGGAAGGGTTCCGGGGCGCGCCCGCGGACGAGAGCCTGATCGAGGACCTGGCGCTGATGGCCGGGATGATCGGCAACGCGATGGACCTCCAGGCCGGCAGCGTCAGCGATACCCTGAACGGCAGCGTGACCCCGCCCGAGGAGCGCGTCGTCCGCCTCGCGGGCGCCGAACATGCGGTGCGCTTCGACCGCTTCGACGGCGGGCTGATCGGCTATGTGGACGGGGGCACCGGCCGCGAGGTGATCGGCGAGTGGCAGCCCGGCAGCGCCCTGTTCACGGCGCGGATCGACGACCGCAAGCGCATCGTCCAGGTCGCCCGCAAGGGGCGGCAGTGGCGGCTCACCACGCGCGGCGCCTCCCATCTCGTCGACGTGCTGCCCAGGCATGTCGCCCTGCTCTCGCGCCATATGATCGAGAAGGTGCCGCCGGACCTGTCGCGCTTCCTGATCTGCCCGATGCCGGGCCTGCTCACCCGGCTCGACGTCGGCGCGGGCGACAAAGTCGAGGCCGGCCAGCCACTCGCCGTGGTCGAGGCGATGAAGATGGAGAATATCCTCCGCGCCGAGAAGGCGGGCGTCGTGAAGGCGGTCAATGCGAAGCCCGGCGACAGCCTTGCGGTGGACGCCGTGATCCTGGAGTTCGAATAGGGCCTGTTACCGGAACGGCACAGTAACGAGCTATTTCGCCCCTCCCCGCAACGATTTGGAAGGAAAGCGGTTCTGGCGACCATGACGAAGCCCATGCACCCGCTCCGCCCGGCCGCGCTGATCGGCGCCGCCGCCTTCGCCCTCCTTGCCGCCGGCCCCGCCGCTGCCCAGCGCACAGTGACGCTCGGCATCGGCGCCCAGACCTATCCCAAATATCCGGGCGGCGACAATTACGGGATCAGCCCGTTTCCGATCTTCGACCTGCGCCGTCCCGATCAGCCGATCACCTACGAATCCGCGGACGACGGCGCCGGCTTCGGCATCCTCGGCCGCGACAGCGTGATCAATTTCGGGCCGGCGATCCGCTTCCAGAACAAGCGCGAGGAGGACGATGTCGGGGCCGCGGTCGGCGATGTCGGCTTCACCGTCGAGGTGGGCGGCTTCGTCGAGGTGCTGCCCTCGCGCAACTTCCGGATCCGGGCCGAGCTGCGCAAGGGCCTCGGCGGCCACCGGGCGCTGACCGGCAGCCTCGGCGCCGACGTCATCTTCCGCGACGACCAGAATTACATCTTCTCGATCGGGCCGCGCGTGCGCTGGGCGGACAACAAATATCATGACCGCTATTTCGGCGTGACCCCGGCCGTCGCCGGCGCGACCGGCCTCGCCGCGCTCGATCCGGACGGCGGCATCTATGCGGTCGGCGGCATCGCCAATTTCACCCACCGGCTCGGCCGCAACTGGGGCGTCCAGGCCTATGCCGGCTATGACCGGCTGGTCGGCGACGCCGCGGACAGCCCGATCGTCCGCACCTTCGGCTCGCGCGACCAGTTTTCGGGGGGCGCGGGGCTGTGGATCGAGTTCAACGTCGGCGGCGGTTCACGCTGACCGCTCAACGGAATGAAGCACTGAAATAGTCATCCCGGCGGAACCGGGACCCATGAACACCATGGGAAGAGTTGAGGCCGGAGCGGCAGGCGCGTTTCCGGAGAGCACAGCGTTCATGGGTCCCGGCTTTCGCCGGGATGACTCCTGAAAATCTCCCCGGCCGCAGTCAGTCGTTCGTCCGTCCCAGATCGTCGGGCGGTTCGGCTTCGGCGGTCCCGGCGTCATTCTCGACATCGCCTTCGACCGTGCTTTCGCCGGCCAGCAATTGCGCGTCCTCGGAGCCGCGCTGGCCGAACAGGCCCTTCGACTGGCCGATGCCCGGATTCTGGTCGAGATCGTCGGGCAGCTGCGCTTCCTCCTGCTTGTCCGCGGGGACTCGGGGATCGGTCATCGTCTCTCTCCTCGTCGGTTCAACGCATCGGCCTTTGACTTCGCTCCCCAAGCCGTGGTGAGGAAAGATATGCGCCTGCTCCTTCCCCTGCTCGCCCTTCTCCTCTTCGCCGCGCCGGCCCAGGCCCAGCTCTCGGGCGAGGAAAGGCGGATGGCGGCGGCGGTGGACGCGGAGCAGGACCGGACGATCGCCCTGCTCGAGCGGCTGGTGAACCAGAATAGCGGCTCGCTGAACCTCGAGGGGGTGCGCGCGGTCGGGGAAATGATGCGGGCCGAGCTGGAGCCGCTGGGCTTCACCGTCCGCTGGGCCGACATGCGCGAGACCGGCCGCGCCGGCCATCTGATCGCCACCCATCCGGGGCGCGGCCGCAACGTCCTGCTCATCGCCCATCTCGACACGGTGTTCGAGCCGGACAGCCCGTTCCAGCGCTTCACCCGGCAGGGCAATCGCGCGACGGGGCCCGGCGTCGGCGACGACAAAGGCGGCATGGTCGTGATCGTCGCGGCGCTGCGCGCGATGCAGGCGGCGGGGACGCTGCGCAATGCCAATATCACCATCGTCCTCACCGGCGACGAGGAACGGACCGGCTCGCCGATCGCCGTCGCCCGGCGCGACCTGATCGAGGCCGGGCGCGTCGCCGACTTCGCGCTGGAATTCGAGAATCTGGCCCGCAACGACGGCCGCGACATGGGCTCGATCGCCCGGCGCAGCTCGACCAACTGGACGCTGACCGCGCGCGGCCGCACCGGCCACAGCTCGGGCGTCTGCGGCGAGACTATGGGCTGCGGCGCGATCTACGAGCTGGTCCGGATCCTCGACGCCTTCCGCCGCGAGCTGCCCGAGCCCAACCTGACCTACAATGTCGGGGTGATGGCGGGCGGCACGCCGGCGGCGCTTGACGAGACCGGCTTCCGCGCCAGCGCCTCGGGCAAGACCAACGTCGTCGCCGCCGCCGCCGTCGCCCGCGGCGACCTGAGGAGCCTGACGCCCGAGCAGGATGCGCGCGTCCGGGCGCAGATGCAGGCGATCGTCGCGCAGCATCTGCCCAACACCAGCGCCGAATTGGTCTTCGGCGAGGACGGCTATCCGCCGATGGCGCCGACCGAGGGCAACCGCGCCTTGCTCGCCCGGCTCAACGGCGTGAACCGCGACCTGGGGCTCCCCGAAATGCCCGAGCTCGACCCGTCACGGCGCGGCGCCGCCGATTCCGCCTTCGTCGCCGCGGACGTGGACACGCTTGCGGGACTCGGCGCCGCGGGCGGGGGCAGCCATGCCGAGGGCGAGTGGGTCGACCTCGAGTCCCTGCCCCGCCAGGCCAAGCGCGCCGCGATCCTGATCACCCGGCTGACGCGGGAGCGAAGGCGTTGAATCTGCACGGGCTTGCGCTGGGTGTATTATTCATGTAAGTCACCTGTCGTCATTCAGGGGACCATGACATGCGAACATCCATGCTTTTGCTCGCCGCCGCCGGCTTCGCGCTCGCCGCCTCCGGCGCCTGCGCCCAGCCGGCGCCCTCGCCCGCCGCGGCAACCCAGGTGGACACGAGGCGCTTCGCCGCCGATTTCGACGCCTTCCTGACCGGGCTGGTGGGAGGCTTCCCGGACCTGCCTTCGCTGAGCGTGGTGGTCACGCGGAGCGACGGCACCATCTACGCACGGAGCTTCGGCCGGGCCGACCTGGCCTCGGGCCGGGCGGCGACGCCGGACACGCTCTACTACATCGCCTCCACGACCAAGAGCTTCCTCGGCCTCGCCATGGCGGCGATGGATGCGCGCGGCGAGATCGACCTGGACTGGACTCTGGCCGAGCTCGCCCCGGACGTCCGCTTCGCGCCCGAGCTCCACGCCGACCGGGTGACCCTGCGCCACCTGCTCAGCCACACGCACGGGCTGACCGGCACCGGCATCGCCTTCCGCCTCGCCTATACGGGCGAGCACGACCAGGCGACGCTCTGGCGGCAACTGGCGCGGCTGCAGCCCAACCGGGAGGCGCCGCTCGGCACCTATCGCTACACCAATCTCGGCTACAATATCGCCGCCTTGCTGATCGAGCGGCGGACCGGCCGGCGCTGGCAGGACATGATCGAGCGCGAGGTACTGGTGCCGCTGCGCATGACCCACAGCCTGACCCAGGGCACGGACCGGGCGCGGCGCCGCCTGCCCTTCGCCCTGCCCTATACGACGATGACCGCGTCCGGCGCGGCGCCCATCTATCTGGTCAAGCATGACGACACGATGCAGTCGGCCGGCGGCATGTTCGCCAGCGCGAACGACATCGCCCGCTTCCTCGCCGCGCAGCTCGCCGCGGAACGGGGCCGCGGCACCGGCCGCCTGCCCGCGTCGGTGATCGCCGGCACCCACCGGCCGATCGCGACCTTCGACGACCGCCGCGACGTCTTCCCCGCCACGGGCTACGGCCTCGGCTGGCTGTCGGGCGAGGTGGACGGCGCGATGCTCTATTTCCACTTCGGCGGCTTCCCGGGGGCGCGGGCGCACATGTCGTTCATGCCGGCGCGGGACGTCGGCGTGGTCGCCCTGGCCAATGACGACGGCATCGGCGTCCCGATCGCCGACCTCGCCGCCAAATATGCCTATACCTGGTTCGCCCGGGGCCGCGAGGCGGCGGCGGCGAGCGGCGCGCAATGGACCGAGCGCTTCAGGCAGCAATTCACCCGGATCCGCGCCGGCGTCGCCACCGCGCGGGCCGAGCAGGCGGCCCGGCCCTGGCGCCTGTCGCTGCCGATCGCCGCCTATACCGGGCGCTATTGCAACGAGGATTACGGCACGATCACCATCTCCGACCATAATGGCCGGCCGGCCATGGCGATGGGCCGGCTGCGCGCCGATGCCGGCCCGTTCGACCGGCCGGAGACGGTGCGGATGGAGGCCATTCCCGGGGAGGGCCGGCTGCTCAGCTTCGACCTGGCCGGGGGCCGTGCCACCGCGCTGACCTATGACGGCGACCGCTACCTGCGCTGTCCCTGAGTCGCGCCCGGGCGCGGATAATGGCTCCAGCGCAGCGGGCCGAGCGCTGCAAGCGCGCGCTGGAAGGCCGGCGCACCGGCGCCCCCGCCGAACCAGGCCTGGAGGAAGCCGGGCTGCAGCCCCGAGGCGGTGAAGCGCTGGAAGACGTGATCGTCGTCGAGCAGCAGCAGGGTGCTGCCGCGGGTGAGGCCATTGAGGCCGATCTGGGTCCGATAGTCGCACGTATGGTCGTGCCGCGCGGCGACCTGCAGGACCTCGCAGCGCTGGGTGCGGAGCCGCTCCCACGCCGTCGCCGGCACCACGGGCCGATAAGGAGGATCGGCCAGCGGCGCGGCATAATAAAAGAGCGCTTCAAGGCTGGGCCGAAGCGGCCCCCCGCCACCGCGGGGATCGGCCTGGGGCGCGGCAAATTCATAGACTCGCGTCGCCGCGCCGACCCCTTCCAGCGTCGTGCGGGTCTGCTCGATCGCGTCGATCTGGTAGCGGGCGCGCATCGCCGCCACCTCGGCCCCGTCGCCCTGGAGGAAGGCGCGCACCGCGGCCAGCCGCGCCGCCGGCAGCGCCTCCAGCGGCTCGAAGAAATTCTGCCGCTGAAGCACCAGGACGAGATTGCGGCGCTGCGCGGGATGCTGGCCGAGCCAGGTCATCAGCTCGGTTGCCGTGCCCGGCTCGGCGCCGGAAAATTCCTCCCAGAAGCGGTCCGCGCTGACCCCCCAGCGGACGTCCAGCTCGGCATTCACCGCCGCCTGCACATAGACCCGCGCTTCCAGCTCCGGCCGCAGCGCCAGCAGCTGGAAGATGAGATAGGCGCCGCCCGACCGGCCGTAGAGACAGAGCTCGCGCGGGCCGAGCGACAGCCGCCGGATGACCGTCTCGATGTCGCGCGCCCATTGCCGCCAGTTGAGCAGCCGGTAGGCCGTCGACCAGTCGATCTCGCCCTGGTCCCTGATCAGCCGGTCGAGTGCAGGGGCGCGACTGCGCCCGAGGATCGTAAGGACGTTCAGCTCGTTGCCGAACAGCTCGCGCTGCAGCCGCTGCGCGCCGCCCGGACGGACATAATATTGCTGCGCATCGGCGACCACCAGGACGGTCCGCCGTCCCGCCCGCCGCGGCGCGCCCCACTCGCAGCGCAGCGGAAAGTCGCCCGCCCCGGGTCGATCATGATCGATGGGAACTTCAAGCTCGACCGTCAGCGGCGGCGCGGCCTCCGATGCCTGGCCGAAGGCGCGGCCGGAAAAGGCCGCGAGTACGCCGGCCAAGGCCGCGCGGCGGGTCACGATCATCCTTCACTCCGTCGTTCGATTCGGAGAGATCGATGCTACACTTGTAGCAGTCCTGCAAGCGGGAAGGACGTCTAACCGTCTGGAACGGCACAGGGACCGGCGCCTGCCCCTTCAGTTCGAGCCGGCCGGCGATGGCACGACATAGCGGCGGAAGCGGCGCATCGCATCATCGACATAGTGGCGCGAGAGGCGCCGTTCGGCCGCGGCGAGCGGGGGATTCCACCCGAGCCGCGCGCTGAGGCGCCGCGTCCAGGAGAAAGCGCGCTTGGACCAGTTCGGCTGGGCGGATTCCGCCTCGGCCATGACCCCCCAGCCCGAAAAGCCGATCCGCGTCAGCGCGGCGCGGACGGCGGGCCAGTCGATATCGCCCTCGCCGACGCGGACGATCTGGTAGCGCCTCAGATGGAGCCAGTGGCGGAGGTCCTTGAGGTGGAGGCTGGCGGCGCAGCGGCCGGCAATATCGAGCCAGCCCTCGGGGCGGCCGAAAATGACATTGCCCAGATCCAGGCAGAGCCGCACGCCCGGCGAGGCGAAGGACTCGATGTAGCGGGCGCAGTCACAGGGGCTGAGCAGGAAGCCGTTCCAGACATTCTCGACGACGAGGACAATGCCGAGCCGCTCGGCCTCGGGCAGGATCGCGCGGACGATCACGTCGCGCGAGCGGCGGTCCACCTCGTCATAGCTGGCGTCGGCGCCGACGACGCCGGGGATCAGCAGCATCGCGCCGGCGCCCATGACGTGAGCGGCCTCCAGCGCCGCCAGCGTGGCGGCGATCCCGGCATCGCGGACCGCCGGCTCCGGGCTGGTGAGCGGCTTGCGATAATTCTCCCAGCAATGGACGGAATGGATGATGATGCCGGCCGCGTCCGCGGCCTGGCGCAGCGCCGCCGCCGGGCCGTCGCCGACCTCGAGCTCGATGCCCTCGAAGCCGGCCTCCTGTGCGATCCGCATCCGGGCCTGGAAAGGCAGGGATTGCGGCAGGCAGCTCAGCCGGATGGAGGGCCGGATCGCTATTTCGGCACCCGCTTCGCGGTCAGCAGATAATTGAGCGAGAGATCCTCGCCGAGCGTGAAGCCGCGCGTCAGGCTGAAGCCGAGGCCGGTGACGTCGACCACCTCCAGCCCGGCGGCGGCCACCATCGCCCTGAGCTCGTCCGGCGCGACGAACCGGTTCCAGTCGTGCGTGCCCCTGGGAATCCGGCCGAGCCCCTCGGCGAGGTCGACGAGCAGCAGCTTCGACCACATTGTCCGGGCGGGCGTCGACAGGATCAGCAGCCCGTCCTCGGCGACCGCCGCCGCGAGCGCGCCGACGAAGGCCGCGGGGTCGGCAACATGCTCGATCACCTCCAGCGAGGTAACGAGGTCGAAGCGTCCCTCGAGCGCCTCCGCGCCGCCGGTGCGATAGTCGATCTCCAGCCCCTGGCCGAGCGCATGCTCGCGCGCGACCGCGATATTCTCCGCCGCCGCGTCGATGCCGGTCACCCGGGCGCCAAGCCGCGCCAGCGGCTCCGCCAGCAGCCCCGCGCCGCAGCCAACGTCCGCGGCGCTCCTGCCGGCGAGCGGCTTCAGCCCGGTCTCGTCGGTCTCCCAATGATGGTCGATCTGCTCGCGAATATATTTGAGGCGGACCGGATTGAGCTTGTGCAGCATCGCCGACGAGCCCTTCGGGTCCCACCAGTCGGCGGCCATGGCGCCGAAGCGGGCGGCTTCCTCGGGGTCGATGGTGGAAGTTGGCTCGCTTGCATGTGCCATGGCCGCTCCCTAACAGGACCCCCGAGATTTTCCACCGTCCTCTCGGGAGCCCAATGCCACGCATCGTGATGAAGTTCGGCGGCACGTCAATGGCGGGGAGCGAGCGCATCCGCCATGTCGCCGGGCTGGTGAAACGCGAGGCGGAGCGGGGCAATGAGGTGGCGGTGGTGGTCTCGGCCATGGCGGGGGAGACCGACCGGCTGATCCAGTTCTGTCGCGAGGCGGCCAGCGTCTACGATCCGCGCGAATATGACGTGGTCGTCGCCTCGGGCGAGCAGGTCACCTCCGGGCTGCTCGCGATCACGCTGCAGGGCATGGGGCTCAACGCCAAATCCTATATGGGCTGGCAGCTGCCGATCCGCGCCTCCGGCCATGCGGCGGGGCTGATCGAGGGGATCGACGCCGAGGTGCTGGAGGGCGTGTTCAGGCAAAGCGGGATCGCGGTTATCCCAGGCTTCCAGGGCGTCACCGACCGCGGCGACCTCGCCACGCTCGGCCGGGGCGGCTCCGACACGTCGGCCGTGGCCCTGGCGGCGGCGATGAAGGCGGACCGCTGCGACATCTATACCGATGTGGACGGGGTCTACACGACCGACCCCCGCATCGTCCCCCGCGCCCGCAAGCTCGACCGGGTCACCTATGAGGAGATGCTGGAGCTCGCCAGCGTCGGCGCCAAGGTGCTGCAGACGCGCTCGGTCGGGCTCGCCATGCGCTACAACATGCCGCTGCAGGTCCTCTCCTCCTTCGAGGACCTGCCCGGGACGATGATCGTCGGCGACGATTCGATCGAGGACAGGAATATGGAACGCAACGTCATCACCGGCATCGCCCACGACCAGAACGAGGCGATGGTCACCCTGACCGGCCTCGCCGACGAGCCGGGCACTCTGGCCCGGATCTTCGCGCCGCTCGCCGCGGCGAACATCAACGTCGACATGATCGTGCAGAGCGCCCACGAGAGCGGCGACGGCCGGGTACTCACTTTCACCGTCCCGACCGCTTCCCTCGCCCATGCGGTGGCGGCGCTGGAGCAGGCGAAGGAGGAGATCGGCTTCGACGAAATCCGGACCAATACCGACGTGGTGAAGGTCAGCGCGGTCGGCGTCGGCATGCGCTCCAATGCCGGCATCGCCGCGAAGATGTTCGAGACTTTGGGCGCGCGGGGGATCAACATCATCGCCATCACCACCTCGGAGATCAAAGTCTCGGTGCTGATCCACGAGGATTATACCGAGCTGGCGGTGCGCGTGCTGCACACGGCCTTCGGGCTGGATCAGGACTGAGTGGCGAGTTGATTTATCTCGTCATGCCAGCAAAGGCTGGCATCCAAGCTGACTCTGAATGGACCCCAGCGTTCGCTGGAGTGACGGTGGGACATTGAACGACGCGACGACCAATATCGGCCACGACCGCCTCGCCCGGCTGATGAAGCGGGGGACCGAGTTCCTCGGCTGCGACCATGCGGTGCTGGGCGGGGCGATGAGCTGGATTTCGGAGCGCAACCTCGTCTCCGCCCTGTCCAATGCCGGCGCCTTCGGGGTGATCGCCTGCGGGGCGATGACGCCGGACCTGCTCGACGCCGAGATCGCCGAGACCAGGAAGCGGACGGCCAGGCCGTTCGGCGTCAACCTGATCACCATGCACCCGGCGCTGAGCGAGCTGATCGACGTCTGCGCGAAGCATGAGGTGAGCCATGTCGTCCTCGCCGGCGGCCTGCCGCCCGCAGGGTCGATCGAGCGGATCAAGGCGAACGGGGCCAAGTTAATCTGCTTCGCCCCGGCGCTGGCGCTGGCGAAGAAACTGGTCCGCTCCGGCGTCGACGCTTTGGTGATCGAGGGCATGGAGGCGGGCGGCCATATCGGCCCGGTCTCGACCTCGGTGCTCGCGCAGGAGATATTGCCGCCGCTCGCCGCCGAGGTGCCGATCTTCGTCGCCGGCGGCATCGGCCATGGCGGGCTGATCGCCGGCTATCTGGAGATGGGCGCGGTCGGCGTGCAGCTCGGCACCCGCTTCGTCTGCGCGACCGAGTGCATCGCCCATCCGAACTTCAAGAAGGCCTTCATCCGCGCCTCGGCGCGCGATGCGATCACCTCGGTCCAGATCGACCCGCGCCTGCCGGTCATCCCGGTGCGCGCGCTGAAGAACCGGGAGATGGAGAGCTTCGCCGCCAAGCAGCGCGAGGTCGCGCAACTGCTCGACGAGCAGAAGGTGGAGATGATGGAGGCGCAGCTCCAGATCGAGCATTATTGGGCGGGCGCGCTCCGCCGCGCGGTGATCGAGGGCGATGTCGAGACCGGCTCGGTCATGGCCGGCCAGTCGGTCGGCATGGTCAAGGACGAGGCGCCCGTCGCCGACATCCTGAAGCAGCTGATGGACGAGGCCGCGCACGCGCTCGAGCGGCGCTCGGTCGAGGCCTAACTGGCCGGGCGCACGCCTTCGATCTCGAAATAGATCGGGATCCGGACCCAGGCATCATATTGGTCGCGGCCGTTGCGCTGCGGCGGCCTGATCCGGAAGGCATGGGAGAGGCGCAGGCCGGCCGCGCCGAAGCCGATCCCGCGCGGCCTCTCGGCCAGCACCCGGCAGCGCCGCGCGCGGTTGTTCGCATCGACCTGGCAGCCGAGCCAGGCGACGCCGTTGGTGCGGCGCTCGAGCGCGATGCGCGGGAAATAGAGCCGCATCTGCGCGTCGGTCGGCCGCACGATCCAGTCGGGGCGCGCCCAGGTCTCGCCGGCCGGACGGTCGCTGCCCTCGCCGGTGCCCGCCGTGCCGGCGCCAGGCCCTTGCCCCGTGCCGACCCCGGTGCCGTTGCCGGTCCCGGCCTCGGCGACGCCCGGGGCGCCGGAGACGACGACGGGCGGGGCGGGGAGCGGCGTCGGCAGGGCGGTGAGCGTCTCGGGCGCGGGCGCCAGGGTCGGCGCGGGGCTGCGCGGCGCGGGCGAGCCGGCGGCTCCCTCTTTCTGCTCCGGCCCGGGCTCCGGCGCCGTCCTCAGCTCGACCGGCTCGTCGGGCGCGGGCAGGAAGGTCACCTCCAGCGGCACCGGCGCGAGCCGCGGCGGGACGGGCACGGCGGTCAGCAGGAGCAGCAGCAGGATCGTCCCCGCATGCAGCAGGCCGGCGAGCGCGCCGCTCACCATCCTCGATTCGGTCCGCGACAAATGTGCCATCGCCCCGCTCCGCTGCGAGGGCGCCAGCATGCCATTGCCCGCCCGCCGCGACAAGCGCGCGCGGCGGCGCTAGACTGGGCGCGTCGAAGGGAGGAGTCGATGGAGGTGAAGAGGCGCGAGCTGCTGGCCGGGGGGCTCGGCCTGGCGCTGGCCCCCCAGGTCGCCAGGGCGATGAGCGGGACGGCCGGCATGCACGGCCTGATCGGCAGGATGCGGGCCCGGCCGGGCCAGCGCGACGCCCTGACCGCCATCATGCTTGAGGGAACGCAGGGCATGCCGGGCTGCCTCTCCTACGTGGTGGCGAAGGACCCGGTCGACGCGGAAATCATCTGGATCACCGAGGTCTGGGACAGCAAGGCGAGCCACACCGCCTCGCTCCAGATCCCCGCCGTCCGCGCCGCGATTCAGCGCGCCCGCCCGCTCATCGCCGCCTATGAAAGCGGGCAGGAGACGATCCCGGTCGGCGGCGTGGGGCTGCGCCGTTGACCGCCGCCGACAGCCGCTTCACCGGCTCGATCCCGGCGCTCTACGACCGTTGCCTCGGGCCGATGCTGTTCGCACCTTATGCGCAGGACATCGCCGCCCGGGCCGAAGCGCTCGGGCCCGCCCGCCTGCTGGAAACGGCGGCCGGGACGGGCATCGTCACCGCGGCGCTCGCCGAGGCCATGCCCGAGGCGGAGATCGTCGCCACCGACCTCAACCAGGCAATGCTGGACGTCGCCGCCACGCGCGGCCTGCCGGCGCGGGTGCGGCTGCAGGCGGCCGATGCCCAGGCGCTGCCCTTCGCGGACGGGGAGTTCGAGCTTGTCGTCTGCCAGTTCGGCGCGATGTTCTTCCCGGACCGCGTCGGCGCCTATCGCGAGGCGCGGCGCGTGCTGCGGCCGGGCGGGCGCTTCCTGTTCAACGTCTGGGACAGTCTCGAACACAACCCGGTGAGCGCTTTGCTCGGCGATGCGGTGGCGGCCCTCTTCCCCGACGATCCGCCGAGCTTCTATCGCCGGATCCCCTTCGGCTATCACGACACCGCTCAGATCGAGGCGGATCTGCGCGCCGCCGGCTTTGCCGACATCGCCATCGAGACGGTGACCCGGATCAGCCGGGTCGACGCCCGGGCCGCGGCGATCGGCCTTTGCCAGGGCTCACCCATGGGGGCGGAAATCGAGGCGCGCGGCGGCGATCTTGCCGTTGCCACCGACGCCGCGGCCGCAGCGCTGGCGCCGCTCGAGGGCAAGGACATGCCCATGTCCGCCCATGTGGTGAGCGCCGGATGAGCGAGACTGGGACCGCCGCCTTCCTCCGCGCCGTCGGCGACGGCGATATCGAGCGTGTGCGCGACCTGCTCGCCGCCGACCCCGGCCTCGCCAATGCGGTCGGCCCGCATCCTTATTGGGGCGGCCGGCCGCAGGCGCTGCATATCGCGATCGAGACGAAGCGCCGGGACATGTTCGACCTGCTGCTCGATGCCGGCGCCGATCCCGATGGCCGCAATGGCGAATATGATCTCTGGTCGCCGCTGATGCTCGCCCTGAACCGCGACCGGGCTGACATGCGCGACGAACTGATCCGCCGCGGCGCGCGGATCGGCCTGGTCGAAGCGCTGCTGATGAAGGACGATGTCGCGGTGGACGCCCTGCTCGCCGACGGCCTGCCGCCAATGGCGCCGAACGGGGGCTCGATCCTCGCCTTCGCGCGGACGCCTTATGCGATCGACCAGTTGATCGCGCTCGGCGCCCCGATCGACGCGAAGGACCGGTGGGGCGTCACCCCGGTCGAGGCGATGAGCCGCGCGGGCGAGGATGGCGGCCTGCTCGTCCGCCACATGATGCGCCATGGCGTGACCCCCGATGCCGAGGCCTTCGCCCGGCTCGGCGACCGCGACATGCTCGCCGCTTTGGTCGAGAACGACCCCGCCCTCGCGCGCCGCGACGATCTGCTGATGGCCGCGGTCGACGGCCGCCATCACGACCTCGTGCGCTGGCTGCTGTCGATGGGCGCCGACGCCAATGCCCGCGCCGCCGGCCAGTCCCGCCAGAGCGCGCTGCACAATGCGGCCTGGAACGGCGATCTCGAGATGGTGCAATCGCTCGTCGATGCGGGCGCCGACCTCCACGTCCGCGACGCGGAGCATGACGCCACGCCGCGCGGCTGGGCCGAGACCGCGGCGACGATCACCAACAATCCCGCCTGCGTCGAGGTGGCCGCCTGGCTGCGGGCGCAGGGCGGCTGAGCCGGGCGCGCGGCGCGAGCCCATTGGAAAGAGCACCGCCTTTCTGATAGCGCTCCGCCCATGCCCACGGCGTCCGCCTCCTCAGCCCGGGAAATCCTGACCGGCCTGCACAACGTCATGGCCTCGAAGCTCGGCGCGCAGGCGAAGCTGAACAAGGTGGTGAAGATCATCGCCGAGGCGATGGCAAGCGAGGTCTGCTCCATCTACCTGCTGCGCGACGGCGTGCTGGAGCTGTTCGCCACGGTCGGCCTCAACCAGGCCGCGGTCCATGTCACCAAGCTGGCGCAGGGCGAGGGCCTGGTCGGCACGATCGCCAAGGACGTGGCGGTGCTGAACCTCGCCGAGGCGGCGAGCCATCCCGAATTCGCCTACCGGCCGGAGACGGGCGAGGAACTCTATCACAGCTTCGCCGGCGTGCCGATCATCCGCAAGGAGCGCGCGATCGGCGTGCTCGCCGTCCAGCATGCCGATCCGCGCGGCTATGACGAGGTCGAGATCGAGGCGCTGCAGACCGTTGCCATGGTGCTCTCCGAGCTGATCGCCAATGCCGGCCTTGCCGACCGCGCCGCCGCCGCCGAGGAGGATCGCGACGCCGGGACGACGCGGATCACCGGCCTGAAGCTCGTGGCGGGCATGGGCAAGGGCCATGCCGTCTATCACCAGCCGCGGGTGCTGATCGAGCATACGGTGGCCGAGGACATCGAGGCGGAGCGCCACCGCGTCTATTCGGCCTTCTCCAAGATGCGCGAGCAGATCGACGCGATGATGGGCCAGGCCGAGTTCGGCACGGTGGGCGAGCATCAGGAGGTGCTCGAGACCTACAAGATGTTCGCCTATGACGAGGGCTGGTCGCGGCGGATCAACGAGGCGATCGACAGTGGCCTCACCGCGGAGGCGGCGATCGAGCGGGTGCGCCAGCGCACCGCGCAGCGCATGCGCCAGATCGACGATCCGCTGCTGCAGGACCGGATGCACGATCTGGACGACCTCGCCAACCGGCTGCTCCGCATCGTCTCGGGCCAGCTCGGCACCGCCGCCCAGGCCGGCCTGCCGCAGGATGCGGTGCTGATCGCGCGCAATCTCGGGCCGGCCGAGCTGCTCGAATATGACCGGCGCAAGCTCAAGGCGGTGGTCCTCGAGGAGGGCTCGCTCACCGCCCATGTCGTGATCGTCGCCCGGGCGATGGGCGTGCCGATGATCGGGCGCGTCGCCAATGTGCGCCGGCTGGTCGGCGAGGGCGACCTCGTCCTCGTCGACGGCACCGAGGCGACTGCGCTGGCCCGGCCGACGCCGGCGATCGAGGAGGCCTTCGACACCAAGCTCGCCGCCGGCCAGAAGCGCCGGGCCGAATATGCGGCGGTGAAGGACAAGCCGTCCGTCACCAGGGACGGGGTGCGGGTCCAGCTGATGGTCAATGCCGGGCTGCGCGACGACGTCGGGGCGCTCGCCGCTACCGGTGCGGAGGGGATCGGCCTGTTCCGCACCGAATTCCAGTTCCTGGTCTCCGCCCAATTGCCCAAGCGCGAGGCCCAGCAAAGGCTCTACCGCTCGGTGCTGGAGGCAGCGGGCGACAAGCCGGTCATCTTCCGCACCGTCGATATCGGCGGCGACAAGAGCCTGCCCTATCTGGACACCAATCCGGAGCCCGAGGAGAATCCGGCCATGGGCTGGCGGGCGCTGCGCCTCGCGCTCGACCGGGACACGTTGATGAAGGCCCAGGCCCGCGCCCTGATCGAGGCGGCGGGCGGGCGCGAGCTGCAGATCATGTTCCCGATGGTCTCGGAGCCCTGGGAGTTCGATGCGGCGCGCAAGATCGTCGAGGAGCAGCGCGCCTGGCTCGCCGAGCGCAAGAAGCCGCTGCCGAAGCGGATCCTCTACGGCTGCATGCTGGAGGTGCCGTCGCTGGCCGAGATGCTGGACGTGCTGCTGCCGAAGCTCGACTTCCTGTCGGTCGGCACCAACGACCTCACCCAGTTCCTGTTCGCGGCGGACCGCTCCAATCCGCGCCTCGCCGAGCGCTACGACTGGCTGTCGCCGGCGATCCTGCGCTTCCTCAGGCGGATCGCCAAAGCGGCGGACAAGCACAATGTCCCGCTCGGCGTCTGCGGCGAGATGGGCGGGCGCACGCTCGAGGCCATGGCGCTGGTCGGGATCGGCATCCGCCGCCTGTCGATCACCCCGGCCGGGGTCGGGCCGGTCAAGGCGATGATCCGCTCGCTCGATGCCGGCGCGGCGGCGCGCGCCATGGACCGCCTCCTCAAGGACCCGCCCGCGGACTTTCGCGGCGCCGTCGCCGCCTGGGCGGAGAAGCATCGGGTGGCCATGGCCTGACCTCGCCCTGCCGCAGCGCGGCGTGGCCCATTGTTCCAGCCAGGTTGACTTCCACCCGGCCATGTGACGATGACGGCGTTCCTGGGGGCGCAGGCAACTCGAAGGCGAATCGATGTCGGATTACGGCGAGGGGGAGGAGAGATTCGTCTCGATCGGCGAACGGCTTCGCCGTGCCCGCGAAGCGCGGGCGATGAGCCTTGACGACGTCGCCAGCCAGACCCGCATCCCGATGCGCCATCTCCAGCATATCGAGCTGGAGGAATGGGACGCTTTGCCCGCGCCCACCTATGCGATCGGCTTCACCCGCAATTTCGCCAACGCCGTCGGCCTCGACGGCCCGACCATCGCCAACGAGCTGCGCGACCAGATCGGCGGGCCGCGCCGGCGCGCGCCCGCGCCCGAATATTACGAGCCGGCCGATCCGGCCCGCGTGCCGCCCAGGTCGCTCGTCATCGGGGTGATCGTCGCCGCCGTGCTGCTGGTCGGCGCCTATCTGCTGTGGCGCAATACGATCGGCGCCGATCCGGGCCCGGGGCCGGAGCAGACGATCGAGGTGCCGGAAGACAATGGCGCCGCCCCGGCGGCCAACGGCCAGGCGGCGGCGCCGGCCGACCTGACCGGCCAGGCGGTCACGCTGACCGCGCTGGACGGCGTCTGGGTGCGGATCACGGACGGCGAGAACGGCCCCTCGCTCTTCACCGGCATCCTTTCCTCGGGGCAAACCTTCACCGTGCCGGCGACCGCCACCCGGCCGGTGCTCCGGACCGGGCGTCCGCAGATGCTCCGCGCCAGCGCCGGCGGCCGCGATCTCGGCCTGATCGCGCCCGAGGAGCGCACCGTGATCAACGTCAGCCTGCTGCCGCAGGACCTGGCGGCACGGGCGTCCGGCCAGCCGCCTTCGGCCGCGCCGGCGCCGGCATCCTCGCCCGCCCCCGCGCCGGCAGCCACGGCAAGACCGGCCCGCCCGCGCCCGACGCCGCCGACGAGCCGGGCGACGGGACCGGTTCCCGCGGACCCGCCGCCGGCCAGCCGGCCGGACGCGCCCTTGTCCACGCCGCCGCCGACGCCCTAACGCAGCCCGTCGCTTAAGACTGGCGACAGAAGCGATGGTCACATAACATCGGCCTCAACCAGAGCGAGGATGCGGGGATTTTCATGCGCGTACATATTTTGGGGCTGGTTCTGCTCGCCTCGACGGCGGCGCCGGCCGTCGTCCAGGCGCAGCCGCGGCGCGAAACCGTCGAGCAAAGGGTCGGGCGGCTCGAGCAGCAATTGCGCGCGGTGCAGCGCCGCGTCTTCCCGAACGGCAATGTCGAGCCCGAGATCACCCCGCAGGGCCCGGCCCAGCCGGGCGGAGCGCCGGGCGGGGACGCGATCACCAGCCTGACGCAGCGGGTCGACGCGCTGGAATCGCAGCTGCGCGCGCTGACCGGGCAGGTGGAAGAGAATGGCAATCGCACCCGCCAGCTCGAGGAGCAGATCACGCGGCTGCGCACCGACCTCACCGCCCGGCTCGACCGGGTCGATCAGCCGCAGAGCGCCGCCCCGCCGCGGACCGAACCGGCGGAAGCGCCGGCGGAAGAGCCGGCCGAGCCACCGCCCGCGCGCGCCGAGCGCCCGGCGGCTCCCGCTGTGCCGGGCACGGCCGAGGAAGCCTATAATGCCGGCTACCGGCTCTGGGACCAGCGCCGCTATGGTGAGGCGCAGGCCGCGCTGGAGGCCGCCGCGGCGCGCTACCCCTCGGGCCGCTGGCTGAGCTGGACGCGCAACCTGCTTGGCCGCGCCTATCTGGACGACGGCAAGCCGGCGACGGCGGCACGCATCCTGCTCGCCAATTATCAGGAGAACCCGCAGGGCGACCGCGCCGCGGACAGCCTCTTCTACCTCGGCCAGGCGCTGACCCGGCTCAACCGGCGGACCGAAGCCTGCCGCGTCTATGACGAGCTCGCCCGCGTCTATCCGAACGTGCGCGAGGCGATCGGCTCGCAGCTCCCGCAGGCCCGGCGCGCCGCGCGGTGCACCGCCAGCTGACCCGCCGCACCGCTGCGCGCGGACGGCGCCGTTGCCCTACAAGCGAACGGGCTCCCCGGCCGGAGCCGGAGAGCCCGATCTCGCCTTCGAAACCTGGCTGACTAGCAGCGGCGCCCGGCACCGCCCGGATCGCCGTAGCGGCCCGAGTCCGAATCGCTGCAGGAGCGGCGGCGGCAGCGGCCGTTGCCGGCCGGATCGCCGTAGCGGCCCGTATCGGAATCGGTGCAGCCCGTGCGGCGGCGGCGGCGGCAGCGGCCATAATTGGCCCGGTCCGCATAACGGCCGCTGTCGCGGTCGGTGCAGCCCGTGCGGCGGCGGCCGCAGCGGCGTCCGGCGCCGCCCGGATCGCCGTAGCGGCCGGAATCGGAGTCGGAGCACTGGAAGGCCTGGGCCTCATCCGGTGCGATCAATCCGACGGTGCTGGCGGCGGCGACGGTGCCGGCGACGGTAAGGAAAAATGAGCGACGGCTCAGCTTGCGTGTCGTTTTCATCGGCGACCTCTTCCCTTTCGCCAAAGCGGATCTGCGCCCGCGACGCCTTGGCGTAACAGATAAATGCTCCCGGGGGAACCTTTCGCGGGCGAAAAAATCCTCTTTCCCGGTCATTTTTTGCCATTCTTGACGCAGGATAAGAGCGTGCCTTCTAACGCCGCATGCAGCGCCGCCCGCGGCCCGCGGGATCGCCGCTCGCGCCGCGGTCGCGGTCGTTGCACTCGCCCCGTCCCCGGCCCCGCCCGGCGGAGTCCGCGCCGCGGCCGCTGTCGCCGTCGGTGAGCCCGGTGCGCGGCCGGCCATGGCCGGCGGCGTCGGTCGGATCGCTGTCGCTCTCGCCGGTACGGCAGCGGCCGCGCCCGCCCGGATCGCCGTTGGTGCCGCTGTCGCCGTCGCTGCAGCCGGTGCGCGGGCGGCCATAGCCTGCCGGATCGGTCGGGTCGCCGTCGCTCTCGCCGGTGCGGCCGCGGCCGCGGCCGGCCGGGTCGCCCCTCGGCCCGCTGTCCGAATCCGTCAGCTGCAGGGCCAGCGCCTCGCCCGAGACGAGAGTGAAGGACCCGCCGAGCGCGATGCCGCCCAGCACGCTCGCCAGGAAGGAGCGGCGGCGCAGCCTGGGCCGTGCTTTCATCTTTCCTCTCCCAATGCCGTGCGGCGAAGCTAGACTCGGCGCGATGAACATTGGCTTGCCGGAACGAACGGCGCGCTTCCGCGCCGACCTGGCCGCGCTGGCCGGCCCGGCCCCGGCGGCATTCGGCGTGGCCGTGTCCGGCGGGCCCGACAGCCTCGCCTTGCTGCTGCTCGCCGAGGCCGCCTTTCCGGGCCGGATCGAGGCGGCGACCGTCGACCATGGCCTGCGCCCGGAAAGCGCCGCCGAGGCGGCCCTGGTGGCGGAAATCTGCGCCGCCCGCGCCATCCCCCATGCGACGCTGACCGGGCCGCCGGTCGAGGGCAATGTGCAGGCCGGCGCGCGCGCCCTGCGCTATGAATTGCTCGGCGGCTGGGCGCGGGAGCGCGGGCTCGGCTTCGTGCTGACCGCCCATCACCGGGACGACCAGGCCGAAACCCTGCTCATGCGCCTGCAGCGCGGCGCCGGCCTCGCCGGCCTCGCCGGCATCCGCCCGCGGGCCGAGATCGGGGGGCTGACCGTCTTCAGGCCTTTGCTCGGCTGGTCGCGGGCGGAGCTGGCGGCGATCGTCGCCGGGGCCGGCCTCGTCCCGGTCGAGGACCCGTCCAACCGCGACGAGCGCTACGACCGCGCCCGCCTGCGCCGGCAGCTCGGCGGGGCGGACTGGCTCGACGCCGCCGCGCTTGCCCGGAGTGCCGCCGCCCTGGAGGAGGCCGAGGAGGCGCTCGACTGGACGGTCGGGCAGCTCATCGCCGAGCGGGTCGAGCCGGTGCTCGACGGCCTCAGCTTCGACGCCGCCGGCCTGCCGCCCGAGCTCCGCCGCCGCGCCTTGCTCCGCCTGCTGGCGCTGCTGGTCCCCGCCGACCCGCCGCGCGGCGAGGCCGTGACCCGCCTGCTCGCCGCGCTCGACGCGGGCGAGGTCGCGACGCTTGCGGGCGTGCGCTGTCAGGGCGGGCCCGTCTGGCAGCTGGCGCCGGCGCCGCCGCGCCGGAGCGCCTAGCCGCGCTTCGCCTTTACCAGGGCCGCGTCGAGCGCCTGCAGGAAGCGCGAGCGATCGGCCTTGGCGAAGGGCGGCGGCCCGCCCCCGAACCCGTCGGCGCCGGCGCGCAGGTCGGCGAGGATCGCCCGCGTGGCCACGGCACCGCCGATCGAAGCGGCGGTGAAGGGCTTGCCGTTGGGGGCGAGCACCGCCGACGCGCCGGCCTTCAGGCAGCGGTCCGCCAGCAATATGTCGCCGGTCACCACCACCGCGCCCGGGCCGGTCCGCCCGGCGATCCAGTCGTCCGCGGCGTCGAAGGCCCCGGTGACCGTGACCCGCTCGATCAAGGGATGCTCGGGGACGCGCAGCCGCGCATTGCTGACGATGCGGACCGGCACCCCGTGCCGCCAGGCGACCCGGTAGATTTCCTCCTTCACCGGGCAGGCATCGGCATCGACCAGGATGATCGGGGTCTCGGCAGGGTTCATTCCCGCAGGATAGTCGCAAAAGCCGGCCGGTTTCATCTCTTTGTCGCACGCCCGGCGGCTTCCGTCGCGCCGCTTGCCCAAAGCGGCAGGAAGGCGGCATTATGCGCCCGCGGAACCGGCGCCGGATGCCGGAGTTAGCCGTCCGGGTTTCCCCGAGAACGATGGAGCACGAGCCATGTCCAGCATCCCCAACGACGCCATGCCCAAAGCCACCGCAGCGCCCGAGGAAGGCGCGGGCGACGGCCGCGTGAAGCGGGCCGCCAAGGCCGCCGGCGGCGCGGCGAAGAAGGCCGGCAGCGCCGCGGCCAAGGGCGCCGGTGCCGCTGGCAAGGCGGCGGGCAAGGCCGCCGGTGCGGTCGCCGGCGCCGCCAAGCGCAACCCGAAGAAGGCGATCGCCGCGGGCGTCGCGGTCGCCGCCGGCGTCGCCGCCGTCGCCATCGCCCGCTCGCGCAAGAAGAAGGCGTCGGGCGGCGCCAGCAAGGGCGGCACGAAGAAGAAGTAGACGGGCGTCGACCGTATTTCGGTTCGCAGCCGGCGCGCCATCATGTGCGCGCCGGCCGCTAACCCGCCGTTCACCGGCCCGCCCTACATTGCGGCTTTGCGCCCGAGCCCCTATCTTGGGCGGCGAAGGGAATATTGAATGGCCGATGACAATCGCACCCCCGGCAATGACCGCGAGCCTTCGGGCGGCGGCAACTGGATGAAGAGCCTGCTGATCTGGGCCGGCATCCTGCTCGCGCTCGTGCTCGTGGTGCAGACGATGAGCGGCGGCTCCTCGCAGGCCCGGGATGCGATCACCTATTCCGACTTCCTGACCAAGGTCGACAACGGCCAGGTGCAGATCGTCTCGATCGGCAAGGACGCGATCACCGGCCGCACCACGGACGGCGCCACCTTCCGCGCCAATCCGGTGCCCGATCCCACCTTGCCGCAGCGCCTGCGTGAGAAGGGCGTGCGCTTCGACGGCCAGCCCGAGGCGACGACCTCGCTCTGGATGCTCCTGCTCTACCAGTCGCTGCCCTTCCTGCTGATTCTCGGCATCGCCTTCTTCGTGATGCGCCAGATGCAGAAGAATGCAGGCTCGGGCGCGATGGGCTTCGGCCGCTCCAAGGCGAAATTGCTGACCGAGAAGCATGGCCGCGTCACCTTCGACGACGTCGCCGGCATCGACGAGGCGCGCGAGGAATTGCAGGAGATCGTCGAGTTCCTGAAGGACCCGACCAAGTTCGCCCGCCTCGGCGGCAAAATCCCGAAGGGCGCCCTGCTGGTCGGCTCCCCGGGCACCGGCAAGACGTTGCTTGCCCGCGCCATTGCCGGCGAGGCGAACGTGCCCTTCTTCACCATTTCGGGCTCGGACTTCGTCGAGATGTTCGTCGGCGTCGGCGCGAGCCGTGTCCGCGACATGTTCGAACAAGCGAAGAAGAACGCGCCCTGCATCGTCTTCATCGACGAGATCGACGCGGTCGGCCGCCATCGCGGCGCCGGCCTCGGCAACGGCAATGACGAGCGCGAGCAGACCCTGAACCAGCTGCTCGTCGAGATGGACGGCTTCGAGGCGAATGAGGGCATCATCATCATCGCGGCGACCAACCGGCCCGACGTGCTCGATCCGGCGCTGCTGCGCCCCGGCCGCTTCGACCGCCAGGTCGTGGTGCCGCGCCCGGACATCGAGGGCCGCGAGAAGATCCTGAACGTCCACATGAAGAAGGTGCCGCTGGCGCCGGACGTCGACGCGCGCACGATCGCGCGCGGCACGCCCGGCTTCTCGGGCGCCGACCTCGCCAATCTCGTCAACGAGGCGGCCTTGCTGGCGGCGCGGATGGGCAAGCGGCTGGTCGCGATGAAGGAGTTCGAGCTCGCCAAGGACAAGGTCATGATGGGCGCCGAGCGCAAGTCCATGGTGATGACCGAGGAAGAGAAGAAGGCGACCGCCTATCACGAGGCCGGCCATGCCCTGGTCTCGCTCCATGTCGACGGCTGCGACCCGCTGCACAAGGTGACGATCATCCCGCGCGGCCGCGCGCTGGGCGTGACCTGGAACCTGCCGGAGCGCGACCGCTATTCGATGAGCATGAAGCAGATGAAGGCGCGGCTCGCGCTCTGCTTCGGCGGCCGCATCGCCGAGCAGCTCATCTACGGCAATGAGAGCCTCAACACCGGCGCCTCCAACGACATCCAGCAGGCGACCGACATGGCCCAGGCGATGGTGATGGAATATGGCATGAGCGAGAAGCTCGGCTGGCTCCGCTACCGCGCCAATCAGGAGGAGGTCTTCCTCGGCCACAGCGTCGCGCGTTCGCAGAGCGTCTCCGAGGAGACCTCGCGGTTGATCGACCAGGAGGTCCGCCGCCTGGTCGAGGAAGGCGAGAACGTCGCCCGCAAGGTGCTCACCGACAATCTCGACGAGCTGCACAAGCTGGCCGGCGCCCTGCTCGAATATGAGACGCTGACCGGCGAGGAAGCGAAGCGCGCGATCAGGGGCGAGGATATCGGCCGCGAGAATCCGAGCGCCCGCCCGGACGTCATGCCCTCGACCGGCGCCTCGATCCCGTCGACCAAGAGGCCGCGCGGCGGCATCGGCGGACCGGCCCCGCAAGGGGCCTGACCACGATCGGCACCGACCGGGGCCGGCTGGTGACATGAGCCGGATCGGCCTTCTCGGCGGCTCGTTCAACCCGGCGCATGGCGCGCACCGGCGGATCAGTCTCGCCGCGCGCGCCGCCCTGGGGCTGGACGAAATCTGGTGGCTGGTCTCGCCGGGCAACCCGCTGAAGCCGGCCAGGGGCATGGCCCCGCTCGCCGCCCGCTTCGCCTCGGCGCTCGCCGTGGCGCGCCACGCGCCGATCCGGGTGACGGCGATCGAGCGCGAGCTGGGCACCGTCTACACCGCCGAGACGCTCGAAAAGCTGGTCGCCCGCTACCCCCAGCATCGCTTCGTCTGGCTGATGGGGGCAGACAATCTCGGCCAGTTCCACCGCTGGCGCGACTGGCGGCAGATCGCCCGCACCATGCCGATTGCGGTCGCGACTCGGCCGGGCTATGATGCAGGCGCTCTCAAGGCACCCGCCTGGGGCTGGTTGCGGCGCTTCGTCCGGCCCGTGGCCATGGCGAAGGACTGGACGTTGTGGAGACCGCCGGCGCTCGTGCTGCTTTCATCGCCGCCCGATCCGACATCCGCCACCGCCCTTCGCGCCGCCAATCCCGATTGGCACGAAACCGCCACAAATTCGTTTCACATGAAGGCACTGCGCGACGGCGTGACGCGCAGTCCGATCAGTTAAGGAGGTCAATTGCCAAGAAAAGTAGCCGCTCCGGCCGAAGACGGAGCCATCGAGAAAGCCGAGGCGCTGCATGACCTCGTGCTCCGCTCGCTCGACGACGACAAGGCCGTCGAAGTCGTCACCATCCCGCTGGCGGGAAAATCCAACATCGCCGATCATATGGTGATCGCCTCGGGCCGTTCGACCCGCCAGGTCGCCGCCATGGCGCAGAAGCTCGCCGAACGGATCAAGCGCGATCTCGGGCGCAACGTCCGCGTGGAAGGGCTGCCCGTGGCCGACTGGGTGCTGATCGACGCCGACGACGTCATCATCCATCTCTTCCGTCCGGAAGTGCGCAGCTTCTACAATCTCGAGAGGATGTGGGCGTTCGAGGACAATGCGCCGGCCGCGACGGCCGCGCGCTGACGTCATTGCGAGCGCAGCGAAGCAATCCAGCCCCGTGCAAATGGGTTGCCGCGTCCCCCGGGTCGGGCCCGGGGTCCCCGCAATGACGGGTTGAAATGCTCCTCCACGTCATCGCGCGGGGGAAGATCGGGCGCTCGCCCGAGGCCGAGCTCGTCCAGCGCTACCTGAAGCGCGTGACCTGGCCGGTGAAGCTCACCGAATTGCCCGAGAAGGGCGGCAAGCTGCCGCCACCTCCCGACAACAGCGTCACCATCCTGCTCGACGAGAAGGGCGAGCAATTGGGGTCCGTCGCCTTCGCGAGGAAGCTCGAGGGCTGGCGCGACGGCGGCAAGAGGGAGGCGCGCTTCCTGATCGGCGGCGCGGACGGGTTCGGCGATGCCGAGCGGGCCGGGGCGGACCTGCTGCTCGCCTTCGGCAAGGCGACCTGGCCGCATTTGTTCGCCCGGGCGATGCTCGCCGAGCAGCTCTTCCGCGCGACGAGCCTGCTTGCGAACCACCCCTATCATCGGGAAGGATAGGGGCATGCGGCTGTTCCTGCTGTCCTCGCTGATCGCCATGGCGGGCGCCGGCGCCTTCGCGGCGGCGAGCGCCCAGGATGCGCGGACCGATGCCGTGGCCCTGCAGCAGGCGCGGAACGAGGCCGCCCAGGCGAACCGGCGCTACCGCCAGCTCGAGGCGGCCTCGCGGCGCGCGACCAGCGAGGCCGACCGCGCCCGCATGGCCGCGGAGGCCCTGGCCGCGCAGATCGAGGCGGCCGAGGCCGATCTGACCGCCTCGGAGCGGCGCATCGCCCTGATCGCCGCGCTGCAGGCCGAGCAGCGCGCGCGCCTCGCCGAGCAGCAGGGCCCGGTGATCCGCCTCACCGCCGCGCTGCAGACCATGACCCGGCGCCCGGCCGCGCTCGCCCTCGTCCAGCCGGGCTCGGTGCGCAACGCGATCCACGTCCGCTCGCTGCTCGCCGCGACCATGCCCGAGATCCGCCGCCGCACCGCCGTGCTGCGCGCCGAGGTCGCACGGAGCAGCGACCTCAGGCGCCAGTCCGAGCAGGCCCGCGCCGCGATGGCCACGAGCCGCAGCGCGCTCGGCGAGCGCCGCGCCGCGCTGACGACCTTCGAGGCGCAGCAGCGCAGCCGCTCGCAGCAGCTCGCCGGCCTCGCTCTCACGGAATCGGACCGGGCGCTGGTGCTCGGCGAGGAGGCGCAGACGCTGGCCGGCCGGGTCAGCAACCGCCAGAGCGAGGAGGCGCTGACCGCGGCGCTCGCCCGCCTGCCCGGCCCCGCCCCGCGCCCGGGCGCCGCGCCGCCCGCGCCGGCGGACAGCATCCCTTATTCGCTCGCGGTCGAGGGCCGGCTGGTGACCGGCGTCGGCGAGATTTCGGAAGGCGGCGTGCATTCGCGCGGCCTGACCCTCGAGACCGAAGCGGAAGCGCCGGTGATCGCACCGGCCGCGGGCCGGATCATCTATGCGGCCTCCTTCCGCCGCTACGAGAATGTCGTGATCATCGATCATGGCAATGGCTGGACCAGCGTGATCACCAATCTCGCCACCCTGGACGTCGGGCGGGGCGCCGTCGTCATGCGCGGCCAGCGCCTCGGCCGCACCGGCACCGGCAGCCCGCGCGTGACCCTGGAGCTGCGCCGCAACGGGCGGCCCGTCCCGTTCGCGCAATTCCTGGCGGGATAGGCGCCGGAACCGCCCGTTCCCGCCTCCCGGCCGTTCATCGAACGTTGCTTTCCCCCGCTTTAGGAAAGGGGTAGAAGCCCGCCGAAAGTTTGAGCAGGATTGTCCATGGCCAAGAATTTGCTTCCCGCGCTCGGTGTCCTCGGCGCCATTGCGTTCATCCCCGCCGCCGCTTCCCTCGCCCAGCCCGAAGGTTCGGACTCGGTCCGCGAGATCAGCCAGTTCATGAGCGTGTTCGAGCGCGTGAAGGCGGAATATGTCGACCAGGTCACCGACGAGCAGCTGATCCGCGGCGCGATCGACGGCATGCTGAACAGCCTCGATCCGCACAGCTCCTATCTCGACTCCCGCGGCTTCCGTACCCTGATGACGAACACCGACGGCAATTATGGCGGCCTCGGCCTCACCGTCACCATGGAGGACAGCGCGGTCAAGGTGATCGCGGCGACCCGCGGCACACCGGCCGACCGGGCCGGCATCAAGGCCGGCGACTTCATCACCCATATTGACGGGCGGCTCTTCTACGGCGGCACGCTCGACGAGGCGGTGGACCGGATGCGCGGCAATCCGGGCACCTCGGTGCGCCTCACCGTGGTGCGGCCGGGCCGCGAGCGGCCGTTCGACGTCTCGGTCACCAGGGCGATCATCGACATTCCGGCGGTGCGCTCCGAGGTGCGGGGCAATGTCGGCATCATCACCGTCAACACCTTCAGCCGGGTCACCACCGACAGCGTCTCGCGGGCGGTGGCCGACATCGAGCGCCAGCTCGGCCGCCAGCCGGTCGGCTATGTGCTCGACCTCCGCTCCAATCCGGGCGGCCTGCTCGACCAGGCGGTCGGCCTTTCCGATCTGTTCCTCGAGCGCGGCGAGATCGTCTCCCAGCGCGGCCGCCGCCGCACCGACATCGAGCGTTATTATGCGCGGCCGGGCGACATCACCCGCGGCGCGCCGATCATCGTCCTCGTCGATGCCGGCACCGCCTCCGCCTCGGAGATCGTCGCCGGCGCGCTGCAGGACCATCGCCGCGCGATCGTCATGGGCGAGCGCAGCTTCGGCAAGGGCTCGGTGCAGACCCTGCTCCCGCTCGGCGACGGCAGCACCGCGCTCCGCCTCACCACCGCGCGCTACTACACGCCCTCGGGCCGCTCGGTGCAGGAAGGCGGCATCGCGCCGGACATCGCCGTGCCGCAGCTCTCCGATCCGGACTATCGCTCGCGCAACCGCGTGCGCGAGTCCGACCTTCGCCGCCACCTGGTCAACGAGGCCGGCGTGCGCGACGACGTGATCCAGGACGACGGCCGGCCGGATCCGCGCTTCCAGCTCACCGCGCAGCAGCTCGAGCAGCGCGGCATCACCGACTTCCAGCTGGATTATGCGATCCGGACGCTGGCGCGGCTGGGGCCGCCCTCGCAGCCGCCGCGCGTCGCCGGCGCCAATCCGCGTCCCGCCGCCCGCCGCTGATCCCGGGCCGCAGGATGACGCCGCTCGCCAAGGCCAAGGCACTGGCCCTGATCGTGCCGCTGGCCCTGGTCGGCGGCGCCTATGGCTTCCAATATGTCTGGGACGACCTCTGGCCGTGCGAGATGTGCTGGTGGCAGCGTTACGCCCATTTCGCGGCCCTGCCCTTCGCGCTGGCGGCGCTGGCGATCGGCAGCAAATTGCCCGACCGGGGCCGCTTGCTGGTCTGGCTGGCGGCGCTCGCCATCTTCGTCAGCGGCGCGATCGGCGTCTGGCATGCCGGGGTCGAGCTCAAGCTCCTGCCCGGCATCACCCAGTGCACCGCCTCGCTGGGGGGATCGGCGACCGACATGCTCAACGACGTGTTCAGCCGGCCGCTGGTGCGCTGCGACGACGTGCAATGGTCCTGGCTCGGCATCTCGATGGCCGGCTGGAATGCGATCCTTTCGATCCTTGCCGCGTTGGCCATCCTGTGGCTGAGCCTCAGGAAAAAGAAGGGCGCATGAGCGCCGCCGCGCCCGCCTGGCGCCCGGGTGACGCGCGGTCCGACAGCCATTCGATGCTGCGCGTCGACCAGGCCGGCGAATATGGCGCGACCCGCATCTATGCCGGGCAGCTCGCGGTGCTGGGCGAGCATCACCCGATGTCGGGCGAGATCGGCCGCATGGCCGCGCAGGAAAAGGAGCATCTGCAGCATTTCGATGCCCTGCTGGCCGAGCGCGGCGTCCGGCCGACACTGCTGCAGCCCTTCTGGGCGGTCGCCGGCCATGTCCTCGGTGCGACGACGGCGCTGATCGGGCCCCAGGCGGCCATGGCCTGCACCGCCGCGGTCGAGGACGAGATCGACGCCCATTATGCGGAGCAGCTGGCCGCGCTCGGCGACAGCGATCCGGAGCTTTCGGCGCGCATCGCGCGTTTCCAGGCCGACGAACGCGAGCATCGCGACATCGCCCTCGCCGCGGGCGCGGAGACCACGCCGGCCTACCCCTTAATCTATTCGGCGATCCGGACCGGCTGTCGTATAGCGATCGAGCTTTCGAAGAGGATCTGAGTCATGCGCACCCTTCTCGCCCTTCTCGCCACCGCAGCCCTGGCCGGCCCCGCTTTCGCCCAGCAGCCCGGCGTGCCGGTGCCCGGGGCGGCGCAGGCCCAGTCCGCGGCGCCCGCAGCGGCCACCCCGGCCGGCCCGGCCGACGTCCGCGTCAACCAGCTGATCATCTATGGCGACGATCCCTGCCCGGAGAGCACCGACCCGAACGAGATCACGGTCTGCGCGCGCCTGCCCGATTCCGACCGCTACCGCGTGCCGCCGAACCTGCGCGACAATCCCAACGAGCCGGGCAGCAACAGCTGGGCCAATCGGGCGACCGAGCTCTCCTATGTCGGGCGCACCGGCACGGACAGCTGCTCCACGGTCGGCGGCGGCGGCTTCACCGGCTGCTTCAACCAGATCGTCAGCCAGGCCCGCGCCGAGCGCCGCGCCGCCGGCACCGACTTCAACTTCACGCGCATGATCGAGGAGGCCCGGGCGCGCCGCGACCGGCAGATCGAGGAACAGGCGCAGCAGGCCGAGGAAGACGCCCAGCGCAACGAAGCCGCGACGACGCCGGCACCGCAGCCCGTTCCCTAAAGCGTGGCCAAGGGGGGACTTCGCCGCGACATCGGGCTGACCGGCTCGGCCTTTCTCGCGTTCAACGGCATTGTCGGGGCGGGCATTTTCGCGCTGCCCGGCCCGCTCCATGCGAGCTTCGGCGGCTTCGCGCCCTGGCTGTTCCCGATCTTCGGCCTGCTCGTCCTGCTGATCGCCCTGCCCTTCGCCCGGCTGGCGGCGACGCATGAGCGGACCGGCGGACCGGCCGAATATGTCGCGCCGTTCGGGCCGATGGCCGCGTTCCAGACCGGCTGGCTCTATTTTGTGGCGCGGATCACGGCGCTCGCCGCCAATGCCAATGTCTTCGCCACTTATGCGGGGACGCTCTGGGCGCCACTCGGCACCTCGCTCGGCCGCGGCGCGACGATCCTGGCTTTGGTCGCCTTGCTGACCTGGGTGAACATCGTCGGCGTCAAGCGCGCGGTCCGCGCGCTCGACCTGCTGACCCTTCTGAAGGCGCTGCCCCTGGTGGGGCTCGCTCTCTGGGGCCTCGGCCATGCCGCGCAGGGGCTGCCGGCGCCGGGGCCGGTGCCGCCTTTGTCCGCTTTGGAGGCGAGCGCGCTCGTCCTGCTCTACGCCTTTGTCGGCTTCGAGAATGCCTCGGTGCCGGCCGAGGAAACGGCGGACCCGAAGCGGACCATCCCGCGCGCCATCCTGTTCACCGTCGTCGCCACCGCCGCGCTCTACATGCTCGTCCAGCTCGGCTATGCGGCGGTGATGCCGGCGGGCGCCGCGCCGACGGCGCCGCTCGCCGCCTATGCCGAGGCCCTGCTCGGACCGGCCGGCGCGATCCTGCTCGCGGTCACCGCCATGGCCTCGGTCGCCGGCAATGTCGGCGGCTCGATGACCTCGACGCCGCGCGTCACCTATGCGCTGAGCCAGCAGGGCGCGCTGCCTGGCTGGTTCGGGCGGATCGCCGGCGGCTATGCGACCCCCGCCAATTCGATCCTGTTCATGGGCGCGCTCGGCGCCGTGCTCGCCATTACCGGCAGCTTCGTCTGGCTGGCGATCGTCAGCACCCTGTCCCGCCTCTTCGTCTACGCCGCCTGCATGGCGGCCCTTCCCCGCGCCCGCCCCGGCGGCCTGAGCTGGCTGCTGATGGCCGCCGGCCTCGCGGTCTGCATCTGGGCCGCGGCCCAGTCGAAATGGGAAAGCTGGGCGATGCTCGCGGGCTTTGTGCTCGGCGGCTTCTTCCTCTATGGCCTCGCCCGCATCCAGCGGGGCCCCAGACGTGAGCAGAACTGACCGGATCGATCCGAAGCTCGCCTTCGCGCTCGTCCTGTGCGGGACGGTGCTCGGCATTGCCGGCACCGACCTCGTCCTGCCCGCCGTGCCCGGCCTGCCGGCCGCTCTGGGCGGGACGCCGGCGGCGGCGCAGCTCGTCCTCGCCGCCTTCGTCGCCGGCGCGGGCGTCGGTCTCCTGCTGTTCGGCGAGCTCGGCGCGCGCTTCGACCAGCCGCGGCTGCTGGCCTTGTCGCTCTTCGCCTACGCCGCGGTCTCCGCGGGCTGCGGCCAGGCCGGCTCGCTCGACCTGCTCATCCTCCTGCGCTTCGCGCAGGGCGCCGCGGGCGCCGCCGCCGCCGTCTTCGCGCCGGGCTTCATCCGGGCCGGCTTCGAGCCGGAGGCGGGCGTGCGGGCGCTGGGCCTGCTCGGCAGCATCGAATCGATCGTCCCTGCGCTGGCGCCGGTCGCGGGGCTCTGGCTGCTGCACTGGTGGGGCTGGCAGGGCTCGTTCGACGCGATCGCCGTCCTCGCCTTCCTGCTGGCGGTAACGATCGCAGCGCTGCGGGACCGGTTCCCCAAACCTGCGCGCGCCACCCGGACCGGCGGCTATGGCGTGCTGCTCCGCGACCCGGTCTTCCTCCGCTACGCGCTGTCGCAGGCCTTCACGCTCGGCGGCCTGCTCACCTTCGTGTTCGGGGCGCCCGTCGTGATCACCGTCTCCATGGGCGGGACGCTCACCCATTTCATCATCATGCAGATCAGCGGCATCCTCTTCTTCGCGGTCAGCGCCAATTATGCGGGCAAGCTCGCCGGGCGCTTCGGCACCGAGCGGATGATCCTGTTCGGCAGCACGCTCTCCGCGCTCGGCGCGCTCGGCATCCTCGTTTACGCCCTGGCCGGCGGCAACTGGCCGCCGATGCTCGCGATCCTGTTCGTGCCGGTGAATCTCGGTCTCGGCCTGCGCGGCCCGCCGGGCTTCATGCAGGCGGTGATCGCCGCCCATGGCGACGACGCCCGCGGCGCGGCTCTGGTCATCCTGTTCATCCTGCTGGCGGCGGCGGGCGGGACTGCAGCGGCGGCGCCCTTCATCCTGGCGGGGCTGCCGGCGCTGGCCGGCTTCGCGGCGGCGATCTCGGCTCTGTCCGTGCTCTGCCTGCTCGCGCTCCCGAAGCTTCAGGCCGCTTCGAGCTCGGCCGAGACGGTTTCCTCGATCCAGCCGCCGCCCAGCACCCGGTCGCCCTGGTAGAGCACGGCCGCCTGGCCGGGCGAGACGCCATATTCGGGCTGGTCGAACCGCACGGTCTCGCCATCGAAGCGGGCAGCCACCGGCTTCGCCAGCGAACGCACCTTCACCGTGAGCCCTTCGCGCTGGCCCTCGCCGAGCCAGTTCACGCCCGACAGCCGCGCCTCGGCGACGGCGAGCGCCCGCTTCGGCCCGACCACGACCCGGCCCTGCGCGGGCTCGAGCCGCAGCACGTAGAGCGGCTCCGGCTGCCCGCCAATCTCGAGCCCGCGCCGCTGGCCGACGGTGAAATGGATCAGCCCCGGATGGGTGCCGAGCACGCGCCCGTCCCGGTCGACGATCTCGCCGGCCACCGCGGCCTCGGGCCGGACCTTCTTCACGATCCGGGCATAATCGCCGTCGGGGACGAAGCAGATGTCCTGGCTGTCGGGCTTGTCGGCGACCAGTAAAGCCAGCTCCCGCGCCACCGCGCGCACCGCGGGCTTGGGCATGTCGCCGAGCGGGAAGCGCAGGAAATCGAGCTGGTCGCGCGTCGTCGCGAACAGGAAATAGCTCTGGTCCCGCGCCGGATCGGCCGCGCGCCTGAGCTCCGGCCCGTGCGGCCCGGCGGCGCGGCGGACATAATGGCCGGTCGCCAGGCAGTCGGCGCCCAGCTCCCGCGCGAAGCCCAGCAGGTCGGTGAACTTCACCCCCTGGTTGCAGGAGATGCAGGGGATCGGCGTCCGCCCGCGCGCATATTCGTCGGCAAAGCGCTCGATCACGCTTTCCCGGAAGCGGCTCTCATAATCGAAGACATGATGGGCGATGCCCAGCCGGTCCGCGACCGTCTTCGCGTCATAGATGTCCTGGCCGGCGCAGCAGGTCCGCGACTGCGGCGCCGCCTCGCCATGGTCGTAGAGGCGCAAGGTCACGCCGATCGTCTCGGCGCCGCTGCGCGCGGCGAGCGCGGCCACGACCGAGCTATCGACGCCGCCCGACATGGCGACGACGATCCTTTTGCCCTTGAGGGGCCCGGCCAGCTGGAAATCCGCGTCCATCGGCGGGCTAGATAGGCGCTCTTCCCCGCCGCGCCCACCCCTGCCGGATTCGGGCACGAAGCGGCACGATCGTTTCGCTGCCGGCCCCGTGGAAACCACAGGGGACGTGCTTTACCCGCCCTTCACCCTATTTCGGTAGGACTCGCCGCTGATGGACGAGACCTTCCAGCTTCGCGCGAAGCGCATGCCCGGGCCCCGCCAGCCGGCGCCGCTCGACTATGACGTGCTCAGCGCCACCCTGATCGCGCAGCAGGCGGAAAGCCCCGCCGCGCGGGCGCAGGGCCGGTTCGACCGCAGCGTCAGCGTCGATCCCGGGCCGGAATTGCTCACCGAAACGGTTCTCGCCGGTCCTGCCTGGCAGGAGGCGGCCAATGCCCAGCGCGGCAGCTTCAACCGCGCCGAAGTCAAGCGTCGGAGGATTTTGCCGTAAACCAAGATCACCGGGATATTTACCTTGGCATTTTAGCCTTCCTTCAACCGTCTCCAGCTAAAGGGTTGGGACGCCGGAGGGCCGGGGAGCCGAAAGCGTGTTTTGTTTGAGGTACGAATGATCGAGAATCAGAAAATCCGTCCCGCTCAGGTCATCGGCCCGCTCGGCGAGCCGCTCACCATCGACTCGCTTCCGCACCCCTCGACCACGCGTTGGGTCGTGCGGCGCAAGGCCGAGGTGGTGTCCGCCGTCAATGGCGGCCTGCTGAGCGTCGACGAGGCCTGCGAGCGCTACGGCCTGAGCCTCGAGGAATTCGCGAGCTGGCAGCGCGCGGTCGACCGCTCGGGCATGCCCGGGCTGCGCGTCACCCGCATCCAGCATTACCGGACGCTCTACGAGCGCCAGCAGAATTATTGAGCCGGGTACGGGGCGCCCCCCGCCCCGCCCGACCGGAGGGAAGGGGCCGCGTCCTGGCCGGGACGCGGCCCCTTCTTTTTCTACCGTCGGTTCACCACCGCCATGATCAGCTGATAGACGATCAGGATCACCACGGCGCCGAGGATGGCGGCGAGGAAGCCTGCGCCCGTCCCCTCCTGGTAATAGCCGTATTTCTGGCCGAGCCAGCCGGCGAGAACGGCGCCGGCGAGGCCCAGCAGCAGGGTCATCAGGCAGCCGCCGCCCTGCCTGCCCGGAACGATGAACTTGGCGATTGCGCCAGCGAGGAGGCCGGCGAGAATCCACCAGAGCCAGCCATGGTCGGCCATGAATTGCGACATTGAAGTTCCTCCTCCATTCCCCCCGCGCCGCGGGCGGTCCGTCATGCCGGAGTGGCAAAAGGGAAACTAAGGTTGTAAGGCCCGGTTCCAGTGGGGCCCAGGGGAGGCGGGCAGGCCGTTTTTGGCTTGTTCCAGGTGCTTTATTCGGCTAACACAGCCGCTCTCGGGCGGCTGTGCGCCGCGCTGTACGAGTGGGGACGATGAAGACGATGAACTACGAGTCGAGCAAGTGGAGTCGCGAGGCGATCGACGACGTCCCCGTCGACGCCGAGGAGCTGATCCGCAAGCGCAAGCGCCGGCGAATCATCGTCGCGGTCGTGCTGATCCTGCTCGTCCTCGTCGCGGCCTGGATGATGATGGGCCGGGGCGGCGACGCCGGCGGCGAGAAGGCCGCGCCCAAGATGGCCGCCGGCCAGCGCGGCGGCATGCCCGCCGTGACCTTCATCGTGCCCGGCCGCCAGGACGTGCCGATCATGATCTCGGCGACGGGCTCGCTCGCGGCGGTGCGCGACATGCCCGTCGGCATCGCCGGCGAGGGCGGCCGCGTCGTCCGCGTGCTGGTCGAGCCCGGCCAGAGCGTGCGCGCCGGCCAGGTGCTCGCCGTGGTCGACCGCTCGGTGCAGGCGCAGCAGGCCTCGCAGCTCGCCGCGTCGGTCGACGTCGCGCGCGCCGACCTCCAGCTCGCCCAGAACAATCTCCAGCGTGCCGAATCCCTGGTCGGCCGCGGCTTCATCAGCCGCGCCGATCTCGACCAGAAGCGCGCGACCCGGGACGCCGCCGCGGCCCGCGTGCGCGTGGCGGTCGCCCAGCTGAATGCGACCCGCGCGCAGATCGGCCGCCTCGACATCCGCGCGCCCACCAACGGCCTCGTGCTGACCCGCAATATTGAGGCCGGCCAGATTGTCGGCGCCGGCTCCGGCGCGCTGTTCCGCATCGCCGCGGGCGGCGAGATGGAGCTGATGGCGCGCCTGCCCCAGTCCGACCTCGCCCGCCTGCCCGTCGGCGCGCAGGCGCAGGTCACGCCGGTCGGCTCGAGCAACGTCTATCCCGGGGTGGTCTGGCAGAAGTCGCCGGTGATCGACCCGGCGTCCCGCCAGGGCGTTGCGCGGATCCGCGTGCCGCTGAACAACGAGATCCGGCCCGGCGGCTTCGCCTCGGCCCAGATCCAGGCGGGCGTCGAGCGGGCGCCCCTGCTGCCGGAGAGCGCCGTGCTGAGCGACAGCCGCGGCAGCTTCGTTTACGTCATTGGCCGCAACGACACGGTCGAGAGGCGACCCGTGGTGATCGGGCAGGTCAGCGATCGCGGCATGGCGATCATCCAGGGCCTGAACGGCGACGAGCGCGTTGTTCAGGTGGCCGGCGCGTTCCTGAGCCCGGGTCAGAGGGTGCGGCCGGAAAGGGCGCAGGCACAGCCCGCGCGTTAAGGACGAACAGTCATGGGTTTCCGCAACATCTCAGCCTGGTCGATCCGCAACCCGGTTCCCTCGCTCGTCCTGTTCACCTTCCTGACGCTGGCCGGGATCATCAGCTTCATGCGGATGGACGTCCAGAACGATCCGGACATCGACTTCCCGGTCGTGCTGATCCAGATCGCGCAGCCGGGCGCGGCCCCGACCGAACTCGAGACCCAGGTCACCCAGCGGGTCGAGGCGGCGGTCCGCTCCGTCTCCGGCATCGACGAGATCAATTCGAACGTCCAGGAAGGCGTCTCGGTTACCTTCGTCCAGCTCGCCATCGGGACGCCGATCGATCGGGCGGTCAACGATATTCGCGATGCCGTGGTCCAGATCCGGGGCAATCTGCCGGAGGGCATCCTGGAACCTCAGGTGTCCAGCGTGAACACCACCGGCGACGACATTGCCGGCTTCGCCGTCGTCTCGACGAGCATGTCGCTGGAGCAGTTGAGCTGGTATGTCGACAACCGGGTCTCCAAGGAGCTGCTGTCCGTACCTGGTCTGGCCGCGGTCGAGCGCACCGGCGGCGTCTCGCGCGAGATCCGCGTGATCCTCGACCCGGCCCGCCTGCAGTCGCTCGGCATCACCGCCAGCCAGGTCAACGCCCAGCTCCGCCAGATGAATCTCAACGCCGCCGGCGGCCGCGCCGAGATCGCCGGCTCCGAGCAGTCGGTGCGCGTGCTCGGCAATGCCCGCGACGCCTATGCGCTGGGCCAGACCCAGATCGCGATCGGGGGCGGCCGCACGGTGAAGCTCGCCGACATCGCCCAGGTGCGCGATCTCTATGCCGAGCAGCGCGGCTATGCGACGCAGGACGGGCGGCAGGCCCTCTCCTTCTCCTTCCAGAGGGCGAAGAACACCTCCGACGTCACCGTCTATCACGGGGCCATGGAGCGGCTGCGTGCGCTCGAGGCCCGCAACCCCGATGTCCGCTTCGTGCAGCTGTTCAACTCCGTCGAATATACGGAAGGCCAGTATCATTCGGCGATGGAGGCCCTGCTCGAGGGCGCCGCGCTCGCCGTTCTCGTCGTCTTCCTCTTCCTGCGCGACTGGCGGGCAACCCTCATCTCCGCCATCGCCATCCCGCTTTCGGCGATCCCGACCTTCTGGTTCATGGAGCTGATGGGCTTCACGCTGAACAGCCTGACCCTGCTCGCGCTCAGCCTCGTCGCCGGCGTGCTCGTCGACGATGCGATCGTGGAGATCGAAAATATCGTCCGACACATGCGCATGGGCAAGACCGCCTATCAGGCGGCGATCGACGCCGCGGACGAGATCGGCCTCGCCGTCGTCGGCACCACCTTCTCGATCGTCGCGGTCTTCTTCCCGGTCGGCCTGATGCCGGGCGTGTCGGGCCAGTTCTTCAAGAATTTCGGCTTCACCGTCGTCATCGCGGTGCTGATCAGCCTTGCGGTCGCACGACTGATAACGCCCATGCTCGCGGCCTATTTCCTGAAGGCCAAGGGCCATGCCCCGCATGGCGAAGGCCGGCTGATGAACGGCTATATGCGGCTGCTCGGCTGGACCCTGAAGCACCGCTGGACCACCGTGGTCGGCGGCATCATCTCGCTCGTCGCGACCGTGATGCTGTTCATGATGATCCCGCAGACCTTCCAGCCGACGATGGACCAGGACCGTTCGACCGTCACGATCGAGATGGTGCCAGGCTCCACCTACCAGCAGGCCGGCGAGGTCGTCCGCCGGGTCGAGGCCGTGCTTCGCCAGCAGCCCGAGGTGGAGCTGCTGTTCAGCCGCGTCCGCGTCGGCGGCGCGACCATCAACATCCGCCTGAAGGAAGAGCGCGAGCGCACCTCGATCCAGTTCGAACGGGCCCTCGCGCCGCTGCTCAACCAGATTCCGGACGCGCGCATCTCCTTCCGCTCCCAGTTCGGCGGGGGCCGCGACATCATGCTGAACTTGGGCGGGGACGACCCGGCCCAGCTGAACCGCGTCGCCAACCAGCTGGTCGAGGAAATGTCGCGGGTGCCGCAACTGGTCGCGCCGCGCGTCAGCGGCGACCTGCAGCGGCCGGAGATCGTGATCAGGCCACGCCTCGACCTCGCCGCCGACCTCGGCGTCTCGACCCAGGCCCTGAGCCAGGCGATCCGCATCGCCACGCTCGGCGACATCGACCAGAATAGCGCCCGCTTCTCGCTGTCCGACCGTCAGATCCCGATCCGGGTGTCGATCAACGAGAATGCGCGCCAGCGCCTGTCGACGATCGAGAACCTCCCGGTGCCGACGACGAGCGGCGGCTCGGTGCCGCTAAAGCTGGTGTCCGAAATCAGCTTCGGCGCCGGCCCGACCCGAATCGAGCGCACCGCCCAGCAGCGCCGCCTCACCATCGGCGCCGACCTCGCCCCCGGCGTGATCAGCGGCGACGCCTGGGCGGCGATCAACCAGCTGCCGACGATGCGCAACATGCCGCAGGGCGTGCGCCAGATCGTGCTGGGCATGAACAAGTGGCAGGCGGAGATGATCGCCAGCTTCATCATCGCCGTCATCTCGGGCGTCTTCCTGGTGTTCGCGGTGCTGATGCTGCTCTACCAGCGCTTCCTGCCGCCCTTCGTGAACATGGGCTCGCTGCTGCTCGCCCCGCTCGGCGGCCTGCTCGCGCTCTGGCTGCTCGGCATCCCGATCTCCATGCCGGTCTATATCGGCCTGCTGATGCTGCTCGGCATCGTCGCCAAGAACTCGATCCTGCTGATCGACTTCGCGCTGGAGGAGATGAACAAGGGCGTGCCGAAGCGCGAGGCGATCCTCGACGCGGGCCACAAGCGCGCCCAGCCGATCGTGATGACGACGGTGGCGATGAGCGCCGGCATGATCCCGACCGCCTTGTCCCTCTCGGGCGACGCCGCCTGGCGGCAGCCGATGGGCATCGTCGTGATCGGCGGCCTGCTGCTCTCGACCCTGCTCACCCTCGTCCTCGTCCCGGGCACGTTCAGCCTGGCGCTGGGCGTCGAGGAGAGGATGGGGCCGCGGCTGCGGCGCTGGTTCACCACCGGCGGCAAGCAGGCCAAGCCACCGGCGCCCCAAGCGGCGGAATAATCGCGCGGCGGTTTGAACCATCGCGGATGCCGGTTATTCAACCGGCATGAAGGCGCCTGTCCGTTCCGCCGCCGCCCAGTCGGCCCCGATGCGGGCGCTGGCGACGGCGATGCTGGCGGGCATGGCCGCCCTGTTCGTCGCCGCGACCGGCCTGGAGGCGCAGCATGCCGCCTGGGGCTTCGTCCGCGCCTTCGCGGAGGCCGGCTTGGTCGGCGGGATCGCCGACTGGTTCGCGGTCACCGCCCTGTTCCGCCACCCGCTCGGCATCCCCATCCCGCACACTGCGATCGTGCCGCGCAACAAGGACCGGATCGGAGACGCGCTCGCCTCCTTCCTCAAGGACAATTTCCTCACCGCGCGGGTGGTGGCGAGGCGGATGCGGAACCTCGACGTGGCCGGCGCCGTGGGCAAGTTCCTCGCCCAGCCGCCCGCCGCCGGGGACGGGCGCCTGCGCCGGGGCGGCTCGCGGCTGCTCGCGGACATCCTGGAGGCGCTCGACCAGGAGCGGCTGGGCGGCATGGTGAAGACCGCGATCGCCCAGCGCATCCGCAGCGTGGAGATCGCCCCCCTGCTCGGCCAGACGCTGGAGGCAGCGATCACCAGCGAGCGGCACGTGCCGATGGTCGATTCCATCGTCAGCTGGGCCGGCCGTACGCTCGACGCGAACGAGGATCTGATCCGCGACATGGTCCATCAGCGCGCCGGCCGCTTCCTGCGCCTGGTCGGCCTCGACGAGAAGCTCGCCGACGCGATCGTTGACGGCTTGAGGAAGCTCACCATCGACATGGCGCTCGACCCGGATCACCCGATCCGCGCCAAGGCCGAGGAGGGCCTCGCCAGCCTCGCCCAGCGGCTCCAGCAGGATCCGAACACCAGGGCCCGCGTCGAGGCCTGGAAGAGCGACATGGTCGAGAATGAGGCGGTCTCGGCCTGGCTGGACGGGGTCTGGGAGAAAGCGCGGGCCGGCCTGCTCAAGGGCGCCCGCGACCCGGACGCCGCCCTGGCCGGGAGGTTCGGCGAGGCGCTGCGCCAGCTTGGCGAAACCCTGCAGACCGAGCCGAAGCTCAGGGCGGCGATCAACCAGTTCGCCCGCCGCGCCACGGTGGGCATCGTCGCCACCTATGGCGACGGCATCGTCAAGCTGGTGTCCGAGACGGTGCGTTCCTGGGATGCCGGCACCGTGTCGGACCGGCTCGAGGGCGCGGTCGGCCGCGATCTGCAGTATATCAGGATCAACGGCACCCTGGTGGGCGGCCTGGTCGGGCTCGTCCTGCACACGATCGAGGTCGCGACATGAAAGACGCCGACGAGGCGCTGCGCGAGATGGCGGCCAATCGCGGCTGCCGGCTGGTCAAGTCGCGGGTCCGGACGCCCGGCCGCGGCGACTATGGCAAGTTCGGCCTCAAGGACGCGAAGACCGGCAAGGCGGTGCTCGGCTTCGGCAAGAAGGGCCTCACCGCGACGGCCGAGGAGATCGAGGCCTTCCTGCGCGGCGGCGCCGCCTCCGCCTGGCAAAGCTCGGTCGGCAAGAGGCCGCCAAGGCCGAAGGCGAAGGCGAAGCCGGCCGCCGCGCCGAAGGCCAGGGCCGAGCCGAAGCTCGTGCTTCGCAATGCCCGTCCGAAGGATGTCGAGGCGCTCGCCGCGCTGATCGTCACGCTCGGCTACGAGGTGACGCCGGCCGAGCTGCGGACCCGCCTCGCCGCCCTGAAGAAGGCCGGGCACGAGGCGCTCGTCGCGGACCGCGGCGGCGTCATCGGCCTGCTGACCACCTGGGCGACGACGGTGCTGCACCGGCCCCGGCCGGTCGGGCGGATCTCGCTGATGGTGGTGGCCGAGCAGGCACGCGGCCAGGGTATCGGCGCCGCGCTGGTCGCCGAGGCGGAGGCGCGGCTGAAGGCCGCCGGCTGCGGGCTGGTCGAGGTGACCAGCAATGTGAAGCGCCTGCGGGCCCATGCCTTTTACGAGCGGCTGGGCTATGAACGGACCAGCCACCGCTTCGCGAAACATCTCCGGGAATAGCTGCGATGGGCTCGTTCGTCGCCACCTCGATGATCACGACGCTGCTCGTGACCCTGATCGTCGGCGGCCTGCTGGTCTTCGTCATCCTCCGCCTTGCCAGGGCCAATGCCGGCGGGAGCGGCACGAGCGTGGCGGCGATGACCGATCCGGTGCCGGGGACGATGCTCGTCACGGCCGCCTCCATGCCCTCGCGCCGCGCGGTCTTTCACATCAGCCGGATCACCGGCCTGGTCTCCGGCGAGGGCATCGAGCCCACCGCGGTCCAGTATAATGGCTGATCCGCACGGCGCTCTGGCCGAGCCCCGGCAAGCAGCTGCCGGTGATCGTCGACCGGGCCGATCCGCGCCGCTTCGCGATCCAGTGGGACCGGGCCGGCACGAGCGAGGCCTCGGCGCTCGGCCAGGCGGAGGCGCTGGCCGCGGCGATGCGGGCGAAGCGGAACGGCGACGGCGCCTGAGAGTCAGCCGGCGCTGACCCGCTCGATATCGGCCCCGACGGCCTGGAGCTTCTCCTCGAGCCGCTCATAGCCGCGGTCGAGATGATAGACCCGGTTGACCTCGGTCTCCCCTTCCGCGGCGAGGCCGGCCAGGATCAAGCTCATCGAGGCGCGGAGATCGGTGGCCATGACCGGGGCGCCGATCAGGCCCTGCACGCCGCGCACCACCGCCGAGCGGCCCCGCACCTCGATGTCCGCGCCCATGCGACTCAGCTCCGGCACGTGCATGTAGCGATTCTCGAAGATCGTTTCGGTCAGCAGGCTGGTGCCGTCGGCGAGCGCGAGCATCGACATGAATTGCGCCTGCATGTCGGTCGGGAAGGCCGGAAAGGGCGCGGTGGAGAGGGAAAGCGGCTTGATGCCGCCGTCGCTCGCCACGGTGATCCCGCTCTTCGCCAGCTTCAGCACGGCGCCCGCATCGCCGAGCCCCGAGAGGATGGCGTGCATCTGGTCCTCGCGCGCACCCGCCAGCTCCAGCGTGCCGCCGGTAATCATCGCGGCGCAGGCATAGGAGCCCGCCTCGATCCGGTCGGGCATCACCGCATGGGTGGCGCCGTGCAGCCGGTCCTTGCCGTGGACGGTGAGCGTGTCGGTCTTCACCCCCTCGATTTCGGCGCCCATCGCGATCAGGCAGTGGCAGAGATCGGTGATCTCGGGCTCGCGGGCCGCATTCTCGATGATTGTGGTGCCCTTGGCCAGGACCGCGGCCATCAATGCATTTTCGGTCGCACCGACCGTGACGAACGGGAAGCTGATCTTGCCGCCGACCAGCCCGCCCCTGGGCGCGATCGCCTTCACATAGCCCGCGGTAAGCTCGATCTCCGCGCCCAGCCCCTGCAGCGCCTTCAGGTGCAGATCGATCGGCCGGTTGCCGATCGCGCAGCCGCCGGGCAGCGACACCGTCGCCTCACCCGCGCGCGCGAGCAGCGGCCCGAGCACGAGGATCGAGGCGCGCATCTTGCGGACGATGTCGTAGGGCGCCACGGTCGAGCCGATATTGGCGGCGCGGAAGGTCATCACCCGGCCGAAATCACCCTTGCGCGAGCCCTCGATCGCGGTCGAGACGCCGAGCTCGTTCAGCAGATGGCCGAAGCTGTCGACGTCGGCGAGGCGCGGCAGGTTCCTGAGGGTGAGCGGCTCGTCGGTAAGCAGGGCGCAGGGCATCAGGGTCAGCGCCGCATTCTTGGCCCCGGAAATCGGAATGGTGCCGGACAGCTTCCTGCCGCCGCGAATGATGATCTTGTCCATGGGCTCCCCGTTTATCCCTTCCGCGCGCCTTCGCAAGCGGCCGTTCCACACCCGGAAAAAAGCGCGCAGAATGAATGACTTCTTGATTTGGATCAGGGATTCGCCCAAAAATCGTGCTTACAAAACACCCGGAAATTCAGAGCCTTGGGGGAAAGTACGTTTTGGTCAGTTGTCTCGCTGAGCGGCTCAGCCACTATGTCAGGCTGACCGAAGCGGAGAGCCTTTCGCTCACCCAGCTCGAAGATCAGGAACGGAGCGTGCGCCGCGGCGCCGTCATCATTCGCGAGAATGAGGGCCCGCGCGAGCTGTACATCGTGCGCTCCGGCTGGCTGCACTCGAGCGGCGTGCTCGGCAATGGCAGCCGACAGATCCTCCGCTTCCATTTCAAGGGCGACATCCTGGGCCTGCCCCTGCTCGCCTTCGCCGATTCCCCGGAGACGGTCACCGCCGTGACCGACGCGGTCCTCTCCCCCTTCAGCCGGGAGAGGCTGGCGCAAATCATCGCCGACCATCCCCGGCTCGGCGCCCTGATCCTGGGCCTGTCCGTGGCCGAGCGCGTGGCGCTGGCCGACCGGCTCGCCTCGATCGGCCGGACCTCGGCGCGGGCCCGGGTGGGCTCGCTGATCTGCGAGATCGTCGCCCGGATGCGGCGGCTCGGCGCGGTCGGCAATGGCGGCTATGTCCAGCTGCCGCTGACCCAGGAGGATATTGGCGACGCCACCGGCCTGACTTCGGTCCATGTCAACCGGATGATGCGAGTGCTGGTCGAGGACGGCATCATCGAGCGCAACGGCGGCAACCAGTTCCGCCTGCTCGACGAGAAGCGCCTGGTCGCGGAATCGAACTTCGTCGACCGCACCGGGCTGGAGACCGGCTGGCTCCCCGAGGCGCGCTAGGTCCGCCGACCGTCGTTCCCGCGAAAGCTGGAACCTCACTGCCTGATCGGGACACGAGAAGAACCGGGATTCCAGCTTTCGCTGGAATGACGGCAATGGATCGGAAGCGTGCTACGCCTTCTCCAGCGTGCACTGCAGCGGGTGCTGGTTCTGCCGGGCGAAATCGATGACCTGGGCGACCTTGGTTTCGGCCACCTCATAGGGAAAGATGCCGCAGACGCCGACACCGCGCTGGTGGACGTGGAGCATCACCCGGGTCGCATCCTCGATCCCCATCTTGAAGAAGCTCTGCAGCACGTGGACGACGAACTCCATCGGCGTGTAGTCGTCGTTCAGCATCAGCACCTTGTAGGGCGAGGGCGTCTTCGTGCGGGTGCGCGTCCTCGTGGCGACGCCGAGGCCCGTGCCCTCCTCGTCGTCCCGGCCCGCATCGCCCGCCATGGCCCTCAACTCTGAATCACGCATCACCCGCATAACGCGATAAATATGGCATGGTGCCCGGGCGCCGCAAGGGGGCGACTCCGACGCGCGCGGGACAGCCGGAATGCAAAAAGGGCGGCCGCTCCAACAGGGAGCGCCGCCCTTTCTACTGGTTCGGACTCTCGCAGTTACGCAGCGAGGGTCTTCACACGCTCGGCCGCCACGGCGTAGCGGCTGGTCAGCGGCTCGGCGACGTCGCCGGCCAGCTTCAGCACGTTCTCCGACACGCGGGCGCTCTCGGCGACGGCGCTGTCGAAGGCGCTGCGGGCGAAGTCGCCCTGAAGCTTGAAGAAGTCAGTCGCCGACTTGACGTCCGCGAAGCTCTTGAAGGCCGCGGTGGCCTCCTCGAAGCGGGTGCGGCTGTAGTTGGCGGCGTCCTGGCTCAGGGTCTCGATGCCCTTGGCAGCGACCTTGGACGAAGCGACGAGCGCCTCGACATTGCCACGGCCCAGCTCAGCGAGCTCCTCGATGAGCTTCGCATTCTTCTCCATCGCGGTCTTGGCCCGGTCATTGGCCTCGGTCACGACGGTCTTGATCTGCTCGGCGGCGGCGAAGCCGGCGGCGGCAGCGTCCTTGGTCGACTTGGTAGCCATGTTCTTGCTCCTCGATCTCAATCTCTCCCGGCGTTTGGGGCGCCGGTGCACTCATGTTGCGTTGCAGCATTTAGGCGCGCGGAAGCGAAATTGCAAGCCCTTTTTGTGCACTGCAACAAAACTGTCAAGATTGAGATATTTCAGTGTGTTAAGAGGTCACAATCCGGTCATCGATGTACCGCGGCACGAACATCGCATCGCAGTTGCAGCACTGCTCGTCTCAGCGTGCGCGCACATAGGAGCCCGGCGCATCCTCGATCGCCTTGAGCCGCCCTTTGCCCGGTGTGCGCACGCCGGCGGCGAGAACCTCCTCGTCGGAAATCTCGCGGAGCCACCGGCTCCAGTCCGGCCACCAGCTCCCCCTGGTCTCGGTCGCGCCGGCGATGAACTGCTCGAGCGTGTCCGCCTTCGCCTCGTTGGTCCAATATTGATACTTGCCGGCCTCGGGGGGGTTGACCACGCCGGCGATATGGCCCGAGCCGGCCAGCACGAAGCGCAGCGGCCCGGCGAAATGGTGGGTGATCTTCCAGACGCTCTCAGGCGGCGCGATATGGTCCTCGCGCCCGGCTTGGACGTAGGTCGGCGTCTTCACCAGCCTCAGGTCGATCGGCGTCCCGTCGATCGTCACCCCGCCCGGCTGGACCAGCCTGTTCTCGCGGTAGAGCTGCTGCAGATAGGCGCGGTGCCAGTCGGCGGGCAGGTTGGTGGTGTCGCCGTTCCAGTGCAGCAGGTCGAACTGCGGATAATCCTCGCCGAGCAGATAGTTGCTGGTGACGTAGGACCAGATCAGGTCACGGCCGCGGAGCAGGTTGAAGGTGGCGGCCATGTAGCGGCCGTCCAGATAGCCCTTCTCCGCCGACAATTGCCGGATCAGCTCGAGCTGCTCGTCGCCGATGAACAATTTGAGGTCGCCGGCCTCGGAGAAATCGACCTGGGCGGTGAAGAAGGTCGCGCTCGCCACCTTGTCCGCCTCGCCCCTTGCCGCGAGCAGAGCGAGCGTGGCCGCCAGCATCGTGCCGGCGACGCAATAGCCGATCGTGTGGACCTGCTCGACGCCCAGAGCGTCGCGCACCGCGTCGATCGCCTCGGCCTGGGCAAGCACATAATCGTCGAGCCTGATGTCGGCGAGGCTCTCGTCCGCCGACTTCCAGGAGACGACGAAGACCGTGATCCCCTGCTCCACCGCCCATTTGATGAAGCTCTTCTTCGGGTTCAGGTCGAGGATGTAATAGCGGTTGATCCAGGGCGGGAAGATGATGAGCGGGACCTCCAGCACCCGGTCCGTCATCGGCGCATATTGGATCAGCTGGTAGAGCTTCGTCTGCTTGACCACCTTGCCCGGCGTCATCGCCAGGTTGCGCCCGACCTCGAAGGCGCCCGGCTGGACATGGGTGAGCTGGCCCTTCTCCAGGTCGCTCAGCATGTTCTGGAGGCCGCTCAGCAGGCTCTCCCCCTTCGTCTCCATCGCCTTCTCGATCACCAGCGGATTGGTGAGCGCGAAATTGGAGGGGCTCATCGCGTCGACGAAGGCGCGGGTGGTGAAGCGCAGTTTCTCGCGGGTCGCCTCGTCCACGCCCTCGATCGCGTCCACCGAGCCGAGCAGCCGCTCGGAGATCAGCAAATAGGTCTGGCGGATCGTGTCGAAGAGCGGATTGTCCCGCCATTCGGGCGCCGCGAAGCGCTTGTCGCGGTCCGCTTTCTCCGCGAGCGCGGAAGGCTCTTCCTTCGCGACCTCTGCGCCGCCCGCAGCCTTGGCGAGCGCGCGCTGCCAGATGCCGAGGCCCTCGGTCCAGAGCTGCGCCTGCTGCTCCATCAGCTTTGCGGGATCGGCGAACAGGTTCATCCCCGGCCAGGCCTGCGTGACCCGCCCGGCATGGCCGGGATCGGCGGCGGCCGCCGCCTTCTCCGTCGCCTCGCCCAGTTGCTGCGCCATATGCTCCAGCATCATCTGCTGGGCGCGGCCCATCACCCAGGTCCAGTGCTGGAGATCCTCCAGGCTGGGCGCGGGGAAAGGCGACGTCGGCGTTTCGGGCGTGTCCTTGGTCTCGGCCATAAGGGCTCCTCGTCCTCACCGGCGTCTCTAGAGAAGCGTGCCCGCCCGGGAAAGGGCCGGTTTCGACGGCCTTGCACCGTCACCCTCGCATGCTATCCTCGCCGTTTCGGACCGGGGGGTTCGGGCCCCGGTGCAGCGTGGGGAGAAGACAGTGCGGAACATGCTGTTCGCAGCCGCGGGGGCGGCTTTGCTCGTGACACCGGCTCTGGCGCGGGAAAGCGCCTGGATGGGGCTCGGCGTCCGGGCCATCAATGCCCAGACGACCAGCCAGACGATCGAGGTGGACGGCACCAACGTCCCGCGCGAGACGATGTTCTGTTCGGAGGACGCCGCCGTGCAGATCGTCAGCGCGGAGTTCCGCTACCGCTCGGGCGACACCCAGACGCTGAGCCTGCGCACCCGGGTCAGGGCAGGCGATTGCTCGAGGATCATCGGCCTGCGCAACCGCGACGCGGAGCTCGCCTCGGTCAGCTTCACCGCCGATCCGGCCAGCCTCGCATCGGGCGCGACCGCGCGGGTCCGCGTGCTGGTCCGCTAGACAGGCATCGCCTCAGTTCCGGCTGAGGATGCGGTCGAGGCCGCGCACGATCGAACCCGGGTCGAGCAGGTTGACGGTCACCGGCTGCTGGCAGAGCCGCAGGCAGCCGCCGGCCCCCATCGCCGCCATGGCCGATGGCGGCTCGCCGGCGATCAGCCTGACGCGCGCGCCCGGCTCCGGCCGGTAGGGGACGCGATAGCCGCCGCCGGCCCGCGCCGGGCGGCCGCACACGAGGATATCGTCCCCCACGCCCTGCCGGCAGCGCTCATCCTCCACCCGCCGCCGCGCCGCGAGGTCGCCGAGCGGGTCGGGCGACGCGGCGATGATCCCCGACGCGACCGGCGCGGAAGGCGCCTGCGCGGCGGTGGACGATGCCGCGATGAGCAGAACGGGCAAAACGAGGTGCGGGATTCCGGCCATCAATCCCGGTTCGCCAGCGCCTGCGCGATGCCGCGCACGATGGTGAAGCCGATGCCGATGAGGTCGAGCCCCTCGCCGCACATATGGTCGCGGCCGACCGCCGAGCAGCGGGTGTCGCCCGCGTCCATCACATAGAGCTGGGCGTCGGCGGCGCGCTCGCGCGTGCCGCGGCTGACGTCCGGGCCGGACATCGGCACGCGGTAGCGCCGGTAATCGGGGCGCCGCCCGCAGACCACGACCTCGTCGTCCGTGCGGATCGGCGGACAGTCGGTCCCGAGCATCTCGCGCATCCGCGCCCGGTCGAGCGCGATCGCCTCGTCGGCGGTGACCGCTTGCGAATCATTCTGCGCGGCGGCGGGGAGCGGCTGGAACAGGGCCAGCAGGAACAGCGTCGGGAGCGTTCTCGACTTTGTCATGGGCTTTGCCTACTGCCCCGCGTGAACGCCCCCGTTCGGGCAGGGAGGATGACAGAAAAGATGGTCAACACAAGCCAGGTTCTCGATCGCGTGCTGGTGCTGGAAATGGTGCGGGTCACCGAGGCGGCGGCGGTCGCCGCCTCGAAGCTGATCGGGCGCGGCGACGAGAAAGCGGCTGACCATGCGGCGGTCGAGGCGATGCGCGCGGCGCTGAACACGCTCGACATCGACGGCACGGTGGTGATCGGCGAGGGCGAGCGCGACGAGGCGCCGATGCTCTATATCGGCGAGAAGGTGGGCGCGGCGCAGGACGGCGGCCCCCGCATCGACATCGCGCTGGATCCGCTCGAGGGCACGACGATCACCGCCAAGGCGGGCGCCAATGCGATGGCCGTGCTGGCGATCGCGGAGAAGGGCAATCTGCTGAACGCGCCCGACGTCTATATGGAGAAGCTCGCCGTCGGCCCCGGCTATCCCGACGGCGTGATCGACCTCCGCAAGAGCCCGACCGAGAATGTCCGCGCGGTCGCCGCGGCCAAGGGGGTGCGGCCCGACGAGATCATCATCTGCGTGCTCGACCGGCCCCGTCACGAGAAGCTCATCGCGGAGCTGAGGTCGCTGGGCTGCGGCATCCAGCTCATCCCCGACGGCGACGTCGCCGGGGTGATCGCGGTCACCGATCCGGACACGGTCATCGACCTCTATATGGGCTCGGGCGGCGCCCCCGAGGGCGTGCTCGCGGCCGCGGCCCTGCGCTGCGTCGGCGGCCAGTTCCAGGGCAAGTTGCTGTTCCGCAACGACGCCGAGCGCGCCCGCGCCGCGCGCTGGGGGGTCGAGGATCTCGACCGGATCTATCAGCTCGAGGAGCTGGCGAAGGGCGACTGCATCTTCGCCGCGACCGGCGTCACCGACGGCTCATTGCTCGAAGGCGTGAAGCGCCGCAAGGACTGCGTGACGACGGAGAGCGTGGTGATGCGCGCCTCGACCGGCACCGTGCGCTGGGTGAAGGGCCGCCACCGGCCGGAGCATGAGCCCGGGGCGCACTGAGAAGGTCGCGGCGTACAGCGACCCCGCCGTCACCCTGAACTCGTTTCAGGGTGACGATGGTGGATTCACTTTCGCAGTGCCCGCTCCTACACTCTCCTGATGCTCGATCCCGAAGCCCATGTCTGCGGCGTGACCCGCTCGATCCTCGGCCAGCCCTGGCGCTGGCGGGGGATGGCGGCGGGCGCGGGCGATCCGGGCTTCCGGCCCGACGATCTGGTCGACCAGCTGCTGCTCGCCCGGGGAGTCGCGCGCGAGGAGCTTGAGCGGCACCGCCGCCCGACCTTGCGCGAATTCATGCCGGATCCGTCCGTCTTCCGCGACATGGACAGAGCCGCCGAGCGCCTTGCGGACGCGGTCCAGGCCGGCGAACGGGTGACGATCTTCGGCGATTATGACGTGGACGGCGCCACCTCGGCGGCCCTCTTGATCCTGCTGCTGCGCGGGCTCGGGCTGGAGGCGGCGGCCTATATCCCGGACCGGCTGATGGAGGGCTACGGCCCCTCCGGCAAAGCGCTCGTCCGCCTCGCCGAGGCGGGCGCAAGCCTGATCGTCACCGTGGATTGCGGCGCCCAGGCCTTCGAGGCGCTGGCCATGGCGAAGGCCGCGGGCGTCGACGTGATCGTGGTCGACCATCACAAATGCGCGAGCCGCCTCCCGGACGGCTTCGCCATCGTCAATCCCAACCGGCTCGACGAGAGCGAGGAGGGGGCGGCGCAGGGCCATCTCGCCGCGGTCGGCATGGCCTTTCTGCTCGGCGCCGCCCTGCTCCGCACCCTGCGCGGACGCGGCCATTTCGCCGACCGCGAGGAGCCGAAGCTGATCGAATTGCTCGACCTGGTCGCGCTCGGCACGGTCGCCGACGTCGCCCAGCTCCGGGGGCTCAACCGCGCCTTCGTGACGCAGGGCCTCAAGGTCATGGCCGGGCGCCGCAATCCCGGCCTCGCCGCGCTTGCCGACGCCGCGCGGCTGAACCGCGCGCCCGAATGCCGCGATCTCGGCTTCGCCCTAGGACCCCGGATCAATGCCGGCGGGCGGGTCGGCAAGTCCGATCTCGGCGTGCGGCTGCTGACAACGGAGGATCCCGAGGAGGCGCGCGCGATCGCCGCGGAGCTGGACCGGCTGAACGAGGAGCGCCGGGCGATCGAGGCGGCGGTCTGCGAGGCGGCCGAGGCGCTGGCCGCCGCCCAGGGCAATCGCGCCGTCGCCCTGGTCGCGGCGCCGGGCTGGCATCCCGGAGTGATCGGCATCGTCGCCGGCCGCCTCAAGGAGCGGCTGCACCGGCCTGCCATCGTCGTCGCGATCGGCGAGGACGGCGTCGGCAAGGGCTCGGGCCGCTCCATCTCCGGCGTCGATCTCGGCGCCGCCGTGCTCGCCGCCAGGGACAGCGGCCTGCTCGTCGCCGGCGGCGGCCACGCCATGGCCGCGGGCCTCACCGTCGCCGGGGACCGGATCGAGGCGCTCGCCGACTTTCTCGACGAGCGCCTCGCCGCCGACGTCGCCCGCAGCCGCGATGACCGCGCCTTGCTGCTCGACGCCTTGCTCTCGCCCGGCGGCATCTGCGCCGCTTATTGCGATGCGGTCGAGGCGGGCGGCCCCTATGGCGCCGGCTGGCCGGGCCCGCACGTCGCCGCCGGGCCTGTCTCCATCGTGAAGGCGGACGTGGTCGGCAGCGGCCATCTGCGCGTCATAGCCGCGGGCGAGGATGGCCGCAGGGTCAAGGCGATCGCCTTCCGCATGGCCGAAAGCCCGCTCGGCGAGGCCCTGCTCGCCACGCCGCCGCACCGCCGGCTGTGGCTGGCCGGGCGGATCAAGCGCGACGATTATCATGGCGGCGAGGCGGCCGAGCTGCATCTCGAGGATGCCGCCTGGGCCGATGCTTGACGCTCGCCAGGCCAGCCCGTAAGGCGCCACCTCGCCTCACGGCCCCTTCGTCTAGCGGTTAGGACGCGGCCCTTTCACGGCTGAAACACGGGTTCGATTCCCGTAGGGGTCACCACCCTGCCATTGCCTTGGCCCGGCCGGTCGGCCAATTGGTGACGAGCGACTGCAGCAGGGGGATGGGCACTTGGCCGAGGACGCACAGAAGCCAAAAAGAAAGATCGGCATCGGCGCGCTGGCGATCGGCCTGATCATCCTCGCCGCGATCGGCTTCATCCTCTACAATGCGCTCGGCGACCGCGAGGCGCCCAGGGTCGACCTCGCCGCGGGCAAGAATTTCACCTGCACGGTGCAGAGCGTCTATGACGGCGACGGCCCGATCAACTGCGCCGAGCGCGACCTGAACGGCAACCAGGTACGGGTGCGCATCCGCGGCATCGAGGCGCGCGACTCCGACAATAGCTGCCGCCATCCCAATCTCTGCCCGCAGATGAGCGGCGCCGAGGCCAAGGCGATCCTCGAGCGGTTCGCGGTCGGGAGGCTGGAATGCACCTCCTTCGGGCCGTCCTACAACCGGGTCGACGCCTTCTGCCGCAATGCCAGCGGCCAGGACCTGAGCTGCGAGATGCTGAAGAGCGGCGCCGCAGTGCGCTGGGAGCAATATGATCCGGACGGGCGCCTGCTCCCCTGCGTCCGTGCCCGGCCGGGAGGGGCAGCCCGGCAGTGATTGGAAAAGTCCGCGCCGGCTTCCGGGATACGCCGCTCGGTCCGGCGGCGGTGATCTGGAGCTTCGGCTACCTCCTGCTCGATGCGATCGCGTTCCTGATCGGCCGGGCGGCGCCGGGGGTGACCCTGCTCGCCTCGCTGCCGATGTTCGCGCTCGGCGTCGGCCAGACGATCGCGCTCAATCATCTGCGCACCGGGCCGGTGCTGCAGTCTGCCTGGCTGCGCTGGCCCGCGCTGGTCGTCGCGGTTGTCGCGGCGACCGCCGTCCAGACCCTTTTCGACGTCTACTGGATGCGCTTCCTGGCCGAGAACCTGTTTCCGGCCTGGCAGGAATGGGCGCTCGACATCGACCTGCAGCGCCTGCTGACCGTCGGCTTCGGCTATGCCTGGACCTTCTGCCTCGCCCTCACCCTGCTCGCCGCGATGCGGGCGGCGCAGGACAATGCGCGGCGCGCCGCGAACGCCGAGACGGAAGCCGCCAATGCGGTCTCGGCCGCGCTCCGCCTGCAGCTCAATCCCCATTTCCTGTTCAACACGCTGAACTCGATCTCCGGGCTGGTCACCCTCGACCGCAAGCAGGAGGCGGAGAGCATGATCGACCGGCTCGCCGAATTCCTCCGCGCCTCGCTCAACGCCGATCCGATCGAGGATGTCATGCTGGCGCACGAGATCGACACGATCGACGCCTATCTCCACATCGAATCGGCACGGTTCGGCGACCGGCTCGAGATCCAGATCGACCTGGCGCCCGGGACCGAGGACGCGAAGGTGCCGAACTTCATCCTGCAGCCGCTGGTCGAGAATGCGATCAAGCATGGCGTCTCGGCGCTGCAGGGCACCGCCCTGCTCTACATCAGCGCGGCGCGGGAGGGCGACATGCTCATGCTGACCGTGGTCAACAGCTCGCCGGAATCGAACGGCGAGAGCTCGCGGCCGCCGGCCGGCACCGGGGTCGGGCTGGCGAACAGCCGGCAGCGCCTCGCCAACCGCTATGGCGGCAAGGCAAGCCTCGAGACCGGCCCGGTCGGCGATCGTTACCGGGCGACGATCCGGATGCCCTTCCTCACCTGAGCCGCGGCCTCACCGGCACGCCCGCCAGCCCCACTGGCCGCGGCTCGCCTGGTCCAGGTGGAGATGGTCGCGATGCGCGACATTGTAATCGGGCGACAAGACCGTTCCGAAGAGCGAGCAGGCGCCATCGCGCACCTCGCGCAGGAAGCGGCCCTTCGGCCCTTGGTCGCGCCAGTCGTTCACTATTGCGACCCTGGTGCCGTCGGCGAGCCGGAAGGCGGCGACGTCGAAGGCATTGGCCGTGGCATGCTCGCTCCACGCCCCTTCTCCCCGGCCGTACATCCGGCGGCAGCTATAGGCGCCGAAATGGTCGATGCCGGTCACCCGCCGGCCGAAATGGCGCTGGGCGGCAACCTGCACGACCTCGCGCTCCCAGACGAGCAGCGCCGCCGCCACGGGGCAGGAAAAGCCGACATCGGCCGGCCGGTAGGAGATTTCCCGCGCGCCGAAGCGAACCGCGTCCCGATAGCCGCATTGCGCGCCCTCCGCCCGCGGCGGGAGCGCCGTGAACGCCGCTCCCGCCGCGGCGAGCAGCGCCCGGCAGCGCCCCGGTTCGTCGGCCAGCCCGGCCAGCTTGCGGCCGGTGAAGGCGCCAACGGGCTGCCGGAGGTCCAGCGCCGTCCACGGCACGTCCTGCGGATAGCGGCGCGCATAATCCAATATGGCCAGGACGCCGAGGACGAGCGCCGCGAGCGGCAGCAGAAGCAGCAGGATCCGCCGCGCCCTTCGCATCAGCGCCGGCGCGCGGTCTCCAGCGGCTCGCTGGTCACCGGATAGCCGATCCCCTCCGGAATGCAGACGTGCGGCGCGCCATCCACCTCCGCGACCCAGGGCGTGATCCGGATCACGGGATGACGGGCCGCATCGCGATATGCGTCGGCGATGGACGCGAAGCCGGCGAGCCGTTCGAGGTTGCGCCGGGTGGGGAAGATGACATGGGCCCGGCCGGCATCGACTTCGGCGAGGATCTCCGCCGCACTCGCCCAGAAGGCGCGGACGGCCTCGGCCTCGGCGACCGCCGGCGCCGGTGCGCCCGCCGGCGCCTCGGCCAGGAAAAAGAAGGTGTCGAACCGGCGGGTCTCACGGAAGTTCGGACACCAGCGCGCGAACGGGGTCAGCGCCTCCAGCGCCAGCGCGAGCCCCTGCTCGGCCAGCAATGCCGCGAACGGCCGGCCCGCAAGGATCCCGTCGCGGAGCGCCTGCACCTGCGCCGCGTCGGGGGCCGGGACGATCCCCGGCGCGAGCCCGGTCTCCTCGATCGTCTCGCGGATCGCCGCGATTCGCGCGGCCGCCAGCGGAAGCGCGCTGTCCCCTGCCGTGACATGATCGTCCGCGTCGATCCGCCCGCCGGGGAAGACGAGCGCGCCGGCGGCGAAGGCCATCTGCCCCGTCCGCTCGGTCATCAGCAGTTCCGGCGGCCCGCCGGCCACTGGGCGCATCAGCACGAGCGTGGCGGCCGGAATCGGATCGGGAAGCTCGGACATCTTTCCTTGCGTGCGCCGGGAGGGCTCCGCGACGGCGGCTATCATGCCGGGGTCAAAAGGCCAAATCCGCTCCGAAGCGGAGCCGATTGTTTCCATGACGGCCTGATGCAGGTTATCCTGCAGCCATGAGTCGGGATCGTGTCGCCAGGTTGACAGAGGGCCAGCGTGCCGTGCTGCGCATGGTCGACCGCCATCTCGAGACGAAGGAGATCGCGCGGGCGCTCGGCATCAGCCCGGACGGCGTCAACCAGCGCATCAAGGCGGCGATGCGCACGCTCGGCGTCAACAAAAGGCGCGATGCCGCTCTCATGCTCGCCGAAACCGAGGCGCCGGACGCCTACCAGCCGCAGGTATACCCGCCGCGGGACATTGCGGATGGGTCCGGTTCGGCGACATTCGGCCTATCGACCGAGGGCGGGCAGGGATCGGGGCCGCTCCCGGCCGGGGCGATGCGGGAAGAACAGGCTGCCTTCGCGGCGGCGCCCTCGCTCCGGCCGAGACGGCTCCGGTTGCCGCTCCCAGTCCGGGGAGGCAGGCCAGATGACCTGAATGCGCTGCAAAGGCTGGGGTGGATATTCGGGACGATGCTCCTGATCGCCTTCGCCTTCGGTGTCTTCCTCGCCGGAATGGAAGCCCTGTCTAGGCTCGGTCGGGCCGTAAGCTAGTTTCGCAGACCTGATTGCCAACAGCGGAAACGCGCCGGCGACGCAGCCGGCGGGGGGAGAGGATTCATGCCCAGACTACGCCAAGCCGTGGCCCAGAAAGTGGCCGACCGCCTGTTCGCCGTGGAGAGCGCGATCGATCTCGCGCTGACCCGCGCTGCCGAGCTCAATGCCGCCATGCCGCAGGCCCGGACCGAGGCGCGTCTGCCGGCGATGATCGGCCAGGCCGCGCTCGACCGGGCGGCGGAGGCCTTCACCGCGCTCGTCGAGGCGCGCCGCCGGATCGTCGCCACCCACCAGTCGCTTGACGAGGCGCGCCTGCAGATCGGCCTCGCCGAGGTCGCCTCGGGCGACACCGTGCCCAAGACGCCGCCGGGCTTCACCGAGGCCGCGGCAGGCGAGGCGCCGGTCGCGCAGCTGCGCGCCGTCGCCTGAGGAGGGCCACCGCTTGACCGCGTCGTGCAGCCATGATCCGGTCAGGCGGTGAACTATCCTTTCGTCGCGCTCCTGGCCCTCTGCACTCTCTATGCCCTCTGGGCGGGAGGCGGGCCGGAGCGGATCGGGGCGGCGGTCTACGGGCTGTCCGTGGCCGCCTCCCACCTGATCCTCACCGCGCACGACCAGCGCTGGCTGAACGTCGAAACCGGAGTGTTCATCGTCGATGTCGTCACCTTTCTCGCCTTCGTCCCCATTGCCCTTCGGGCCGACCGCTTCTGGCCCTTATGGGTGAGCGCCTTTCTCGGCCTCGGCGTGCTTGGCCATCTGGCGCGGCTCGTGGGGCCCGACACCTTCTGGTGGGCCTATGCGGTGGTGCTGACGATCTGGAGCTATCCGATCGTCCTGCTGATCGCGCTGGGCACCTTCCTGCATCGCCGGAGGCTGGCCCGTCACGGTGCCGACAGATCCTGGGTGAGCTCCTCCGGCCGATCGGACCCGGGGCCGCCGGCTGGGCCGACCGGCTGATCGGCGAGTTCGGCTCGCTCGGCGCGGCCCTCGCCGCACCGCCGGCCGCACAGCAACGGGTCCTGGGCGAGGAGCAGAGGGTGGTCGCCTGGCTCGCCACGCTGCGCTCGGCGATGCTCCACGCGCTGCGCCGCGAGGCGCTGCAGGGGCCGGTGCTCGGCGATTCCGACGCCGTCACCGACTATCTCTTCGCGGCCATGGCCCACGAGCCGGTCGAGCAGCTGCGCGTCCTCTACCTCAACACCCGCAACCGCCTGCTGCTCGACGAGACGGTGATCGAGGGGTCGGTCAACGTCGCGCCCATCTATCCCCGCGAGATCGTCAGGCGGTCGCTCGAAGTGGGCGCGACCGCGCTCATTCTCGCCCACAACCATCCGTCCGGCGACCCGAAGCCCAGCCGTGAGGATGTGCGCCTCACCCGCCTCGTCGCCACGGCCGGGGAGCCGCTCGACATCAGGCTTCACGACCATGTCATCGTCGCCCGTTCGGGCTGGATCAGCCTCCGCGCAGCAGGATATTTGTGATGCACCAGACCAGCAGCCTCGACTATCGCCCGCCCGCCGCGGCGCCGGCCACCGACCAGGCCGGGGAGCGCGCCCATGCCCGCGCCTGGGCCGACCGCCTCTACGCCGAGCGGCGGCGCCGCGACGCCATGTTCCCGCCCGCTCTGTTCGGCGAGCCGGCCTGGGACCTGCTGCTCGCCATGTTCACAGCGCGCGAACGCGGCCAGGCGATGATCCTGTGCAAGGCCTATAAGGCGGCGGGGGTGTCGGACACGACCGGGCGCCGCCTGCTCGACCGGATGGAGGAGGAAGGGCTGATCACCCGCCGCCGCGCCCCGCGCTCGCGCAAGATGCGGATCGTCGAGCTCACCGACCGGTCGATCGAGCTGCTCGTCCGCTATCTCGCACGGGGCGCCTAGCTCGGCGCGGGACGTCCCCGCGCCGATTTCGCGCGCGGCGGCGTGGTCTGCTAGGCTCCCGGGAAGACTCGCCGGGAGAAGGCCATGGTCAGGCTCGATCATATCAACATCCAGACCGTGAAGCTGGCAGAGACCGTCGCTTTCTACCGCGACGTGCTCGACCTGCGGGCGGGCGATCCGCCGCCGCCGCTCGATCCCGCGCAGGTGCAATGGATGTTCGACGTCGAGGGGAATGCGATCTTCCACCTCTCCACGCCCGGCGCGCTGAACGCGATCGGCGACGTCAACAAGGGCGCCGATACCGGGGCGGTCCATCATGTCGCGCTCTCCTGCAAGGGCCATGACGAGATGATCGGGAAGCTCGACTGCATGGGCCTTCACCACCGCGGGAACCATGTCGCCGCGATCGACCTCAAGCAGATTTTCGTCCGCGATCCGAACGGCGTCCTGCTCGAGCTCAACTACCGCAAAGGTAACCACTAGACCGCACTGCCAGCCTTCCGCCCTGCGCTCCCAGTCTGTAAGACGGGGCGCAAGAGAGGAAGTCTGTGCAGTTCGAAGACCAGATCTCCGGGATCCTTCGCCGGCACGAGGGGCGCAAGGGCGCATTGCTGCCGATCCTGAACGATGTGCAGGCGGCGCTCGGCCATGTCCCGGCCACCGCGGTGCCGCTGATCGCCGAGGCGCTGAACCTGTCGCGCGCCGAGGTCCATGGCGTGGTCACTTTCTATCATGACCTGAAGCCGGCCCCCGCGGACCTGCCGGTGGTGAAGCTCTGCCGGGCCGAGGCCTGCCAGGCGCGCGGCGTCGAGGCGCTGGCCCCCGTGTTCGAGGCGGACGAGCGGATCCAGGTCGAGACCGTCTATTGCCTCGGCCTCTGCGCCAGCGGGCCCTCGGCCATGGTCGGCGACCGCGTCTTCGCCCGGCTGGACGAGGCAGGCGCGAAAAAGCTGATCGGCGAGGTCGCTGCATGAGGGTCTTCGTCCCCGGCGATGCCGCCGCCTGCGCGGTCGGCGCCGATGCGGTCGCCGCGGCCGTCGGCGAGGGCGTCGTCCGCAACGGCTCGCGCGGCATGTTCGAGCTCGAGCCCTTGCTGGAGATCGAGACCGACGCGGGCCGGATCGGTTTTGCCCGCGTCACGCCCGACGACGTCCCGGCGATCCTGGCCGAGCGCGAGGCGCATCCCAAATGCGTCGGCCCCGTCGAGGAGCTGCCTTTCCTGAAGCGCCAGACCCGCCTCACCTTCGCGCGCTGCGGGATCACCGACCCGCAGTCGATCGAGGAGTATCGCGCTCATGGCGGCCTGAAGGGGCTGGAGCGCGCCATTGCGCTGGGGCCGGAGGCGACCGTGGAGGAGGTCTTCCAGTCCGGCCTGCGCGGCCGCGGCGGGGCGGGCTTCCCGGCCGGGATCAAGTGGCGGACCGCGGCCGGCGCCGTCGCCGACCAGAAATATATCGTCTGCAATGCCGACGAGGGCGACAGCGGCACCTTCGCCGACCGGATGGTGATGGAGGGCGATCCCTTCATGCTGATCGAGGGCATGGCGATCGCCGCCCTCGCGGTGGGCGCGACCCGGGGCTATATCTACATCCGCTCCGAATATCCGCATGCGATCCGGGCGATGGAGCGGGCGGTGGAGACCGCGCGGATCAACGGCCTGCTCGGCCGGCTGCTTCATTCCGAGCATCATTTCGACATGGAGGTCCGCGTCGGGGCCGGCGCCTATGTCTGTGGCGAGGAGACCTCGCTGCTGGAGAGCCTCGAAGGGAAGCGCGGCGAGGTCCGCGCCAAGCCGCCGCTCCCGGCGATCGAGGGCCTGTTCGGGAAGCCGACGATCATCAACAATGTGCTGACCCTCGCCGCCGTCCCTTATGTGCTCGCCGAGGGGGCAAAGGCCTATGCGGATTACGGCATGGGCCGCTCGCGCGGGACGATGCCGATCCAGCTCGCCGGCAATGTCAGGAATGGCGGACTGTTCGAGACCGCGTTCGGGATCACTTTGGGCGAACTGGTCAACGAAATTGGCGGCGGTACCCTCTCCGGCCGTCCGGTCCGGGCGGTGCAGGTCGGCGGTCCGCTCGGCGCCTATTTCCCGCCCTCCGAATTCCACCTCCCCTTCGACTACGAAACCTTCGCCGCCGCCGACGGGCTGATCGGCCATGCCGGCATCACGGTGTTCGACGACAGCGTCGACATGGCGAAGATGGCGCGCTTCGCCATGCAATTCTGCGCGGCGGAGAGCTGCGGCAAGTGCACGCCCTGCCGGATCGGCTCGGTCCGCGGCATGGAGGCGCTGGACCGGGTGCTGGCGGGCGAGGCGGTGGCGGCCAATCTCGTCCTGGTCGAGGAACTCTGCGAAACCATGAAATTCGGATCGCTCTGTGCCCTCGGCGGTTTTACACCCTATCCGGTGATGTCGGCGCTGAAGCACTTCCCGGAGGACTTCGCCCGGGCGCGCGAAGTGGAGACCATGTCATGACCCTGATCCGCGACGCCGATCACGGCACCCCCGCTTCCGCGGCGGAGGCGCAGGTCACCCTCACCATCGACGGCGAGAGCGTCACCGTGCCAGCCGGCACGTCGATCATGCGCGCCGCCAGCCTCGCCGGCACCCAGATCCCGAAGCTATGCGCCACCGACAGCATGAAGGCGTTCGGCTCCTGCCGCATCTGCCTGGTCGAGATTGACGAGCGGCCGGGCACACCCGCCTCCTGCACCACCCCGGTCGCCGAGGGTATGGCCGTGGTCACGCAGAGCGACCGCCTGCAGCGACTGCGCAAGGGCGTGATGGAGCTCTATCTCTCCGATCATCCGGCGCCCGAGGAGGCGACGGAGATGCAGGAGATGGCGGCGATGGTCGGCGCCGCGCGCGACCGTTATCTGCCGGTCGCCCAGCATCTCGGCGCGCCCTGCGACACCTCCAACCCCTATTTCGACTTCGACCCGAGCCTCTGCATCGTCTGCTCGCGCTGCGTGCGCGCCTGCGACGAGGTGCAGGGCACCTTCGCCCTGACCATCGCCGGCCGCGGCTTCGGCAGCCATGTCTCGGCGAGCCAGGACGAGGCCTTCCTCGCCTCCGAGTGCGTCTCCTGCGGCGCCTGCGTGCAGGCCTGCCCGACCGGTTCGCTGCAGGAGAAGACGGTCAAGGAGATCGGCCTGCCGGAATGGTCCGAGATCACCACCTGCGCCTATTGCGGCGTCGGCTGCACCTTCAAGGCGGAGATGCGCGGCGAGGAGGTCGTGCGCATGGTGCCGTGGAAAGAGGGCAAGGCCAATCGCGGCCATAGCTGCGTCAAGGGCCGCTTCGCCTGGGGCTACGCGACGCACCGCGAGCGCGTGCTTGAGCCGATGATCCGCAAGTCGGTCGACGAGCCCTGGCAGGTGGTGAGCTGGGAAGAGGCGATCGCCCATACCGCCAGCGAGTTCCGGCGGATCCAGCAGGATTATGGCAACCGGGCGGTTGGCGGGATCACCTCGTCGCGCTGCACGAACGAGGAAACCTTCCTCGTCCAGAAGCTGGTCCGCGCGGGCTTCGGCAACAACAATGTCGATACCTGCGCCCGGGTCTGCCACTCGCCGACCGGCTATGGCCTGAAGACCACCTTCGGCACCTCCGCCGGCACGCAGGATTTCGACAGCGTGATGCAGGCCGATGTGATGATCGTGATCGGCGCCAACCCGACCGACGGTCACCCGGTCTTCGCCAGCCGGATGAAGCGGCGCCTCCGCCAGGGCGCGAAGCTGATCATCATCGATCCCCGCCGGATCGACATGGTCCGCACGCCCCATATCGAGGCGAGCTTTCATTTGCCGCTGAAGCCCGGGACGAACGTCGCAGTGCTGACCGCGATGGCCCATGTCATCGTCACCGAAGGCCTGGCCAACGAGACCTTCATCGCCCAGCGCTGCGACCTCGACGAATATCGCGAATGGGCCGAGTTCGTCGCCCGGCCGGAGCATAGCCCGGAAGCGGTCGAGCGCTATACCGGCGTCCCCGCCGCCGATTTGCGCGGCGCGGCGCGGCTCTACGCCACGGGCGGCAATGGCGCGATCTATTACGGGCTCGGCGTCACCGAGCACAGCCAGGGCACGACCGCAGTCATGGCGATCGCCAATCTGGCCATGGCGACCGGCAATATCGGCCGCCCGGGCGTCGGCGTGAATCCGCTGAGGGGCCAGAACAATGTCCAAGGCTCGTGCGACATGGGCAGCTTCCCGCACGAGCTCAGCGGCTACCGCCACGTCTCCGACGGCACCGCACGCGACCTGTTCGAGAAATTATGGGGAACGCCGATCGATCCGGGGCCGGGCCTGCGCATCCCCAACATGCTCGACGCCGCGGTCGATGGCGTGTTCAAGGGAGTCTACATCCAGGGCGAGGACATCCTTCAGTCCGACCCCAATACCCGCCACGTCGCCGCCGGGCTGAAGGCGATGGAGTGCGTGGTCGTCCACGATCTCTTCCTCAACGAAACCGCCAATTACGCCCATGTCTTCCTGCCGGGCTCGACCTTCCTCGAGAAAGACGGGACCTTCACCAATGCGGAGCGGCGCATCCAGCTCGTCCGGACGGTGATGAAGCCGAAGAACGGCTATGCCGACTGGGAGGTCACGCAATTGCTCGCCCGCGCGCTCGGGCTCGACTGGAATTACACGCACCCGGCCCAGATCATGGACGAGATCGCCGCGGTGACGCCGACCTTCGCCGGCGTCTCCTTCGCCAGGCTGGAGGAATTGGGCTCGATCCAGTGGCCCTGCAACGAGAAGGCGCCCGAGGGCACGCCGGTCATGCACATGGAGCATTTCGTGCGCGGCAAGGGACGGTTCGTGCTGACCGAATATGTCGCGACCGACGAGAAGGTCGGCCCGCGCTATCCGCTTCTGCTCACCACCGGCCGGATCCTCAGCCAGTATAATGTCGGCGCCCAGACAAGGCGGACCGAGAATGTGCTCTGGCACAAGGAGGATCTGCTCGAGATCCACCCGCACGACGCCGAAAATCGCGGCATCAGGGAAGGCGACTGGGTGAAGCTGGCGAGCCGCGCGGGCGAGACGACGCTACGCGCGACGATCACCGACCGGGTCGCGCCGGGTGTGGTCTACACCACCTTCCACCACCCGATGACCCAGGCGAACGTGGTCACCACCGAATATTCGGACTGGGCCACCAACTGCCCCGAATACAAGGTCACCGCGGTGCAGGTGATGCCCTCCAACGGCCCGACCGAATGGCAGGAGGAATATGAGATCCAGGCGATGCACTCGCGCCGCATCGCCGCGGCCACCGAGGCCGCCGAATGAGCGGCCACACGCTCGACAAGCTCGTCTACATGGCCAACCAGATCGCGCGGGAATTTGCGAGCCAGCGCCCGCGCGAGGCCGTCGACGCGACCTGGGACCATCTCTGGCATTTCTGGGATCCCCGGATGCGGAGCATGATCCTCACGCATTTGAGCGCCGGCGGCGAGGGGCTCAGCGACATCGCCCGTGCGGCGGTCGCGAAGCTGGCCGGCGACGCCGAGCCGGCGCCCGTTACCAAGGCCACGGAGTTCAACAGCGCCGGCGAGGGCGCTTCGGGAGCGGGCTCCGACGCCGGCTAGAAGCGCCCGTGCGGATCGCTCATCACGAGGACCGAATCGGAGCGGGCCAAGGCGATGAGCGTCAGCCCGGCCTCCTTCGCCCGTTCGACGGCGAGGCTGGTCGGCGCCGAGATGGTGACGAGCATGGGGATACCGGCCAAAGCCGCTTTCTCGACCAATTCGTAGGAGCAGCGGGCGGTCAGCAGGGCGAAGCCCGCACCCATGTCCCGCCCCTCGCGCAGGCAATGGCCGACCAGTTTGTCGAGGGCGTTGTGGCGGCCGACATCCTCGCGCGCCGCCAGCACCCTGCCCTCCGCGTCGCACAGGGCCGCCGCGTGGACGGCGCCGGTTTCCGCATTGAGCGGCTGGTGCGCGCGGATCGCCTCGAGCGCCCGAAAGATCGCGGTGGGCGCGATCCGCGGTGGCGGAGGCACCGCCGGCAAGGGGCGCAGCGCCTGCTCCAGATTCTCGATCCCGCACAGGCCGCAGGAGGACTCGCCGACCCGGTGCCGCACGCGCGCCAGCACCCTGTCGTGCCGTTCGGGCACCAGCTCGATGCCGAGCAGCACCCCGTTTTCCGCCGAGTCTATCTCGACCCCCGTCACGTCGGCCGAGCCGTCGATCAGCCGCTCGGACCTGGCGAAGCCGTAGGCGAAATCCGCCAGGTCGTTCGGCGTCGCCATCATCACCGCATAGCCGATGCCGAGGAAGCTGATCGCCACCGGCGTCTCCACCGGCACCGTCCTCGGCCGCTCGGCAATCCTTCCGTCAGCACCGATTTGGTGCGCGGCATAAGCTGCAGCAAATCGCAGGCCGGATGGCATATTTTCGTCAGCGGACATGGCGGTGCGGCAGCATGGCGGCGTTCGCGGGCGGCGACAAGTGAAGCATCGTCTTCGCGCGCCGGGAAGGATAGAAGGCCCCTGTGATAACGATCGGCTTCTATGGAAGACTGGCCGAACGGCTCGGGCGGCAGGTGGACCTCGATCTGCCTGACGGCGTCTCGTTGTCGGAGCTGCGCGCCTATTTTGACGGGCTCGATGCGGACAAGGTCCGCGCGCTGGTCAACGATGAAACGGCCCTGGACGATATCTGGGTCTATCCGGGCGACCGCGTGGATTTCCTGCCGCCTCTGTCGGGCGGCTGAGATGCGGATCGACGCGCGCCTGGTCCACGAACCCTTCCGGCCCGAGGCGGAACTCGCCGGCTTCGCGGACGACGGGGCGGGCGCAATCGCCAGCTTCACCGGCCTCTGCCGCCCCGCGACAAAGGACGGAGACGCCGTCACGAGCCTGTTCCTCGACCATCATCCGCGCCTGACCGAAGGCAGCCTGCACGACATCGCCGCCTCCGCCGAGCGTTTCGGAGTCAACGCGGTCCGCATCGTCCATCGCTGCGGCGCGATCGCACCCGGCGAGGCGATCGTCTTCGTGGCCGCCGCCGCCGCCCATCGCCGCGCCGCGTTCGACGCGGTCGACTTTCTGATGGACCGGCTGAAGACCGACGCCCTGTTCTGGAAGCGCGAGGACAGGCTTGACGGCCCGCGCTGGATCGAGCCTACCGAGGCCGACCGCGCCGACCGCGCGCGCTGGAACGACTGATGCCGGGAATCGACGAGAGCCTGACCTTCTATCCGCTCGGCATCGCCGTGCTGACCGTCTCGGACACGCGCACCGAGGAGACGGACAAGTCGGGCGCATTGCTCGCCGAGCGGCTCGTCGCGGCGGGCCACGCGCTGGCGGGCAAGGCGATCGTCACCGACAGCATCGAGGCCATTCAGGCGCAGGTGAAGGCCTGGGTCGCGGACCCCGAGGTCGACGTCATCCTCTCCACCGGCGGCACCGGCTTCGCGCCGCGCGACGTCACGCCCGAGGCGGTGAGGCCGCTGCTCCGCCGCGAGATGGACGGCTTCGCCGCCGTCTTCCACCGCGCCAGCGAAGGCTCGATCGGCGTCTCCACCCTCCAGTCACGCGCCTTTGCCGGGCAGATCGAGGACAAGTTCATCTTCTGCCTGCCGGGCTCCACCGGCGCCTGCCGCGACGGCTGGGACCTGGTGCTCTCGCTTGAGCTGGACAGCCGCTATCGCCCCTGCTCGCTCGCCGGGCAGATTCCGCGGCTCAGGCAACTCTGCGCATGAGCCGGCTCAGCCATGTCGGCGAGGACGGCCGCGCTGCCATGATCGACGTGACCGGCAAGGCGCCGACCGACCGCAAAGCCACCGCCGCGGGCTGGCTGAAGTGCAAACCCGAGACGCTCGCTCTGGTCCGCGCCGGCACCACGCCCAAGGGCGCCGTCATCCAGACCGCCGAGCTGGCCGGCACCATGGCCGCCAAGCGCACCGCCGACCTGATCCCGCTCTGCCACCCGCTGCCGCTGACCAAGGTCAGCGTGACGATCGGGCTGGACGACGAGCTGCCGGGGTTCCGGATCGCCGCCGAGGTCCGCACGCATGCGCCGACCGGCGTCGAGATGGAGGCGCTGACCGCCGCCTCGGTCGCGGGCCTCACTTTGTTCGACATGCTGAAGGCAGTCGACCGGACTATGGAGATCGGCGGCATCCAGGTGACGTCGAAGACCGGCGGCAAATCGGGCGGCTGGTGATCGGCTTCGACGAGGCGATGGCTCTGGTCGCAGGCGCCGCGAAGCCGCTCGGCGTCGAGAGCGTCTCCCTGGCCGAGGCGCACGGCCGCACCCTCGCCGCGCCGGTGATCGCGCAGGTCGACGCCCCACCCCGCGACGTCTCCGCCATGGACGGCTATGCTGTGCGCGAGGCTGATCTGCCGGGCGCGCTGCCGGTCGCGGGCACGGCCTATCCGGGCGACAAGGTATCGCAGCTGGCGCCGGGCACCTGCCTGCGCATTTTCACCGGCGGGCCCGTGCCCGACGGCGCCGACCGGGTCGTCATCCAGGAAGAGGTGACGCGCGACGGCGATGTCGCCACGTTCGGCGCGCCCGGCGGCGGGCGCCATATCCGCAGGCGCGGCGCGGATTTCGCGGCCGGCACGACCCTGCTCGACGCCGGCCGGCGGCTGGGCCCGCGCGAGCTGGTCGCCGCCGCGGGCGCGGATCTCGGCGAGGTTGAGGTCTGGCGACAGCCGCTCCTGGCCATCTTCGGCACCGGCGACGAGCTGGCGGAGCCGGGCCGGGCGCGGGACCGGCCCGGCGCCATCCCGGAGAGCCTGCTGCTCGGCGTGGGGGCGCTCGCCGAAGCGGCCGGCGGCGTGATCGTGATGAGCCGGCGGCTGCGGGACAATCTCCCCGAGCTGGAGCAGATGGCCGGCTGGGGGCTGGAGCGGGCCGACCTGGTCGTCGTCACCGGCGGCGCCTCGGTCGGCGAGAAGGATTATGCCAAGGCGATGTTCGCGCCGGCGGGGCTGGAGCTGATCTTCTCGAAGGTCGCGATCAAGCCCGGCAAGCCGGTCTGGCTCGGGCGGGCCGGCGGGCGGCTGGTCATGGGCCTTCCTGGCAATCCCAGCTCGGCGATGGTGACGGCGCGGCTGCTGCTCGCGCCGCTGCTCCAGGGCCTGTGCGGACGGGAGGCCGGGCTCCGCTGGCGGCAGGCGCCGCTGGCCGCGCCGCTCGGCCCGTGCGGCGACCGCGAGACCTTCGTCCGCGCGACCTGGGAGGAGGGCGCGGCGATGCCCGCCGGCTACCAGGATTCGGGGGCGCAGAAGACCCTGGCCGATGCCGACCTCCTGATCCGCCGCCGCGCCGGCGCCCCGCCCGCCGAAGCGGGCGAGACGGTCGAGGTCATCGACTTCTGAGCAGAGCCTCGGCGCGGGCGAGATCCGCTTCGTCGTTGATGTTGAAGAAGGGGTCGACCGGCTCCGTTCGCCATTCCACGGCCTCGTAGCCCACTGCCTCGGCGAAGCCGGTCAGCGAGCGGCGGCCGGTCGCGAGATAGGCGGGCAGCGCGTCGCGCGCCTGCGCTTTCCAGAGCGCGCAGACGGGATGCAGCCGCCCGCCGCTCGCCGCGACCCTGGCCGCCGCGCCGCCGCTCAGGCGGGCCGGCAGATCGTCGGGGAGGAAGGGCATGTCGCAGGGGATGGTGAGCACATCCCCGCCCCTCGCCAGCGCCGCGGCAACGCCGCCGAGCGGACCCTCGACCGCCGGATCGTCTGCGATGTCGGCGCCCTCGCGCGCCGCGACGAGCACATCGTCCGACCAGCTTCGCGCCCTCCGCAGCGCCCGCTCCAGCAAAGTCTCGCCGCCGAGCAGGCGCTGGGGCTTGCCGCCACCGATGCGGCTTCCCTCGCCGCCCGCGAGGATGACGATCCTCATCCGCCGAAGATCAATTTGACCCCGGCGAGGGTCAGGACGAGGCCGAGCGCCTGCAGCAGCCTATCGCGCGGCAATTTCTCGACGCCGAGCCAGGTGCCGAGCAAAGCCCCGAGGGCGACCGCGCCCATCAGCCAGGGCATCTCCGCGGGCAGGCTGCGCACCGCGGCGAGATTGCCGAGCAGCCCCGCCGCGGAGTTCAGGAAGATGAAGCCGGCGGCGACGCCGGAGGTGTGGCGCGGCGTCTCCCAAGCGAAGAGGATGATCAGCGGACTGAGGAAGATGCCGCCGCCCGTCCCGGTCAGCCCGGCGAGGAAGCCGAGCGCTGCACCGGCAGGGAGCGTGATCAGCAGGCTCGGCGTCGTCACCTCGCGATACGCAAGCTGCTTCGGCGACCAGAACAACCGCACCGCCGCGGCGACCAGCACGGCCCCGACCAGCGGCCGGTAAAATTCGGGCGGCAGATGGATGGACCCGCCGAGCCAGGCCGCCGGGGCCGAAGTGACCGCAAAGGCGAGGAGCAGCTTCCAGTTGGTCTGGCCCCTGAGGCCGTAGCGCGCCGCCCCAAGACCCGCGACGACGAGGTTCAGTGCCAGAGCGGTCGGCCGCATCGTCTCCGGTGCCACCGAGAAGAGCGCCATGATCGCGAGATAGGCCGAGGCGCCGCCATGGCCGACCGAGGAATAGAGCGCCGCCGCGACCGCCATCAAGGCGGCGATGGCGAGCAGCAGGGACGGGTCCATCAGCCCCCCGTGACGCTCATATGCCTGGCCACGGCCGGGCGGCGCGCGGCGATGTGGAAGTCGTGGCCCTCGGGCTTCGCCGCCATCAATGCGTCGAGCGCCGGATCGAGCGTCCCGCCCGCGCGCAGCAGGTCGCGCAGCTCGACCTTCTGGTCCTGGCCGAGACAGCCGTAGACGGTGCCGGTCGCGGTCACCCGGACGCGGTTGCAGCCGCTGCAGAAATTGCCGGTCAGCGGGGTGATCAGACCGAGCTTCAGGCCGAGCTCAGCCACCTCATAATAGCGCGCGGGGCCGCCGGTGCGCCGGAACGAGGGCGTCAGCGTGAAACGCTCCTCCAGTCCGCGCTTCACGGCGTCGAGCGGGAGATAATGGCCGGTCCGGTCCGTCTCCACCTCGCCGAGCGGCATGGTCTCGATCAGGGTGAGGTCGTGCCCCTCGGCGGCGCACCAGCGCGCCATGGCCTCGATCTCGTCCTCGTTGAGGCCCTTGAGGGCGACCATGTTGATCTTGACCCTGAGCCCCGCCGCCTTCGCCGCCGCAATGCCGCCAAGCACCTGCGTGAGGTCGCCGCGCCGGGTGATGTGGCGGAAGCAATCGGCATCGAGGCTGTCGAGGCTGACATTCACGCGCCGGACGCCCGCGGCCCGCAGGTCCGCCGCGAAGCGGGCGAGCTGGGTGCCGTTGGTGGTGAGAGTGAGCTCCTCGAGGCCCTGGCCGAGCCTCGCGCCCAGCCAGCCCACCAATTGCTCGATCCCGCGCCGGACCAGGGGCTCGCCGCCGGTCAGCCTGATCCGGGTGACGCCGCGGGCGATGAAGGCGTCGGCGACCTCGACCAGCTCCTCCAGCGTCAGCAGCTCGGCGCGCGGCAGGAAATTCATCGTCTCCGCCATGCAATAGCGGCACCTGAGGTCGCAGCGGTCCGTCACCGACAGGCGGAGATAGGAGATCCGCCGGCCGTAGGAGTCGATCAGGTCCGCCTTGCGTTCCATGCCGGGAGCTTACGCCTCACCCCCGGTTGCGCGCAACGCTCGCTTCCATCCGCGCGAGTTGCTCGGGCGTCGCTTCCGGCTGGCCCTTCTTCCACTCGGCATAGTCCATGCCGTAGATCGCGCGGCGCGCCTCCTCGCGGCTCAGCGGCTCGCCCGCCTCGGCGGACGCCTCCGCGACCCAATCGGCGAGGCAGTTCCGGCAGAAGCCGGCCTGGCCCATCAGGTCGACATTCTGCGCGTCCCGGCGATGCCGCAGATGCTCGACCAGCCGGCGAAAGGCGGCGGCGGCGACCCGATCGTCGATCCCGTCCATGCTCAGAGCGCGATCACCACAGTCTTCAGCTCGGTATAGGCCTCGACGCCCTGCCGGGCCTGCTCGCGGCCGAGCCCCGACTGCTTGTAGCCGCCGAAGGGCAAAGCCGGGTCGATCACCGAGTGGCAATTGCCCCAGACCGTGCCCGCTTTGATCTTCGCGGCCAGCCGGTGCATGTTGCTGAGGTCCTTCGTCCAGATGCTGGCGCCGAGACCGTAGACGGTGTCGTTCGCCGCCTTCGCCACCTCGTCCAGATCGTCGAAGCGCTGGGCGACGAGCACCGGGCCGAAAATCTCCTCGCGCACCACGCTCATCTCGGGATGCACGTCCACCATCACCGTCGGGTTGACGTAATAGCCCTCCGAGCCGCAGGCGTCGCCGCCGGTCAGGATCGAGGCGCCGGCCTTCCGGCCCTGGTCGATATAGTCCATCACCCGCCGCTGCTGCTCGTCGGAGACGAGCGGGCCCATGCGGGTGGCGCTGTCGAGGCTCGGCCCCGGCGCCCAATGCCGGGCATGGCTGGCGACGCCCTCGAGCAATTTGTCGAAGATCGAGCGGTGCGCGAACAGGCGCGAGCCGGCAACGCAGATCTGGCCGGAGTTGAAGAAGATCGCACCCGCGGCGCCGCCGGCGACCTTGTCGACGTCGACATCGGGAAGCACGATGACCGGCGACTTGCCGCCGAGCTCGAGGGTCACCCGCTTCAGGCTGTCGGTGGCGGCGCGGTTGATGATCTTGCCGACCTCGGTCGAGCCCGTGAAGGCGACCTTGTCGACGTCGGGATGGCGGACCAGGCGGTCGCCGGCCGTCTCGCCGAGGCCGGTGATGATGTTGATCACACCGGCCGGGAAGCCGGCCTCCGCGACCAGATCGGCGAGGCGGAGCGCGGTCACCGAGGTCTGCTCGGCGGGCTTCAGGACGACCGTGCAGCCCGCGGCCAGGGCCGGCGCGATCTTCTGCGTGGCCATGATCATCGGGAAGTTCCACGGCACGATCTGCGCGGCGACGCCGACCGGCTCGCGGCGGACATAGGCGTGGAAGGCGCCGGCGGGCGCGCCCAGCGGATCGATCATGTCGCCGCCCAGCTTGGTGGTCCAGCCCGCCGTGTAGCGGAGCATGCGGATCGAGGCGGGAATGTCGACCGCGGCCGCGATCGCCTTGGGCTTGCCGTTGTCGATCGCCTCCAGCTCGGCGAACTCGTCGGCATGCGCCTCGAGCAGGTCGGCGAGCCTGTTGATCAGGACCTCACGCGCGATCGGCGGCAGGCCGGTCCAGCGGCCGTCGTCGAAGGCGGTGCGCGCGGCGGCGACCGCGCGGTCCACATCCTCGTTGGTCGCGTCGACGAAGCGGGAGACCTCGCGGCCGGTCGACGGGTCGATCACCGCCAGCGTCGCGCCGCCCGTCGAGTCCACCCAGGCGCCGTTGATGAACAATTGCGGCTTGCGCGCCAGGGCCTTGCTGGCGGCATCCGAATAGGCCGGCTGGGCGCTGATGCGGGTCATCTCGTTCATGGTCGCTCTCCGTTGAAACCCATTTCCCCGTGCCGAGTCGCTCTAGGCTTTACGCACAGGAGCGGCAATGGCGGGGTGGAGTCAGCGGGGACGCGAGGAGGACCCGGAAGGCGAGAGTGGTGGAGCTGAGGGGAATCGAACCCCTGACCTCTGCAGTGCGATTGCAGCGCTCTCCCATCTGAGCTACAGCCCCGCACCTTCGGGAGCGCCCAGATAGCGACGGCGCCCGCCCGATGCAACCCGCCCTTCGCGCCCGCGTTTTTCTCTCCAAAGCCGCCCGTGGCGGCGCGTGGAGGAGTTCGACATGACCGGCAAGGAACGCGGCCCCGAATGGCAGGGCGACGACAGCTTCGGCCCCGGCTGGGGCAACCAGACGGCGCACGACCCGCAGGCTGACAGGGAACGGGCGGCCGGCGAGGATTTCGGCGCCGGCGCCAGGGCGGGCGATCTCACCAGAGGCGGCTATGGCGCGGCGCCGGGCGGCGACGGCTTCGCGATCCGCGACGCGGCCTGGCATGAGGCGGTCGAGAAGATCCGCGAGCATATGGAGGTGCGCGGCGCCGACGGCGGCCATGTCGGCATGGTCGATTGCCTGCGCGGCGAGCATATCGTGCTGACCAGGCGCGACGCCACGGCGGGCGGCGTGCATCACGCCATCCCCGCGGGCTGGGTCGCGAAGGTGGACGACAAGGTCCATCTGACGCTCGACGCCGACGAGGCAATGGCACGGTGGCGGACCGAGGAGCGCAGCCGCGCCCTGTTTGAACGCGAGGACAGCGGCAGCGACGGCCCGCACATCCTGGACCGCGCCTTCTCGGGCACCTATCGGGACGAGAAGAAATAGGGCCTCGGCCCGGGCTTTGACTCCTTGCGTCATTCCGCCGATGGAACGGGAAAGACGCAAGGAGAGGCCTGATGAGCGGCAACCGCGCCTGGCATTTGATGTCCCGCCCGCAGGGGCTTCCGACCCATGAGAATTTCGCGCTGAAGGCGCAGCCGACGGCCCCGCTGCAGGACGGCTGGGCCCGGGTCGAGAACAAATGGCTCTCGGTCGACCCCTATATGCGGGGCCGGATGAACGACGTGAAGAGCTACGTCCCGCCCTTCCAGCTGGACGAGCCGATGCAGGGCGGCGCGGTCGGCACCGTGGTGGAAAGCCGGTCGCCCAACCTCAAGGAGGGCGACCTCGTCTTCCACATGCTCGGCTGGCGCGAGCAGGCCGCGGCGCCGGCCGAGGCGTTCAACAAGATGCCGCCCCTTCCCGTCGCCGAGCATGAGTGGCTCGGCAATCTCGGCCTGACCGGCGGCACCGCCTATTTCGGGCTGCTCCGGGCCGCGCAGGCGAAGGAAGGCGACATCGTCTTCGTTTCGGCGGCGGCGGGCGCGGTCGGCTCGGCGGTGGTGCAGATCGCCAGGGCGAAGGGCATGACCGTGATCGGCTCGGCCGGCGGCGCCGACAAATGCGCCTGGGTGCGGGAGCTCGGCGCGGACGCGGCGATCGACTACAAGGCGGGGCCGGTCCTGCCGCAGCTGCAGGCGGCGGCCCCGAAGGGGATCGACGTCTATTTCGACAATGTCGGCGGCGAGCATCTCGACGCCGCCTTCGCGCTCGCCCGCCAGAATGCGCGCTTCGCGATCTGCGGGATGATCGACGATTACAACAAGGGCTCGACCCACCAATTCCGCTTCATCATGCGGATCATCGCGATGCGGATTATGCTGAAGGGCTTCATCTACACCGATTATCTGGCCGAAATGGCGGACTTCTACCGCGAGATGGGCGGCTGGATCGCCTCGGGCGCGGTCAAGTCGCGCGAAACCGTGCACGAGGGGATCGAGGCGATGCCGGACGCCTTTCTCGGCCTGTTCAGCGGGGGCAATACGGGCAAGATGCTGGTGAAGCTCTAGGCCCTTTCTCCCTTCTATCGTGCTCCGGCGAACGCCGGAGCGTTGTGAAGCATACGCAGACTTTCCGTCCAGCGGTCCGGCCTTCGCCGGACCACAGCCGTGGATCAGGCCAGGTCCTTTGCCCGCCTCCCGATCCGGCGGAGGTCCTCGACGAATCTCTCATATTCCGCCTCGCGGTCGTCGCGGACGCGGAGGAGGAAGCTCGGGTGGACGGTGACCCAGGCCTCGCCGCCGTCCGGCAGCTTGTGGCCCTTGCCGCGCAGGGCCGAGATGGTGACGACCTTGCCGAACAGGGAGCGGGCGGCCGTGGCGCCGAGCGCGACGACCAGAGGCGGCCGGATCAGGGCCAGCTCCTGCTGGATCCACCAGCGGCAGGCGGCGATCTCGCCGCCATTGGGCTTTTCGTGGATGCGGCGCTTGCCGCGGCGCTCGAACTTGAAATGCTTCACCGCATTGGTGACGTAGGTGCGCTCGCGCGGCACCCCGGCATCGGCCAGCGCGCGGTCGAAGAGCTGACCCGCGGGCCCGACGAACGGCTTGCCGGCCAGATCCTCCTGGTCGCCCGGCTGCTCGCCGACGAAGACGATCCGGGCGTCGAGCGGCCCCTCCCCGAACACGGTCTGCGTGGCGCATTTGTAGAGATCGCAGCGCGTGCAGTGCATCGCCTCGGCGCGGACCGCGTCCCAGCTCTTTCCGACATTGTCGCCGACCTTCACGGCGGACGCGGCGGCCATCGCGCTCTCCCGTGCCTGCGCGCCTTTGAGCAGCGCCGGGACCAACGCGGTCTCGGGCATGTTTTTCCAATATTTCTTCGGCATCTCGCGGAGCATCGCGCCGACCTTCACGCGGGCCGGGTTGAAGATGGAGGCATAATAGGTCTTCCACACCGCCTCGACGGGATCGCCGTCCGGCGCGTCGGCGCGCGAGGCACCGGGGCCCTCGGCCAGGGTCTCGCCGTCCCAGTGGACGCTGAGCTCCGGCGTCAGGATCGACCAGTGCATCGTCGCGAAGCGCTGCACGAAGAAGGGCGCGGCGGCACGCAGGACATGATGGTCGGGCTCGAACCAGGCGACGAAGCGCGGACCTTCCTCGGTTTCCACCTCGCGGAAGCGCAGGAAGGCGTGCATTTTGTGGATGTCGCGGCGGACCGCCCGCGCCATCCCTTCCAGCCGGTGGACGAGCGGATCGGCCTTGTCGTCCAGCGCGTCCGGCCGCTCGCGCAATTTCACCAGCATCGCGTAGAGCAAGGCGAAGCGCTCGGGGTCCCGATGGCAGATCACCTGCTCGGCCAGAGCGACGAAGGCACGGGGAACGCTGAACAGGCCGGCGGGCGCGGGCGGCGCCGGGGCGGGCGCGCCGAACAGGTCGGTCTCGGCGCCGGCCACCTCCCAGAGCACCTCCGACGGCGCCGCGCCGACCAGAGCGAGCGCCCGCGCGGCCTCCCGCCAGCCCTCGAAATCGTCGGGCGCGGCCAGGCGGACGGTGCGGATCGCCTGTCTAGTCGCGAGCGTCGCCAAGGCCGGGCTCCTTCAACCTCCTCAACCGGCGAGCCCCCGACCCGGTTTCCTCTCCAACGAAGCTTACAAAGCTTACACTTGCCATCTGTGCGTCAGCCTTTCCCGAAAAGCTCGAGCTGTTCGGCCGCCTCGCGCGGGCGCGGCAGGATCGCGTCGGCGAGTTTGACGGGCCGCCAGTCGGCCGCGACGAGGAAGGGCCGCAGCTTCGCGATCGAATGGGTGAGCCTGGCGACATCGTCGAGCCGCAGGCGGCGGTGGAGTCGGGCGGCGAGGATGCGGTCCACCGCCCTGGTGCCGAGGCCCGGAACCCGCAGCAGGTCCGCGCGCGATGCCCGGTTCACGTCCAGCGGGAAGATGTCGCGATGCTTCAGCGCCCAGGCGAGCTTCGGGTCGATGTCGAGCGGCAGATTGCCGCCCACCTCCGCGGCGCCCGCCACCTCGCGCGCGGAGAAGCCGTAGAAGCGCATCATCCAGTCCGCCTGATAGAGCCGGTGCTCGCGCATAAGGGGCGGGCGGACGAGCGGCAGCACCGCGCTCGCGTCCGGGATCGGCGAGAAGGCGGAATAATAGACGCGGCGCAGGCGGAAGCGGTCGTAGAGCGTGGCGGCGCGGGAGACGATGGCAGCGTCGGTGGCCGCGTCTGCGCCGACGATCATCTGGGTCGACTGGCCCGCCGGGGCGAAATTCGGCGCCGATTTGTAGCGCGCCTTCGCGTCCGCGCCGTCGGCAATGTCGGCCTTCAGCGCCTGCATCGCCCCCTCGATCCGCCCGGCATCCTTTTCGGGCGCGAGCCGGGCGAGGCCGGCTTTGGTCGGCAGCTCGACATTGATCGAGACCCGGTCGGCGTGGCGGCCGGCCTCGTGGATCAGCGCCGGGTCCGCGTCCGGGATGGTCTTGAGGTGGATATAGCCACGAAAGTCATGATCCTCGCGCAGGCTGCGCGCGACCTCGACGATCTGCTCCATCGTGTAGCTGGAGGAGCGGATGATGCCCGAGGAGAGGAACAGGCCCTCGATATAATTGCGCCGGTAGAAAGCGAGCGTCAGCTGCACCACCTCGTCGGCGGTGAAGCGGGCGCGGCGGACGTTCGAGCTCTTGCGGTTGATGCAATAATGGCAGTCGAAGATGCACGAGTTGGTCAGCAGGATCTTGAGCAAAGAGATGCAGCGCCCGTCCGGCGCATAAGCGTGGCAGATGCCCATGCCGGGCGCGGTCGAGCCGATCCCCTTGCCGCCCAGGCTGTCCCGCCTGTTCGAGCCGGACGAGGCGCAGGACGCGTCATATTTGGCCGCATCGGCGAGGATCGCGAGCTTCTGCTGGACATCGAGCACGGGCATTTGTTCCATATATGTTCTTGACATGTGCCCAACAAGAACATAGATCAGCCGCACGCCGGACCGGTCGCCGATTGAAAGAGACGCACCGGGGCGCAACCAGGAGCCCTCCAGCCGCCCCACCCCCCTTGGGTCGTTGGAGGGCTTCTTCATTTATTCGTGGTCCGGCCTTCGACTGCCTGCATGGCAGGCGCTCAGGATAAACTTCAGCCGAAGGCTGAAGGCCGGACCGTTGAAGGGACGTGCTGCGGGCTCGCAACGCTCCGGCCTTCGCCGGAGCACAAGCGTGCGGGGCAGCTCCACGCTGGACCTGAAACAAGTTCAGGGTAACGATGGAGGATGATACGCTCCGCCGAAAAGGGAACCTGCCATGCGCCTGATCGCCGCTCTCTTCGCCTTCCTGGCCTTCGCCGCGCCACTGGCGGCGCAGCCGGCCGCGCCCGCGGAGGCGCCGGTCGTCGCTGAGGCCCGGGCGTTCATGTCCGCTTATGCCGACGCCCTGCGCGCCGGTGACCGCGCCGGCATTGCCGGGCGCTACGACCGGACCGGGGCCTTCCATCTCGGCAATGGCCGCAAGTCGTTCGAGTCCCATGCGCGGATCCAGGCCATTTATGCGAGCGCCGACTGGCAGCCGCCGCATCGCTTCGAGTGGCGCGACCTCTCCTACGAGCCGGTGGGGGCCGACGCCGTCGTGATCGCCGGCCAGTTCGCCTGGACCCCGCGCGAGGGCGCGGAGCCACTCGTCTATTCCTACACGGCCCTGCTCCGCCGCCAGGACGGCGTGCTCCGCATCCGGCTGGAGGACGAGTCGACCCGGCCGCCGCGGCCAGCGAGCTAGGGAGTCTCGAAGGTCACGCGGCAGACGCGGCGGTAACGGCCGCGGTCGAAGACCTGGACCTCGGTCCGGTCGAAGACGAGGTCGGGCATGTTCTGGGTATAGGTGCTCGCCCAGGCGATCTCGCGCTTCGGGCCGTCATAGCCGATCTGGCAGGCGGTGCCGCGGCACAGATGGAGCTTCATCCGGTCGCCCGTGATCGCGAAGAAGGCATAGTCGAAGGGCGAGAGCGGCAGCGCGACGAAGCCGGAACCGGGCGCGGCGAGCGCGGACAGGTCCGCCCCGAGCGCCGCGGTGAACCAGCGCCTTTGTTCGGCCGGCACGTTCTGCTCGACGGTGGCACGCATCCAGGCGATTTCTGGCGGGATGGACGCGGTGCGCACATCCTCGGCCGTACAGGGCGCCCCGGCCGCGGCCTGCAGGGCGAAGGCGACGAGGGCGGCGGCGAGGCTCATGGGCGCGAGGCTAGGCCCGACCGCGGGCAACGTCCAGACTGGCCGCTAATCCTTCAGCACCGCGATCGCCTCGAGCGTCACCGCATTGTTGTTGGGCAAGGTCGCGAGGCCGAGGGCGGTGCGGGCGTGCCTTCCTTTCTCGCCGAGCCGCTCGTGGAGCAGGGCCGAGGCCGCGTCGATCACCTTGTGGACCTGGCCGAAATCCTCCGCGGCATTCACATAGCCGCGCACCAGCAGCAGCCGCTCGACATTGGCGAAGTCGCCGCCGGCCGCGTCGAGCAGCACCGAGAGCAGATTCTCCGCCGCGCGGCGCGCGGCCGCCTGCCCGGCTTCCAGATCATGGTCGCGGCCGACCTTGCCGGTGACCAGCGCACCGTCCTTCGCCGTGCTGATCGCGGACAGCGCGACCAGCTGGCCGGTACGGACGAAGGGCTCGTAGAAGCCGACGGGTTCGGGATGGCTCATTTCTTCCCGGCCCTGGCGGGCTTCTTTCCGTTCTGCCCGGTGCCGTAGATCTTCAGGAAGGCGTCGGCGGCGAGCGTCGAGATCTCGTGGGCCTGCTCCGGCCCCACCTCGGTGATCGCGCCGAGCAGGCGCTGATCGAACAGGTCCCACTCGCACAGGCCCTTCCAGTGCATCGCGGCGACCCAGGGATCGGCGCGGATCAGCTCGCCTTCGTCCATCAGCATCTCGAAGCGGTTCGCCAGCCGCTGCCAGGCCGGGTAGAGGACATTGTCGTAGAAGGTCTTGCCGATGCCGGAATTCTCCGGCTGCGTGGAGACCATGCGGACATTGGCGATCGGCCGCGGCGCCAGCCGGCGGCGGAGATAGGCGTCGCCCAGCCAAATCAGCCCGTCCCGCAGGTTCGTCTGCGACAGGAACTGGCGCATCAGCCGCTCGGCCTCGTCCCCGACATCATAATCGAGCACGGCGAGCAGCAAATCCTCCTTGGACCTGAAATAGCCGTAGAGCGTCGCCTTCGAGCCGCCGACACGCTGGGAAATGAGCGACATGGAGGCGCGGTCGTAGCCCAGCTCCTCGAAGGTCTGGGCGGCAATCTCGACGATCTCGCGCCTCTTGTCCTCGGTACGCACACGCATTTCGGCTTCGCTCCTTCATCGATTAATACCGTACATGGCAGTACGGTTATCAATATGCAACCCCCCTCCCCCGGACCACCTGGCGAATCGATTCTCGGGTGATTGGCGGGCTGTGCCAATCGGCTCGGGACTGTGCCGGCCGAAAAATCCAAATAGTCCAATGCTGTACTGTACTGTACGGTTATGTGTTGACAGCGGAACGAATCACAACTAAACCGTACCGTACAGTTTAGACGTTAACACGCACACTGATTCAGGGAGATTCAACGATGGCCACCCTCGCGGCCACGCGGCGCTGCCGCGCGCTCTTGCTCATCCCCGTGCTGCTCAGCAGCGCGGCCTGCCTGTCCGTGCCGAATCTCGGCGAGCGCCCGCAAATGCGGGCGCCGGCGACGCTCGACACGAGCATCCCCGCAGCCCCGGTGGCGGCGCCCGAGGCCGGCTGGCCCGACGCCGAATGGTGGAAGAATTATGGCCACACCCAGCTTAGCGGCCTGATCGAGGCGGCGCTGGCGAGCTCGCCGACGATGGACGAGGCGGCGGCGCGCGTGCGCCGGGCCGAGGCCGTCGCCCAACAGGCCGGCTCGCGCCTGCGCCCGGAGGTCAGTGCCAATGCCTCGGCCGGCGCGATGCAGCAGAGCACCGGCGCCATCGATGTGGATCTGCCGAGCGGCATAGAGCTCCCGCACCGCTGGAGCGACAATGCCAATGTCTCGCTGAGCCTCAGCTGGGACCTCGATCTCTGGGGCCGGAACCGCGCTACCCTGCGCGCCGCGCTCTCGGACACCGAGGCGGCCCGCGCCGAGGCGGCGCAGGCCCGGCTCACCTTGTCCACCGGCATCGCCGCGGCCTATGGCGACCTCGCCCGGCTGGCGGCGGTGCGGGCCACGGCCGACGCCTATCTGCGCATCCGCGGCGAGACGCTGCGGCTGATGCAGGCCCGCCAGGCCCAGGGCCTGGAGAATCAGGCCGCGGTGATGCGGGCCGAATCCGGCCGCGCCACGGCCGCTTCCGAACTCGCCGCGATCGACGAACAGATCGACTTGACCCGCAACCGGATCGCCGCCTTGATTGGCGAGGGACCGGCGCGTGGTCAGGCGATCGCCCTGCCGACGACGGCCAGGCTCGACGCCTTCGGCCTGCCCGGCGATCTCGGCATCGGCATCGTCGGCCGCCGGCCGGACATCGTCGCCGCGCGGCTGAGGGCCGAAGGGCAGGGCGCCCGCATCGATGCGGCGCGCGCGGAATTCTATCCGAACATCCGGATCAGCGCGCTGATCGGCCTGCAGGCGCTCGGCATCGGCAATCTGCTCTCCGCCGGCTCCAGCTACGGCTCGGTCGGCCCGGCCATCTCCCTCCCGATCTTCTCGGGCGGGCGGATCGAGGGCAATTATCGCGGCACCCGCGCCGATTATGACGCGGCGGTCGCCAATTATAACCAGACCCTGGTCAACGCGCTGAAGGACGTGGCCGACGTGGCCGCAAGCCAGCGCGCGCTTGCCATTCGCCTGCGCGAAAGCCGCGCCGCGCTCAGCGCGTCGGACACGGCCTTCCGCATGATCGAAGCGAGATATCGCGGCGGCCTCGCCACCTATCTCGACCTCCTGAGCGCGGAGGATGCGCTCAACACCAGCCGCCGCGCCGTCGCGGAGCTGGAGGCCAGCGCCTTCAGCCTCGACGTCGCGCTCGTCCGCGCCCTCGGCGGCGGCTTCCGTCACACCCCCCGCGCCTAAGGAATTTCATCATGACAAAACCCGTCTCCAAGGAAGAATTCGACATTGTCGATGTCGATGCCGCCCTCGAAGCTGAGAATGCCGAGGCGGACGCCGCGAGGAAGAAGAAGCGCAAGCGCGCCTTCATCGTCTTCGCCTTGCTCGTCGCCAAGCTGGGCCTCGCCTGGGTGGGCTTCGGCCTGCTCCACGGCTCGGGCCGGATCGAGACCGACAATGCCTATGTCGGCGCCGATACGGCCTCGATCACCCCGCTCGTCACCGGCAGCGTCGCCCAGGTGCTGGTCAGCGACGCGCAGGAAGTGCGCGCCGGCCAGCCGCTGGTGATCCTCGACCAGACCGACGCGCGTCTCGCCGTCGCCGAGGCCGAGGCCGCCTACGACCAGGCCCGCCGCCGGGTCGTCGGCTACCAGGCCACGAGCCGCCAGCTCAGCGCGCAGATCGCGATGCGGAGCGCCGAGACCAGCCGCGCCGCGGCCGAGGTCGCGGCCGCCGCCTCGGCCGCCGAGCGCGCCCGGATCGACTATGCTCGCCGGACCGAGCTCGCGACCAGCGGCGCGGTCTCGGGCGAGGAGATCTCCTCCACCCGTTCGGCCTATGAGCAGGCCCGGGCCGGGCTCGCCGCGGCACGCGCCGCGCAGAGCCAGGCCGCGGCGGCGACCTCCGCCGCTGCCGGCCAGCGCGACGCAAACCAGGCGATGATCGCCGGCGCCGGCGTGGACGGCAATCCGGAGGTCGCGGCTGCCCGCGCCCGGCTGGACCGCGCCCGCCTGGACCTCGAGCGCACGGTGATCCGCGCGCCCGTCTCCGGCATCGTCGCCCGCCGCCAGGTCCAGGTCGGCCAGCGCGTGCAGCCGGGCGCCACCCTGATGAGCGTGGTCCCGGTGCAGGACGCCTATGTCGACGCCAACTTCAAGGAAGGCGAGCTGGCAGAGGTGCGCGTCGGCCAGCCGGTCGAGCTCCACGCCGATCTCTACGGCGAGGACGTGGTCTTCCACGGCCGCGTCGCCGGGCTCGGCGGCGGCACCGGCTCCGCCTTCGCCCTGATCCCCGCGCAGAATGCGACGGGCAACTGGATCAAGGTCGTGCAGCGGGTCCCCGTGCGCATCCGCCTCGATCCGGCCGAACTCCGCCGCCATCCGCTCCGCGTCGGGCTGTCGATGACCGCAACCATCGACACCCAAGGCTGAACCCAACCACGAAAATACCGGGATCCGGAGCGGGCGCCTCCTCGACCGCTCCGGCCCACCGCCAGGAAGGAAAGCCATCATGACTGCCACCAGTGCGGGCGCCAGTGCCCTCCCCCTCGCTGCCCCCCGCGCCGGCATGTCGCTCTGGGGGATCGGAATCCTCCTTGCCATGGCCAACTTCCTGGCGGTGCTGGACGTCACCATCGCCAACGTCTCCGTCCCGACGATCGCCGGCAATCTCGGCGCCTCGCCGAGCCAGGGAACGTGGGTGATCACCTCCTACGCCGTCGCCGAGGCGATCATGGTGCCGCTGACCGGCTGGCTCTCCAGCCGCTTCGGGGCGGTGAAGGTGTTCATCACCGCCATGATAGGCTTCACCTTCTTCTCGGCGATGTGCGGGCTCTCCTCGAGCCTCGACATGCTCGTCCTCTTCCGCGTGCTGCAGGGTCTGTGCGGCGGCCCGATGCTGCCTTTGTCCCAGACGCTGCTGATGCTGATCTTTCCGAAGGAGAAGCAGGGCGCGGCGATGGGCCTGTGGGCGATGACGACGCTGACCGCGCCGATCTTCGGCCCGGTCCTCGGCGGCTTCCTCTGCGACAATTTCGGCTGGGCCTCGATCTTCTGGGTCAACGTGCCGATCGCGCTCATCTCCATCCCGCTGCTGATCGCGGCGTTGCGCAAGCACGAGACCGAGACCGTGCGCAGCCGGGTCGACGGCGTCGGCCTGGGGCTGCTCGTCCTCTGGGTGGGCGCGATGCAGCTGATGCTCGACCTCGGCAAGGAGCATGACTGGTTCGAATCGCCGATGATCACCGGCCTCGGGATCACCGCCGTGCTCGGCTTCATCGCCTTCATGATCTGGGAGCTGACCGAGAAGAACCCGATCGTCGACCTCAAGGTGTTCCGCCATCGCGGCTTCGCGGCGGCCTGCCTGACGCTACCGCTCGCCTTCGCGGCCTTCCAGGCGGTGAACGTGCTGGTGCCGCAGTGGCTGCAGTCCAACATGGGCTATACCGCCACCTGGGCCGGCTACATTGCGGGCTTCACCGGCGTGCTGGCTGTGGTCGGCGCCCCGATCGCCGCGAAATTGTCGGGCAGGTTCGACCCGCGCATGCTGGTCTTCGCCGGCGTGATGTGGCTGGCCTGGGTCACCTGGATGCGGGCCGGCGCCACCAGCCAGATGGACTTCTGGCAGATCGGCTTCTGGGCCTTCATCATCGGCATCGGCGTGCCCCTGTTCTTCCTGCCGCTGAACATGGTGGGGATCGGCAGCGTCAATCCCGAGGAAACCGCCTCCGCCTCCGGCCAGCTCAACTTCATCCGCACCATGGCCGGCGCCATCGCCACTTCTTTGGTCAACACGATCTGGGAGAATAACGCGACCGCCAACCAGGCGGAGCTGGCCGGGCAGCTGAATAATGCCGAGCAGACCATGACGGCGATGCAGCAGTCCGGGCTGACCCACGACCAGGCCGTGCAGATGCTCACCAGCCAGGTCCAGTCCCAGGCCGTGATGATGGGCACCAACCAGCTGATGACGCTCTGCGCGATCGGCTTCGTCATCGCCGCCTTCACCATCTGGCTCGCCCCGCGGCCGCGCGCCGGGGTCGATCTTTCCCACGCCCACTAGAAAGGAGTATGACAATGCTTGCCCCCACATTCCTGCTCGCCGCCGCCGTGCTCGCGGGCGCCCCGAACCTTCCCCCGCCGCCGGCAGCGCCGGCCGGGGAGGAAAGCCCACGGCCCGCGTCTGAAGAAGGCAAGGGCGGCCCCTATGAGCCGGTCGAGGAAGCGACGGTGGTCGTCGAGGCCGAGCCGCTCGAGGCGCCGCGCCCCTTCATGCTGGGGCCGGATCCGGAGCTCGAGCGGCGCTACGCCCCGCGCGAGCGCGCGCCGCTGAACCGGATCACGATTCCGTTTTGATCTCGCCCTCCGGACCCTCGTCGTCGATGCCCGCGGCCTTCTTCAGCGGCTGCATGATCCTCAGCGTGAGGAAGGCAACGACGGCGAGGACCAGGGCGACGTCGAAGGCGGCGAGACCGCAGGAGACGCCGATCGCGCCCGTGACCCAGATGCTCGCCGCGGTGGCGGTCCCCTGTACGCTGTCCTTCAGCCGCAGGATGGCGCCGCCGCCGATGAAGCCCATGCCGACGATCACCCCCTCGTTAATCCGGGCGAGCGCTTCGGCATGGCCTGCCGCCATGGTCTGGGCGGCCTCGATGAAGCCGCAACTTGCAATGGCGACCAGGGGGAAGGTGCGAAGCCCCGCGCTCCTCTCCTCCTTCTCGCGATTCCAGCCAATCGGGATAGCCAGCAGATAGGCGGCGAGCAGCGCGATCGCGTGCGGCAGAATGTCGAATTTGTCGGTTCCGAACAGTTCCTGCATGGAGCACTGAACCCGAAACGACCCGATTTGGATGCAGCTTTATGTCATTTTTGTTGCGAGCGCTGAATTTCGTCGACGCACGGCTCGCGCGGCGCAACACGCGGCGGCTGGTACGAGACCTGCCCTACGGCCCGGAAGCGCGACGTCGGCTGGACATCTATGCGCCGAAGCGCGCCGCGGCAGACCGGCCGGTGCTGGTCTTCTTCTATGGCGGCAATTGGGATTCCGGGGACAAGCATGATTATGCGTTCGCCGGGCGCGCCTTCGCCGAGCTTGGCTATGTGACGGTCCTGCCCGATTATCACCACATCCACGAGCAACCCTATCCCGCCTTCATGGCGGATGCCGCCGCGGCGCTGGCCTGGGTGCGCAGCCATGTGCGGGATTATGGCGGCGATCCGGACCGGATCGCGGTCGCGGGGCATAGCGCCGGGGCCTATATCGCGATCACCCTCGCGCTCGATCCGCGCTGGGGAGCTGTCGATATGGTCAAGGCCGGGATCGGCCTCGCCGGCCCCTATGATTTCCTGCCCTTCGATTCTCCGGTGACGCGGCGCACCTTCGGCCATGTCGCGGACCTGCCGGCGACGCAGCCGGTCAATCATGTCCGCGCGGACGCGCCGCCCTTGCTGCTCGCCACCGGGGATGCCGACACCACGGTCTATCCGCGCCATTCGCAAGCGCTGGCGGAGCGGCTGCGCGCGGCGGGGGGCGAGGCCGAGCTGATCCTCTATCCGGGCATCACCCATACCGGTCCCGTCAAGGCGATCGCCCGCCCGTTCCGCGGCCACGCCCCGGTGCTCCGCGACATCGCCGCCTTCCTGGCGAAGCACGGCCTCTGACAGGGAAAAAGAACTGTCATTGCGAGCGAAGCGAAGCAATCCAGCTGGATTGCCGCGCCCTTTCAGGGCTCGCAATGACGGTCCTTCCCGCCGATCAGAAGCCGATCGGCGCCGACTGTTCCGGCTTCACCCGCACCTCCGCCTCGAGCAGGTCGAGAATCTCCGCCGCCGAAGCTTCGGCCCGATAGCGCAGTTGGCGCGCGACGACCGCGAAGTCGCCGGGCGTCAGCCCCGCGACCCGCGCCAGCCCGACCGGCGCCTCGCCGCCGAAGAACCGCGCCCAGGCCCGCGCCGCCAGCGGCGGCGACAGCGCCATCAGCTCGATCTTGAAGACGAAGCGCCGGAGCGCCGCCGGATCGAGCCGCCGGGCGAAATTCGTCGCCGCGACGAAGGGCAAGGGATGGGAATCCATCCAGGTGAGCAATTCGTTCACCTGGCTGATCTCCCAGTTGCGCACCGCCCCCGCCCGGTCCGCAAGCAGCGAGTCCGCCTCGTCGAAGAGCAGGAGCGCGCCCTTCTCCCGCGCCTCGGCGAAGGCGTCGGCGATCTGCGCCTCGGTCCCGCCAACCCATTTGGACAGCAGGTCCGAAGCCCGCTTCACGAGCAGCGGCCGATCGAGCCGTTCGGCAAGGGCCGCGGCGAGCGCGGTCTTGCCCGTTCCCGGCGGCCCGGTGAGCAGCAGCGACAAATCCTCGGGCGCGCCCGGCGCCGCGATCCGTTCGAGCATCGGGCCGACCGGCAGATCGGCTTCGTAGAGATCGAAATCGACCGCGCCGCTCGGCTCCGGCGGCAGCGCCCGGCCGCCCCGCAGGCCGAGGATCAGCGCGTTGCCGACCGCCCGCGCCTCTTCCGCGCCGCCATCGGCCAGAGCCGCCGCACGCAGCGCCGCCCGGGCGACACCCGCCGTGCCCGCACCCTGCGGCAGCACGCCGGCGAGCCCGCTGCCTTCCGGCGCAACGCCTTCGGACTCGGCGACGCGCGCGAGGATCCGCGCCCGCGCCTTCGCGCCGGGATAGCCCAGCCTGAGGATATAGCTCATCCGCCGCAGATGGGCGGGATCGACGCTGTCGATCACATTGCTGGTCCAGATCGTCGGCACCTGATTGCCCTCGAGCAGCCGATTGATGAAGATCTTGGATGGCGGCCGGCGGCCGCCGGGATCGCGGAACAAATCCTCCATCTCGTCGAACAGCAACACGGCCCCGCCGCGCTGCTGCAACAGCCGCTGCGAGCGCTTCAGCGCGGCGATGCGAATGCTGCGATCCGGCTCCTCGCCATATTCGTCCTGCTCCCCGACCGCATAAAGCGGAGCCTCGCAGGCGGCCGCCAGCACGCGCGCCAGCTCGGTCTTGCCGGTCCCCGGCGGACCGTAGATCAGCACGTTGACGCCGGCAGCGCGGCGACGGAGGGCGCCGCGCAGCAGCCGGACGAGCAGGGCGACCGGCGCCGCCTGCTCGGCGAAGTCGGCTGCAGTCAGCGACGCCTGCTGCGGCGCGCCGACCAGCATCTCGATCATCTCGTCCGGCTCGGTCAGACCCGCATCGAGCAGGCGGTTGAAATTCCAGTCGATGCTGATCTCCCGGCTGCCATGGCCGTCATTGCCCCCTGCACAGAGCAGCCCGAGCGTGACCGGTTCCGAGCGCCGGACCCGTCGCGCCGCCCCGCCGGCCTCGGCGCCCGCGAGCCGGCCGACGATCCGCAGCAGATCCTCGCCGCAGCCGTAGAAGCGGCTGCGGAGCGCAGACAAATGCTGGAAATGGCAAAGGCCGGTTGCGACGCCCAGCACCTCGCGGTCGAACGGCGCGAAGGCCAGCAGGTCGGACAGCACCTCTACCGCCCTCAGCACGGCCGACGGCGATTCTTGCGTGTCGATCGCGTCGGCGAGCGCCGGCAGCCGGTCCCAAAGACCTTTCCGACCCTCGTCGTCTTCCGGAAATTCCACCCCGGGCCACAGCCAGTCCTGTTCGTCGAACGCCCATTCGACGAGCGCCCGCGCGATCCGGCCGGACCTGGATTCAGTCTCGCGCAGCAGCCTGATCAGCCGCTGCGCCAAAAGCTTCTCGCCCATGGCTCACCTGCTTCCGGCCACGCGCGGAGGTGCACTCCGGGCCTGGCTTGGTTTCATGTCTGGCTGTGTGATTCCCGCCGGGTCCGAGCCCCGGCGGCGGCGCGTGCTAGCGCTTGCCCGGGCGGCGGACGAAGGCGGGACAACAGCCGATTCGCAGATTCGAATCGTGCACTTCATCCTCCGTCGTTTCGGCTGTGTGCCGAAGGGAGGGCGCGGTTACGCCCGTCCCGGCGCCACGTCAAGCCTCGCTGGACCGCTTCCTTGCGGCGGCGAGGGCGGCGCCCAGGGTGGCGGCGCCATAGGGCTTGGCCAACGTCTCGAAGGCGCGGGCGGTGCCGCCGGCCATTTCCTCGCTATAGCCGCTGGCAAGCAGGACGGGCAGGTCGGGCCTCAGGTTCCGCGCCCGCTCGGCAAGCTCCATGCCGCTCATGCCGGGCATCATCACGTCGGTGAAGAGCAGGTCGACATCATGCTCGGCAAGGGCCACGAGCGCCGCATCCGCCGACGGCGCGCTGAGCACCCGATAGTCGAGGTCGGCGAGCAGGCTTTCGGCGAACTCGCGGACCTGGTCATTGTCCTCGACCAGCAGCACCCTGGCGCCGCCGCCTTTCTCCAGCCCCGTCTGGCAGAGCCGGGCCTCGGCCACCGCGCCCGCCGCGCGCGGCAGGAACAGGCGCAACGTGGTCCCTTCGCCGACCCTGGACTGGATCTCCGCCCGCCCGCCCGACTGGGCGGCGAAGCCGTGGATCTGGGAGAGGCCAAGGCCGGTGCCCTTGCCGACCGGCTTGGTGGTGAAGAAGGGATCGAAGACGCGCTGCAGCACCTCTTCCGACATGCCCTCGCCGGTGTCGGCCAGGCTGACGCAGACCATGTCCGCCGCGCCGTCATCGCCAGGCACGTTGCGCGCCGCGATGGTGAGCCGGCCGCCGCCCGGCATGGCGTCGCGGGCGTTGATCGCGGCATTGAGCAAAGCCGTCTCCAGCTGGGTCGCGTCGACCTCCACCGGCCAGAGGTGGGGCGAGGGATCCAGCGCGATCTCGATCTGCGAGCCGATCGTCCGTGAAACCATGTCGACGAAAGCATCGAGCCGAAGGTTGAGATCGACGATCTCGGGCTTGAGCGGCTGCCGGCGGCCGAAGGCAAGCAGATGGCTGGTCAGGGTCGTGGCGCGGTCCGAGGTTTCGATGATCGCGTCCAGATAGCGCTTGCGCTTCGTCTCGGAGAGGCCGGCGTTGCGCAACAGTTCCGCGGAGCCGCGGATCACGGTCATCAGATTGTTGAAATCGTGGGCGATGCCGCCGGTCAGCTCGCCGAGCGCCTGCAGCTTCTGCGCCTGGAACAATTCGGCGCGCGCCTGCTCCAGCTGCTCCTGGGCGGCGCGGCGCTCGGTGATGTCGCGGGTGATCTTGGCGAAGCCGATCAGGTTGCCGGCCTCGTCGCGAATCGGGTCGATCACGGCATTGACCCAGAAGCGGCTGCCGTCCTTGCGGAGGCGTGCCTTCCGCCTCGAACCGGCCCTCGCGCGCGGCTGTGGCAAGGGCCCGCTGCGGCAGGCCGGCGGCCCGGTCCTCCTCGGTGAAGAATATCGAGAAGTTGCGGCCGAGGATTTCCTCTTCCTCATAGCCCTTGAAGCGCCGCGCGCCGGGGTTCCAGCTGGCGATCGTTCCGTCCGGCTCCAGCATGTAGATGGCATAGTCGGTGACCGCGTTGATCAGCAGCTGGAAGCGCTGATCCATCATATGGATCTGGAAGCGGGTCTGGTCCTCGACAGCCATCGAGCCTCGCCGTAACGGAAAAAATCGTGCTGGCAAGAAGCCTTAGCTCCGGAACCGAGGGCCGCGCCCGGCGGTTCTCAGGGTAACCCTGTCAGGAGTCTGATCGATGTCAAGCGAGACCGAAATCCGCGACCGCTTCTGGAAGGAGCTGAAGAGCGAGCGCACGATCATGCTCGGTATTGACGGCCAGCCCGGCGGCGGGATGCAGCCGATGACGGCTTTGGTCGAGGAGGATGACGGCGGACCCTTGTGGATCTTCACCTCGAAGGAGACCGATCTCGCCAAGGCGCTGGTCGGGGGCGGCCAGGCGGCCCATGCGACCTTTACCGGGAAGAAGCACGATCTCTTTGCGAACGTGAGCGGCCGGCTCGTCATCGACAACAGCCGGGCGATGATCGAACGCCTCTGGAACCCGTGGATCGCGGCCTGGTTCGAGGGCGGCAAGGACGATCCCAAGCTCTGCCTGCTGCGCTTCGACGCCGATCATGCGAAAATCTGGCTCAACGCCACGCCGCTCGGCGCCGCGATCGAGTGGCTGCTCCGGCGCGACCCGAAGGAAAGCTACAAGGACAAGGTGGCGGAAGTCGCGCTCTAGGCCGGATCGGGCAGGCGGCAGACGTCGACCCAGCGTTTGCCGACCAATTCGAACAGCCGCTCCGGGGTCAGCTCGACCGAGGCGTTGCGCGAGCCGCCGGCCGGGTAGACGATGGCAAAATCCCTGAGCGACCGGTCGACATAGACCGGCAAGGGCGTCGCCAGGCCGAACGGGCAGACGCCGCCGACGACATGGCCGGTCAGCGCCAGCGTTTCCTCGGCATCGAGCATGCGCGGGCGGCCGCCGAATTCCGCCTTCGACTTCTGGTTGTCGAGCCGCGCGTCGCCGCGCGCGACGAGCAGGAAGACCTCGTCGCCGGCGCGCACCGTCAACGTCTTGGCGATCTGGCCGGGCGCGACGCCGAGCGTCTCGGCCGCGTCGGCTACGGTCGCGGTGCTCGCATGCGCCTCGATCAGGCGGATGTCGGGCGCATGTTCGGCCAGCCAGGCGCGGACGGATTCGAAGCTCATGGCGCGGGCTCTAGCGGGGATCGCCGAACTGGGCCACAAGCGCAGCCGACTCCGGGGTGGGACGATTCGTAAGCGTATGAAGTATCTGCGTATCCTGATGCTGGCTGCCGGCCTGATCCTGATCGCCGGCAGCGCCGGCTTCCTCGTGAAGAACCATTTGCGGGCCTCGGAAGCGCGGGCCTGGCCGCGCGCGCAGGGCCGGATCGTCGAGAGTCAGGTGAGAACCCTGCATGCGACCGAGCTCGGCAATGAAGGCGATTTCATGCCTTATGTCCGCTACGACTATGCCGTGAACGGCCGCATCTTCCATGGCGACACGATCTGGCTCGACGAGAGGCGCAGCTTCGGCAGCGCGAATGTCGCTGCGCGCGAGCTCGCCTTCCTCGAAACGGGGACCGCGGTCGACGTGCGGTACAATCCCGCGGATCCGCGTGAGGCGGCGCTCAACGTCGAGGAAAATGCCTGGCCTAAGATCTTCCTGCTGATGCTGGGCGTGCTGCTCTTCGGGCTGGGCCGTTGGTTGCGCAGGCGGTTGCCGCCGCCGGCGGGGGGCGCTGGGCTGGTCCCCGCCTAGGCCCGGCTCAGGCGTCCGCCGTCTCACCCTGCAGGGCGCGCTCGATCGCCGCGACGTCGATCTTCTTCATCGTCATCATCGCCTCGAACGCCCGCTTGCCGGCCTCCGCGTCGGGATTGTCCATCGCCTCGAGCAGGATGCGGGGCGTGATCTGCCAGGAGAAGCCCCAGCGGTCCCGGCACCAGCCGCAGGCGCTTTCCTCGCCGCCATTGCCGGTGATCGCGTTCCAGTAGCGATCCGTCTCCGCCTGGTCCTCGGTGACGACCATGAAGCTCACCGCCTCGTTCGGCTTGAAGTTCGGGCCGCCGTTGAGGCCGACAAAGGCGCGGCCGAGCACGGTGAACTCGACGGTCAGCTCGGTCCCCTGCTCGCCGCCGGGATAGTCCGACGCGGCGTCATGGGCGGGCCCGACATGGCTGTCTGGAAAGGTCGCGGCGTAGAATTCCGCCGCCTTGCGGGCCTCGCCATGGTCGAACCACAGGCAGTTGACGATCTTGTTGGTCATTGTCTCTCTCCTCAGCTTTGCTTCGCGCCCACCAGCGCGAAAAATGCCCCCTGCGGATCCATGCCCTGGACGATCCAGTCGCCGCCCGGCACCTCCATCGGCCCGGTCATGATCCGGCCGCCGCCCGCCTCGGCCGCGGCCTTCGCGGCGTCGATGTCGGCGACGCGAAAATAATGGGTCCAGGCGGAAACCGGCGCCTGCTCCGGCTTGCGCATGATCGCGCCAATGGTGACGTCGTCATGGGCGACGAACTGATATTTGCCCATCGGGCCCATATCCATCGGCTCGGGCAGCGACCAGCCGAACAGGCCGGTATAGAAATCCAGCGCCGCCTGCTGGTCGGCCCCCATCAATTCATTCCAGGCGCAGCGGCCGGGCAGGGTCGGCGAGAAGGCGGTGCTTTCGCCGCCGCCCGGCTGCGGTGTCGGGGTCATGATGTAGAAGGGAGCGCCATTGGGATCGGCGACCATCGCGATCCGGCCCGCCATTTCGATGTCGCGCGCCGGCATCACGACCCGGCCGCCCGCCGCCTCGACCGCGGCGAGGCTGGCGTCGACGTCATCGACGCCGATATAGCCGATCCAGCAGGGCCGGGCGCCGTGCTGCTGCATCTCTGCATCGAGATGCAGCACGCCGCCCGTCATCCCGCCGTCGGCGGTGTTGATGAAGCCGTAATTCGAGTCTTCGCCATGCGTCGTCTGGATGTGCCAGCCGACCACGCGGTCGTAAAATGCTTTCGAGCCGTCCGCGTCCGGGGTCATCAGCTCGTACCAGATCCAGCTGCCCTGCAGGGTCATCTTCTGTCTCCGAAAAGATGCGCGCCGCCGCGCGGGGCGGCGCGCATGATGAATTGCTAGGCGGCGGTGTCGACGATCGGGCGGAAGCCGCCCCAGAACATGCGCTTGCCGTCGAACGGCATCTCACCGTCGGGCTGCATGTCGGGATCGGACATCATCTTCTGCCAGCCGGCGTCGCGGGTCTCCTTGTCGGGCCACTCGACATAGGAATAGATGATGCCCTCTCCGGCTTCGGCCTTCACCGCGCGCTGATAGTCGGTGACCTTGCCTTCAGGGACGTCGTCGCTCCAGGCCTCGACCACGCGGACCGCGCCATAGGATCTGAACTTGCCGGCCGCCTTCTGGGCCATCGCCCGATAGGCCTCCTTCTTCCCCTCGGGGACCGGAAGGAGATAGCCGTCGACATAGCCGGTCTCGCCGTCCTGCCGCTCGTCGACGATCGCCTGGAAGCCGCCATAGATCATGCGCTTGCCGTCGAACGGCACCGCCTCGCCCATCATGTCCTTCATGCGAGGATCGGACATCATCTGCTGGTTGGCGGCATCGCGGGTCGCCTTGTCCGGATATTCGAACCAGGAGAAGACGATCGTCTCGTCTTCCTTCGCCTGCACCGCCCCGTAGAAATCGGTCAGCTTGCCATGGGGCACGTCGTCACCCCAATTCTCCACCATGCGGGTCACGCCGAATTCCCTGAACAGGGGCGCGGCCTCGCTGGCATGCTTCAGATAGGCCTCCTTGTTCTCGGTCGGCACCGCGCAGACGAACCCTTCCACATATGTCATTGTCTCTCTCCTTTACCCTGTCTGGTTGCCCACCAAATTCAGTACGGCCAGTCCGCCGGCGACTGCCCGGTCAGGCCGGCCCGCAGGTCCGCAAGCGCCCGCCCGAAGGCTGGCCGCGCCTCGCCGCGCGCGACATAGGCGGCGAGATTCGGATAGTCGGCGAGGATATTCGACGCCTTCAGGTTGCGCAGCACCTGGACCATCAGCAGGTCGCCGGCGCTGAACGCCCCGTCGAGCCATTCGCTGTCGCCCAGCCGCTTCGACAATTCACCCAGCCGCTCGTGGAGGCGTTTCAGCACGCTCGGGAGCCGCGCCTCGGCCCAGTCCTCCCCGGCATCGATGATCTTCGCGATGACCAGCTCCCACACGGTGGGCTCAACGGTGTTCAGCGCGGCGAACATCCATTCGATCGCCCGCGCCCGGCCCGCCTTATCCTCAGGAAACAGGCCCGGCCGGCTGTCCGCGATGTGGAGCACGATCGCGCCCGATTCGAACAGAACGAGCCCGTCCTCCTCATAGGCCGGCACCTGTCCGAAGGGATTGCGGGCGCGGTGCGCGGGCTCCTTCTGCTCGCCCCAGTTGAGGTGGCGCACGTCATAGGCCTGGCCGACCTCCTCCAGCGCCCAGCGCACGCGCATGTCGCGCACGAGACCGGCGCCCTTGTCGGGGGACCAATTATAGGCGGTGAGGAGCGGCCGGCTCATGATGCGCGTCCCGGCTCAGGCCGCGGTCGGCTCGGGGGCGGGCGCGGCCTGCTGCGCCTCGAAGCTGGCCATGTCCATGAAGAACGGACCCCAGCCATGGCCGTCCGGATCGAAGAAGCCGGTGCTGTACATGAAGCCCAGATCCTCGACGTCGTGCGCAAGGCTGCCGCCGGCGCCAAGCGCGGCCGCGGTGATCCGGTCGACGCCTTCGCGGCTGTCGCAGGACAGAGCGAGCAGCATTTGCGCGGTCCTGTGGCTGTCGGCGATCTCGCGGGTGGTGAATTGCGCGAACTTCCCGTGCGTCAGCAGCATCACGTAGATCGTGTCCGTCAGCACCATGCAGGCCGCGGTCTCGTCGGTGAATTGCGGATTGTTGGTGAAGCCGATCGCCTCGTAGAAGGCCATGGATTTGGGCAGGTCTGCGACCGGCAGGTTCACGAAAATCATCTTCGACATCGTCACTCTCCCTGGGAATGCTCGTGGCGCGATCAGGCGCCCGGAATGGGCAGGACCGGCATGACCTCCACGGCGTCGCCCGGGAAGATCGTGAAATGCGGATGGCCTTCGAAGAGCCTGGCAGCCGCCTCGTGTGACTCCGCGCGGACCATTGTGAAGGCGCCGAGCGCGTTGCTGACATCCGCGATGCCGTCCGCGGAGATCCGCTTTGTCTTGCCGAGCGGCCCGCCCATCTGGACGAGGGCGGCCTGGTTCCGCTCGACCCAGGCTTTCCACCCGGCGATGCCCTCGGCCTCGCGGCGGCGGCGCTCGTCGTCAGGCAGCGCATCCCATTCGCGGCGTCGCGCGCCGTTCCGGTCGCCGAGGAAGATCGCCAGATAGGTGTCGGACATGTCAATCGCTCCAGATTTGAAGAATTAGTCGCGGCTATAATCGAGCTTCGGATACCAGTCCTTGCCGCGGCCCTCCGGCGTCCAGTCGAGGATGTTCCAGAGCGGCGTCGGATCGGGGGCGAGGTGCGGATCGAAGCCGGGGTCGGCGGTCTCCGCCCCGCCCTCGGCCGCCCAGAACAGGCGAACCTCGTCGCCCCGGCGCCGCCAGACCGTCACCGCCGCACCCTCGCCGTCATCGCTGAGCGCATGCACGTCGCGGCCGTAATCGTCGCCGATCGTCTGGTAGAATTTGAGATGCTGCCAGCCGCGCTCGCGGGCGAAGGCGAGCTGGCGCGCGACCGGCGAGCGGCCGACGATCGCGATCGCCAGACGCTGCTCGATGTCCGGGGTCGGTACATCGAGCGAGCCGACGAAGGAGGTGCACATCGGGCAGGGCCGCTCGCGCTGCGGGCCGAACATCCAGAAATAGGCGAAGAGGGTGTCGTGGCGGCCGAACAGATCGACGAGCCCGAGCTCATTCCCCTGCTCGTCGAGGAAGCGATAATCCTTCGCGACCGGGCCAGCCGGCAGCGCGCGGCGCTGTTCGGCGACGCGCTGGATCTGGCGGCGGAGCTCGATCTCCTCGGCGAGCAACGCAGTCCGCGCCTGCCGGTAACCGGCGCTTTCGCCGTCCCAGCGCGTGGGCAGGGCCTCGGCCATCTCGCGCGCGGGCTTGAGCGTCTCGCGCGGCGGCAATGTCGCGGTGTCGGTCATCATCCTCTCCCTTGGCCCCGCTCTTTTTGATCCATGTGTGCGAATCGGGATTTGACGCTGATGCGCCTTTCAGTTATGAAATGCAACTATGGAGTTAGATAATTTAACCGAGTCGCTGCACGGCCCGTCCCGCCGTCGCTATGACGACGGCTGCGGTACCGCCCACGCGCTCGACCTGATCGGGGAGCGCTGGGCCCTGCTGGTGATGCGCGAGCTTATGCTCGGTCCGAAACGCTTCAGTGACATCCGCGCCGACCTGCCCGGAATCTCGGCCAACACGCTGACCCAGCGGCTGGAGGGCCTGGAGAAGAACGGGCTCGTGCTGCGCGAGAAGCTGCCGCCGCCGGCCTCGGGCCAGGTCTACGGCCTTACCGAATGGGGCCATCAGCTGCTGCCCGTGATGGGCGCGCTCGGCCGCTGGGCGGTGCGCTCGCCGGATCACGACCCGAACCAGCATTTCAGCGCCGTCTCGCTGATGCTCTCCTTCATGGCGATGAGCCAGAGCCCGGACGCCGGACGGCTGGAGGCGAGGATCGGCTTCCGCCTCGGCCGGGAGAATTATGTGCTGACCATGAAGGACGGCGGCGCGAGGGCGGCGCGCGGCGAGCCCGTCGACACGGACGCCGTCTTCGAGGGCGCGCCGGCGGCGATCGCCGCGGCCGTCTATGGCGGCGTCCCGCTCGCGGCGCTGGAGGCGGAAGGCGCGCTGAAGATTGCAGGCGACCGCGCGCTCGCCGAGCGCTTTACCACCCTCTTCCCGCTGCCGCCCAAGGCGCCGCGACCGGGGACGCCGCGCTAGGCCGGGTCCGGCTGCCCCGGCTCCACCGCCACCGGCGAGAGTATGCGCCCGGCGAAGGAGCGGATGACCAGCAGGCCGAGCGCACCCGAACCGACCAGGCCTGCATGCATCAGCCAGAAATTCGCGCCGGACATCGTCTCGAGGAAGCCGCCGAGACGACCGACCAGCATGTTGCACGCGAAGAGATGCAGATAATAGACGCCGATCATCGTCCCCGCGACGGCGCGCGGCGAGGCTCGCGAATAGAGGGCGAGGCCGACCGGGAAGACGTTGGCGAACCCGATATCGTTGATGATGTGGAAGGCGAAGCCCCAGCCGATCCCGATCTTCTGGCCGCTGGCCTCCGCCTGCCAGGAGGCGAGGGCCAGAGCGAGGGGCGCGAGGGCCGAGATGACGACGCCGATGGTGAGCTTGGTGATTTCCTGCGGCTCCCGCCAGCGCTTCGCCCACCAACGCCAGAAGGCGATCGAGCCGAGGATGGTCGCCGTCGATATGATCGCATCGAGCGAAACGAGCCAGGTCACCGGCATGGACTGGCCGAAGAAGACCAGATCGTAATTGGCCTCGCCCCAAAGCAGGTAGGACCCAAAGATGGTCTGGTTGCCGACCGCGGACAGGGTGAGCAGCGGCAGGATGACGACGAGGACGGCGATCCTGGCCCAGTCGCCTTTCACGAACGGGGGCCGCTCCTGCTTGCCCTGGCGCCCCGGCGGCGCCTCCGCCGGCAGCCACCGCCGACCCCAGAGATAGATGATCAGGCCGATCACCATTAGCACGCCGGCGGCTGCGAACCCGTAATGCCAGCCGACCTTCTCGCCGAGCGTGCCGCAAACCAGAGGCGCGATGATCACCGCGATGTTCACCGCGAGCAGGAAGATCTGAAAGGCGTCGGCACGGCGCAGGTCGTCGGGCCCGTAAAGCTCGCCCACCTGGGTGGCGATGTTGCCCTTGAACAGGCCGACGCCGAGCAGCAGGCAGAGCAGGGCGAGGAGGAAGCTGACCTCGAAGGCCATCAGGAAATGTCCCATCGCCATCAGCACGGCGCCGATGGTGATGCTGCGCGTCCGCCCGAGCAGGCGGTCGGCGAGCATGCCGCCGAGGATCGGCGTCAGATAGACGAGGCCCGAATAGAGACCGCCGATCGTGGTGGCCAGTGCCAGGGGGCTGAGCGGCCCGTAGACCCCCTCGATGATGCTGCGGAAGGGCTCGAAAAAGGCGACATTCTCGACATGGCCGGGCAGCAGCAGCTGGTGCGTCATGTAGAGCACGAGCAGCGCCTGCATGCCGTAATAGGAGAAGCGCTCGCAGCCCTCGGCGAAAGCGAGGAAGCCGAGCCCTTTGGGGTGGCCGAGAAAGGCGCGGTCGCTGCGGTCGGCGGGCGTGCTGTCCGCGACCTCTTTCACGGGGTTTGTGTCTGCTACGGTCATGCGGGTGCTTTCCTTTTCGGGCGGCTGCGCGAAGGGCTAACGAACAGCCCGCGCAAGGCAAGCGGCTTTTCGACGAACGGCAATTGCGCCGGTTCCATCGCGCGATAGGGTGCACCTCCACAGGGGAGATCATCATGCGCCTTGCCTTGCACCTGACTGCGGCCGTCCTGGCCCTGGGCCTCGCCTCGCCCGCCGCGGCGACGCCGGCCGAGGATTTTCACCGCCTGCTCGACGAGCATTATCAATGGCTGCTGCGCGAGAATCCGACCGAGGCGACCGCGCTCGGGGTGCGCGACCATGACGACCGGATCCGCGACCTCAGCCCGGCAGCGCGCGACCGCCGGATCCGTGAGGAGCGGGCCTTCCTGGCCCGGCTGGAGGCGATCCCCGCCGACCAGCTCACCGGCCAGGACCGGGTCAATCGCGGCATCCTCCACCGCCTGCTCGCCGAGGACATCGAGGCGGACGGCTTCGGCCAGCGCGACATGCTGTTCACCACATATGCCGGCTGGCACCAGGCCTTTGCCGGACTGGCGCGCAGCCTCTCCTTCCGCACCCGCGCCGATTTCGATTCCTACCTGACCCGCATCGCCCAATATCCGCGGCTCAACGACCAGGCGCTGGCGCTGACCGCCAATGCCGTGCGCGGCCGCTTCGTCCTGCCCTGCTCCGTCCTTGCCAATCACGAGCGGACCATCGCCGGCGTGATCGCGGCCGATCCCACGCGGTCGCGCTTCTACGAGCCCTTTGCCGGGCAGCGTCCTTCGGCGATCCCGGCGGCCGACTGGGCGGCGCTGCAGGCGCGGGCGCGCACGATCATCACGACGGTGATCAACCCGGCCTATCAGAAGCATCTCGATTTCTACACGCGCGAGTACCGGCCGCATTGCGCGCGCACCGATTCCGTGCGCGACCAGCCGAACGGCGCGGCCTATTACGCCTTCCAGGTCCGCCAGCAGACCACGACCGACCTCACCCCGCAGCAGATCCACGATATCGGCCTGCGCGAGGTCGCGCGGATCCGCGCCGAGATGGAGCAGGTCGCGCGCACCGCCGGCTTCCCGAATCGCGAGGCCTATATCCGGGAGCTCAGGACGAACCCGCGTTACTATCCGCAGACCGGCGAGGAGCTGATGCGGGAGACGGCGCGGGTGACGACCGAGATTAACGGCCATCTGCCGCGCCTGTTCGGCCGGCTGCCGCGGCTCACCTACACTTTGCGCCCGATCCCGGACGAGATCGCCGAGGGCACGACCACGGCCTATTACAATCAGGGCTCGCCGGAGAGCGGGATCGCCGGCACCTATTATGTGAACCTCTCGAAGCTCAACCAGCGGCCGCTCTGGGAGGTGCCGGCGCTCTCGCTGCACGAATCCGTGCCCGGCCATCATCTGCAGATCGCGCTGCAGCAGGAGGTCGAGATCGCGCCCTTCCGGCGCAACTTCGCCTTCTTCACGGCCTTCACCGAGGGCTGGGGCCTCTATGCGGAGAGCCTGGGCGGGGAGATGGGCCTGTACAACACGCCGGAGCGGCGGATGGGCGAGCTTTCCTACCAGATGTGGCGCGCCACCCGGCTCGTCGTCGATACCGGCATCCACGCCTTCGGCTGGGACAAGGCGCGCGCCATCGCCTACATGCGCGACAATACCGCGCTCAGCGAGGCCAATATCGAGGCCGAGGTGAACCGCTACATCTCCTGGCCCGGGCAGGCGCTCGGCTACATGATCGGGCGGCTGAAGATCCTGGAGCTGCGCGCCCGCGCCGAGCGGGCGCTGGGCGAGCGCTTCGACGTCCGGCGCTTCCACGACGCGGTGCTGCGCAACGGCTCCATCCCGCTCGACGTGCTGGAAGCCGAGATCGACGCCTGGATCGCGGCGGAGCGGGGGCGCTAGCCGGCGCTGAGCTTGCGCCAGACGCGGCCGGCGCGGTCGCGGAGGCGGCGGCGGGCGGGCGAACGCTCGGGCGTGGGCAGCAGCTCGGTGGTTTCCACCCGCGCCCGCGCCTGCTCCTCGGCATAGAGGCGCAGATTTTCCGGCCGGTTGGGCCTCAACTGCACGCCCTGGCGGCCGCGCAGCATGTCCTCGGCCATGGTCAGCGCGCGGACGAGATCGTCCTGGCTGAACGGCTTGACCAGGCAGCCGATCGCGAGGTCGGGCATCGGGAAGCTCGGCGCCTTGCCGGTGGTGAACAGGCAGAGCACGCCACGTTCCTGCAGCTTCGCCGCGACCGGGAAGCCGGTCGTGCCATTGGCGAGCTGCAGGTCGATCAGGGCGATGTCGGGCGTCCGCTCAGCGACTGCGGCCAGGGCGGAGGCGCTGTCCTCGGCGACGGCGGTGACTTCGTAGAGCGGATTGAGCTCGACCAGATGCCTGAGCGTCTGGGCGAACAGGGGTTCGTCCTCGACGATCAGAATGCGCAACATCAGCGGTCCCCTCCCGCAAGCGTTTCGATTCTTTACTGAAACGCCGCCCCGGGGAATCCCGCAGGACGAATTTTTGCGGCGGACGATTCCGCAGGCGGGACGAGCCGACTTATTCGGTCGCGAAAGCGGGCGGACGCATCGCCGCGACGCAGCCTGCGTCCAGCGCGGCGACATCGCCGCTGTCGAGAAACCGGACGACCAGGGGGTCGAGACAGGTGTCGATGCCGCTCATCCCGTCGAAGACATGGCCGCTGCCCGGGAGGACGAGGTGGCGGGCCCGGGGCGCGCGGCGGGCGAGCGCCTCCGCCCAGGCCGGCGGCGTCACCGGATCCAGCTCGCCCGAGACGATCAGCAAGGCGGCGTCCGGGGCGGCGGGGGTAAAGAAACCGGAGGCGACCTCGTAGAGCGGCCATTCGGCGCAGGCGGCCTGCTGGCGGCGCAGCCGGTAGTCGCCGAAGACCGTGGCGCGCGAGGCCGCGGCCGCCTCCCCGACGTCCATCGCGGCCAGACCCTCCGAGCAGGTGATCGAAAGATACATGCCCTCGGCATCGGGGAGCGGGCCGCTGCGGCGCGTGCGCGCGTAGAAGGGGCCGAAATCCCCGGCCGCGGCGCGGCTGAGGATCAATGGAATGGCGCGTGCCCCCGTCGGTGCATAAGCGAGGGACCGCAATTTCTCGGTGAAGACTTCGCCCGGCAGGTCGGCGGGCAGGCGGGCGAGCGCGCTTGCGAGCGTCGCCCGCCAGTCGCGGACGAGCCCGGCGCAGGCGGGCGCGGCGGCGCAGGCGGCGAACAGCTGGTCGAATGCCGCCTGGGCGGCCGGGGCATGGCTGCGCGGCGGTCGCGCCTCCGGCGGCGCCACGCCGAACAGCACCGCGGCCCGCGTCCGCCCCGGATAGAGGGTCATGTAGCGCTGGGCGAGCAAGGTGCCGTAGGACAGCGCCACGATGTCGATCCGCTCGGCGCCCAAGGCGCGGCGGACCTCGTCCAGGTCCGCGGCGGCTGTGTCCGTGCCGTAGTGGCGAAGGTCGGCGCGGCCCGACAGAGCCTCGCGGCAGGCGCGGACGCGGTCGACCGGATAAGCGAGCAAATACTGGATGTCCGGCGCGGTGAGATCGGGGCAGTCGAGGGGGTTGGACTGTCCGGTGCCGCGCTGGTCGAAGAGGACGATGTCGCGGCCGGCGCGATAGGCGGCGCCGTCGGTGAGATAGAAGACCGCGCCCGGCACGGCGGGAAGCCCCGGCCCGCCTTCGAGCGAGACGAGCGGCGGATGCCGGACCGGCCCGACGGAGGGCAGTATGACCATGTTCAGCGCGATCCGCCGCCCATCCGGCCGCGCCCTGTCCTCTGCCACCGAGACCGTGCCGCAGCGGGCCTGCGCCGCGGCCAGGGGCGCCGGGCAGTCGCGCGGCAGGATGGCGGGCGGCGCCGCGAGCAGCGCCAGGGCGGCCAGCAGGCTCAAATCGTCATCACCGCTTCGATGACGGTCACGCACTTGCCGCCGAGGATGACGCGGTCGCCGTCGAGCCGGCCGGTCAGGTGGCCGCCGCGCTTGCTGGCCTGACAGAAAGTCATCGCGTCGCTGCGGCCCAGCCGCTTTGCCCAATAGGGGACCAATACCGAATGGGCCGAACCGGTGACCGGATCCTCGTCGACGCCGGCGCCCGGGACGAAGACGCGGCTGACCACGTCGGTCTTGTCGCCCGGCGCGGTGGCGATGGTCATCGTGTCGCCATCGTCGATCAGCACGTGGAAATCGGGCTTCAGCGCCCGCACCCGGGCCTCGTCCTCCAGCACGATCAGGGCGTAGCGACCCTTGTGCCAGAGCGTCTCCACCGCCTCGCAGCCGAGCCCGGCGACGAGGTGCGGCAAGGGCTGCGGCTCCGGCGGATAAGCGGGCAGCGACATGGCATAACCGTCGCCGTCGCAGGCCACCTCCAATATGCCGGCCTTGCGCGTGCGGAAGCGAACGCTCGGCTCGCCGCACATCAGGACATGGCCGCTCGCCAGAGTGGCATGGCCGCAGAGCGCGATCTCCAGCGCCGGCGTGAACCAGCGCAGCTCGAAATCCGCCTCGCCCGTCTCGTCGGGGACGGTGAAGGCGGTCTCGGAGAGGTTGTTCTCCATCGCGATCGCCTGCAGCATCTCGTCCGGCAGCCAGTCCTCGAGGGGCATCACCGCCGCCGGATTGCCGGTGAAGGGCCGCTCCGCAAAGGCGTCGACCTGGATGAGGGGCAGCATCATCATTCGCTCAATCCTATCGTCTCGTCGCGCTCGGCGAGCGGGTTGTCGGGCTGGTCGACCTGGCCTTCGGGATCGACATGGATGATGACCTCTACGCCGGGGAAGTCCTGCAGCAATTCGGCCTCGATCTCGTCGACCACGTCATGCGCCTCGACCACGCTCATCGCAGGATCGAGCCAGATGTGGAACTGGGCGAATTCATTGGCGCCGCTGGTCCGCGTGCGCAGGTCGTGAATGCCCCTGCCGGCGGGGTGGCGCGCGGCGACGGCGATGAAGGCCTGGCGGCGCTCCTCCGGCCATTCCTTGTCCATCAGCTGGTCGACGGCATGCACCGAGGCCCGCCAGGCGCCATAGACCAGCCAGAGCGCGATCAGAATCCCGAAGACGGGATCGGCGCCGGAGAGATGCGCATATTGATCGAGCACGAGCGCGGCGATCACGGAGAGGTTGAGCAGGAGATCGCTCGAATAGTGGACGCTGTCGGTGTGGATCGCGACCGAGCCGGTGCGGCGGACGACGCTGCGCTGGAACAGGATCAGGCCGAGGGTCGCCAGGATGGCGATGGCGGAGACGGCGATGCCATATTCGGCATTCGCGGTGACCTCGCCATGGATCAGCCGGTCGACCGCGCGCCAGCCGATGCCGAGCGCGGAGACGCCGATGATCCCGACCTGGACCAAAGCGGCGAGGGATTCCGCCTTGCCATGGCCGAAGCGATGGTCGCGGTCGGCGGGCATGGCCGCGATACGGACGCCGAACAGGGTCACCAAGGAGGCGATCACGTCGAGCCCGGTATCGGCGAGCGAGCCGAGCATCGCCACCGAGCCGGTCGCCCAGGCAGCATAGGCCTTAAGCACGAGCAGGAAGCAGGCGACGGCGACGCTGGCGAGCGCCGCTTGCGTCGTCAGGCGCGCGCGCTCGTCGCTCACGGCCAAATTCCCCTCATGGATAAAGCAGGCCTTCGGTCCAGCCGCCGTCCGGGCCCAAAGTGAACAGGCGCCGTTCGTGCAGTCTGTGCGGGCGATCGGTCCAGAATTCGATCCGGTCGGCAACGAGCCGGTAGCCCCGCCAATGGGCCGGCCGCGGCACGTCCTTGCCCTCATATTCGGCCACGAGCGCCGCATAGCGCGCCTCGAACAGCGCGCGGCTCTCCAGCGGGCGGGACTGGTCCGAGGCCCAGGCGCCGAGCCGGGAATCGCGCGAGCGGGTGGCGAAATAGGCGTCCGCCTCCGCCGCGCCCGCCGGCGCGACTATGCCCTCGATCCGCACCTGCCGGCGCAGCGACTTCCAGTGGAAGAGCAAGGCAGCCCGGTCATTGGCCGCGAGCTCCCCGCCCTTCCGGCTTTCGCTGTTCGTGTAGAAGACGAAACCGCGGGGATCATGGCCCTTCAGCAGCACCATCCGCGCCGAGGGCCGGCCGTCCGCGCCGACCGTCGCCAGCGCCATTGCCTCCGGGTCGTTGGGCTCGCTGGCCCGCGCCTCGGCCAGCCAGGCGTCGAACAGCTGATGGGGGTCGGTGGCCATGCCACCGCCTCTACCGGGCCGCAGGCGCAGGGTCGAGAGGCGGCACGGCCTTGCGCGCACCGAGACCGAGCAGCAGCCCGAGCGGGCCGATCCGCCGTGCAATCACGAAGGCCAGCCAGCAGCCGAGCGCCGTTGCCGCGATGAGCAGCGAGGCCTCGAGAAGCGCGGGAAGATGAAGCGCCTTCAGGTGATGGCCGACGACGACGATCAGCGTCTGATGGACGATGTAGAAGGGAAAGACGGCGACCGTCAGCGTCCGCAACAGCCTGCTGTCGCGGGTAAGATGCCGCGCGCCGAAGCCGAGGACCGCGACGATCGCGCTCCATTGGTCGGCCGCATGGACGAGGCGCATCGTGGCGCGCAGCGCTTCCGGCGGGACCGCATCATCGGCCCGCCAGGCCCAGGCGTAGCCGGCATAAAGGCCATAGCAGACCAGAAAGACCACAAGCGCGAGCCAGCGCAGCCGAATGAACGCGCCGGCGACGCGATCATCCTTCAGCGTCAGGAAGCCGAACAGGAAGGCGGAAAAGGAAACCGCGTGATTGTACCAGTCGTCGACAAGGGCGTGGGTGACCTCGAAGCGGCTCAGAAGAATGAGGCGCGCCGCTGCCAGCCAGAGGATCGGCCCGAGGAACAGCAGCCATGCCGGCAGCGCCGCGAGCCGCCCGCCGAGGCGCAGGAGCGGCGCGCGGAACAGAGCGAGCAAAGCGGCCAGAATGACCGTGTAGACGAGCAGATAGGCGACGAACCACAGTTGGTTCCAGGTAGGGACGGCAAGGCAGCCGTCGGCATCGCAGAAATTCGGGTCGGCGGCGAGATAATGGGCCCAGAAATCCGGATAGCCCCGGTCATAGCCGATCGCCTCGACCACTTCATAATAGCTTTGCGGGGGCACGACGACGAGGATGCCGAAGACGAGCGGCAGGAACAGCCGCAGGCTGCGCCTGCCGGCCAGCATTCCCGGGCTCATCTTGTCAGCCATGAACCGGGTGGCCGCTCCGGAGACGAGGAACAAGAGGGTGAGCCGCCAGGGATTGGTGATGAGCATGAGCGGCTCGATCGTGTGACCGGTGTGATCGCTCTTCACGTGCCAGTCCCAAGTGACGTAGAACATGCCGACATGATAGAGGATGAGCAGGCCGAAGGCGGCGACGCGGATCCAGTCCAGATAGATAAGCCGGGCGGGAGATTGGGTTTGGGTCTGCATCTTACGTTCCCGTTTCGATGGAATTCGGGGCCGAGCAGGCCAGTCTCCGGCGCCGCCGGCAATCGCCCTGGGCCGTCCGGGACCACCCGCGGTGCGTGTGGATTTTGCGCGTGACGAGCGGCGCCGCTGGCGGGACGAGCGGAACGACCGACCGCGCAGACTGGATCGTCGCTTATGCGGTGCTGACCGTCGCCACCTTGCTCTTCGCGACCGTGAACGTGCTGAGCTATCTCGACGAGCGAACGGCCATGGGGCGGCTTGTCCCCTGGTGGGAGCCGGCCGTCTGGGAAGGAACGAGCGGCATCGTCCTGCTGCTGCTGGCCTGGATCCCGATGCTGCTCGTAACCCGCTTTCCGCCCTATGGCCCGCGCTGGCCGCGCGCCTTTGCCGTCCACCTGGCGGCAACCGTGCCCTTCTCGCTCGCCCATGTCGGGCTGATGATCGCGTTGCGCGAAGGCGCCTACGCGCTGGCGGGGGAAGATTACCGGTTCGGTGGCGGCGGGCTGCTCTACGAATATCGCAAGGACGTTCTGTCCTACGCGCTCTACGCCGCGACCTTCTGGATCGTCCTCTCGCTGCGTCGCCGCGGGCGGGCGCCGGAAGCCGGCCCTTCGTCCTTCGAGATCGATGAGGGCCAGCGGCAGATCCGGGTGAGGCCGGCCGATATTCTGTGCGTCCGGTCCTCCGGCAATTATGTGGAGTTCTCGCTGGCCGATGGCCGCCGGCCGCTGATGCGGGCAACGCTCGGCAAGGTCGCGGCCGCACTCGCGGAGGCGGGTTTCGTCCGCACCCACAGATCCTGGCTCGTCAATCCGGCGCATGTGACCGAGATCGAGGCGCAGGGCTCCGGCGATTATGGCATCGGCCTTGTCGACGGAACCCGCCTGCCGCTCTCGCGTCGATATCCCGAAGCGCTGGCGCGGCTTCGCGGCGACCGCTCAAACTAGTGGACTTTTGGACCGCGCTGGAGAACGAAAAAGCATGGCCGATCTTTATTCAGAGCTTGGCGTGGCGCGGGGCGCAAGCGAGGCCGAGATCAAGAAGGCCTATCGCAAGCTCGCCAAGGAGCTGCACCCCGACAAGAACAAGGACAATCCGCGGGCGACCGAGCGCTTCAGCCAGGTCACGCGCGCCTATGACATCCTTACCGACAGGGACAAGCGAGCCCAGTACGACCGGGGCGAGATCGACGAGGAGGGCAATCCGCGCATGCCCTTCGGCTATGGCGGCGGCGGGCCCGGCGGTTCCTATGGCGGCGCACAGGGCGGCTTCCGCGGCCCCAATGGCGAGCCGTTCGAATTCGGCAATGATGCCGAGGGCATTTCCGACCTGTTCGAGGGTATTTTCGGGGGCATGCGCGGGCGCGGCGGCGGCGCCAGATCCGGCGGCGGGCCGTTCAGCGGCTTCCGCCGGTCCCGGCCGCCGCAGAAGGGCCCCGACGCCGCCTACCGGCTCGACGTCAGCTTCGAGGATGCGGCGACGCTCGCCGGCCAGCGCGTGACGCTCGGCAGCGGCAAGACGCTGGACATCAAGCTGCCCCCCGGCGTCGAGGACGGGACCAGGATCCGCCTCGCCGGCCAGGGCCAGGCCGGCCCGGGCGGCAATGGCGACGCGCTCGTCACCATCAACATCCGCCCGCACCGCTTCTACAAGCGCGAGGGCGACAATATCCGGCTCGATCTGCCGGTGGCGCTCGACGAGGCGGTGCTCGGCGCCAAGGTCCGCGTGCCGACGGTGGACGGGCCGGTGATGCTGAGCATCCCGAAAGGCTCGAGCTCGGGCAAGGTATTACGGCTCAAGGGCAAGGGCTTCACCGGCAAAGGCGGTCAGCGCGGCGACCAGCTCGTCACCTTGCAGGTCGACGTGCCGGACGATGCGGAGCTCGCCGCGTTTCTCCAGAGCTGGGGCGGGAAGGGCAAGGCCAACCCGCGCGCGGATCTGGGTGTGTAGTGCGGGATGTCTCCCCCCAATCGCCTGAAGAACGGCTCAAACGCGAGGCGCGGGCCCAGGCACGGGGAGCGAAGCCTGACCGGCCCAAGGACGAATCAACTTCTTGGCTGGTCGTCAAGCGCATCGCCATCGGCGTCTATAATGACGGCTTCATCCATGCCGGCAATCTAGCCTACCTGGCCCTGCTCTCACTCTTCCCCTTCGTCATCGTCGCGGCAGCGATGGCGCGTCTGCTTGGCCCCGGCGCCGAGGGGATGAGCGCGGTCTATGCCATTCTGGAGACGATGCCGCGGGACGTGCAGGAGGTGCTGCGCGCGCCGATCGCCGACGTCATGCATGCGCGCGCCGGCAACCTGATCTGGGTCGGCGCCCTCGTCGGTCTTTGGACGACGGCCAGCTTCATCGAGACGATCCGCGACATCATCCGTCGCGCTTATGGCGTCAGCTACAGCCGGCCTTTCTGGGAGTACCGGCTCGGCTCGATCGGGATCATCATCGCCTCGGTGGTGATCGCGATGATCGCGTTCAGCGCCTCGATCCTGCTCTCCGGCGTCCAGCAATTCGTCGTCGACTGGATCCCGGCCGCGGCCAATGTGATCGCGGCCGTGACCCTGATCCGGATCGTCCCCGCCCTGCTGCTGTTCGGCTCGCTTTATCTGCTGTTCTACATCCTGACGCCTAAGCGTTATCGCAAGGGCTGCCGCAAATGGCCGGGGGCCGCCTTTGTGGCCGTCTGGTGGGTCGCCACGACCGCCTTGCTGCCGACGATCCTATCCGGCCTCGGCGGCTACGGCGCGACCTATGGCAGCCTTGCCGGGGTGATGATCGCCTTGATTTTCTTCTTCATCATCGGCTTGGGTCTGGTTATCGGCGCGGAGCTCAACGCCGCCCTGGCGGAAACGCCGCGGCCGAACCGGGAGGACGTCGAGGCGGCGGTGCACGAGCAGGCCGCCGAGGTGGCGGAGAAATTGGCGGTCGAGAAGGCCGTCAGGGGGACCGAAGAGGAGAAGGAATGACCGGCTTGATGGCAGGCAAGAGGGGCTTGATCATGGGCCTCGCCAACGACCGCTCGCTCGCCTGGGGGATCGCCAGGCAACTGAGTGCGCAGGGCGCCGAGCTGGCTTTCTCCTATCAGGGGGAGGCAATGGAAAAGCGCGTGCGCCCGCTTGCCGAGCAACTGGGCGTCGCCTTCCTGCTCGATTGCGACGTGTCCGACATGGCCGCTCTGGACCGCACGTTCGCGGAGCTGAAGGCGAAATGGGAGACGATCGACTTCGTCGTCCACGCCATCGGCTTCTCCGACAAGAACGAGCTCAGGGGCAAATATGTCGACACCAGCCTCGACAACTTCCTGCTGACGATGAACATCTCGGCCTACAGCTTTACGGCCGTGGCGCAGCGCGCCGCCGCGATGATGCCGGAGGGCGGCTCGCTGCTCACCCTGTCCTATTACGGCGCCGAGAAGGTGATCCCCCATTACAACGTGATGGGCGTGGCCAAGGCGGCGCTCGAGACCAGCGTCAAATATCTCGCCATGGACCTCGGCCCCGGGAAGGTCCGGGTGAACGCGATCTCCGCCGGCCCGATCAAGACGCTCGCGGCCAGCGGGATCGGCGACTTCCGCTACATCATGCGCTGGAACGAATATAACAGCCCGCTCCGCCGCAACGTGACGATCGAGGATGTCGGCGGCGCCGGCCTCTATCTGCTCTCCGACCTTTCGGCCGGGGTCACGGGCGAGATCCACCATGTCGATGCGGGCTACAACGTGATCGGCATGAAGGCCGAGGACGCGCCCGACATCACCGTCGGATGATCCGGCCGGCCGAACCGGGCGACGCCGCGGGCATCCGGGCGGTGCACGAGGCCGCCTTTCCGACCCCGGTCGAGGCCGATCTCGTGGAGGCTTTGGTCCGCGAGGGCGATGCGATCGTGTCGCTGGTCGCCGAGCGGCAGGGCGGGATCGTCGGCCATGTCCTGCTCAGCCGGATGCAGGTAACGGCCGACGGGCGGACGCTGCGGGCGCTGGGGCTGGGTCCGGTCGGCGTCCTGCCGGGCTATCAGGGCGGCGGCATCGGTGCGGCGCTGATCGAGGCGGGGCTGGCCATCGCCCGGGCGACCGGCGAGGAGATCGTCTTCCTCCTCGGGGAGCCGGACTATTATGCGCGCTTCGGCTTCTCCGCCGAGACCGCGGCGCCCTTCGCCTCGCCTTATGCCGGGCCCTATTTCATGGCGCTGCCGCTGCGGCCCGGCTTCGCGGCGCCCGCGCGCGGAAAGGCCGCCTATGCGCGGGCCTTCTCCGACCTCTCCTAGCCGCGCGGGCTGACCGCCGGCGCATAGCGGCGCCGGCCGATGTCGCGGGCGATGGCGGCCATGGCCGGGTCGCGGCCGGCCTGGAAGTCCGCCCAAGTCAGCGCCGCCGGAATGTCGGGCTGGAGGCTGCGCACGCGGATCGGATGCTCGCGGATCGAGCCGTGGCAATCCTGCTCGGGGCAGCCGGTCATGTAATTGTGACGCTCGTTCGCATAGAGGAGCATCGCTCCCAGCCCGGGCAGGGTCATGATGTCGCCCTCGGCCCAGAATTCGAGCCGGTCGCCGATCGGCTCGCCGACGATGGTCAGCCGGTCGCCAGCCGCCTGCTTCAGATAGCCGAGGCTGGAAATGGCGGCGGAGAAGGTGCGGCCCGAGGTGATCGCATAGACGCGGTCCTGCGCGATGCCCGGCAGGGCCTGCATGAAGTCGCGCGCGATGTTGAGGTCGCCGCCAATGTTGAAGCGCAGGTCGACGACGATGTTGCGCGGGCGGCGGCGGCGGAGCTCCTCGAGCGTGCTCTCGAAGAACTGGGCGATGCCGAGCCCCCGCACCGCCTTCAGCTGGACATAGGCGCCGTCGATCCGGGCCGGGAAAGCGAGGCGATAGATCCGGTCCGGCGCGCGCAGATAAAGCGGGATGCGCTCGGCCGGCAGCATCCCGGCTCCGTCGAGCAGGGCCGACCGCCCGGTAAAGGCCGCGTCTCCCTGGTAGGGCGCCAGCACGGCCTGCACGACGACGGTTTCCGGCCTGCCAGTGCGGGCGGCCAAGGTATAGGCGACCCGGTCCGGATCGGGGCCGAAGCCCGCCGCCGCGAGCAAGGCCGGCATCTCCATGAACAAAGGCACGAACTGGTCGCGGAAGCTCTGCAGGCCGCCCTGGTAGCGGGCATAAGCGGCCCGGATCACGCGCCAGTCGCGGCCGTTGACCCTGAGCACGCGGCGGCCGACCAGCCGCGCCCGGTCCGGCGGCGCGGAGACCACGTAGAGGCCGTCGGCGAACAGGCCGAGATGGACCGGGCTGCGGCGGTAGCGGGACGGCCATTGCGGCGGCAGCAGCGCGCTGTGGCCATTGTCGGCCAGCGCCGCGATGCCGGCCGCCTCCAGCTCGAACCGCGCGGGATTGCGGTAGAGCCCGGGCAGCAGCGCCACGCGCCGCAGCGCCTCGGCCCTGGCGGCGGGCCGGTAGGCCAGATTGCGCTCGACATAGGTCCGCATCGCGGCGACGTCGGCCGGGCCCGGCGCCGCCTGCGCGGCAACCGGCAGGGCGAGGCTGGCCAGAAGCGGCGCGATTTGCTTCAACAGGCGCATGATGGCCGCGTGTGTTATCTTGCTATGACACTTCCGGCAAGGGCCCGCGGGGAAAGGAACGGGACATGTTGCTCGAGCTGATCGCAGCGGCCGCGCTGGCGGCGCCCTGGGATGCGCCCCTGACCTTCCAGGGGATCGGCCCCGTACGCGTCGGCACCCCCGTCGCCGCGCTGCGGCGGATGGGTGCCACGGGCGAGAATTATCCCGATCCGGAGATCGACTGCTCCTACTGGCGGACGCCGCGCTGGCCGGGCCTCCTGATGATGGTGAGCGGCGGCCGCGTGGTGCGGGTCGAGACCGAGGACCGGCGCTACCGCACCGCTTCCGGCGCCCGCGTCGGCATGGCCGAGGCCGAGATCCGCCGGCTCTACGGCCCCGCCATGCGGGTCGAGCCGCATCCCTATACCGGGCCCGAGGGCCATTATCTGGTCTATCGCGCCCGCGGCGCGCCCTACGGCCTGATCATCGAGACCGACGGCCAGCGGGCGACCCAGGTCAGGGTCGGCCACTGGGACGCGGTGCAGCTGATCGAGGGCTGCTCCTGATGCTGCTCGCCGCCCTGCTCGCCGCCACGGCCTGTCCGCCGGCGAGCGAGGCCGTCCGCTCGCTCAACTATCCGCTGCGGCCGGCGCGATGAGCCGCCGCCTGACCGTCACCGGGCGGGTCCAGGGGGTCTGGTACCGCGGCTGGACGGTCGAGCAGGCGGAGGCGCTGGGCCTGGACGGCTGGGTGCGCAACCGGGAGAATGGCAGCGTCGAGATCCTGGTCGCGGGGCCGGATGTAGCGGTGGAGGAGCTGATCCGCCGATGCCACCGGGGCCCGTCGGCGGCGCGGGTCGAACGGGTCGAGGTTACGGCGAGCGACGAAATTCCGCCGGCCGGCTTCGCGCTGCGCCCGACCGCCTAGCCGGCCGGCACGCGCATCACGCTGCGCCTCAGAAGAGGCTGCGCGTCACGAGCGAATCCGGCGCGATGTCTTTTCGGACGCGGTCGGAGAATCGCTTCGCCGACATCAGGAGGCCGAGCAGGAAGACGCTCGAAAGCACGAGGAAGGCGATCGAAACGACGTCGAAAACCGGATTCGAGACGCCCGACAGGTGAAGGAACAGGGCTGCGATGACCATCAGGATCGACGCGGTCACGCAAAAGAACGAGGCGAGGATTCTGACCAGGTGGATCAGAACGCAGGCTGACATATAGGCGGGATTTTCACGCGAAAGTCCCGTGACATTCTTGAGGTGGACCCGCGATCGGCTCTTGGTCTTCCGGACCCCGGTAGCGACCGGGATGATCACTTCCCTGATAATCTGCCAGACGACCAAAGGCGCACTCAGCAGGCCAGCCAAGGTCGCGATGACCTGGATATATTGGTTCTGAAGGATGTCCATCGCTGCCCCCCGATTAGCAACGCCGGGAACAAAATCGTCCGGAAGGCTCGGAAGGAGTGAGTGGAGTTCCGGAGACCGGCCTTGTTTCCCTTGAACTCGCCTTGCCGTCAATCGTGGAACGGGTCTCGCACCAGGATCGTGTCCTCGCGCTCGGGACTGGTCGAAACCAAAGCGACGGGACAGGCGATCAGCTCCTCGATGCGCCTGATATATTTGATCGCCTGCGCGGGAAGCTGCCGCCAGGACCGCGCCCCCGCCGTCGAGTCCTGCCAGCCCTCCATCACCTCATAGACGGGCTCCACTGCCGCCTGGTCGCCGGCCTGGGCGGGGAAATGGTCGAGCGGCCGGCCATTGAGCGTGTAGCCGGTGCAGATCCTGACCTCGTCCAGCCCGTCGAGCACGTCGAGCTTGGTGAGGGCGATGCCGGTGACGCCGGAGACGGCGCAGGACTGGCGGACGAGGACCGCGTCGAACCAGCCGCAGCGCCGCCGCCGCCCCGTCACGGTGCCGAACTCGCGGCCGCGCTCGCCCAGCCGCTGGCCGATCTCGTCCTCCAGCTCGGTCGGGAAGGGGCCGGAGCCGACGCGGGTCGTATAGGCCTTGACGATGCCCAGCACGAAGCCGGCCGCCGACGGCCCGAGCCCGGTGCCGCCGGCGGCGGTGCCGGCGATGGTGTTGGAGGAGGTAACGAACGGATAGGTGCCGTGGTCGACGTCGAGCAGGACGCCCTGCGCGCCCTCGAACAGGATGCGCCGGCCACGCTGCCGCGCCTCGTGCAGCGTCAGCCAGACCGGCCGCGCATATTGGAGCACGGAATCGGCGATCTCCGCCAGGTCGGCGAGGAGCCGGGCGCGGTCGATCCCTTTCTTGCCGAAGCCGGCGCGGAGCGCGTCGTGATGGGCGCAGATGCGGTCCAGCTGCGGCCCGAGATCGTCGAGATGGGCGAGATCGCAGACCCGGATCGCGCGGCGGCCGACCTTGTCCTCATAGGCCGGACCGATGCCGCGGCGCGTCGTCCCGATCTTGCCCTTGCCCGAGGCATCCTCGCGCAGCGCGTCAAGGTCGCGGTGGAAAGGGAGGATCAGCGGGCAGGTGTCGGCGATCTGGAAATTGGCGGGGGTGATCGCGACGCCCTGCTCGCCGAGCTTCTCCACCTCCGCCCTCAGCGCCCAGGGATCGAGCACCACGCCATTGCCGAGCACGGAGAGCGTGCCGCGCACGATGCCCGACGGCAGCAGCGACAATTTGTAGGTCATGTCGCCGACGACCAGAGTGTGGCCGGCATTGTGGCCGCCCTGGAAGCGGACGACCAGATCCGCGCGGCTCGCCAGCCAGTCGACGATCTTGCCCTTACCCTCGTCGCCCCACTGGCCCCCGATCACGGTGACGTTCGCCAAGCTACTATCCTTTCGGCTGCGCAGCGGCCTCTAGAGCGATTTCGAGGCAGATGGAAACATCCCCGGGCTCGAAAAATTGCAGACAACGAAAAAACTGCGCCTTTGCGCCGGGGCAGACCCGTCATCCTCGCCCAGCCACGCTTTGCCGCAGCCCTCCCGGATCGTTGTATGAGGTTAATGAAACCGACCGCACCCTGGAGACGTTGAGGGGTCCATACTGCACGGGTCCAAGGGAGAAGTGACATGCGCAATCTTGTTCTCGCCGCTGCTGCGGCCGCCGTGGCCGTTCCGGTCACCTTCGTAGTGCCGGCGACCACCGGCGAGGCCCAGGCCCAGCGGCGTTATTACGACCGCAGCGGCTATTATAACGGGCCGGTCTGGCGGGACAGCCGCGGCCGCTATCGCTGCCGCCGTTCGAACGGAACCACTGGTCTGATCATCGGCGCCGCGGGTGGCGCGCTGGTCGGCCGCGCGATTGACGGTGGCCGCAACCGCACGACCGGCACGATCGTCGGCGCGGTCGCCGGCGCCCTGGTCGGCCGCGAGGTCCAGAGGAGCAGCAGCCGTCGTCGCTGCCGTTAAGGCGCGGATTGCCGCTGAATGAGACGGGCCGCCCCGAAAGGGGCGGCCCGCTCCTTTTCACCCCGAACCTATTTCGCGCCGGGCTTCTTCGCCGGCGTCTTCCTGGCGGACCGCTTCCTGGCGGGCGCCTTCTTTGCCGGCGCGGCCTTGGCAGCGGCCGGCTTCGCGGCAGCCGCCCGGGCCGGCGCCTTCTTCGTCGGGGCGGGCGTTGCAGCAGGCTTGGCCGACTTCGCGGCAGGCGCCATGGCGGCCGACGCCCTGGCGGCGGGCTTCTTCGCGGCCTTGCGGGCCGGGGCCGCTTTTCGGGCAGGCGCCGCCGGAGCGGCCGCCGCCGGGGCGGCCGCCGCCTCGGCCGGGGTGGCCTCGCCCATCATCCTGCGGACCGCCTCGGTCGCCGCGTCGATCATCGCCGCCCCGATCCGGTTCGCGCTCTCGGCTGCCGCTTCGGTCGCGGCCTCGGCCGCGTCGCGCGCGCCCTTGGCGGTGCGCTTCATGGTGTCGCGCGCATTCTTGTTGGCGGCGAGCGCCGCAGTGGCGGTGAGCAGGCCCGCGACGAGCAGGCTGCGCGCCACGGGGTTGCGCGCCAGGTCGGCAGCGCGCTTGCCCGCCTCGCGCAGGGCGTCGGGAATGAAGTCCGCGGCGCCGCCGCTCGAGCTGTCCGCCCCCTTTGAGGTCGATTTCTTCGCCATGGCATCAACTCCGGTTGATCATATCCATGGCGTAACAGACACGCGAGCGGCCTTACAGTTCCGTCGCCTCGTCCGGCAGCTCGTAGGGATCGCCGTCGGGATCGACGGGATCGCCGGCCGGCTGGACCCGCGGCGCGGGGTCGTCGCCCAGCCCTTTTTCCGCCTCGACATGCTCGGGAAGCCGGTCGTGCCCGGCCTCCTCGCTTGCCGGCAGGGGATGGCCCGGCCCGCCGTCACGATCCTTCTCGCCGCTCATCCTCGCCTCCGTCCGCCTCCCATGGCCCGGACAAGCGAAAGGCCGCCGGGAAGGTTCCCCCGACGGCCTCTCGACATGGTCAGCGGCCGGAAGTCTCCAGCCCGGAAGCCATTGGAAAGACTAGGCTTTCTGCTCCCGAACGGACTTGACCGACCCCTCTGCTGAACCATGAGACATCGGATCACCTCCTTTCGCTAAGTTGATGGCCCGTTCAATATGAGTCGCGCGGAATCGCGGATCAAGACTTGATCATATTTATTTTGGCGCTAGGATTCCGGGCTTCGCGGGCGGCCTGAAGCCTGGATCGCCGAAGGTTGGAGCGAAGCGACAACCGCAGGCGTGAATCAGGCTTCATTCCATAATCGAGACCAGGATTCACGTTCAGGCGTAGCCTGAACGACCTTGGTCTTGCCGCCTTTTTTATTGCCCGCGGCAATCCTCGATCACCCGCCCGACCTCCGGCCAGGCCGGCACGACCAGCGACGGGCCGCCCTCCACCGTGACCAGGAAACGGCCGCGGCTGAACGCCATCTGCTCGAGCAGCGGATCGTTGACCGGAACCGCCGCGAGCATCTCGTTCAGATCGACGCGCGTCGCCGGCAGCCGGCGCACGCCATAGGAGGTGCGGATGGTGAGCGCGTCGGCTTGCGCGCCGGAGAGGGCGAGCCAGATCGTGCGATCCTGCTGACAGCGGATCGTGAAGGTCGCGCGGTCGGAGCGGAAGCTGGCCAGCGCCGCATCGGGCAGCGGGGAATAGGTCCAGTCGCCGGGGCTGAGCGGCCCGGTCGTCCAGTCCGCGGGCGGCGGCGCGGGTGGTGGGGGAGGCGGCGGCAGCGGGACCGGGCGCGGGGCCGGCGTGGGGGTCGGCGCGGGCTGCGCGCTGCGCGGCACGCAGGCGCCGAGGGCGAGGATGGCGAGCGCCGCACCGGTCCAGCGCAGGGGCACGGGCCTATTGGGCATTCGTCGTCGCCGCATTCCCCCCGATAACATCCACCGACCCGTTCGCCTCGACGCTGTTGCCGGCCGGCGCCGCCGCCGTGCTGCGCGCCTCCCCGCTCGCGCAGCGCCGGATATAGCTGGCAATCTCCGGGCTGGGCGGCATGATCAGCGGCGCCGCGTCGCCAACCCGAACGATGATCGGCGTGCTCGCACCGGTCAGCACGCGCACGAACGGATCGTTGGGCGGCAGCGTGCCGCGCAGCATCGGCGTGACGCCGGCCGCGCTGACCACGGCGAGGCGGCGCGTCTCGCTGCCCACCGTCACGAGCATGTTGGGCAGATCGCCCCCCGGCGCCGCCCCCGGCCAGAACAGGAGCAGGTTGCGGCGCTCGTCGCAGCCGATGCTGAAGCGGGCGGGCGCGCCCACCGGGCCGAATTGCAGCACGGGCTGCTCTTCCTGCAGCCCCGCCTGCCAGGTGCCGACCGTCAGATCCTCGTCATCCGTCAGGTCGGTGGCATTCGTCGCCGGCAGCTGGACATTGTCGATCTGCGCGTAGCGCGCCTCTTCCGAGCGCGCGCAGCCGGCGAGCAGGATCGTGGCGGAGAGCAGGAAGGGGCGGATCATCGGCGGTCGGTCCTTTTTCGGCGCGATCAGATTCGGCTCCTTAGCCCGGTATCCCGCCGCGCGCATCCCATAGCGCGAGGAATTCGCGCCGCGTTTTGGGGCCATAGGTCGCAAAGCTCGGGTTGCGGCGCTCGCGACAGGCGGCGCGGCGCTCCTGCAGCGCGCCGCGATTGTGCAGGGCCGTGACGTCGATATTGTAGACCCGCGCGCCATTCAGGCCGAAAATCTTCCTTTTCGCCTCGGCGGTCAGCGCCGGATAGCCGTAGCGCTCCTGATATTCCTCGCTGATCGTGAAGGCGCGGAAGGCCTGGATCTGGTCCTGCGGGCTGCCGTACCAGATCGAATCCGTCCCCCACATGATCCGCTCCTCGCCGAAATATTTGAGGAGCTTGCCGATCACATGGGCGGCCTCCTGCGGCCGGCCCATGAAATAACGCCAGAGCGAGCCCATCTCCGCGTAGAGATTGCCCTGGTTGCGACGGAGGCCGGCATCCTGGTGCGACTTGATCAGCCGGTCGACGCCCTCCGGCGCGGCGGGATTGTAGGGTCCCTCGGTCTTCCCGCCCTCGAAGCCGCCATGATAGACGAGGAAGTTGATGTCCGGATTGGCGACCGCTGCCGGGCCCATGTCGCGCGGGCTGCTATATTCATATTCGAGCCCGCCCAGCGGCACGCCCTTGTGCACCGCGACGGTCTTCACGCCCAGCGCCCGTGCCTTCTCGAAGAAACGGTTGGCATGCTCGCTCCGGTCCAGCCAGATGCCGCGGCCGTTCGAGCCATATTGGGGATAGAGCTTCCAGGCCTCGACCCGGTGCCGCTCGACCATAGAGTCCATCGCCTCGATCGCGCCGGGCTCCTGCGGGAAAACGCCGCCATGGATGAGGGCGCGCGCCCCTTCCCCGCCGATCGCGCGCACGATCTCGCGCGCCTCGTCGGCATATTCGATCGGCGTCGGATTGGGCTGGCCCCAGAGGGCGGAGACGACGGCGACGTCGGTGTCGCTGTCGAGGAAGACCTCGCGAGCGAGGGTCTGGGCGGAATAGCAGTCGAAGCTGCCGCTCGTGCATTTGGAGGCCTGGCCGAAGACCTGCGCCAGCACACGGGCCCAGCGCTGGCCGTCCGCGCCCTGCGCCCAGCGGCCGGCCGGCTCGACGCAATGGGTCTGCACGTCGAAGATGAACTCGTCGCCGCCGACCGCCGCCGCGGCGCGCTGCTGGTCGAGCGTCGCCTCCTCGTCGATCGCGAAGGCGCCGCCGCGCAGCCCGCCCGCTTCCGCCGCCCGGTTGACGGCGGCGAGCACCGTCGCGGCGCCCGCCGCGGAGACCAGGAAGGAGCGGCGGGAAAGGCCGAGCCGACGGGCGTTCTCGCCGGCGGCCTCGTGGGCGAGCCGGTTGGCGAGCTTCTGGGTCGGGGTCAGCAAGGGGGGCGCATATTCGCCGTTGGAGGTCCGGTCGATCTTGATCGGAAGCCGCCGGCCGTCGGGGTCAAGATCGTCGCGCATCGATGCCTCCCATCGAATCGCCCACCCCGCGCATCATCGCCCGTCGCGCTCCGCTATGCAAAGGAGAGGCAAAGACTAGGTCAATGCGCGCTTGACATGGCAATTGATTGATCGTTCAACCAAGACATGAAAGCGAGGCTCTTCCGATGAATGCCGACACGCGCCGCAGGATCGTGCTGGCGGCGATGGACCTGTTTGCCGAGAAAGGCTTCCAGTCGACCAGCGTGGCCGACATCCTGAGCCGCACCCAGGTCCATTCGGGCAGCCTCTATCATGTCTTCCCCGGCAAGCAGGACGTGCTCGCCGCGGTGCTGGAGGCCTATCGCGACGGCATCGAGGAATGGCTGCTCGCGCCGGCCTGGAGCGGCGTCGAGGACCCGATCGAGCGGATCTTCGCCCTGCTCAACGCCTATCGCACCATGCTGGCGACCAGCGACTGCACCTATGGCTGCCCGATCGGCAGCCTGGCGCTGGAGCTGCACGAGCCCGATCCCGCGATCCGCGAGCTGCTCGCCGCCAATTTCGAGAATTGGACGGCGGCGATCCACCGCTGCCTGGACGCCGCGGGGAGCCGCCTGCCCGCGACGATCGACCGGCGCAAGCTGGCCGAGTTCGTGCTGACCGTGATGGAGGGCGCGGTGATGCAGGCGCGCACCTATCGCGAGATCGGCTATTTCGACCGCAACATCGCGATGCTGCGCGACCAGTTCGACCGGATGCTGCGCGAGGCGGAGGCGGTCGCGGCGTAGTCACTTAAGGGAGGGGGACATGACTTTACCCGACATCAATTATCTGGCGGTGGTGCTCGCGGCGCTGTCGGCCTTCGTGCTCGGCGGCCTCTGGTATTCGCCCTTGCTGTTCGCCAGGGCCTGGGTGCGGCTGAACGGCTTCAATGAGGAGGAGCTGAAGAAGAACGCCAATATGGCGATGATCTTCGGCGGCGCCTTCCTCTGCAACCTGGTCTGTGCCTTCGTCTTCGCCTGGTTCACGACCGGCGTCACCGACATTGCGGACGGCGCCAGCTTCGGCTTCGCCACCGGCCTCGGCATCGTCGGCTTCAGCTTCGGGCTCAACTATCTGTTCGAACGGCGGCCGTTCGCGCTCTGGCTGATCAACGCCGGCTATTTCACGATCCAGTTCACGATCTTCGGCGTGATCCTGGCGGCGATGGGCTGATCAGTGGGCGCAGGTGCGGCGCGGGCGGCTAGTGCCGCTTGAAATACTGCACCTCGCGCTCGTGCCTCTCCGCCGCCGCGCGCGTGTCGAACGTGCCGAGATTGCGGCGCTTGCCGGTCTTCGGGTCCTTCTTGCGCGAGTAGAGGCGCCAGCCGGATTTGAGCTTACGGATCATGCGGGCTCAACCGGGACGGAGCTGCCCGGTTGCGCGGCTTAGCGCCGCCCGCCCCACTTGCGCTGCACCCGGCCGTACTTGCCCTTGCGCGTGCCCGGCTTGCCCTCGGTCGAACCGCCGATGACGGGGGCGCGGCTCTGTTCGGTGGCGAGGCCGAGCTCGCCGGCCTCGAGCCGCCTGATCTCGTCGCGCAGGCGCCCGGCCTCCTCGAACTCGAGGTCGGCGGCGGCCTTGCGCATCCGCTTCTCGAGGTCGTCGATATAGGCGCGGAGATTGTGGCCGACGAGGTGCGTCGCCTCCTCGTCGCCGGTGTCGACCATGACGCTGTCGCGGTTGGAGACATCCTTCAGGATGTCGGCGATGTCGCGCTTGATCGTGGTCGGGGTGATGCCGTGCAGGGCGTTATAGGCCTCCTGCTTCTCGCGCCGCCGCCCGGTCTCGTTCAGCGCGCGCTCGATCGAGCCGGTGATCCGGTCGGCATAGAGGATCACCTTGCCTTCGACGTTGCGGGCGGCGCGGCCGATCGTCTGGATGAGGCTGGTTTCCGAGCGCAGGAAGCCCTCCTTGTCCGCGTCGAGGATCGCGACCAGCCCGCATTCCGGGATGTCGAGCCCCTCGCGCAACAGGTTGATGCCGACCAGCACGTCATAGACGCCGAGCCTCAGGTCGCGGATCAGCTCGATCCGCTCCAGCGTCTCCACGTCGCTGTGCATGTAGCGGACGCGAAGGCCCGCCTCGTGCAGGAACTCGGTCAGGTCCTCGGCCATGCGCTTGGTGAGCGTGGTGACCAGGGTGCGATAGCCCTTGCGCGCGGTCTCGCGGGCCTCGGCGATCAGATCGTCCACCTGGTCCTCGACCGGCTTGATCTCCACCGGCGGGTCGATCAGCCCGGTCGGGCGGATCACCTGCTCGACGAAGACGCCGCCGGATTGCTCCAGCTCCCAGGGGCCGGGCGTCGCCGAAACCGCCACGGTCTGCGGGCGCATGACGTCCCATTCGTTGAAGCGCAGCGGCCTGTTGTCGATGCAGCTGGGCAGGCGGAAGCCATATTCGGCGAGCGTCAGCTTCCGCCGGTGGTCGCCGCGCGCCATCGCGCCGATCTGCGGCACGGTCTGGTGGCTCTCGTCGACGAAAAGCAAAGCGTTTTCCGGCAGATATTCGAACAGGGTCGGCGGCGGTTCGCCGGGCAGGCGGCCGGTGAGGAAGCGGGAATAATTCTCGATGCCCGCGCAGGAGCCGGTCGCGGCGATCATCTCCAGGTCGAAATTGGTGCGCTGCTCCAGCCTTTGCGCCTCCAGCAGCCGTCCTTCCGCCTGCAATTCCTTGAGCCGCTCGGCCAGTTCGAAGCGGATCGCCTCCATCGCCTGCTTCAGCGTCGGGCCCGGCGTCACATAATGGCTGTTCGCGTAGACCCGGACATAGTCCAGCGCCGCGGACTTCTTGCCGGTCAGCGGATCGAACTCGACGATCTCCTCGATCTCGTCGCCGAAGAAGGCGACCCGCCAGGCGCTGTCCTCATAATGCGACGGGAAGATTTCGAGGCTGTCCCCGCGGACCCGGAAATTGCCGCGCGCGAAGCCCTGGTCGTTGCGCTTGTACTGGAGCGCGACCAGCTTGCGGATGATCTCGCGCTGGTCGACCGTCTGGCCCTTCTTCAGGTCGAAGATCATCGCCGAATAGGTCTCGACCGAGCCGATGCCGTAGAGGCAGGAGACCGAGGCGACGATGATCACGTCGTCCCGCTCCAGCAGCGCCCGCGTCGCCGAGTGCCGCATCCGGTCGATCGCCTCGTTCACCGAGCTTTCCTTCTCGATGTACGTGTCCGACCGCGGCACATAGGCCTCGGGCTGGTAATAATCGTAATAGGAGACGAAATATTCGACCGCATTGTCGGGGAAGAAGCTCTTGAACTCGCCGTAGAGCTGGGCGGCGAGGATCTTGTTCGGGGCGAGCACCAAAGCCGGACGCTGCAGCGCCTCGATCACCTTCGCCATCGTGAAGGTCTTGCCCGAGCCGGTGACGCCGAGCAGGACCTGCGTCTTCTCCTGCTCGCGGAATTGCTGGACCAGCTCGGCGATCGCCTGCGGCTGGTCCCCCGCCGGCTGATAGTCGGAGACGATCCGGAAGGCCTTGCCGCCCTCCGCCTTCTCCGGGCGCTCGGGACGATGGGGGACGAAGGTCTGGCCGGTCTCGGGCTCTTCGAGGCTCGTGCGGATGGTGATCGCCATGCGGCCTATATGGTCATCCGGGCCGCGGAGCGCTACCGTTCTGACACCTGCCGGCGGGGGCCGGTCCAGGTTAAGGGGGGAGGAGCATATGCTGCGTCCCGTCATCATGATCGCGGCGCTGGCCGCAACGTCCTGCAGCGGCCGGAACGAGGCCAACAATGCGACCGTGAATGCCGAACCGGATGTCATCTTTCAGCCAGGCTTCTGGGAGATGCGACCGACGATCACTCTTTCGGAGAGGATTGACCGGGAAATGCCCAGAAACGTCGTCATCATGTGGTGCATGTCCGACGGCCTGCGTCCGAACATTCCGAATGCCAACGAGACCTTCTTCGGGCCGGCGACCGTGCACAGCCAATGCACCGACGACCTGACTTTTCCGGGCGGGCGCGTCGAGGGGACTCGGGAGTGCTTCGCCACCGATGAAGGCAGGTACTGGAACAATGTCACCGGCCGATTCACGCCGACCAGCTTCGAGATTGAAGAGATTGTCCAAAGTCAGTCGGCGGAAGGAACCCGGGAGGTCGCCCGGATCCGGTCGAGGGGTCGCCGTACCGGAGAGTGCCCGCGCAGCCCCTTGGTCGGTGATCCGGGACAGACCAACGCAGCCGCGAACGCTGCGACCCCCGCCCGATAGACGGATCGTTCGCCCGTCAGGTGCCAGAACGTCGCCGGTTGCCACGGCGGGCGATATCGGACACGAAACGGGAAGGGCGCGAATCCAGCGGCCGCAAGAACAAGGGGACCCCGGATGAAGCAGTCGATTTTCCTCGCGGCGGGCGCGGCCGTCATCTTCCTCGCCGCCTGCAACAGGGGCGGCCCCGAGCATATCCAGGCGGGCATGTGGGAAATGAAGGCGAAGATGACCCAGTTCGAGGCTCCGGGCGCACCGGCCGAGATGCTTGGCCCGATGCAGGCCCAGCTCAACCGCGAGCAGACCAACCGGACCTGCATCACCCAGGACCGGGCTTCCAATCCGCTTCGCCAGTTCCGCGAGGTGATGACGCGCGGCCAGCCGGGCGCGGCCTGCACCACCGACGAGGACACTTTCACCGGCGGCGTGATCCGGATCCGCGTCACCTGCCGGTCGACCACCGGCCAGCCGGGCCAGGGCTCGATGACGATGGAGGGCAGCTTCACCGACACGACGCTGCAGGCCAGGATGACGGTCAACGCCGACGGCATGGCAACGGGCGGACCGCGCTCGCTGCGGATGACCACCGAGATCAACGGCAGCCGCGTCGGCGAGTGCCAGGGCGCACCGGCGGCGCCCGCGGCACCGGCTCCGTCCGGCAACAGCCTCTAGAAGACGGCCCCGCTTCGGGCGCCACCAGATTGAAAAAGGGGGACCTCCAATGAAACGAACTGCCTTAGTCGGTGCCAGCCTTGCCGCCATTCTGCTCGCCGCCTGCTCGGGCGGCGGCGGCGGTGGCGGGTCGGGCGCCGCCCAGCGCCAGCCCGGCATGTGGGAATCCACGTCCAAGATCACCCAGCTCCAGCTCACCGGCGCGCCGCCGGAAATGCAGGCACGGGCCAATGCCCAGGTCGGCCAGTCGCAAAACTCCCGCGAATGCCTGACTCCCGAGCAGGCGCGCGATCCGATGGGCCAGATGCGCCGGATCATGGCGCGGCAAGGCCCCACGGCCAATTGCACCTTCTCGGACCAGGTCTTCGCTGGCGGCGTGGTCCGCATCCGCGGGACCTGCCCCGCGGCCGGCGGCGGCTCGGCCCAGATCGCGCTCGAGGGCACGTTCACCGAGACGACGATGAACGTAACGATGAACGTGAACGCCCAGGGGCCGGCCTCCGCGCAGATGCCCGGCGTGACCGGGATGCGGATCAGCGCGGAAACCTCGGCCCGGCGCACGGGCGAGTGTCCGGGCAGCGGCACGCAATAGCGTTCGGCGCGCGGACCGCGGACGGAACGGCGAGGCAGGGGCGGCGTGCGCGTCACGTCGTCCATTGCCTCGCTTCCGCTTATGCGACTAAGGGCGGGCACGCGAATCCCGTACGCATTCCTTGAGAAGGGGCTTTGATGAAGAGAGTGCTTTTCCTGACGCCGCTCGCGCTCGCCGCCACGACGGCCTGCGCCCCGGCGCCGAACCAGATCCAGGCCGGCCAGTGGGAGCTGGTGACGGAGATCCGCTCGATCTCGCTGCCCAACGCGCCGGAGGAGGTCCGCGAGCAGATGCGCGCCCGCGCCGGCCGGCCCGACACGGGCCGCGCCTGCCTGACCGACGACCAGGCCCGCCGCTTCCTCGAATTCACCAAGCAGGTGGTCAGCCAGGGCCAGGCCGCCGCCTGCCGCTTCACCGACGAGGTCTATGCGAACGGCGTGCTGCGCCAGAACAGCTCCTGTCCGGCCGGCGGGCCGATGGGCGGGCCGCAGGGCAACCAGACAAGCACCCTCGAGGGCCGCTTCACCGCGACCACCTTCAACGCGACGCTCAACACGCAGGGCCCCAACGTGATGGCGCCCGGCGGCGGCGAGATGCGCGCCTCGGTGTCGCTCCGTGGCCGCCGTCTCGGCGATTGCCCGGCCCAGCCGGCCACGCCGGGTGCGCCCGCCGGGCTCTGACCGGGCCTGGGGGGATGAAGCTGCCCGCCGCCCTGCTCGTGGCCCTCGCGGCCGCGGCCTGCAACTCGCAGGGCGGTAACGGGCAGGCGCCGGGCGGCACCGCCATGCGGCCGGGCCTCTGGGAATTGACGACACGGGTGGTGACCGTCGACGCGCCCACCGCGCCGGCGGAGATCCAGCCGCAGCTCCAGGCAGCCCTGGCCGCGGCCACGACTGTCGAGCGCAGCTGCCTGACCCCGGGCGAAGCCGCCAATCCGGGTGTGGCTATCCGCGACCGCGTGATCCAGGGCCAGAGCGGCTATACGTGCGAGACCGGTGAGGAGATCTTTGCAGGCGGGCGCATTCGCATGACCCTGAACTGCCGCTCGAACAGCGGCGCGCCCGACCTGCGCCAGGCGATGGTGGGGAGCTTCACGGCCGACACCCTGCAGGCGGCGATCAGCGGCGAGGGCGCGACGCCGGCAACGGCGATGTCGCCGTCCATTCCGGTGCGCGTCGAGAGCGCCCTGACCGGGCGCCGCGTCGGCGACTGTACCGAATAGCCGGCGCCGGCGCGCCGGACAGGATCTGAGGGAGGAAATGGATGATCGGCTATGTGACCCTGGGGTCCAACGACCTCGACAAGGCCCGCGCCTATTACGACGATCTGTTCGGCTCGATCGGCGCCGGCCGGCTGATGGAATTCGGCGAGAATTTCACGCTTTATGGAACCGGGTGGGGGAGCGCCGGCGTTGCCGTCTGCAAACCCTATAATGGCGAGGCGGCGACAGCCGGCAATGGCAATATGATCGCGATCGTGCTGGACAGCCGCGACAAGGTCGACGCCCTCCACGGCAAGGCGCTGGAGCTGGGCGGCACCTGCGAAGGCCCGCCGGGCCTTCGCTCGCCCGAGGGCCCGCAGGCCTTTTACGGCGCCTATTTTCGCGACCCCGAGGGCAACAAATTCTGCGCCTTCCGGACGGGGCCGGCCTAGGAGCCCATGCGCGTCCGGGCGATCGTCAACCGCGCGGGCGGCACGCTGAAGGGCATAGCCGAGGAGGAGACCCGGATCGTCGAGGCGTTCCGGGCGGCGGGCGTCGTGGCCGACGTCCGGATGACAGACTCCGCGGACATCTACGAGGCGCTGAAGGAGGCTGCGCAGGCGCCCGACCTCGACGCGGTCGTCGCCGGCGGCGGCGACGGCACGCTCTCCTGCGCGGCCGGCCATCTCGCCGAAACGGGCCGCCCGCTCGGCATCCTGCCGCTCGGCACGCTCAACCATCTCGCCCGGGATGCTGGCATCCCCGCCGGGATCGAGGAGGCGGCAAAGACGATCGCCGAGGGCCAGGTCCGGGAGATCGATCTCGCCGAGGTCAACGGCCGGGTGTTCGTCAACAACAGCTCGGTCGGCCTCTATCCGGACATGGTGATGCTGCGCGAGCTGGAGCAGGAGAAGCTCGGCCGCTCGAAGCGCCGCGCGATGCTCTCGGCGAGCCTGGCCTCGCTCCGCTCCTTCCGGCGCCACCGGCTCTGGATCAGCGCGCCGGGCCTGGAGGCGCCGATCCGCACGCCGTTGCTGTTCGTCGGCAACAACCGCTATCACGTGACCCTGTTCGGCCTCGGCAAGCGGGAGCGGCTCGACGAGGGCGAGCTCTGCCTCTACGCGATCCGCGCGAAGAGCCGCCTGCACCTCTTCTGGGCGGGGATCCGCGGGATATTCGGCAAGCTCGACCAGCAGCGCGACTTCATCACCGCTTATGTAAGCGAGGCGGAAATCAGCGCCGACCGCCCGGTCCTCGTGGTATCGGCCGACGGCGAGACCTTCCGGATGGAGACGCCGCTCCGCTACCGCATCCGCCCGAAGGCGCTGCGGCTCATCGTGCCGGAACGCTGAATGGCTGGCCGACGGCGGTGGCGATGAAGCGGCCGGGCGGAAGGCCCTGCTGCCGCTGGAGATCGGCAAGGACCTGCGGCGGCTGGTCCATCCCCTCGAAGGAGAGCTGGAAGGTGCCCCAGTGGACGGCGAGCGCCATGCGCGGATCGAGCAGGCGGAAGATGGCGAGCGCCTCCTCAGGCCCGACATGGCTGTTCTGCATGACGTCGCGCGGCAGGAACGCGCCGATCGGGATGATCGCGAGCCGGTAGGGCCCGGCCCGCGCCGCCTCGCGCACCCAGGAACCGTCGCCCCAGCCCGTGTCGCCGGCGAAGAAGATGTTGCCGTGCGGGGTCCGGATCGAGAAGGCCGACCAGAGCGCACGGTTGCGGTCCGTGCCCCAGCGCGAGCCCCAATGATGGTTCCGCAGCACCACCACTTCGCCGCCGCCGGGAACGAGGACGCGCCCGCCCCAGTCGCGGGTCACCGCCTCGATCCCCTCGCCGCGCAGGATCGTGTCGTTGCCAAGGCTGGTGACGATCAGCGGCCGGTCCCGTTCCCAGAGCCGCTTCAGGGTCGGCAGGTCCATATGGTCGTAATGATTGTGGCTGACGACGACGAGATGGATGCGCGGCAGATCCTCGAAGCGCACGCCGGGCGCCCGCACGCGCCGCGGCCCGATGAAGGAGAAGGGCGAGGCGCGGTCCGACCAGATCGGATCGGTCAGGATGTTGAGCCCATTGACCTGCACCAGCACGGTCGAATGGCCGATCCAGGTGACGCGCATCCCGTCTCCGGCCACATTGCGCGGCGGCACCGTCTGCTGCACGGGCGCGCTGTCGGGCCAGACCGCCCGTTCGCCCTGCATCCAGCGGTTGAAGAAGCGGCGCGGATCGAGCCGCGGCGGCTCGCGCGTGCCGGGATTGAAGAAGCGGCGGCCGTCAAAATGATCGCTCGCCGGGCCCGCATAATAGATCCGGTCGAGGAAAGGCGGGACCAGGGTCGGCGCGAAGCTCAGGGCGACGAGCAGGAAGAGCAGCACGGTCCCCAGCCATTTCAGCAGCCGACGCATGGTGGATCAGCGGCGCCCGTCAGACGGTGGGATCGGCGGGCGCGGCGGGCTTGCCGCCGTCCTCATCATCGCCATCGTCATTGCCGTCGGGGATCAGGGAGAAGCCCGCGGGCGCACGGGATTCGACATGATTGGGGTGATACATGTCGAGATGGAGATCGAAGCGGCCGGGCGCGGCGTCGCCGCAATCGAGCGGCCAGCGGTCGACGATCGTACCGAAGGCGCCGACGCCGATATTGCTGCGCTGCCCGACGCGCGGCCGGGTGCCGTCGGCGCAGCGCAGGCGAGCGATATAGGCGTGCTCGCCGGCCGGCATGTTCACCCGCACCGGATTCTGCGCGGAGCCGAGCGGCAGGTCGCGGGCCCGCTCGACCAGCCGCGCGACCTCCTGAGGGGGTGGGCCGAAGCCGAGTTGGGCCGCGGCCGGCGTGGCGGCGGCGAGCAGGACCAGGGCGAGAAACGGCAAGCGACGCATGGCGGCCCTCCTTAGCCTGGGAGGCGAGCTTGCGGGAAGGCCGGACGGGGCACAAGCCCTTCCCGAGCCGCTAGGGCCTGAGCGTGAAGCCCGCGGGCGCCCGGGTCTCGCGATGCTCTTCATGGTACATGTCGAAGGCGATCCGGCTGGCCTGCCCGGCGCAATTCAGCTCGTAGGCCGAGACGACCGAGCCGAAGGCGCCGACGCCCGCCTCGTGCCGCGCACCGATCCGCGGCTGGGCTCCGTCCGCGCAGCGCAGGCGGCCGAGATAGGCGCGCTCGCCTTCCGGCCCGCCGACCCGCACCGGATTTTCGAGGCTGCCCAGCGGGTGCGCGTCGGCGGCAGCGACGAGCTGGCGCATCTCCTCCTCGGGCGAGACCCGGCTCAGCGCGCCGACCAGCTGGTCCGGCGACTGGGTGCGCGCGCCCAGCCTCGGCTGGGCAGTTTGCGCGAGCGCGGGTGCGGCGGCGAGAAGAAACAGGGCAACGAGGGGGGTACGCATGAGGCTCTCCGGAGGCTCCAGCCACTTAGGGCCTGGCTCGACAGGCGGCAAGGGCGGGGTCTTGACATGCAACTATACGGTTGCATATATCGCCCGCCATGGAAGAGGTTTTCCGCGCCCTTGCCGATCCGAGTCGCCGGGCCCTGCTCGACCGGCTGTTCGCCGCCGGCGGGCAGACTTTGCGCCAGCTCGCTTCGGACATGCCGATGACGCGCCAGGCCGTGGCCAAGCATCTGGCCATCCTCGAAGCCGCCAATCTCGTCTCCGTCCATTGGCGGGGCCGGGAGAAGCTCCATTATCTGAATCCGGTGCCGATCGGGGAAATTGTGAAGCGCTGGGTCGGCAAGTTCGAGGATGCCCGGATCGAGGCGCTGACCGACCTCAAAAGCCATGCCGAAACCAGGGAGAAGAAGAGTGCCTGAGCGTGCCCCCGCCTTCGTCTATGTCATCTATATCGCCGCCAGCGCCGACACGGTGTGGGCCGGCCTGATCGACCAGGAGGTCACCAGGCAATATTGGGGCCATCACAACCGCTCCGACTGGCAGCCCGGATCGCGCTGGGAGCATGTGCGGACCGACGGCAGCGGCAAGGTCGACATCGTCGGCCGGGTCGTCGAGATCGATCCGCCGCGGCGGCTGGTGACGACCTGGGCCTCGCCGGAGAACGAGAATGATCCGGAGAAAGTCTCGCGCGTTGTTTATGAGCTGGCGCCGGCGGGCGAGGATACCAGGCTCACTGTCACGCACAGCGAGCTCGAGGCCGGCTCCGCGATGCTCGCGGGCATCAGCCGCGGCTGGCCCGCCGTGCTCTCGAACCTCAAGTCGCTGCTGGAGACGGGCAAGGTGATGACCGATTTGTGGGGCAGCCAGTGAACCCCGTGGCCAATGCCGCCATGCTGATCCGCCGGCCGGTGGCGGAGGTGTTCGAGGCCTTCGCCAATCCGGCGATCACCGCGCGTTTCTGGTTCAGCCACGGCCATGCGCGGCTGGCGCCGGGCGCGCAGCTGCGCTGGGAGTGGGAGATGTACGGCGCGGGCACGGACGTGCTCGTCAAGGCGATCGAGCCCGGGCGCCGTATCCTGATCGACTGGGACGAGCCGGTGACCGAGGTGGAATGGCTGTTCGAGCCGCGCGGGGCCGACCGGACCTGGGTCACGGTCGAGAATCGCGGCTTTCACGGCACGGACGAGGAAAAGCTCGCCCGCGCGCTCGATGCGACCGGCGGCTTCGCTCTGGTGCTCGCCGGCGCGAAAATCTGGCTGGAGCATGGGATCGAGCCCGGTTTCGTGCTGGACCGGCATCCGGATGCGGTCGTGGAGGCGTGGAAGCACCGCTAGCCTTTCCCGTCGTTGCGAGCGGAGCGAAGCAAGCCAGCGGACGGGAGGCGAGCTGGATTGCTTCGTCGCTCTGCTCCTCGCAATGACGACATTCTAGTGGAAATTGCGTGACCTGATGCGCAAGCCGCCGTCGCGGCCGGCGAGGATTGCCTCACGCTCCGGCGGGTCGCGCGGGTCGCGGCCGCCGCCGCGGGCGCCGTCGCCCGGCCCGGTGCGGTGCGGGAAGTCCCGGTCGCCGACCGTGGTGAGCAGGGGCGTCAGATCCTCGATCTGTTCGCTGACGACGTGGATGACCTTGCCCTCCTTCTGCAGCTTGCCATGCACCGCGATCATCGCGGAGGCGAGGATGATCGGGCGGTGCGCCTCGAAGATGCGCTGCCAGGCGATCGCATTGGCGATGCCGGTCTCGTCCTCCAGGGTGATGAAGGTGACATTGCCCTTGCCGGGGCGCTGGCGGACCAGGACGATGCCGGCGACCTTCACCCTGGCGCCGTCCTTCAGGTCCTTCAGCGCGCCGCAGGGGATGAGCCCCCGGCGATCCAGCTCCGCACGGAGGAAGCTGACCGGATGGTCGCGCAGCGAAAGCTGGACGGCGCGATAATCCTCCACCACCTCGCGGCCCGCGGTCAGCGGCGTCAGCTGCACCTCGGGCTCCTGCCCGCGCGCGTCGGCGAAGGCGAAGAGCGGCAGCGGCTTGCCGCCGCCAAGGCCGCGAATCTTCCAGAGCGCCTGCCGCCGGTCGAGCCCGAGCGTCTGGAAGGCGTCGGCATCGGCAAGCTTCTCCAGCGCCGCCGCCGGCACGCCCGAGCGCGTCCAGACGTCGTCGATCGAGGTGAAGGGCGCGTCCATGGCGGCGGCGGCAATCTGGGCACCATGCTCATTGGCGAGGCCCTTTACCTGGCGCAGGCCGAGGCGGAGCGGGAGATATTTCCCCTCCCCTTTCTCTTCCAGCGTGCAATCCCAGCGGCTGGCATTCACGCAGACCGGCCGCACCTCGACGCCGTGCTCGCGCGCGTCGCGGACCAACTGGGCGGGCGCGTAGAAGCCCATGGGCTGGGCGTTGAGCAGGGCCGCGCAGAAAATCTCCGGATGGTAGCATTTCATCCAGGATGAGGCGTAGGCGATCTTCGCGAAGCTGGCGGCGTGGCTCTCGGGGAAGCCGTAGCTGCCGAAGCCCTCGATCTGCTTGAAGGTACGTTCGGCGAAGTCCTCGCTATAACCCTTGGCCAGCATGCCGCTGATCATCTCCTCGCGGAAATGGCTGACCCCTCCCGTCGTTTTGAAGGTCGCCATCGAACGCCTGAGGGCATCGGCCCGGGAGGGCGTGAAGCCGGCGCCGACGATCGCCACCTTCATCGCCTGCTCCTGAAAGAGCGGCACGCCCCGGGTCTTCTCCAGCACCTCACGCAACTCTTCCGACGGATATTCCTCCGCCTCCTTGCCTTCGCGCCGGCGCAGATAGGGATGGACCATATTGCCCTGGATCGGCCCGGGCCGGACGATCGCGACCTGGATGACGATGTCGTAGAAGATACTGGGGCGAAGCCGAGGCAGCATCGACATCTGCGCGCGGCTTTCGATCTGGAAGGTGCCGATCGTGTCCGCCTCGCACAGCATGTCGAAGACGACGGGATCCTCTTCCTGCATCTCGGGCGAGGAAAGGGTCAGAAGCTGGCCCTTATGCGCGGCCAGCAGATCGAAGGCGCGGCGCATGCAGCCGAGCATGCCGAGGCCCAGCACGTCGAGCTTCATGATCTTCAGCTCTTCCAGATCGTCCTTCTCCCATTCGATGACCCAGCGTTCGTCCATCGTCGCCGGCTCGATCGGCACGAGGTCGTCGAGCCGGTCGCGGGTGAGGACGAAGCCGCCCGGATGCTGGGAAAGATGGCGCGGCGTGCCGAGCAGCTGCCGGCTGAGCTCCAGCGTCAGCGCGAGCCGCGGATCGTCCTTGTCGAGGCCGAGCTGGGCGACGTGGCGCTCGGCGACGCCGTCATTGGACCAGCCCCAGACCTGCCCCGACAGGGTCGAGGTCACATCCTCGGACAGGCCCAGCGCCTTGCCCACCTCCCGGACCGCGCTCCGCGTCCGGTAGCGGATCACCACCGCGGTCAGCGCGGCATGCTGATGTCCGTAGGTGTCGTAGATCCACTGGATCACCTCCTCGCGCCGCTCATGCTCGAAATCGACGTCGATGTCGGGCGGCTCGTCCCGGTCGTCGGAGAGGAAGCGCTCGAACAGCAATTTGTGCTTCACCGGATCGATCGAGGTGATTCCGAGCACGAAGCAGATCATCGAATTGGCGGCCGAGCCCCGCCCCTGGCAGAGAATGTTCTGGCTGCGCGCGAACTGGACGACCGAATGGACGGTCAGGAAATAGGGCGCATAGCCCCAGCTCGCGACCTGTTTCAGCTCATGCTCCAGCAGATCGGCCTGGGCCTGGCCGACGCCTTCCGGAAATCGCTCGATGATGGCGGCCCGGGTCAGCCGCTCCAGCGCCTCCTGCGGCGTCCGCCCCGTCATCACGATCTCGTCCGGATATTGATAGCTCAATTCCCGCATTGAGAAGGTGCAGCGCTCGGCTATGTCCGCCGTCGCCCGCACCGCATCGGGGAAATGTTTGAACCGCCGCTCCATCTCCTTGGGGCTTTTCAGATAACGGTCCGCGAAATGCTCGCGGCGGAAGCCCAGCTCGTCGATGGTGCAATGCTCGCGGATCGCGGTGACGACGTCCTGCAGCATGCGCTTGTCGGGGCTGTCGTAGAGCACGTCACCGGTGGCGAGGCCGCGGACGCCGAAGCGGCGGGCGAGCTCGTTGAGCGCGTGCAGGCGCTTCAGCTCGCCGGGCCGCCGCCTGTGGGTCAGCGCCAGATGGGCACGGTCGCCGAACACGTCCGCCAGCTGGGCCAGCGCGATCTCGGTCACCCGCCCCGCCTCGTCGGGGAGCAGGGCCGCGATCAAGCCCCTGTTCCAGGCCTCGACATCCTCCCAGTGGAGAAAGCATTGCCCCTTCTCGCCCTTCTTCCGGTCGACGCGGCCCTTGCCGGCGCTGAGCAAGCGCGTCAGCCGCGACCAGGCGGCACGGTCCTCGGGCCAGACCAGCAAGGAAGAGCCGTCCATCAGGTCGAGCCGGCAGCCGGCGACGAGGCGCACGCCGGTCGCGCGTTCGGCCCTCAGCGCCTTGACCAGCCCGCCGACCGTGTTGCGGTCGGTGATGCCGAGCGCCGGATAGCCGAGCGCCGCCGCAGCGCCGAACAGCTCCTCTGCGCTGGAGACGCCGCGCAGGAAGCTGAAATGGCTCGCCACCTGGAGCTCGACATAAATGGTGTCAGGACGGCTCATGCGAACAGCCCGTGCATGTGCCAGCCGAGGTCGCCGGTCGCCGGATCCTCGCCGTCGCCCCTGCGGAACAGCCAGAAGCGGGCGCCACTCTCGTCCTCGACCTGGAAATAGTCGCGGACCGCGGCCTGCTCGCGTTCGTGCCGCCACCATTCGCCGTAGAGGCGCTCAGGCCCGTCGGCGGCGGCGACCTCGTAGCGCCGGCCACGCCAGACGAAGCGGCGCGGCGGCCCGTCGGGCAGCGGGGCCATGACCTTGTCGACCGGCTCCGGGGGATGCAGCAGGCGGACCGGGCGCGGCCAGTGCGGCCAGCTTTCCGGCGCGTCCAGCGGCCCGACGGCGCGGACGCTGCGTTCGGGCAGGTCGCTCTCCACTGCTCCCAGCCGGTGCACCCGCCTTGTGCCGAGCCGGGCGGCGAGGCGGTCGACCAGGGTGGCGAGATCGGGCGCCGGCCGCTGCCCCGCCAGCTCGCCCTCGATCGGCTGCGCCGCCAGCGGCTCGACGCGCGCGGCGACGAGACGCAGCCGCTCGATGCCGAAGCCGGGCTCGATCGTCTCGATCTTCGCGCACAGCAATTTGTGGAGATGCGCCCCGTCCCGCGTCGCCCGCGCCAGGCTGACGAGGACCGGCTGCACCGCATTGTCGACCCGTTCGCAGAGCAGGACGAGCCGGCGGACGCCGAGCCCGGCCTCGGTCAGCAAGGGCACCAGCCGGCGCACCGCCTCCCCGCTCGCCTCGGCGATCGCCTCCGCGCTGGCGATCGGCTCGAGGAAGCGGAGCAGCACGGCGGGCGGCTCCTCCGGCACGATCGGCTCGAACGGCTCGGGCGCGCGGCCCAGCGCCTGGTCGAGCCGCAGCAGCAGGGTCTCGCCGAACCGGCGCTGCAGCGGCGCGCGGGGCATGGCGACGAGCTCGCCGATCCGCTCCAGCCCCAGCCGGTGGGCGGCGGACAGCACCTCCTCTTCCAGGCGAAGCGCCGCGAGCGGCATCGGCGCCAGCAGATCCGCCTCGCTGCCCTCGGGACAGAGCAGCAATGGCCGGCCGCCGAACCGCGCCAGCGCATGCGCCGCGCCCAGGCTGCCGGCGACGGCGATCCGCGCGGTGAAGCCGAGCCGTCGGCAGAAAGCGAGGATCCGGCGGCACAACACCTCCTCCCCGCCGAAGAGATGGGCGACGCCGGTCAGATCGAGCCAGAGCCCGTCCGGGCCCGAGACCGCGGCGCGCGGCGTCCAGCGGCGGGCGGCGAACAGGCCGAGCCGGTCCAGCCAGGCGGCGTCCCCGCCCCGGTCGGCCGGGCGCACGTCGAGCCCGCGCACCAGCACGCGCGCCTTGGCGAGCGTCATGCCGGGGACGATGCCGAGCGCGCGCGCCTCCGGGCAGGCGGCGGCGATCAGGTCGCGATTGCCGCTGCGCTCCCAGGTGACCAGCGCATGCTTCGCGATGCGCAGCGCCCGCGTCCGCACCACCGCTTCCCGCGCCCAGCGCGCCCCGGGGCGCCAGTGGCCGGGCTTTATGCCTTTTCCCTCCTGGTGCGGAGGCGGGGGGACAAGCTGATCCGGCTGGGCGGTGGAAAGGGGAGGCGCGGCTTTCGCCTCACGCCGCCCGCCTCTCCGCTCCGCTCTGGCGATCCGCTCCATCGCCAGCTGCGGCAGGAAGAGCGAAGCAAGCCTCGGCATCGGGAGCCTCCAAAAGCCATTCGTAAGAGGGACCGCCGCGCTGACGGACGAGCCCGACCCGCCAGCGCGGCCGGCCGAGCCCCTCCGACGGATCGATCCCGAACGGCAAAGGCGAGGACGGCGCGCAGCGGATCCGCCAGCGCGTGCAGGCGGCGGAGGGCGCGGCGAGCGGTTCGGCGTCCGCCCGGCGCCAGCGGCGCAGCAGGAAAGCGGGGGTGCCGCCCTCCTCGGCGGCGAGCTGCAGGCGGCGGGTCGCGGCCATGTCGGCGCGCTTCACCTCGCCGATCACGGCGGCGAGGCTGCCGTGGCGCACGCCTTCCTCCATTACCGCGAGCAATTCCGCATCGTCGCGGCACTGCGCGCAGAGCAGGCGGTCCGGGGTCAGGCCGGCCTGCGCGAGGCCCGGCGCGAACAGATCGTGCCGCACCATTGCCCAGAGCACCTGACCCTTTTGTCCCCCGGTCCGGGAGAAGCGCGCGGCCAGCGCGGCGAGGAAGAGCGTGGCGGCGGCATCGTCGCCGGCGGAAAGGCTGGCGGCGGCGGCCTCGTGCAGCGCCGGGTTAAGCCCCCCGGCCGCGAGCCGGCCGTCCACCGCCCGCAGCCCGAACGGCACCGCCGGCCGGGCTGCGGCCGGGGCGGCGCTGCGCTCGATGGCGCGAATCTCGGCGCGCAGGGCGTCGAGGGAGGAAGGCGAAGCGGCCATGCGACTCGGACTCTTGTGTTCACTTTATGTTCCGCTTCTGCTTCGCCAGAGTCAAGCGCACCGGCCTTCAGCGGCCGTGCAGCCGCATCCTGACCCCGCGCGTGCCGAGGCCCGCGCTGTCGTAGACGATCGCGACCTCCGCCAGCGACCGGTCTCCCCCGGGCAAAGGGATGTCGCCGCTGCACCTCTGGTTGGGCACGACGCCGCGGATCTGGAAGGTCTCGCTGCCCCCTTCGCGGTAGCGCACGTCCACCTGCCGGAAATTCACCCCCTGGCGCTGGACGCAGACGCGCATCGAGATGAAGCGGCGGTCGCTCGTCACCGGGATGACCAGCCGGTCGCCGCCCGAGGCATGCACGTCCCGCTGGCCGATCACCCACCACGGATATTCCGCCCGGGCAGGCGCCGCCGCCAGCCCTGCAAGGATGGATATTGCCAACAAACTCATTCGCATGGCCGTCCCCCTTTGCCCTTTCATGCCACAATTCCTGCCCTGCGCCAAAGAGGCTCCGGCTCGACATTCCCGCCGCTCCCGCCCACAAGGCGCGCATGCAGTTCCTTCGTACCGCCGGCCTCGCTCTTCTCCTCCTCGCCGCCGCCCCCCTGCCGGCCCAGCCGCCCGCACCGGCCGCGCAGGCTTCGGGCGACGCCGACTGGCTCTATCGCGGCAGCGACATCCCCCGCGATCCGGCCTGGCGATTCGGCACCCTGCCCAACGGCATGCACTATGCGGTGCGCCGCAATGCCCTCCCCGCCGGCCAGGTCTCGATCCGCATCCGGATCGACGCCGGCTCGCTGCACGAGGCCGACAACGAGCGCGGCTGGGCGCATTTCCTCGAGCATATGCTGTTCCGCGGCACCCAGAATTATCCGGACCGGCGCGCGCGGGAGATCTGGCAGCAGCTGGGCGCAAGCTTCGGCTCCGACACCAATGCGCGCACCGACGCCACCAACACCGTCTATGTCCTGAACCTGCCGCACGCCGCGCGGGCGCCGCTGGACACCAGCCTTACCGTGCTCGCCGAAATGATGAGCCAGGCCCGGATCGAGCCGGCCGCCGTGGATGCCGAGCGGCCCGTCGTCCTCGCCGAGAAACGGCGGCGGCCCGAGATCAGCGTGCGGATCAACGAAATCAGCCAGCGTCTCTTCTATGCCGGCCTGCTTTACGGGCAGCGCGACACGATCGGCACGGACGAGACGCTGAACGGCGCCAATGCCGCGGGCCTGCGCGCCTTCTATCGCCGCTGGTACCGGCCCGAGCGGACGACCGTCATCATGGTCGGCGACGCCGACCCGGCGATGATGGAGGAGCTGATCCGCGCCCGCTTCGGCGGCTGGCGGGCCGAGGGCCCGGCGCCTGCCGAACCCGATTACGGCCGCATCGCCGAGGTCCCGCAGCCGGTCGCCAATCTCGCCTATCCGGGCTCGCCGACGGCGGTGAACCTGATCTGGCTGCGGCCATGGGAGCGGCTGCCGCATACAAGGGCGCGGGAGGAATTGTTCCTCGCCGAGGCGCTGGCGCAGCAGATCATCAACCGCCGGCTGGAAGCGCATGCGCGCGGCGAATCCGCCTTTGTCGGCGGCGCCGTCGACACGACGCGCGCGCGCAGCATCGCCAACACCACGTCCATGTCTCTCTTCGCCCGCGACGGCAACTGGCGCGGGGCGCTCGGCGAGGCCTATGCGATCATCGGCGACGCCCTGCGCGCCCCGCCGAGCGTTGCCGAGATCCAGCGCGAGCTCAGCAATATCCGCACCGCCGCCGACGGCGCCGTGCAGGCGGAGCCGACCGTCCAGTCCCAGGTCTGGGCCGAGCAGATGGTCAACGCCGTCGATAATCTGTCGGTTGTCGCCACCGCCCGGACGGTGCGCGACAATTTCGAGGCCAATGCCCGGCTGATGACTCCGCAGCGCGTCGGCCGGGCGATGCAGGACATGTTCACCGGTTCCGGCCCGCGCATGCTGATCGTCTCGCCCACGGCGATCGCCGGCGGCGAGACGGCGCTGGCCGAGGGGCTGGCCGCGGCCCGCGCGACCGCGCCGGCGCAGCGCGAGACGGAGACCAGGGTCACGTTCAACGATCTGCCCCGGCTCGGCACTCCGGGCCGCGTCGTCTCGCGGCAGCGGATCGAGGACATGGACGTGACCATCGTCCGCTTCGCCAACGGCACGACCCTGACCTTCAAGCATACCGAGTTCGAACGCGGCTCGGTCTCGGTGCAGCTGCGCTTCGGCGGCGGTGTCTCGGCGATCTCGCCGACCCGGCCCTCGCTCGGCTGGCTGGCCGGGCTGGTGGCGCCGTCCGGCCTCGCCAACCTCGATCTCAGCGGCATGGAGCGGCTGCTGACCGGGCGGCGCATCGGCCTCTCCTTCGGGATCGACGAAAATGCCTTCGCGCTCGGCGGCGCCACCAACGCCGCCGACCTGCAGGACCAGCTCCGCTTCCTCGCCACCAAATTGGTCAGGCCGCGCTGGGACGCGACCCTGCTGCAGCGCTTCCGCACGGCGGCGGTCGAGAGCTTCGACCTCAACGCCGCCTCCGCCTCCGCCCGGGCCGGGCGCGAGCTGGGCGGCGTCATCCGCCCCAACGACCAGCGCTGGCGGCCGATCGAGAAGGCCGAGATGCAGGCCGTGACCGTGGAGCAGTTCCGCGACTTCTATGCTCCCTATCTCGCCCAGGGCCCGGTCAATGCGATCATCGTCGGCGACGTCGAGCTGGACGCCGCGATCGAGGCGGTGCGGCGGACGCTCGGCGCCCTGCCGCGCCGGCCGGCGGCAACGGCCGCGCCCGGCGCCGCCGCTTTGAGCCCGCCGGCACCGAATCCGGAGCCCCGGCGCTTCACCCATCAGGGCGATCCCGACCAGGCCTATGCCATGATCGGCTGGTCGACGATCGGCGGCGCCGAGAATATCCGGCCGCGCCGCGCGCTCGCTCTCGCCGCGAACATGTTCGAGACCCGGCTGTTCGACCGCCTTCGGGAGCAGGAGGGCGCCACGTATGCGCCCGACGCCTCGCACCTCGCCGCCGACAGCTTCCGCGACTGGGGCGTCTTCTACGCCGCGGCCGAGATCCGTCCCGCCTCGGTCGACACCTTCTTCCGGATCGCGCGGGAGATCGTTGCCGATCTGGCCGCCCATCCGGTGCAGCCGGACGAGTTCGAGCGCGCGCTCAATCCGATCCTGTCCGGCATCGAGCGGCGCGTCGCCACCAACGGCTACTGGGTCGACGCGCTCGAGGACTGGGACCGCGACCCGCGTGCAATCGAGAATGTGCGTTCCTATCTTGCCGATTATCGGGCGTTGACGCCGGAGGATGTCCGCCGCGCGGTCGCCACCTATGTCACCGACCAGGGAGACTGGTCGATGCTGGTGCTTCCCGCTAGAGCAACCGCCGCGGCAGCCGCTGCAAGAGACGGAAATGGCAACAACCAATAGCGCCGTTTCGATCGCCGACACGCCGCCGCCCGGCCGGCGCAAGCGCGGCTGGAACCCGCTGCGCTTCCGCGAGCAGCCCTTTTTCGAGGACAAGAACCGGGCCTTCTGGGTCCTCCAGTCGGTCGGCTGGGCAGGCTATTTCTTCCTGCGCACCCTCTCGAACATCGCCAATGAGAAGATCGCCTCCTACGTTATCCACAATGCGCTGCTGACCGCGGCGGGCTATTCGATCACCCTGCTCATGGCCTCCGCCTACCGGCGGCTGATCAAGATGCGGCCGCTCTACACCTGGGTCGGCTCGATCCTGATCGTCGCGCTCGGCGCGGCGATCTTCTCGGCGATCGAGACCTGGAGCATCGCCACCTTCGTCGATCCGCGGGTCCGGCCGGAAGGGCTTCGCTTCTTCGGCGCGATCCTCTTCACCCTCTCGCTGCTGATCGCCTGGTCCGCCCTCTATTATTCGATCAACTTCTTCATCCTGCTCGAGGAGCAGTCGGACCGACTGCTGCGCCTTGAAAGCCAGGCCTCGAACGCCCAGCTCGCCATGCTTCGCTACCAGCTCAATCCGCACTTCCTGTTCAACACGTTGAATTCCATCTCCACCCTCGTCCTCCTGAAGCAGACCGACCGGGCCAATGCGATGCTGTCGCGGCTCTCCTCCTTCCTGCGCTACACGCTGGTCAACGAGAGCACCGGCACGGTCAGCCTCGCCCAGGAGGTCGAGACGCTGAAGCTCTATCTCGAGATCGAGAAGATGCGCTTCGAGGAGCGGCTGCGGCCGCATTTCCACATCGACAAGCAGGTGATGGACGCGCAGCTCCCGTCGCTGCTGCTGCAGCCGCTGATCGAGAACGGCATCAAATATGCGGTGACGCCGCAGGAGGAGGGCGCCGACATCTCGGTCGAGGCCCGGCTGCAGGGCGACAGGGTGATCATCACCGTCTCGGACACGGGCCCGGGGGCCGACGCGCTCTATAATGTGCGTGCCGCGCAGTCGACCGGCGTCGGTCTGGCGAACATTCGGGACCGTCTGGCGCAGGCCTATGGCGACAACCACCGCTTCGAGACACAATCGGATATCACTGGGGGCTTCCGCGTTTTCATCGATATTCCCTACCAGACCGAGGACCCGAAATGACCATACGCACCATCCTGGTCGACGACGAACCGCTCGCCATCCAGGGGCTGCAACTCCGCCTCCAGGCCCATGAGGACGTCGAGATCATCGACACCTGCTCCAACGGCCGCGAGGCGATCCGCTCGATCAAGACCCATAAGCCCGATCTGGTCTTCCTCGACATCCAGATGCCGGGCTTCGACGGTTTCTCGGTGATCCAGGGCCTGATGGAGGTGGAGCCGCCGCTCTTCGTGTTCGTCACCGCCTATTCGGACCATGCGCTGCGCGCCTTCGAGGCGGATGCAGTCGACTATCTGATGAAGCCGGTGGACGAGGCCCGCCTCGCCGACACTCTGGATCGCGTCCGCGGCCGACTGGCCGAGAAGCGCGGCGTCGAGGAAGCGACGGCGCTGAAGGAGGCTTTGGCCGAGGTCGCGCCGGAGACGGCCGAGACGGTGATGGCCGAGGCGGCCGATCCCGAATCCCACGCCACCAATCGCTACGAGAAGCTCATCAACATCAAGGACCGCGGCCAGATCTTCCGCGTCGACGTCGACAGCATCGAGAAGATCGACGCGGCCGGCGACTATATGTGCATCTATACCGGCGACAACACTTTGATCCTGCGCGAGACGATGAAGGACCTCGCCAAGCGCCTCGATCCGCGCCGCTTCCAGCGCGTGCACCGCTCGACCATCGTCAACATGGACCAGGTCCGGCAGGTGAAGCCGCACACCAATGGCGAGTGCTTCCTCGTCCTCGACAGCGGCGCCCAGGTGAAGGTCTCCCGCTCCTATCGCGAGGTCGTTGCGCGCTTCGTCCACTGACGATTGTTGACAGCAAGTTTCGGGAGGACGGCGCCCCGGCCTCTCGTTAAGGGTGCGGCATGACCAGCCAGTCCGACAAATATCGCGCTTTCGCCGCGCTGCACGTGCCCGGCGATCCCGTCATCCTGTTCAACGCCTGGGACGCGGGCAGCGCCAGGGTCGTTGCCGAGGCCGGCGCCGGGGCGATCGCCACCGGCAGCGCCTCGGTGGCGGGCGCGCAGGGCTTCAGCGACGCCGAGGCGCTCCCGCTCGGCCTCGCCCTCGCCAATGCAGCGCGGGTGGTGGAGGCGGTGGACCTGCCCGTGACGATCGACTTCGAGGGCGGCTATGCAGTGGAGCCCGAAGGCGTCGCCGCGAACATGGCGCGTCTCGCCGCGACCGGCGCGATCGGCTGCAATTTCGAGGACCAGGTGGTCGGCGGCGAAGGCATCTATGAGATTGTCGAGCAGGCTGGGCGCCTCGCCGCGGCCCGGAAAGCGGTGGGTGCGGACTTCTTCATCAATGCGCGCACCGACCTTTTCCTGAAGGCGAAGTCGGACACGCATGATGCGGCGATGGTCGATGCCGCGCTGGAGCGGGCGCGGGCCTATGCCGATGTCGGGGCCAGCGGCTTCTTCGTGCCCCTGCTCGCCGATCTGGCGCTGCTCGAGCGCATCTGCGCGGCCTCGCCGCTGCCGGTGAACTTCATGGCCTTTCCGGGCGCGCCCTCCGCGAAGGAGGTGGCGGCAACCGGCGTGGCCCGGATCAGCCACGGCCCCTTCCCCTGGAAGCTCGCCATGGCGGCGCTCAAGGAGGCCGCCGCCAGGGAATATGGCCGCTAGGCTTTGCTGACGCCTATGCCCCGGCCATAGACCATCTCGCCGCCGCACCAGGCGCCGGCAAGCATCAGCGCCGCAGTGCCCAGGCCGGCGGCAATCGCCCACCAGGGCGCCGGGACGACGACGTGCCGGTCCGCACCGATCCGGCCGAGCAGGCTCACGACAGCGACCGTGAGGGCGCCGCCCATCAGCAAGGCATGGGCGTTGACCAGGCGCGGGGCGACAGCATGGGCCCGGCCATAGTCCATCGCCCCTGCCGTCGCGGCGAGCAGGCCCCAGCCCGTGCCGACGGCCAGAAGCAACGCCGACACCGTCCAGAACAGCGTCCAGCCCGTCCCCAGCGCCGCGCCATCGCTGAGCGGGGCGAGCAGCCAGCAGGCGACCGGGACGTGGACGAGCATCGGGTGCAGCGGATGGCGCATCGACTCAGATGATCCCGAAGACCGAACCGCAGAGGGTCAGGAAGCCGGCCACGGCGCCGAGCGCATGGACCGCCGCCATCGGTTTCGGCGGGACCTGCTGCCGCAGCTGGAAGCTCAGCAGGGCGAAGCCGCCGAGCGCGGCGACCAGCAGCAGCAAAGCCGCGACGATCACCGCGGTGGGCGCAGGGCCGGCCACGAAGGCGGCGTAGAGCAGGATGAGCAGGCCCGAGGCGGCGAACAGGCCGTGCAGGATCACGGGCGGCCAGCCCGGCAGGCTCGCGGCGAAGACTTTCGAGATCAGGTAGAGGCCGAACAGGGCGGCCAAAGCGAACAGGATGACGGAATAGATCAGCATATGATTTTCCTCCCTTGCCCCGCCATGCTGGAACGGGCGCGACACTTTGTAAAGTTTTTTCTGTTAAAACTTTTTCAAGTGTCGCTTGCACAAGCCAGGCGCCACCCTAAAAAGGTTGCATGACCATGGATGTGATCGGGTCGCGGCGGCAGGGCATCCTCCGCCTGCTGCTGGAGCAGAAGGACGGGCTGAGCGTCGACCAGCTCGCCGCCCGGCTCGGGATCACGCGCACCGCCGTCCGCGAGCATCTGGCCGGGCTGGAGCGGGACCGGCTCGTCGCCATGGCCCCGACGCGGCCCTCCACCGGCGGACGGCCGAGCCGGCCCTATGTCCTCACCGAGCGCGGCCACGCCCTTTTCCCCAAACATTATGCATTGCTGGCCCGGCTGCTGATCGAGGACCTGGCCACACGCGGCGACGGCGAAGTCGGCGAGGCGCTGACGGCCATGGGCAACAGGCTGGCGGCGCGCATGAGGGGCGACGTGCAGGGGCAAACGATCGCCGAGCGCGGCGAGTCGGTGGCCAGGCTGATGAGCAGCCTCGGCTATGAAGCGGCGTTCCGCGAGGACGGCGAGCCGGTGATCGAGGCGCTGAACTGCGTCTATCACGACCTCGCCGCCGGCAATCCCTCGATCTGCGCGCTGGATATTGCCCTGGTCGGCGGCCTCGCCGACGCCGAGGTCGAGCATCGCAGCTGCATGGCGCGCGGCGACAATGCCTGCGCCTTCTGCCTGAAGCCGAAAGGGGCCGGACTGAACTCACCTAAGTCACCCTGAACTTGCTTCAGGGTCCAGGGCCGGGCCGCACGGATGTGTGCGGGTTTCCAGGGACCCGGTGCCCCATCCAGCCTGGACCCTGAAACGAGTTCAGGGTGACGCATGTGAAGTGGACTCTGCCTCGCCGGCGACCTAGCCTCCGCGCCCGATGGGCGGGCTCTTCCAAAGCTTCCCGGATGCCGAGACCGAGCGCGCCTTCCTGCGCGCCGAGCGGCTGGAGCGCGGGCAGGCGATCCGCGCCCTGATCGTGATCGCGATCGCGACCCTGATTTCCTACATCATCCTCAACCCGATGCATTTCCCGCGCGAAGGCGTGATCGCCTATACCCAGGCGGCGGGCGCCTTCATCGTCGCGATGCTCGGTTTTTTCTTCCTGACCCGCACCCAAATCTACCTGGAGAAGCCCTGGCTCGACCTGCCGGTCTTCGTGGTCATGGCCGCAGCGATGAAATGGCTCGCGCTCGTCCTGGCCGGCCTGCACCCCTATACGGGCTTCCCGCCGCACGTCATGGCGATGGTGCAGATGGCGATCATCGTCATCTTCGCCAGCGTCGGCTTCGCCGGCACCTTCCGGCTCTTCCTGCTCTGGGCGATCGTCCTGCTCGGCCTGTTCGGGCTCTGGATCATGACCCTGCCGGGCATCACCGACATCAGCCGGGTCTACACGCTCACCAATTTCTCGACTTTCTTCGTCTTCGCCCTCTACTTTAACTGGGACGTGGACCGGCGCGCCCGCAAGGTCTTCGCCGCCAACGCCGCGCTCGAGGCGGAACGGGCGAAGACCGAGGAATTGCTCTACAACGTGCTGCCGCAGGAGGTGGCGGCGCGGCTCAGGGCCGGCGAGGCGGTGGCGGACAGCTTCTCCGACCTCACCGCGATCTTCGTCGACCTGGCCGGCTTCTCGACCATCGCCAAGAGGCTCTCGCCCGGCCATCTCGTGAAGATGCTGAACACCTTCTTCTCCGCGGCGGACCGCTGCGCCGAGCGGCACGGCATCGAGAAGGTGAAGACGATCGGCGACGCCTATCTGGCCGTGATCGGCGGCATGGCCTCGCACGGACAGGACAGCAAGGCGGCGATCCTGTTCGCCCGCGACCTCGTCGCGGACCTGGCGGCGATCGCGGCGGAGACCGGGCTGCCGCTGCAGGCGCGGATCGGCATCCATACCGGGCCGGCCGTCGGCGGCGTGATCGGCAGCTCCCGCCTCGCCTATGATTATTGGGGCGACACGATGAACATCGCCAGCCGGCTGCAGGGCGTCGCCCCGCTGGGCGGCGCGGCCGTCTCGGAAGCGACCTATTTCCAGACGCGGACGATCCAGGATTATGAGCGCCAGTCGGCCGTGCTCAAGGGGATTGGCGAGACCAATGTCTATGTCACGGTGTTCACCGGGACGCCGGACCCGGCGGAAGAGGCCTGAAATCACCCATCCGGGCGATGGCCAGGTCCGGCCTCCCGGCCTATCGTCGGCCTGAAATCGGGAGGAGAAGAGCCATGGCGCGAGTGACCGGACTTGGCGGCGTTTTCTACAAGGTGGCCGACCCCGCCGCGACCCAGGCCTGGTATCAGGAGCATCTCGGCATCGGCGGCGATTGGGGGGCGACCTTCCGCTATGCCGACGAGGGCACGGAGGACCCGTTCAGCCTGCTCAGCCCGTTCAAGGAGAACAGCGACTATTTCGCGCCTTCCGCAGCCGCTTTCATGATCAACCTGCGCGTCGACGATCTCGACGGGATGATCGCGCAGCTTCAGGAGAAAGGGATCGAGATCCTCGGCCGGCAGGACGAGGATTATGGCAATTTCGCCTGGATCCTCGATTGCGACGGCGTGAAGGTCGAGCTCTGGCAGCAGAAGGGCGCGGCGCCGGCCTGAGCGGCCTTATCCGGAGGCGGGCTTCTTCCAGAAGTTCAGCCGGAACAGGGAGCCGCTGCTCGACGATTTGAACACGGTGCGGCGGAACAGTCGCGAGGACAGCCGCACCATGATCACCACCCAGAGCGCCTGCCAGGCGAGCGCCAGCAAATGCGGCCAGAGCAGGCTCGATTTCGAGGCCAGCGCAATCATCGCCATGGGCGAGCTCAGCGGGAAGAGATAGGCGAACCAGACCATCGCCCCGCCCTGCCCGTTGACCACGGTCATCGCGAGCAGGAGTATCATCAGCTGCATCAGCACGACCGGCATGGAGACGGTCTGGATCTCGCGGATGCTCGTGGCCTGCGCCCCGATGCCGAGGAAGAGCGCGGCCAGCAGCATGAAATTGGTGGTGTAATAGAGCAAAAGCAGGGGCACGAAGGCGAGCCAGCCGACGCCGGGCGACACCGAGGGCAGGCTGACCCAGTCCGAAAACAGATTGTAGAACAGAGTGACCGCGGTCGCGAGCATCGCCCCCCAGAGCGCAAGCCCGACCAGAGAGATGCCGAGCATGGCGATGAGCTTGCCGAGGAAGATCGATTCGAGCGGCACGGAGGCGGCGAGCACCTCGATGATCTTGTTCGATTTCTCCTCGACCAGGGTCGACAAGGCGAGCGTGGCCAGCATCAGGGTGATCGAGAAGATCAGGGCCTGCGCGCCCTGGCCGAGCGCGCGGCGCAGATTGGCGACGCTGCCGCTCGCCTGCGTCGTCACGACGCGTTCCAGCCTGAGCGGCGCCGGCGATGCGCGCGCGCCCTCGAGCGCGGCCGTCCGCCGGCTCTCCTCGATCAGCAGCTGCATGCGCCGACCGACGAAATCGCTGGACCGCACGGGACCGGTCAGCACCGGCTGGTCGAGCGTGCCGCTGAACACGCCCGAGAAATTGCCGGTCTCGTCGGCCAGCAGCGCCTGGGCCTGGGCACGCACGTCCTCGCCGGGGTCGACATAGCGCAGCGTCGGGAAGCTCTGCTCCGACATCGACCCGACCAGCCGGCTCCGGGTCTGGCTGAGCGCATTATAGGTGGTGCTGTCGCTCACCACCGCGACGACCGGCTGCGAGGCGGTGCGGTCCTGCGCGTCGGTGGAGAGGCTGAAGAAGATCATGAAGCCGAACAGGACAACCGGCGCCAGCAGGAACAAGATGAAGAAGCGCGAGAAGACCTGGGCGACGAAGTCCCGCCGCGCGATCACCCAGGCTGATTCCCAGAGCCTCATCCCCCATCTCCCATGGCCTCGTCGGCCTCCATTTCGCGCGCGGCGGTCTCGCCGGCGATCGCCACGAAGGCGTCGTGCAGGCCGCGCCGCTCCACCGACAATTCCTCGATCCCGGCGCCGCCGTCGAGCAGCGCCTTGAGCAAGGGCTCGATCCCCGTCCCGGGCAGCTCGAACGTCCAGTGATCGTCCTCGAGCCGCGCATCCCGCGGCAGGGCGCTGCGCCATTTGCCGTCCGCGGCGCGAGTCTTCAGGCAAACCTGGGGGCGCAGCCGCTCGCGCGCCTCCTTGACCAGCCCCTCGAACCGCACCTCGCCGCCGGCGATGATCGCGATCCGCTCGCAGAGTCGTTCGGCATGATGGATGACGTGCGTGGAGAAGATCACCGTGGTTCCCGCGGCCGCTTCGTCGCGGATCATATGCTCGAGCCGCCCCTGATTGATCGCGTCGAGACCCGAGAAAGGCTCGTCGAGCACGATCAGCTTCGGCTTGTGGACGATCGTGCCGAACAGCTGGATGGTCTGGGCCATGCCCTTGCTGAGGCTCTTGATCGGCTTGTCGATATAGTCGCCCAGCCCGTTCTGCTGCAGCAGGATCTCGCCGCGCTTGCGGCCGATATCGAGCGGCAGGCCCCTGAGCGCGCCCATGAAGGCGATCGCCTCACGCGTCTTCATCGCCGGATAGAGGCCCCGCTCCTCGGGCAGATAGCCGACGACGCGCGCCATTTCGAGCGGACGGCTATTGCCCAGCAGGGTGCGTTCGCCCCGGTCGGGCTCGATGATGCCGAGCAGCATGCGTAAGGTGGTGGTCTTTCCGGCGCCGTTCGGGCCCAGCACGCCGTAGATGCTGCCCTCGGGCACGGCGATATCGACCCCGCGAACCGCCGGCTTGCCATCGAATGATTTGAAAAGGCCTTTGGCCTCAATGGCTAAAGCGGCACTCACAGAAATCCTGACTCCCCCCGGCCGGCAAAAGGGGTAAAGCGAAATACGTGTTGGAAGGCAAGTCAAAGCTGCGGGAATTACTGGGCGAAATGGCGCGCGAAGCGGGCTTTTCGGCGCATGGTGTTGCCCGCGCCGATGCCGCGCCGAAAACGGCGGCGCGACTTCGGCAGTGGCTGGCCTCGGGCGCGCATGGCGACATGATCTGGATGGAGGAGACCGAGGCGCGGCGCGGCACGCCGGCCGGGCTCTGGCCCGAGGTCAGGAGCGTGATCTCGCTCGGCATGAGCTATGCACCCGAGGGCGACCCGCTGGCGCTGGCGGACCGGCCGGAGCGCGGCCGGATTTCGGTCTATGCCCAGGGTGCCGATTATCACGACGTCGTGAAGAAGGCGCTGAAGCGGGTGGCGCGCTGGCTGGCGGAGACGGCGGGCGCCGGCGTCAAGGTCTTCGTCGACACCGCGCCGGTGATGGAGAAGCCGCTGGCCGAGGCGGCCGGCATCGGCTGGCAGGGCAAGCATACTAATCTGGTCAGCCGCGCCGACGGCTCCTGGCTGTTCCTCGGCGCGATCTACACGACCCTGGAGCTCGAGCCGGACGAACCGCACCGGATGCGCTGCGGCAGCTGCACCGCCTGCCTCGCCGCCTGCCCGACCGACGCCTTTCCCGCCCCTTTCCAGCTCGATGCGCGGCGCTGCATCTCCTATCTCACCATCGAGCATAAGGGCCCGATTCCGGAGGAATTCCGCGCCGCGATGGGCAACCGCATCTATGGCTGCGACGACTGCCTCGCAGTCTGCCCCTGGAACCGCTTCGCCGACGCCGCCCGCGCCAACCGCGCCTTCCTGCCCCGCGCAGAGCTGGCCGCGCCGAGCCTCGCCGATCTGCTCGCGCTCGACGATGCCGGCTTCCGCAAGGTCTTTGCGGGCTCGCCGATCAAGCGGATCGGGCGGAACCGGATGGTCCGCAACGCCGCGATCGCGGCGGGGAATAGCGGCCTGTCGGAGCTGGTCCCGGTGCTGGAGCGGCTGACCGGCGATGAGGATGAGGTGGTGGCCGAGGCCGCACGATGGGCGCTGGGCCGGCTCAGCGCCGGCTGAGCGCCTCGACGCAATTGGCGCGGTCGGTGTCGCGGCCGTCGGGCAGGCGCGCGTCGACATGGGTGACGACCGCCTCGCCGCCGCGGCGGGGCGGATAGAGATAGGCGTCGAGCACGCAGGCGGGTCCCAGGAACTGGAGCTTGCGCGCCGGCCCCTCGCGGACGTCGAGGCCCGGATTGCCGAACAGGGCGATCAGCGCGCGGGCGTCGCGGCCGACCACCGCCTCGAGCCCCGTCGGCGTATGCACCGGCGCCGAGACATTGGGCCGCGGCGCGTTCGGGACAGGCCCCGGCCGCTGCCGCACGGGCGCGCAGCCGGCCAGTACGGCGGTCGCAAGCAGAACGAGCGTGAGCCTCCCCATCCCCCGGATGAATCACGGAAAGGGTCGCGCATCAAGCCGGCGCGGCGCGCGGTGGCCACGACCCGCCGCAAGCCCTAAGGAGGGCGGCATGTCCGGCCTTCAGCCCTTCCACCTCGCCTTCCCGGTCCACGACCTCGCCGCCGCGCGCGCCTTTTACGGCGGCCTGCTCGGCTGTCCCGAGGGACGGAGCTCCGATGAGTGGGTCGATTTCGACTTTTTCGGCCATCAGATCGTCGCCCATCTCGTGCCGGACGCAAAGGCGCGCGCGGCGAGCAATCCGGTCGACGGCCATGACGTGCCGGTTCCGCATTTCGGCCTCGTGATGGCCATGAATGAATGGGAGACGCTGGCCGCGCGGTTGCAGGCGGCCGACGTCGCCTTCGTCATCCCCCCCACCGTTCGCTTCAGGGGCGAGCCCGGCGAGCAGGCGACGATGTTCTTCCGCGATCCGTCGGGCAACGCGCTGGAGATCAAGGCGATGGCCGACCCCGGGAACCTGTTCGCGCGCTAGTCCCCGCAGGCGCCGAACCTGCCGTTCAGATAGATGAGCGGGTCGACCTCCGGCCGCGACACCACCTCCTCGACCACACCGATGAAGATCGAGTGCGTGCCGAAGCGATGATGGTCGATCCGCCGGCAGAGGATCGAGGCCTGGGCGTTGCGCAGCCGGGGCGGTCGCACGCAATCATTGTCCCAGCCCCGGACGAAGCGCTGCGCCTCCAGCTTCCGGTCGGCGAAGATCGTCGCCACGTCGGCCTGGTCGCGGTGCAGCACGTTGACGTTGAAATGCAGGACGTTCTCGATCTTGGGATGCACCGAGGCGGCCTGGTTCACGCAGACGAGCAGGCTCGGCGGGTCCATCGACACGACCGAGACGGCGGTCGCGGTGATTCCCATGGGCTGGCCGTCGACGCAGATGGAGATGACGTTCACCGTCGAGGCGACGCGGCGCATCGCCTGCTTGAACGCCTCGGAAAGCCCGGGATCGGATTCGCTCAGATTCATGGCGCGCGCCTCCCGAAGCCAGCGAGGATTTCCGCGGCCCAGCGGGCGGCCGTCAGGGCGCTGAGATCGCTCGGGTCGAGGCTTGGGTCGAACTCGGTGAGATCGACCAGCCGCACCCGCTCCTCCTCCGCCAGCCGCCGCGCCGCAGCGAAGAAATCCCAGACGGGCAGCCCCCCGGGCCGGGCCCCGGGCGCGCCGGGAAACTGGCCGCGGTCGATGACGTCGATGTCGAAATCGACGAGGATCGCCTCGACATGGCTGAGCTGCTCCAGCGCCTCGTCGACCGCCGCCGCCATGCCCGCGCCCATCACGAATTCGAGATCGAAGATGCCGATCCCGGCGGCAAGCGCATCCTCGTGCATCTTCCGCGTATTGGCGAAGGGGGCGAGCCCGATCTGGCAGATATTCTCGCCGGGAAGGCCATCCTCGAGCAGGCAGCGGACCGGATTGCCGTTGCGCGGGCCCTCGTCCGTGTCGCGCATGTCGAAATGGGCGTCGAGCGTGATCAGGCCCACCTCTTCGAGCGGGACGCCGAGACCATGCGCCGCGGGGCGGGTCACGGCATTGTTGCCGCCGATCAGCAGGGTGAGGTCGTGCCGCGCGGTCAGGGCGGCGACCGCGTCGCGGAGCGGCACGAAGCCTTCGGCGGGCATCAGCCCATGCACCGCCACGTCGCCGGCGTCGCGGACTCCCGTGTCAATCTCGAGCGCCTCGACCAGATCGTAGGTGCTGATCCGCTTCAGCGCCTTGCGCAGCGCGGCGGGCGCGAGATCGCAGCGGCCGGGCGTCACCGACCCGGCTTCCAGAGGCGCGCCGAGCAGGGCGACCGGGGCCGCTTCGTCATCGGTGAGGAGATCGGCGATCGAGGTCCAGCTCATCCTTTGCCCTTACACGCCCCCATGGGTAGAAAGCGAGCCATGTGGGACCGCCTGCTCGTCGACTGCAACATCGCCACCATGGATCCGGCCGTGCCCGGCCCGTTCGGCGCGATCGAGAATGGCGCGGTCGGCATCCAGGACGGGCGGATCGTCCGCGTCGGCCGGCGCACCGAGCTCGCCGGCAACCAGGCGAGGAAGGTCGAGCCCCTGCACGGCGCCTGGATCACCCCGGGGCTGGTCGACTGCCACACGCATCTCGTCTTCGGCGGCAACCGCGCCGGCGAGTTCGAGCAGAGGCTCGAAGGCGCGACCTATGAGGAGATCGCCCGCGCCGGCGGCGGCATCGCCTCGACCGTGAAGGCGACGCGGGCGGCCACGCTGGAGGAATTGGTCGAGGCGTCACGGCCCCGGCTGCAGGCGCTGATGCGCGGCGGCGTCACCACCGTGGAGATCAAGTCCGGCTACGGGCTCGACATCGAGACCGAGCTCAAGATGCTCCGCGCCGCCAGGGTGCTCGGCGCGAGCGAGCGGGTGCGGGTCGAGACCACCCTGCTCGCGCTCCATGCTTTGCCGCCCGAATTCGCCGACCGGCGCGAGGAGTTCGTGGCGCTCGCCACCGACTCCATCCTTCCCGCCGCTGCCGGGCAGGGGCTGGCGAGCGCGGTCGACGCCTTTTGCGAGGGGATCGGCTTCACCCGCGACGAGGTCCGCGCCTTGTTCGAGGCGGCGAAGGATCACGGTCTGAAGATCAAGCTCCATGCCGAGCAATTGTCCAACCTGCAGGGGGCCGCGCTCGCCGCCGATTATGAGGCGCTGTCGGCCGACCATCTGGAGCATGTCGACGAGGAAGGGGTCGGCGCGATGGCGCGGGCCGGCATGGTGGCGGTGCTGCTGCCCGGCGCTTTCTATGCGCTGAAGGAGACGCGCCGGCCGCCCGTCGACCTGCTGCGCCGCCACGGCGTGCCGATGGCGGTCGCGACCGACTGCAATCCCGGCACCTCGCCCGTGCTGTCGCCCACATTGATGATGGGGATGGCCTGCACCCTGTTCGGCCTGACGCCGGAGGAGGCGCTCGCCGGCATGACCCGCGAGGGCGCCCGCGCCCTCGGTCTGCAGGACGAGATCGGGACGGTGAGCGCCGGCAAGTCGGCGGACCTCTGCGTCTGGCGGATCGGCCGGCCGGCGGAGCTTTGCTACTGGATCGGGATGCCGGGGCCCGAGCGGCGGATCGTTGCGGGGGCGGATGCCTAGTTCACTTCATCCGCATCAGCTTCTAGAGACCGCGCATGCACCACCGACGCGACAATAGCCGCCATATCGCGGCGCCGACCGGCCCCGAGCTGAGCTGCCGGAGCTGGGCCACCGAGGCCGCGATGCGGATGCTGATGAACAATCTCGACCCGCGTGTCGCCGAGGCGCCGGAGGAGTTGGTCGTCTATGGCGGCATCGGCCGCGCGGCGCGCGACTGGGAGAGCTACGACCAGATCGTCGCCACGCTTAAGCGGCTCGAGGAGGACCAGACCCTGCTCGTCCAGTCCGGCAAGCCGGTCGGCGTGTTCCGCACGCACAGCGACGCCCCGCGCGTGCTGATCGCCAATTCCAACCTGGTGCCGAAATGGGCGGACTGGGGCCATTTCCACGAGCTCGATCGCAAGGGGCTGATGATGTACGGCCAGATGACGGCCGGCTCCTGGATCTACATCGGCACCCAGGGCATCGTGCAGGGCACCTACGAGACCTTCGCCGAGATGGGCCGCCAGCATTATGACGGCGACCTGCGCGGGCGCTGGATCCTGACCGCCGGGCTCGGCGGCATGGGCGGGGCGCAGCCGCTGGCCGCCGTGATGGCCGGCGCGCATTGCATCGCCATCGAATGCCAGGAGAGCAGCATCGCGAAGCGGCTGGAGACGCGCTACCTGGACCGGCGGGCAACCAGCATCGACGAGGCGCTGGACATGCTCCGCGAGAGCCCGGTGCCGATCTCGGTCGGCCTGCTCGGCAATGCCGCCGAGATCCTGCCCGAGATGGTGAAGCGCGGAATCCGGCCTGACGCCTTGACCGACCAGACCTCGGCCCATGACCCGGTGAACGGCTATCTGCCGATCGGCTGGACGGTCGAGAAATGGCTCGAGCTGCGCGAGCGCGACCCGAAGACGGTGGAGCGCGAGGCGCGCGCCTCCATGGCAAAGCATGTCGAGGCGATGCTGGCCTATAAGGAGATGGGCGTCCCGACCTTCGATTATGGCAACAATATACGCCAGGTCGCCAAGGACGAGGGCGTCGCCCACGCCTTCGATTTCCCGGGCTTCGTGCCCGCCTATGTCCGCCCGCTTTTCTGCCGCGGCATCGGCCCCTTCCGCTGGGCGGCGCTCTCCGGCGACCCGGAGGACATCTACCGGACCGATGCCAGAGTGAAGGAACTGATCCCCGACGATCCGCATCTGCACCGCTGGCTCGACATGGCCAGGGAGCGGATCGCCTTCCAGGGCCTGCCGGCGCGAATCTGCTGGGTCGGTCTCGGCCAGCGCCACAGGCTCGGCCTCGCCTTCAACGAGATGGTGGCCTCGGGCGAGCTCAAGGCGCCGGTGGTGATCGGCCGCGACCATCTCGACAGCGGCTCGGTCGCCAGTCCCAATCGCGAGACCGAGGCGATGCAGGACGGCTCCGACGCGGTCTCCGACTGGCCGTTGCTCAACGCCTTGCTGAACACCGCCTCGGGCGCGACCTGGGTGTCGCTCCATCATGGCGGCGGCGTCGGCATGGGCTATTCGCAGCATGCCGGCATGGTGATCGTCGCCGACGGCACGCCCGAGGCAGCACGGCGGCTCGAGCGGGTGCTGTGGAACGACCCCGGCACCGGCGTGATGCGCCATGCCGATGCGGGCTATGAGATCGCGATCGACTGCGCGCGCGAGCAGGGACTGGACCTGCCGATGGTTGGCCGGTGACGATCATTCTGAATCCCGGCAGCGTCTCCCTCGCCGAGCTGCGGGCGATCTGGGAGGGCGCGCCTGTCAGGCTCGCGGACTCGGGCTGGGCCGCGATCGACGCCGCCGCCGCTGCCATCGGCGAGATCCTGCAAAGCGGACGCACCGTCTATGGCGTGAACACCGGCTTCGGCATTCTCGCCAACACGCGCATTCCGGCCGACCGGCTGGCGGAGCTGCAGACCAATCTGATCCTCTCGCACAGCACCGGACTCGGCGACCCGCTCGACGCGCGGATCGTCCGCCTGGCGATAATCCTGAAGGTGATCGGCCTGGCGCGCGGCCATAGCGGCGTCCGGCGGGAGCTGGTCGAGCGGCTGCTCGCCCTGGTCGAGGCGGACGCGCTGCCGGTCATTCCGGGCCAGGGCTCGGTCGGCGCCTCGGGCGACCTCGCCCCGCTCGCCCATATGAGCGCCGCTCTGCTCGGCGAGGGCGAGATCGTGCTGGGCGGGGAGCGGCTCCATGCCAGCGAGGCGCTCAAATATCTCGGCCTCGAACCGCTCGTGCTCGGGCCGAAGGAGGGGCTGGCGCTGATCAACGGCACCCAGATCTCGACCGCGATCGCGCTCGACGTCCTGTTCACCGCCGAGCGGCTGTTTGGCACGGCGCTCGTCGCCGGCGCGCTGTCGGTCGACGCGCTGAAGGGGAGCGTTGCCCCGTTCGACGCGCGGCTGAGCGCCGCGCGGGGGCAGCCGGGCCAGATCGATGCCGCCCGGGTGCTGCGCGAATTGCTCGACGGCAGCGCCATCGCCGCCTCGCACCGCGATTGCGGCCGGGTGCAGGACCCCTACAGCTTCCGCTGCCAGCCGCAGGTGATGGGCGCGTCACTCGACCTGATCCGGGGTGCCGCACTGACGCTGGAGATCGAGGCCAATGCGGTCAGCGACAATCCCCTTCTGTTCGGCGACGAGGCCATTTCGGGCGGCAATTTCCATGCCCAGCCGGTCGCCTTCGCGGCGGACATATTGGCGATGGCGCTCTGCGAGATCGGCTCGCTCTCGGAGCGCCGGCTCGCCATCCTCGTCGACCCCAAGCTCAGCGGCCTGCCCGCCTTCCTGATCGAGGATAGCGGCGTCAATTCGGGCTTCATGATCCTGCAGGTGACCGCCGCGGCCCTGGTCTCCGAGAGCAAGTCGATCGCCTTCCCGGCCAGCGTCGATTCGATCCCGACCTCGGCGGGGCAGGAGGACCATGTCTCGATGGCGACGCACGGCGCGCTGAAGGCCCGGCGGATCGCGCACAATGTCGCGGGCGTGCTCGGCATCGAGCTGATGGCCGGCGCGCAGGGGGTCGACTTCCACGCGCCCCTGCGGACGTCACCGCCGCTCCAGGCCACGCGCGACGCCATCCGCGCCGGCATCCCGTTCCATGACAAGGACCGTTATCTGGCGAACGACCTCGCCTGGGCCAAGGCGTCGGTGCTGGACGGCAGCCTCGCCGATCTGGCCGCGCTCGGCCTGTTCCAGTAACGAAAATGGCCGCCGTCGGGGACGGCGGCCACTTCGACCGGCTGGATGTCGCGCCTACATGCCGTAGACGGTAGGGCTCGCGTAGAAGCCGGAATACATGACCCGCCAAGCGATCTGCTGGAGGACGATGAACAGCACCGCCCAGATGCCCACCGCAGCCGCGGTGAAGACCGGAGCCTTGTCGGCCGGGACGCGCAGCAGGATCGGCAGCCCAGTCCAGATCAGGTAGCCGCCATAACCAACGCCAAGGACAAGCCAGAGCCACCACAGGTCCGGAAGGATGAGGATGATGGCGGCGACCCAGAAGGCGGTGCCGGAATAGACGGCGAGCTTCATCGCCTGGACGCTGCTCTTGGTGCCCCCGAGATTGGTCGTCAGCGCATCGACGATGAACCCGAGCAAGACAGGGGTGGCGAGGCTGATCGCGTAGATGATGAGGAGGATCTTGATCAGCTGAACGGGCGCCTGGAAAATGTAGCTGCCGAAAGGCGAGATGAGCAGGCCCACGAGCATCGCGAGTGGCGCGATCAGGGCCAGCAGCACGGCATAGCCGCCGATCAGCTTTCCGACCGAGGTGGCCTCGCCGTCGATGGCGCGCCACTCGCTCGCTGGCTTCGTCAGGATGTTGATGGCGCGGCTGATTAGATTGGACGAGCCGGCCGGCGGCGGCGCGGGCGGCGGGATCGAGGGTCCGTCAGTCATTGGAAAAGGCCTCCCCTGTGGATGCCGCGGAAATGAAGCACTTTCGGAGGCAAATCACAAGCATTGTGCGCGCGCGAAAAAAGCGAACGGCGCCAGCATCTTGCTCTGGATCAATGAGGCCGCTTCCATATCCGCGCAGGCTTTTCCATAGTCCGTCCGCGTAACGATCACCGGGGGAGTCGGAAAATGATGGCCTCTCTGCCTTATCTGCTCGCGATCGGCATCGGCTTCGTCGCCGGGCTGAGGGCGATGACCGCGCCCGCCGCCATCGCCTGGGCGGCCTATTTGCTGTGGCTGCCGCTGGCCGGGACCGCCCTCGCCTTCATGGGCTCGATCTGGGCGGTCGGCATCTTCACCCTGCTCGCGGTCCTCGAGCTGGTCGGCGACCAGCTGCCGTCGACGCCGAGCCGGAAGGTGCCGGTGCAGTTCGGCACGCGGCTGCTCATGGGCGCGCTCTGCGGCGCGGCGCTCGGCGCGGCAGCGGGCGTGCTGCTCGCCGGCATGGCCTGCGGCGTCGTCGGCGCGGTGCTCGGCACCTATCTCGGCGCAGCCGCCCGGGCGGCGCTGGCCAGGGCCTTCGGCAGGGACCTCCCGGCCGCATTGATCGAGGATCTGGTCGCGGTCGGCGGCGCCTATCTTATCGTGCACGGGATCTAGCGGGAATGAGCCCCCTGGCCTTCGACGCGATCATCGTCGGCGCAGGGCAGGCCGGCCCCTCGCTGGCCGGGCGGCTGAGCGGCGCGGGCATGAAGGTCGCGCTCGTCGAGCGCCATCTGGTCGGCGGCACCTGCGTCAATACCGGCTGCATGCCGACCAAGACCCTGGTCGCCAGCGCCTATGCGGCGCAACTCGCCCGGCGGGCGGCGGATTATGGGGTGAATGTCGGCGGCCCGGTCTCGGTCGATATCGCCGTCGCGCGGGGCCGCGCGACCAAGGTCACGCTGGACAACCGCGCCAAGGTGACGGCGTGGCTGGAGGGAATGGCGGGGTTGACGCTGATCCGCGGCCATGCCCGCTTCGAGGGCCCCGACAGGCTTCGCGTGGGCACGGACCTGCTGAGTGCACCGAGGATCTTCCTCAATGTCGGCGGCCGGGCCGCGGTGCCGCCACTCCCGGGCGTGGACCAGGTGCCCTTCCTCACCAACACTTCGATGCTGGCGCTCGAAATGCTGCCCGAGCATCTGCTCGTCGTCGGCGGCTCCTATATCGGGCTCGAATTCGCGCAGATCTACCGGCGCTTCGGCAGCCGGGTGACGATCGTCGAGCGGCAGCAGAGGCTCATCGCGCGCGAAGACAAGGAGGTGTCGGAGGCGATCCGCGCGAGCCTGGAAGCGGAGGGGATCAATGTCCGCACCGGCGCCGAATGCATCCGGCTGATGAAGGCGGACGGACGGCCCGCCATCGGCCTGGATTGCGCGGACGGGCCGCCCGAGGTCGCGGGCAGCCACATCCTGCTCGCCGTGGGGCGCGTGCCCAATACGGCGGATCTCGGGCTCGAGACGGCCGGGGTGGCGATGGATGCGCGCGGCTATGTCCAGGTCGACGACCGGCTGGAGACGAACGTGCCGGGCATCTGGGCGCTCGGCGACTGCAACGGCCGCGGCGCCTTCACGCACACGGCCTATAACGACCATGAGATCGTCGCCGCCAACCTGCTCGACGGCGCGGACCGGAAGCTGAGCGACCGGATCCCGGCCTATGCGCTCTATGTCGATCCGCCGCTCGGGCGGGTGGGGCTGACGGAGGCTGAGGCGAAGGCGAGCGGGCGGACGATCCTGGTCGGCCGGCGGCCGATGACGGACGTCGGGCGGGCGGTCGAGAAGGGCGAGACGCAGGGGCTGATGAAGCTGGTCGCCGACGCGGAGACGCGGGCGATCCTCGGCGCGGCGATCCTCGGGCCCGGCGGGGACGAGGCGATCCATGGCGTGATCGACATGATGAACGTCGGCGCCACGATCGACCAGCTCGCCTGGTCGGTGCCGATCCACCCCACGGTCTCGGAGTTGATCCCGACCCTGGTGAACGAGGCTCGGCTCGCGTAGCTCGTGGTCCGGCGAAGGCCGGACCGCTGGACGGCAAAGCCCTGCGGGTCCCGCACGCTCCGGCCTTCGCCGGAGCACAGATACGCCAGAACGCAAAAAACCCCGCCGAGGCGGGGTCTGTCTTGCTGGTTGCGGGGGCAGGATTTGAACCTGCGACCTTCAGGTTATGAGCCTGACGAGCTACCGGGCTGCTCCACCCCGCGCCAGCTGCTCTCCCCGATGAAGGGGAGACAAAGTGAATGGGTTCATTCGATCCGTTCCATGCACCGGCCACAAAGCCTGGCGACGACCTACTCTTCCGGCGCTTAAGCGACAGTACCATCGGCGCAGTCCGGTTTCACGGCCGAGTTCGGGATGGGATCGGGTGGGTCACGGACGCCATGGTCACCAAGCTATGAGGCAGGTGCATGAAAAGGGTCTAGAAATCGATAGGCATCTTCGTCTGCTGAGCCCGTGCCAGCGACAGGATCTCAATCCTGACGATGACGGTGGGACTCTCAAGCGCGAATAGAGCAATTAGGACCGGTTAGCTGCATGCGTTACCGCACTTCCACACCCGGCCTATCAACGTGGTGGTCTTCCACGGCTCTGAGATATCTTATCTTGAGGGAGGCTTCCCGCTTAGATGCTTTCAGCGGTTATCCCGTCCGTACATAGCTACCCAGCTGCGCTCCTGGCGGAACGACTGGTGCACCAGAGGTACGTTCAACCCGGTCCTCTCGTACTAGGGTCAACTCCTCTCAAATATCGACGCCCACGGCAGATAGGGACCAAACTGTCTCGCGACGTTCTGAACCCAGCTCACGTACCACTTTAATTGGCGAACAGCCAAACCCTTGGGACCTGCTCCAGCCCCAGGATGTGATGAGCCGACATCGAGGTGCCAAACAACCCCGTCGATATGAGCTCTTGGGGGTTATCAGCCTGTTATCCCCGGCGTACCTTTTATCCGTTGAGCGATGGCCCTTCCACGAGGGACCACCGGATCACTATGACCGACTTTCGTCTCTGCTCGACTTGTCAGTCTCGCAGTCAGGCGGGCTTATGCCATTGCACTCTAACAGACGGTTTCCAACCGTCCTGAGCCCACCATCGCGCGCCTCCGTTACTCTTTAGGAGGCGACCGCCCCAGTCAAACTACCCGCCACAGAGGGTCCCTGCGCCGGCTAACGGCGCGA